>Ga0209268_1000052_pt1 | contig 58313 bp, 60 predicted proteins | sample GraSoiAngelo_143_FD_185900 | JGI IMG/M metagenome (GOLD analysis project Ga0209268, IMG submission 185900) | Grasslands soil microbial communities from the Angelo Coastal Reserve, California, USA - 14_1009_02_30cm (SPAdes) (version 2) | ecosystem: Environmental > Terrestrial > Soil > Grasslands ... | reverse complement strand
GCCTTCGACCGCCGTCGCGACAGGATCCCGAGCCTGGACCTCCGATAGCCCACATGGAAATTGATGTCACTGATTCCTTCCTTCGCGGCGGAATCCGGGAAACTCCCTGACATCAATTGTTGAAAAACCTCGGAGATTTCTTCCATCGATGCGAGGTCCACGTGAAATCGAAAATCATCCGCCCGTGTGGCACCGGATTTCACCTGGGCCGCGTATAGGAGCGCGAGGAAAGTGGTCTTTCCGGAATCACGGTCCCCGATGATCACGATGTGCGGCATGGCTGCCCGGTGTAGTTGTGATGCTCGGGAAAGCCTTTTGGAGCCATTTCCTCCCGAGTCTGTGGATCCAGCAAAAGGGCAGCGAGACCTCGTTCCGCCGGTCGGGAGCTGACCCACCCTCTTCGCATCCGATGGGGGCCGATCTCTCCGCAGTTGCGATGTTTCGGGCAGTACCTCTAGACGATCTCCATCCGTCCGTTGCGATGACGAGGAGATCCGCGGGCTTACGAGGACGCAACGCGCTTCGTTTGCGGTGCGAGGGCCACCTGCTCCCGTTCCGTCGAGCCTTCCATGGAGAGGGTGGACGAGGTTCTACCCGAGATCACCTGGCCCACTTCGTCGAAGTATTCCGTCCCGACAAACGCCTGGTGCTCGATCGCGCTATACCCTCTTTCGCGGGCAGCGAACTCCTTGTCTTGCAGTTCCGCGTACGCGGACATCCCGCGGTCTTTGTAATCCATCGCAAGCTCGAACATGGACAGGTTCAGCGTGTGGAAACCCGCGAGCGTGACGAATTGGAAGCGGTAGCCCATTCGGGCGAGTTCGGACTGGAAGGTCGCGATCGCGGAGGCACCCAGTTTTTTCCGCCAGTTGAAGGAAGATGAGCAGTTGTAGGCGAGGATCTTCCTCGGAAAACGGGCGTGGATGGCGTCGGCGAAGGCACGGGCCTCCTCGAGATCGGGCGACGATGTTTCGCACCACAGCATGTCGGCGTACGGGGCGTACGCGAGACCGCGAGCGATCGCTGCCGAGAGTCCGCCCTCCATGCGGAAGAACCCTTCCGCGGTCCTTTCTCCCGTGAGGAACGCATGGTCCCTTGGGTCTGCATCACTCGTCACCAGGCGCGCACTGTTCGCGTCCGTCCGAGCGACCAGGACCGTCGGCACTCGCATGACGTCCGAAGCCAGACGAGCCGCGACGAGTTTCTGGATGAACTCCCCCGTAGGAACGACCACCTTGCCTCCGAGATGTCCGCACTTCTTCGCGGCGGCGAGCTGGTCCTCGAAGTGGACTCCGGCCGCCCCGGCCTCGATCATCGCCTTCGTGATCTCGAACGCATGGAGCGATCCGCCGAAGCCGGCCTCCGCGTCGGCCACGATCGGCGCGAACCAGTGGATGTCGTCCTTGCCGGCCATGTGCTGCTTCTCGTCCTCCCGACGCAGTGCGTTGTTGATCCGTCGCACGACGTTCGGCACACTGTCGGCCGGGTACAGGCTCAGATCGGGGTACATCTGACCCGCGTCGTTGCCGTCCGCCGCGACCTGCCATCCGCTCAGGTAAATCGCACGGAGTCCTGCGCGGACCTGCTGGATCGCGTGGTTTCCGGTGAGGGCCCCGAGGGCCTGGACGTAGTCTTCCGTCCGGAGGAGCTCCCAGAGCCGTTCGGCCCCGAGCTCCGCGAGGGTGTGCCGGATCGGGATCGAACCGCGCAGCCGATCGACGTCCGCGGCCCCGTACGGCCGTACGATGCCCGCCCAGCGTTCCGAGCTCCGCCAATCCTGTTCCAGTTCCGCGGTCTCTCCTCCCATTCGTTCCCCTCTCCTATCCCACGTCGAGAGCGCCCCAGATGAAGGCTCTCGCACACAATTGTCGGCGGGGCCCTTCAAGGCCCGGGAATAGTCTGGACGATGAAACCGCCAGGGGGAAGCACTCCGGTGTGTTTCGCTTCACGCTTGTTCCCGGCCTCGCCCGTGCATGCCGGGGTCAGGCCGGATTATCGCCGGTCGTACAGCGCGTTCCCTCTCCGCGTGGATCGGTCGCTCGCCACATCGCCGGGGGACATCGGGTCCGGAGCCAGATTCTCGACCGAATCCGCACGGACCAGGACGTGCAGGAGCGCGATGGCCGCGATGGACCACGCGACGAGGAAGGGCCAGCCGTACCCGAGGAAGAGGATGAGACCCGTATTGAGCTGGAAGTGGGTCTGGGCGAATGAGCCGGAGCCGGGCAACATCGCACCCGCGGCGGAGATGAAGATGAGGAGCACGGCCAAGGGTCCGGCGACAGTCTGCCAGACGAGTCCGCGCGCCCGCCGGAGAGCGGCCCGGGTCACCCGCGGCAACACCCGTGCCTGCCCGGCTACCACCAACCGCTGGTCTGACTGGGGGAGGGGCCTCGGAATGGGACTTCCGGTCTGCCGGTCCCGGACCGCGACCATGGGACCCTCCGCGAACCGTTCGAGTTCCGAGAGGATCTGATCGAGCCCCTCCGCCCGCGGGTTTTCGCTCGGGGCGAGGACGACCGAGCGGGGGGCCTCGACCGGGATCCGCGGACCGCCCGCGCCTTCGTCGATCTTTCGGGCCAAGGTCGCCCGGGCCCTTGACTCGAGGAGGGTGAGTTTGCTCGCCGCGAGGGAGGCCAGGATCAGGGTCGCAATCGTGGCTGTCGACAGCGTCGCCGTGTACACTTGGGCAGAGACCGCCGAGGTGAACCAGGGCGCGTTCGTTCCGGTCGCCGTCAGCCAAGCCAGGTCTGCGATGCCCGCGAAGAGGATGCCGAAGAAGACGGTCAGGACGAAAGGCCACAGGCGGCTGCTTCCCGTCGCCTCGAACGAGGCACGCTCGTCACGCGGGTCGGCGTCGCCATACCATGCCATAGAGTGCCCCCAAGATCACGCCCAACGTCACCCCGGCGACGGCCCATGGAACCGGGTCGAAGAGGGGAGGGGTCGTGTACGGCGGGATCGTCACCGAGATCGCCTGCGCGTACCCGGATTCCGCGCCCGTCGTGTTCACAGATGTCACGGTGTAGAAATAGGTATGCCCCGGCTGGACGCTCGAGTCGCGGTACACGGTCGGTGCCGCCTTCGGGATCGGCGTGATCGTGAGTCGCGTGTACTGACCCGCGGTGCCGTTCCCTCGATAGACGTAATAGCCGGCCAACGTCGGGGACGAGACCGGGCTCCACGTCACGTCGACGACCCCGTCCGTCATCGACACGTTCACGTACAACGGGGCGGGGACGCTCCCCGATCCCGGCGGTGACATGTCGAAGCCCGCGGTCTGCGAGCGTACGTTCCCGGAGCGGTCCGTGGCCCAGACCGTGAAGGCGTAGTGGCCTACCGCGCTGTAAGTGCGATTCACGTACCACCGCGTCCCGGATGCGTGCACCATCGTGAGATTCTGGTCGAACCCGGGTCCGCGGACGGACGCGGTCACGGTGAGGATACCCACGTTGTCCTGCACGTCCGTGGTCAGGTTCACGAACCCGTCCACGACCTGGACCGACGGATCGGCTGCCATCGCGAGGATGGAAGGCGGAGTCCGGTCCGCCGTCGATCCCGTCGAGAACCTCCACATGGAACCGGCGTAGGGATTGCCCGGATCGGAATGGTCCGTGGCCGTGCTGTTCACGTGGACCTCGTAGACCGTCCCATCGGCCAAGGTACCCGATGGTCGGAAGGTGAATTGCGTCGCATCGGGCGACCATGCGACGGTCCCCGTGAGCCAGGGTCCTCCGGAGCCGCGCACTCCGAACGCGTTCGCGGCACCGGTCGTAGACTCGTTCATCCCCTCGGACCAATTGACCTGGATCAGCGTGTTCCGGTCCACGCTCACCGCGTCGGAGAGGGGCGAGGACGACGCGATGGTTGGAGGCGTGGAGTCCACCTCAAACGGGGCGGAGTCCACATGGGCCGGTGCGCCCCGTGAATCGAGCACATCCAGGTGCAGGACCGTGTCCGTCGCACTGAATCCCGTGGGGGTCCAGGAGACGACATTTGGATTCCCGCTTGCCGGGGTGGAACTACGGATCGATTGGCTCGCTCGCCCGCCGTAGCTGTACGTGAGGTTGTACGTCATCGGATCTCCGTCGGGGTCGGTGAGGTTGAAGGAGATGTCATGGGCCTTGCCGCCGGTCCACGATGCCCCGAGCACCGGTGCACGGATGGTCGCCGAAGGGGCGCCGTTATCGTGGGTCGACCACTGGCCGGTGTTCAGCGGGATGACCTGATCGGCGTACGTGTACTGGCCGACGTGGTCCGCGAGGAAGGAGAACGTGATGGGGTTCTGGGTAACCGACGTCTTCGGGGAGAGGTAATCTTCGCTATTCTGTATTCCATCGCCGCTGTAGTCAATCCATAACCCATGCGGAAGCCCGTCGTCGCTCGTGAGCGTGACGGTAATCTGGTCATTGTGGTACACAACGAAAGTTGGCCCGGGGTTGGTTTCCTCCCCGGACGTGATGTTCCAGCCGAAAGCGTTGGCGAAGAGGTTGATTGAAACGTTGGCGGCCTTGGCCGGCTGCGCGAGGACGAGCGGCAGGAGGGCTGCGAGAGTGAGGCCCAGGACGAGTCCCAGGGTGGCCGCAAAAGGACGCTGCGGGCAGGTCGTTCCGCGCGTCATAGGACGGCCCGGGGGCGGTCGTGCCATTCCTCCGGGGGTTTGTCCAACGCTGATTTGTAGGCCCCGTATCCTTTCGGTAACAAAGAGCGGCGTCGATAATCAAGATGAACACAAGTCATCACATACGGCTTAGTATCCAATTCCCGCAGTGAGGGATGTTGGTCCGGTAGATGCTCGCACGACCCGAACAGACCGAGGCACGCGTCGACTCGCAGGCAGAGAGACTCGAGCGCCGCTTCTCCGATCTCGTCGATACCTGCTCCCGATTCTCCCGAGAGATCGTCCGCGACGTCGGCTGGAACGGCGGCTCCGCCGCCGTGTTCGACCCCTCGGCCGCGAACGCAGAGATCTCTCGCACCGTTTTCGGCAAGTGGTCCCTGGACATCCTCACCCTCCTGTACATGCGCCAGTCCGCCGGGTTCCAGGAGATCCGTCGAGGGCTCGGCCGGATCAGTTCGCGCGTCCTCTCGAGCAAGCTCACCCGGATGCAGGAAACCGGCCTGATCCGGAGGGACGTGAAGCCCACGCGGCCGCCGCGGGTCGCTTATTCGCTCACGGACCACGGGCAGACCGTGGCGAAGTTGGGGGAGCCGGTGTTCCTCTACCTGCGGCTCAGCGGCGCGTTCACTCCACAGCCGGAACCGTCGCCCTGACCGCGGGACGCTATTCCTCCGTGAACCGTTCAAACACCGTGAATCGGCGCATTCGCCCTGACTTGGCACTTCGTCGGACGACGAGATCGGTGCCGTTGAATGAAGCCTTGTCGAGAAAAAGAGGAGGCTGGGTGGACGTGTCCGAACGCGCCGGCCGTTCACTGCGTGAGCTCTCGGCACGAGGACCTAAGTCGCACCCATAACAGCCCCACTCACACCTTCGATTCCGAAGGTCCTGTCAATAGCTGCCCCTTTGGCAAGTCACCCCTGGCGGCGAAGGCCGTCCGCGTCGAATGCGGCCGCGCGGAATCACTCTTTCCCGAGAACCGTCCGAAATCCAGCCCACATGGAATTGCGTTTCAGGCCGTTCCGCACCGTGTGGATGTTCGTCGAAAACGTCGGCATTTCGACCGCTACAAAGGGGGCCGCTCAACGTTGTTCATAGGAAGGCGTTCGAAGGCTGAGCAATTCCTCGGCGAGGGCCGCGTGCACCTGGAATCGAAGCCGTTCGTTCGCCACCTGCAGGTACAGACCGCATTGCTCGAACCGCCCCGCGCGGGCGGCCGCGAGGCCTTTCGCGAGTTGACTCCCGTACGCGTTCAGGTCGAGCTTCAGGAGCCGACCGAGGGCGCGAAGGTCCTCCCCTTCGCGAAGCAGTTCCGCGAAGGTTTCGTGGTGGGCCGAATGGCGGCCATCAACCGCGGTGTCTGGGGCCGGAGGCGCGAGCCGCTGCGCGAGCCGGCGGGCCATGGCGTGGTCTTCCACGCGCACCACGTCCTCCTCTTCCGGCCACGGATACACGTTGATCGTTTGCCGGCCCCCGTCCAGGTGCTCCAGGGAATCCTGCCGGGCCGAGGCGGCGAGACGACGCAGCTCCCGAAGGCGGTCGGCCACGCGCGCAAGCCTCGGATCCGAGGGAATCGAACGGGCGCCGCGTCGGACTAGGACGACCGCGAGCACCCCGAGGATGGCGAAGGCAATCATCGTGAGGCCCTGGAGGACGACCAGGCTCCGGGTCGCGACGGCGAAGAGGATTCCGGCGACCGCGACGATGAACAGAACGGTACTCCGCCACGGTATGTCCATTGTGTGCCTATTCAGAATCTATCCCCGGTTTATAAGTTCCAATGAATCAGGTCGATTTCAGTGCATTCATCCGATCGTGCGTGTTCCGGCCGCGGACAACGCGGCTTGCACGAGGGGGGTGACCACAAGGTTACTACAAGCTTTTAAGTGGTCCTCGTTCATGTATTCAGGCGCTGCGGGAGGTCGACGCGGTAGATGATTGAGAATAACGAGTCGACGACTCAGTTGCGATCGGTACCGCCGGAATTGGAAGCGGTCCTCCGTCGCAAAGGGTACATCCTCCTCGTTAAGGGAGACGCGGGCACCGGCAAGACCAACCTCGCCTTGGAGCTCATGGCGCTCCTGCACTCCGAAGGCGATTCTGTCCATATTTCGACACGGACGTATCCAGAGAAGCTTTCATTTCAGCATGCCCTCTTCCCGAAATTGGCCGCGGAACCGAACGTGCAGTTTTTCTCGACCCTCGAGTTCGATCCGACCCAGTTCGTCGTCGGGCACAAGGTGATCTCCGGGCTCCACGACCTGTTGTCGAGCATGGAGAATCCGCTCGTCGTCCTCGACTCCTGGGAGGGAATTTCGGACTACATCCCCGCGGAAGCGCGGATGAAGGTCGAGCAGTCTCTGATGGCCGTCCTCGAGGAAACGGGGGCGCGTCTCATCTTGGTGAGCGAACACTCGGAGGCGAACACGACCCTGGACCAGCTCGCGGACGCGATCCTGATCCTCCGTCAGAAAGTGATCGACGACCGGCGGCTGCGAGAGTTGGAGATCCGAAAGCTCCGCGGCGTCCCCATCCGCCAGGACCAGTACCTGTTCACCCTCGCGGGAGGACGGTTCCAGTACCTGGAGCCGTTCAACTTCAAGCTCCCGGAGGAGACGGCGGAGTTCCGCCCGGTCCACAACACGGAGACCCACATGTCCACGGGGAGCCGAGACCTCGATGCCCTCCTGGGCGGCGGCGTCGCCCGCGGTTCGACGGTCTTGCTGGAGATGCGGGGCGACGTCCCGTTCGAGGCCCAGGTCTACGTGCCCCTGACCGCCCTCCTGAATTTCCTCGCGACGGGCAACGCGGTGATGATGTTCCCGTACAGCGATTTCGATCCGAAGCGGTCGCGGCTCTTCGCGACGCAGTTCCTGGCGGAAGACATGTACGACGCGAACATGCGCGTCTTCACGACGGACCGCGTCGAAGACCCCGTCGCGATCAAGTTCTCGTTGGACATGGCGAAGGACTTTGAGATGTGGCTCGAGGTCTATGGGAAGTTCAAGAATCAGGGAAAGATCGTCTGGAAACTGATGGCCCTGGACACCGTCGAGAACTTCTACGGGCAAGGGGTCATGGACTTCCTCGCAACGGTGGCGGCCCGCGTCGCCGTGAACAAGGACATTCAGTCCGTCCTGGCCCGGCCGAACCTGGAGCTCACGGAGAAGGTCGCGAACATCTCCCAGATCCACCTCGTGCTCACGACGCGCTGGGGCACGCTCGTCTTCTATGGCGTGAAGCCGCGCACGGGATTCTATGGCCTCCAGTTCTCCTTCGCGAACGGGTATCCGGAGTTCAAGCTGATCCCGCTCCAGGACGTGACGCTGTCACGGGAGCGGAGTGGAACGCCGGGAGAACCACCCCTCTCGATCCCGGTCCACATCCGGCGGCGGGCGCCGCAGGCGGATTTCTTCGAGACGGTGGCCCGTTCCATGCAAAACGCTAAGAAGAGGTTGATTGCATGACCGAAGTTGCGGTGTCAAAGACGCCGGAGCCGGCCACGGACGAGCGCGCAGCGACGGGCCTCCAAGAGCTCGACGGGATGCTCGAAGGCGGGTTCCTCTCGGGTAGCTTGGTCACGCTCACCGGGCGGCCCGGGACCGGGAAGACGATCTTCGGATCCCACTTTCTGCACCATGGCGCGAAGAAGGGCAAGCAGGCGGGCATGTATGTCTCCATGCTCGAGAGCGAGAAGTCCTATTTGCACAACATGCGACGGCTCGGACTCGACTTCGAGCCGTTGATGGCCCAGAAGCGGTTCTCCTTCCTGGAGCTCCCCGCACCGACCTCGGAGGGCCTTCCGGCGCTATGGGAGCAGATCGCTCGGGAGATCGACGAGAACGAGACCGAGCGGCTCGTGATCGACTCCTTCACCGCGATGTCTCCTGCGTTCCAGACGGTCGGCGACCTCCGGACCTTCACGCACGTGCTGCTCGGCAAGATCGTCGGCGGAGCCTCCGGGTGCACGACTCTGTTGATCACGGAGGAAGGGACGGGGACCCTGGGGGGTTTCCCGTGGACCGGCGTCGAGGAGTTCGTCGCGGATGGCGTCATCAAGTTCAGCATCGTCCCGGCCGGTGAGGCGCGGGTCCGGTACATCGAGATCACGAAGATGCGCGGCACGAATCACCAGATGGGTCCCATCCCGATCGACATCGGCCCTCGGGGAATCCGCATTGTCCATCCGCATGTCCGCGGGAACCCCGTCTAGCGTCCACGGAGGAACGTCGGTGGCGCGGAGTGAGGAGCCGGTCTGTCAAGGTGGGCCAAAGTTGGGTCGACGCGCGATTCGGGGCCTCGTTGTCTCCCGGTTGCCAAGGACGAACAATTCGGTCGTCACGGGAAGGTGGTCGGTTCACCGAGGACGTCCCGCACTCGTGGTGATAACTAAACGCACGCATTATCAAGTCCATGCTATCTGGCAGAAGCCGATTCGAAAGGCTGGCCCAATGAAAGTCGAAAGTAGGTCGGTTGCCTGCGATGGCGCTGGGCAGCCGCGAGGCCGCATGCAATTTTCGACGTGGACGGACGCCAAGGCCCAGGAGGTGGTACCGTCCCCCATCTAGCCAAGGTCAAAGGCGCCCGAGACGATCCGGCGTTCCAGCAGGCCTACTGGAGGGCCTTCGAGAAGACCTTCGGCGACCAGAACGCCCACATGGTAAAGTCGATGCTTCTGTCGAAAGTGAAGAAAGCGGACACGGGGGACGCCGAGATCGACCGCGTGTGCCTCGGCCTGCGCATGACGATGGGCTGGCTCGCGGAGGCGATCGAGCGCACGGCGCTTCACGATGCGGGATACGAGAACTCCGAAGAGGAGTCCCCGAAGAAGAAAATCATCCAGTAGCGATGCGCACCCAGGAGCGGCCTAGACGGCGCTGAATCGCGCAACGACCTGATCTTCCGTCCGTTCCGTCTTGACTTCCTTCTTGAGCAGTTGCTCGAACACGGACCGAAGGAGTTCCTCGTAGTAGAAGGACCACTTGATCCCGCGGCCATGCTTCAGGATGATCGTCCACCGGCCGCCGTCCACATGCTCCTCGTATTCGAACGACTTCCCGTACTTCGACTCGAGGGCCGGATACCCTTTCACGAGGGTCGTGACGCTCACCTCTTTGAACCAGAAGGTGAGGAAGTCCTTCACCAGGTTCTGGCCCGCCCAGCGTCCCATCTCCCTCGCCTCTTCGTCGGTCAGATAGCTCATCATCTTCGTGATCATGGAGGCGGGGAGGGAGAGGAATCCGAACTTCTCCGCGTAGACGTCCCACTCGATGAATTTTCGAAGCGCCCGGTTCACGAGGAAATTGACGCTGACCCGCTCTTTCTCGGCCAAGGTCGAAAGGGCCCGGTCCGTGTCTCCATCCAACCGGATGGTCCTCGTGACCGCGGTGCGACTAGCCAATTCGGTTCACCAGGGCCCTCTTCAGAATAAAGGCAATGCGTTGGCAACCACTGGTACGTTATAGTCTTTTGCAACTTTAATCATTATGTGTGACGCACGGCGCACACTCCTCATGCGGAGTTGCGCGCATCAAGACGCGGTGGATATCCCCCTCGCTCGGCTTGCCCGCGTCTAATGTCGGGGTCAACGGAACGTGTCCTCATCGCACCCACGTCGAGCGCGTGGCCGATTCCGGCACACGTGGACGTTCGATCGACGACGTCGCGCACGAGCGATCGATCCAACACGCCGTTCCGACGGACGCTCGTGTACCTGCTCGCGCGGTCGCGAGGCGGCCACAACCGATGCCGGATCCTGAAACTTCTTCAGGACCGCGGGCCCTTGAACGCGAACCAAATCGCGAGCGCGCTGGAGCTCCATTACACGACCGTCCAGCACCACCTGACGAAACTCGCTCGTGACGATGTGGTTGCTGCGAGTCCGCGCGGAGAGTCGTATGGCGCCCTGTTCTTCCTCACCTATCAAATGGAACGGAACGCGGAGTTCCTCGACGAGGTTTTCCCAGGTTACGAGCGGCCGGAGGACAAGGCCGGACGGGCGAGGAGCACGCCCGCGAATCTGGGCATCGTATCGCATTGACGGGCCGGAGGGAGAACAGACGACCATGATCGCAGAGGCGATGGGGGGTGGCCAATCGGAGGACGAGGTCGCACACTTGTCGGGCGCCGAAAGGGACAGCCCGCAACCGAGTCCCCGAGGCCATGTCGTCATCTTCCTGCCGGCCCTAAACGAGGAACGGGCGATCGGCAAGGTCCTGGACCGGATTCCCCGCGCCCAGCTCGAGGCGGCCGGATACACCGTGTCGATCTGGCTCGTCGACGGGAACTCGACAGACCGCACCCTGGAAGTGGGCCGCAAGAACGGGGCGAGCGTGTTCATCCAGGCCGGGCGGGGGAAAGGAAACGGGATGCGCCAGGCGTTCGACCACTTACTCCGCACCCGGGACCGCGCGGACGGCGGGTCGCGCGAACCGGAGTTCTTCCTCATGCTCGACGCGGACGGGACCTATCCTCCGGAAGCGATTCAGAGGTTCCTCGAGGCCCTCGCCTCCGGGAACGACGTCGTCCTCGGCTCGCGCTTCCGCGGACGGATGGCGGAAGGCGCCATGACGCCTCTCAACGCGATCGGGAACCGCATCCTCAGCGCGCTGGCCCGCCTCCTCTTCGGCGTCTCCGTGACGGACGTCTGCACGGGGATGTGGGGATTCAAGGCCGACGCGCTTCGTCGGATTCCACTCGAGGCGAGCGGCTTCGATTTGGAGGCCGACCTCTTCGGCTCGGCCTGCCTTTCGCAGGCGCGGATTACGGAATTGCCGATCGACTACGACGCGCGGATCGGGCCTGCGAAGATGCTCCCTCTTCGGTCGGGATTGCAGATCGCCCTGCGCCTCTTCGTTCGCCGTCTGAACGGACCCGCGCGGCCGATTTCACGCAGTCGGACGGAGGCCCCTCCGGGCAAGCAGACCGCCGGGTTGAGCCGACCCGAGGGAATGGTCTAGGCTCTCCATCGAGCGTTGTTTTCGTCAATGGTGTCGCCGATCGAGATCACCAAGTGCTGCCCCTACCGGGGACTCAATGGCCTCCCGAACAAATTAACTATTAGCAGGCCGGCGTCGCGGACCGAGGCGCGTTCCGCGAAAGGCGCCGCGAAGACGCGGAGAGGGGGAGGCCGCGGTGAATCCGCGGAACGCCGTCCGCCAACGCCGACCCCATCAGTAGAACCGGCCATCCGGATATAAGCGACAATGATTCGGTTATCACCAAGGTGCACCGTGTTGCGGCGCCCCGCTGAACTCCCGCGAGACGATGTGCCGCCTCCTAGGTGGAACCGCCAACGGGATGGTGGAGGCGACCTCCGTTGCGCGGTGGACTGCACCTCGGCGCTCAGATTGCCGCCGCTCCAGTTCGGTGGTCGTCCATCCTGCGCCCTAGGAGCCGGAGGAGGTCCCACTCCCGGCCGCGATCGACGAGTGCGCGGTGAGCGTTGCCGCCATGCAACTCATCGGAGTCGGGAAGACATTCAACGGGAAGAGCGGGCCCATGGAAGCGCTGCGCGAGGTGGACCTCTCGATCCCCGACGGCGAGTTCGTCACGATCCTCGGCTCGTCGGGTGCGTCAAGTCCACGTTGTTGAATCTTGTCGTGGGCCTCGGGCCGACGTGACGTGGCAAGGCCCCTGTCGCGGCCATCGATTACTATCCTCATAATAATACGATATTCGCGCTGCGAATCCTTACACCTCACCATTTCCAAACGAAGCGACGACCGCGAACCGCCACGAAAAGACTAAACGCTACGATGAGCCCTGGGTCGGGTCGATGCGGGTCGCGATCCTCGGGGTCGGTGGACTGGGCCGGACCCTCGCGTCGGAACTCCGGGCCGACCGCCGGGTGACGTCGCTCCTCCTCACGGACCAGTTCGGGGAGCGCGCCCGGGTCCTCACGGGCATTCCGGGTCGCGTCTCGATCGAGGCGACCCAGCTGAACGTCGAGAACCATGCCGCCCTGGGGCGGGCGATCAAGGGCTCGGACATCGTCGTGAACACGACGCTCCCGCGGTACAACCTTCGGATCATGGGGGCAGCCCTGGAGGCTGGGGCGCACTATCTGGACATCGCGGCCGCCGGGCCTTCGGAGCCGGGCGCCCAACCGGGGATCTTCGCGCAGCTGGCGAGGGCGGACGACTTCAAAGCTGTAGGGCGGACCGCGCTCGTGTCCATGGGCTTCGATCCGGGGATTTCGAACGTGATGGCCCGCGACGCGGCGGAACGCTTCGAGGCGATCGACGCGATTCGAATTCGCGCCGGGGAGCTCGTCACGGCTCCGGGTCCGGGGTACCTGCCGCTCTCCTCGCGGGAGGCGTTCCTTGAGAACGTCCTGGTCCGGCCGTCCGTGTGGCTCGACGACGGCCTCGCGGCGCGGGAGCCGCTGAGCGAGCCCGAGGATTTTCCCTTTCCCGCTCCCGTCGGCGTCCAGCGGACCTACCTCGTCTCCCACGAAGAGGTAGAGACCCTTCCCCGGTTCCTCGGGAAGCCTGTGGGCCGCGTGGACTACAAGCACGCCCTCCATCCGGACGTGGTCCGGGCCCTCATTTCCCTCGACCGACTCGGCCTCCTCTCGGACTCTCGCATGATTCGCGTCGGAAACCAGATGGTCTCCTTCCGGAGGGCGCTCCTGGCGGCGTTCCCCGAGCCGTCCGCGCTCGTCCTGCCCTTGCAGGGGGCAACCGCCCTGACCGTCGAGGTCGAGGGCGTGCGGGACGGTCATCACCTCGTCCGGCGGGGCGACGTCCTCATGTCGCAGCCGGACGCGAACCGCCGCCGCTCTACGACCGCCGTGAACTACCTGACCGCCGTCGGGGCCGCGATCGGGGTGGCGATGATCGGGGATCAGGCGACCCCGGGTCCCGGCGTCCATCCGCCCGAAGCGTTGGACCGGGAACGGGTGTTCAAGGAATGGGCGGCCCGGGAGCTGCCGATGCAGTGGTCCGAGCGGGCGGTCGCGGCCTGAACGTTCCGACCGAACCTCACGTCGGATCGCCGAACGTGATGTAATGCCACGGCTTGCGCACGGCATCCGTCAGGTCGATGAACACATGCTTGATCTGCGTGTACTCTTCCAGGCTGTAGACGGAAAGGTCTTTGCCGAACCCGCTCTGCTTGAATCCGCCGTGCGGCATCTCGCTCACGATCGGGAGATGCTCGTTGATCTCGACCGCGCCAAATCGAAGCGCGTTCGCGACGCGATGCGCACGCTGCACGTCCTTCGTCCAGACGGAGGAATAGAGGCCGTAGACGACGTCGTTCGCCGCCTCGATCGCCTCCGCCTCGTCCGAGAACTTCTGGACGTTCACGACGGGTCCGAAGACCTCCTCTCGGGCGATTCGCATGGAGGGATCCGTGTCGACGAACGCGGTCGGTTCGTAGTACCATCCCTTCTCGAAGGCCTTGCCCTTCGGCCGCTGGCCGCCGAGCGCGAGTTTCGCTCCTTCGTCCGAGCCGATTTCGACGTAGTCCTCGACCTTCTCCCGCTGCTTCGACGAGACGAGCGGCCCGAGGTCCGTCGATCGTTGGAGCGGGTCGCCCATGCGGACCGTCTTGAGCCGCTCGACGAACTTGTCTTGGAACTTCTTGTAGACCTTGTCCTGGACGATGAAACGCGCGGCCTGCGTGCAATCCTGGCCGCCGTTCACCATGGAGGCCGCGACGGCTCCTTCCGCCGCGGCGGGAATGTTCGCGTCCTCGAAGACGACGAAGGGGGCCTTGCCGCCCAGCTCCAGGTGGAGCTTCTTCACGTTCGAGGTCGCCGCTTTCATGATCTCCTTCCCCGTCGCGGTGTCACCGGTCAGGGAGACCATGTCGACCTTGTCGCTCGATGCGAGTTCGTTCCCGACGACGGCCCCGGGCCCCGTGATCAGGTTCACCGTGCCGGCGGGGATCCCCGCCGCCTCGATCAGCTTCCCGAGCTCGAGCGTCGTGAGCGGCGTCAGAGACGCGGGCTTCAGGACCGCCGTGTTTCCGGCGGCGAGCGCGGGCGCGAGCTTCCAGATCGCCATCATGAATGGGTAGTTCCACGGGGTGATCTGGCCGATCACACCGATCGGCTCCCGCCGGATCACGCTCGTCGCGCCGTACGCGTATTCCATCGACGCCTGCCCTGTCAACGTGCGGGAGGCGCCCGCCATGAACCGCAGGTTGTCCACGCTGAACGGCAGGTCGCCGTCCCGGGCCTGTTTGATCGTCTTCCCCTGGTTCTGCGATTCGAGCGGAGCGAGGCGGTCCATGTCTGCCTCGATGAGGTTCGCGAGTTTGAACAGGGCTGCGGCGCGGTCCCCCGGAGTCATGCGAGGCCACTTGCCTTGGTCGAAGGCCGCTCGGGCCGCGTCGATGGCCGCCCGCGTATCCTGCAGGTCCGATTGCGGGACGGCGGCGATCGTGCCACCGGTCGCGGGGTTGATCACCGCGTACGTGTCTTCCGTATGCGACGACACCCATTCGCCGTTCACGAAGTTGAGATACTCGGACTTCCCCACCCGATTCACTCCCGATAGAGTCCCGCTAGCGCGGGCGAGCGCTAAGTAGCTTTCGAGCGAGGCGAGCGAGGACTCGGAAGGAGTCCGGTCACTCTTGCTTGCGGGTGCCTTCTCTGTCTCCGGGCCTTCCCTTCTTCGGTCGCTTCGCGGCCTTTTGGGCGTACTCGATTTCGCGCTCCACGAAGACGAGCGCCCCCGCGACCGTGGCGCCCGCGGTCCGCACGAACGCGTCTGCGAACTTACCGCCGGCTGCGGCGACCTCTTCGACCCGGCCTGCAACGTCTTGAAGGAATCCCATGGTCCCGATCCGGGACATGCGTCCGGTCCTATGAGCCTGTTGGGCTCATTTCTTGAGCGTCTCCATGACCGCCGGGAATGCCTCCGCGAACCGTTTCGCGTCGGATTCCGGGACGGTGAAGGATACCCGGAGGAATTTGCCTCCGTGTCTCCTCGACAAGTAGGATCCAGCGCGAGTATGCACGAGGTGATCGAACAACAGACGTTCCTCGACCGTGTCGGGACTGACGCCGGTCTCGGACAGGTCGACCACGAACATGTTCGCGTTCGATGGATAGACCGGCAACGAAGCACCATCCACCTTCTCGACAGCGCGACGGATCGTCGCCTGATTCCGTTCGCACGCAGCTCGGACCTCCCGGAGCCACTTCTTCTTCGTCTGGAGCGCCGCGAGGGCGGCTCGCTGGGCGAGCACGTTCACGCCGAGGACGTTCGTGTCAAATTGCCGGAGGGCCTTCATCACGGTCCCACCGGGAGGCGCCACCAACGCTCCGATGCGCATTCCCGCGAGACCGGGACCCTTGCTGAACGAGTACGATGTCAAGGTGTGTTCGGGATAGAAGGAGGACGCGAGGACATGGCCCTTATTGAAGTCCCGGTAGGTGACGTCGTTGAGGAGCCAGAGGTCATGGTCGCGCGCGATATCGGAGAGGCCGCGAACCTGATCGCGGGTGCAACCGGAACCGAGAGGATTGTTCGGATCGATCAGGAGGAGCATCTTCGTGGCCGGGGTGATCGAGGCGTTCGCCAATTCCGGCGTCAGGACGTACGGCTTCCGATAGATGTCGACCTCGACGGGCTTGGCCCTTGACATGGCGACTTGGTCATGAATCGGGAGGAAGGACGGATCGGTGGAGAGGACCTCGTTCCCGGGCCCGAGGAGCGACCGGGTCGCGATGTATTCCCCTTCGATCCCGCCGTTCGTGAGGAGCACGTCGAAGCCTTCGAGACCGAGATCCTCGAGGATCGCCTCGACCAAGCCGGGCACTCCGGCTTTTGGCGGATAGAGATTGAACTCTCGCTCCTCGATGCTCCGCCGGATCGCCTCGAGGATGGCGGGATGCACAGGGAGCGTGTTCGTGTTCTGCGACATCCAGGCAACCTCCCGGCGGTGTTCGTGGGCGAACTCGAAGTTGTCCTTCGACGACATGGATGGCGACCTCGGATTCCGGGTGTGCGAGGACTTCACCGGGCATATCGCTTGCGGTCGGCTCGTTCCCCCCAGCATTCGATTCTCATTCTCCCTCGTGGGTCGCAAAGTCAGAAATACGTAGGCGTATACGTACGCGTCATGCCGTCACGGACGACGGTCCTCTTGCGGGAGGATGTGAAGGACCACCTCCTAAGGAAGGTGGGGCCTCGAGGCCTCTCGGACGCGATTAATGAGATCCTGGCGAGGAGCCTGTTCCGTTCGAAAAAGACACGGTTCGGGGCGGATCCTTGGCTGACACAGAAGGGCTTGCGAGACGAACGCGAGACCCATGAAGACCTCTGATTCCTTGGCCTGGGTGGAATGTTTTCGCGGATCGCGAGCCCGCCGATCGCATCCGGTTCATCAGGCTACGGACCTCGATCATCGATGTCGACGTAACGGTGGCAGAGCAGGCGGCCAATTTGAAGGTCCGCGAGGGTCTCCACATGCTCGACGCGATCATTGTTACTGGCGCCCAAGCACGAAATTCGGGGCTGGTGACCGGAGGCAAGCACTTCCGCCGAATCCCGAACGTGGCCATGTTGTCGGACTGAGCCGGTCCGATGGACCAACGCCGCGCTCAACGCAAGGCATTTCTCCGGGGACAGCCTTGCCGCTTTCATGACGCTCGAAGGGAGAAAGATTGTTGTGCTCGCGGAAGACGGCCACGAAGACCTCGAACTATGGGTCCCGTATTACCGTTTGATCGAGGCTGGGGCCGAGGTTGTCCTCGCAGGACACGAGAAGCGCATTTACAGTTCGAAACACTCCTATCCATGCGAGGTCGACATGAAGGCGGCCGACCTAAAGTCGAAAGATTTCGATGCCGTCGTGATCCCTGGAGGCGTCGCGGGCCCGGACCGGATGCGTCAGCACAAGGAGATCCTGGCGTTCGTCCGATCGATGAACGACGCCCGCAAGATCGTCGCATCGATCTGTCACGCGGCCTGGGTGCCGATTAGTGCGGGCATCGTGAAAGGCCGCCAGATGACGTCTTATGCGAGCGTGCGGGACGATTGCATCAATGCCGGAGCGGATTGGGTGGACAAGGACTGCGTCGTGGACGGGAACTTGATCACGTCCCGTTTCCCGGACGACCTCCCCGCCTTCTGCCACGCCATTGTGGCCTCGCTGACGAAGTGACGAACGCACGTCTGGCGATGGCCCGCGCCAGGGCCCCCTGATGTCGACCCTTCCGATCACCGATGGACGGGCCCGGAAGAAAGGCTTAAACCGCGTCGGAGGTTAGGCGCGGTCGCTGGGCTCGTGGTCTAGTGGCTATGACATCGCCTTGACATGGCGAAGGTCACCGGTTCGAATCCGGTCGAGCCCACTCCATTCCCTGGGGCAATCCTCAACGGAGCCCATCGCCGCGGCTCGCGACGAGCCGCTCAGTCGCCTCCCACACGAGTTCGATCCGAAATGGGCCATCCCGATTGGGGTTTCTGCGTACCGAGGCGATGATGAACACCGCGCCGCCGAAGTCCGCCTCATCGAGGATCTTGACGCGGCTTGGCAGGAATCGGAATAGCGCGTAAGAGCGCAACAGGGCTCCCTGCCTGCGTTCGGTGGGCGTCGTTCCTTTCATCCACCGAGCGAAGGCGGGGAACCGCGTGCCGTAGACCGACTCGGCATGATCCGCTTGACGACCTCCGGTCCGCTGGCCCGAGCCAAAGAGCTGGATTCCTCTCCCCGGGTTCTCCCACTTCTGATGGGAATCGAAGATCGTCATGGCCATCGAGGGATTCGCCAGCAGGTTCCGGCAGTGGAGTGAACCGGGGTCCGACAGGAAGTACAGCTCGAGGTTCGGCGAATACGCGAAGAACGCGGTGTTGATGTGGGCCCGATTCCCCTTCGCGACCGTCGCGATCGAGCAGAGTTTTGTCTCGGCCAGGACGCGGAGCACGATCGTCCGAATCCGCCGCTCAGAGATGCGTTCGCGGGTCCGTTTGACTGTCATGTCCACACTCATCCGATTCCTCCATAAGGCGCTTGCCCACGTGCCGGACTTCGGCGATTTGTTCGCACGGCGTAGCCCAAGTCCCGTCAAACTGGCGATGACCGCGCCCCGAATTCCGACATTCGCAAGGCGTGGTGCCGCTCCCATTCCATCGACGACCTGACCGTTTTGGATTAGGATTCGAGGACCATGGGACTCGAGAATGCGGCCCATTCGTTGAACAGCATCTGCGCTGTCCTCCGAACACTGACGTGTCGTCGCAAGTTACCCTTGGACATGGGCAACTGGCGTTCCTGTCGTTGCAAAATCACTGGACCACGAACCGTTTATAGTATGCAAGCGTTCGAGCCCGCACATTAAGATATCATGCAAACATGGGAGGAAGAACTCCAGGCGTATCGCCGTCGGACGAAGAAGTCCGCGCGGGCGTGGGAATCCGCGAAGCGGCACATTCCGTTCGGCGTGAACAGCAACTACCGCGTCGTCGACCCGTATCCGATGTACGTCCGCAAGGCGCGGGGCTCGCGACTATGGGACGTCGACGGGAACCAGTATGTCGACTTCAATATGGCCTTCGGAGCGCTCGTCGCGGGGCACAGCCACCCCGTCCTCGCGAAGGCGATGCGCGAGCGCGTGTCGAACGGCACGATCTTCGGATATGAATCCGTCGACGCGGGCCGGCTCGCGGATCATCTGTGCCGGCGGTTCCACTTGGACCGCCTGAAGTTCTCCATGACGGGTCTCGACGCGACGCTGTTCGCGGTCCGTCTCGCCCGCGCGGTGACCGGCCGCCGGAGGATCCTCAAGTTCGAGGGATGCTACCATGGATCCCATGATTCCCTGATGGTCTCGATCAAGCCGCGAAAGGAGCTGTCCGGGGATCCGAAGCATCCGAACGTCGTGCCTTCGTCCAAGGGACTGCTGAAGGAACTCGTCGAGACCGCGATCGTCGCTCCCTTCAACGACATCGATGCCACGGAGTCCCTCGCCCTCTTGCATCGCGACGACGTAGCCGGGATCATCCTCGAGCCGGTGCCGATGAATATGGGCTACGTCCAGCCGGAACCCGGCTTCCTGGAAGGCGTGCGTGCCGTGGCCGACGAGGTCGGGGCGATCCTAATCTTCGACGAGGTGAAGACCTGCGGCAAGTGGTACGGGGGAGCGGAGGAGGCGTTCCATGTGACGCCGGACGTCAAGGTACTCGGCAAAGCGATCGGAGGCGGCTTCCCCTTGGCCGCCGTCGGCGGCAAGGCGTCGATTTTGGACCAGGTCATCCCGGGTCAGATCTCGCACGCCGGGACCTTCAATGCGAATCCCCTCAGCATCTCCGCCGGGCTCGTGACGCTAACGAAGATCCTGACCCGCGCGGGCGTGCGGCACGCGCAACGGATGGGTAACGACCTCGCGAAGGGCTACACGGATGTGATCGCCGACCACCGGCTCCCCATGAAGGTCCAGGCCGGTGGAATCAGCGGGACCGTCCACTTCGCGCGCAGCATCGTCCGGGATTGGCGGTCCTTCGAGGAGGTCGACGTGGGGCGGTGGTGGGGCTACTACACGGCGATGCTGAATCGTGGTGTGATCCCGATGGCCATGGGCGCGGACGAGCAGTGGACGACGTCAGTGGCTCACACGCAGGCCGATGTCGCACGGCACCTCGATACGTTCGAGGAGGTCGCGGAAGGGATGAAGGAGAAGCAGGCCGATATGTCGATCGTCGAAGCGATCTGAAGGAGAGGCCGTGCCGCCCCGCAAGTACGGTCGGATGATCAAACCTCTTCCCGTGACGAAGCCGGAGAAGTGCCGTTTTTGCAAGGCTGGGAAACCGTGTCCGATTCACAACCCAGACGGATCACGGCGAGCTCGCTGAATCCGGGAAGGGAAGGCTGGCGCTAGATCACGATGTCGAGGTCGACTCCTCGCCGGTGCTTCACGCGATCGGCTGCCACACGACGAATTCGTTGTCGTCCGGATCGTAGAACGTGCCCATGAAGACGTTCAACGCGTCTCGCTTCGACGGCTCCTCTCCGATTCGAACGCCCCGCTCCTTCAGGGTCTCGAACGTCCGGTCGATGTCGTCCGTCTGGAAGATCAACCCGGTCACGCCTCCGATCCCACGGCCCGTGTCGCCCTCCCAAGGTACGTGCGTCCCGAACGTGATTCCGCCCGCGTCATACACGGACAGCTTCATTCCTTCGTTCTTGTCGACGAGTTTGAAGCCCAACGTCTCCGAGTAGAACTTCCTCGCCTGGTCATGGTCCGATACGTGCACGGTGCTCATCAAGAATTTTCCAACGACGGGTTCCGCCATCTTCCTTCCTCCATACCCCGAGGGACCGAGACGCCTTTAACCGTTGGGGCTCCCCGCAGGTGGAACGTTTCAGGACGTCGGCCTCTCTGCGATGACCAAACACGCCGCCCAATTGAGCCGCTCGTATCGAACGGGCCGCAGGCCTGCGCCCTCCATGAATTGCCGATATTCCTCGGGACCGTACACGCGCACGAACAGGGCGAGTAGCCGGGTCGCGGGGGAGAGGATGATCACACGTCCTCCGGGGCGGAGCAGATTAGCCGTGATTGTGGCCCCCGCCTCCGGGCTCGGAAGATAGTAGAAGGAACCCGCGAAGATGATCGTGTCGAAGACACCGGGCCGAAACGGCGGGTGCATCACGTCCGCTCGAATCAGGTGGCCTTGGTATCGTGCGCGCTTCAGCATCTCGCGGGACAGGTCGATTCCCACGGAGGCGGTGAGGTGTCCCGTCGTGAAACCCGTCCCCACGCCGACATCGAGAATCCGCAGACCGTGGATCTCGGCTCGCACCCGCTTCAACCATTGTCGCTGGTAGATACGGACATTGATCCGGTCGTACCAGGGGGCGATTCGATCGAAGAACCGGAGCGCTTTCGCCGCCCCTTGCACGACCGGCACGGTTGTCCGCATTGCGCGTCTCGATTTGAAGGCGCGTGCGGAGTCGGCGAAGAGCATATCGACACCGGGCGACGAGCTCTACGCCCTCGCGCACACCTTCGGGGCGTTCCACGAAATCCTTCCGACCTTGGTGTGATTATGTCCGAGCGGGCAGGCCCATGATTCGGCGGGCCTCGTCGGGGGTCGCGACCTCTCGCTGCAGGTCGTCCGCGAGATGGTGGGCCCTGGCGACCAGTTCTTCGTTCCGTGCGAGGACTCCCTTCTTCAGATAGAGGTTGTCCTCAAGTCCGACCCGCACGTGTCCGCCCAGGAGGACCGCCATCGTCGTCATGGGGAGCTGCATCCGCGACATGCCCGCGACGACGTAGGTCGCGGTCGGAGGCAGCTGGTTCCGCATGTGGAGGAGATTGTCGGGCGTTGCAGGGACGCCGCCGTCGACGCCCATCACGAGCTGGAAGTGGGCGGGTTCCTTCACGATGCCCGTGTCGACCAGTTTCCTTCCTTGTTGGATGAAGCCGACGTCGAAGGCCTCGATCTCCGGCTTGATGTGCAGGTCGAGCATCGTCTTCGCGAGGAACTGGACCGTTTCCACCGAGTTCACGTAGATGACCGAGGGGGTGCGGCCCGCGAAGTTCAGCGTGCCCGTCGTGAGGCTCCCCATCTCCGGTTTCGTCTTCAGGGGCGCGGCACGATCGGCATCCGTGTTCCCGGCGATCCCGCTCGTCGAGGTCATCACGATGAGCTTCGTCCGCTTTCGGATCTTGTCCACGGTCTCTTTGAAGATCTCGAACCGGGAAGTGGGCCGTTCGTCCTCGTCCCGGCAATGGACGTGGATGATCGATGCGCCGGCCTGCTCGCACAGGTAGGCGGTCTCCGCGATCTCGTCCGGCGTCACCGGCACGTGCGGGGAGTCCTTCTTCCGCGGGACCGAGCCGGTCGGGGCCACCGTGATGACGAGCTTCTCCATGGCGCTCCCCGACGGCAAACCGGGCTCCGCTAGGTAAGCATTGTGGCCGTCCTTCTCGGCCCCCTCCCATTCGCTTCCATGGGGCGACGAATCGCGGACTCGTGCGTCCGTACGAACTAATATTCTGTGTGGTTTCGGTCGGCGCGAAGCCATGCTGCCGCCTGAGGTCGTCGCGAAGGTCCGCCGGTTTTACACGTACCAGGCGGCGTCGTCGTTCGCGATTTGGATTCCGTTCTGGACCCTCTGGATCCGCGGGAACCTGGGCTCGGACTTCGAGTTCACCCTCGTCGACGTCGCGTTCTGGATCGGTCTTCTCGTCTTCCAGCTTCCCGCCGGCGTGATCGCAGACCGGACCGGACGCAAGCGGACGATCCTCCTGAGCGAGGTGTTTCGCTCCGCCGGAATCCTTGGATACGGTCTGGCCACCACCTTCGCGGGATTCGTCGTCGCGAACGTGGTCTGGTCCCTCGGGGCCGCGTTCTCGATCGGGACCTCCTCATATCTCTATGAGACCCTGCTGGCGACGAAGCACGAATCCGAGTTCCCGCGGTACATCGGCCGGAACACGATGATCCAGCTCCTGGCGAACGCCGCGGGCGCCTTCGCGGGAGGTCTCGTCGTCCAGGCGTTGCGCGACCTGCGGCTCACCCTGTTCGCCGGTGCCGCCTTGAATCTGGTCGCGGTCTTGGTGGCCCTCACGTTCGTCGAACCGGCGGTCGCCCGGACCACAGAACCGACGTACACCGAGCAGCTGCGTCAGGGCCTCCGGGTCGTCCGACGCCGGGAGGGGGTCGCCCTCTTGATCGGCCTCGAGGTGTTCCTCGGCGTCACCCTGTACATGATGGCGCTCTACCGGCCGCTGTACCTCCGATTCCTCGGCCTCTCCGACGCCCAGGTCGCGCTATCGATCGCGGGCTTCCTCGTCGTCGCCGCGGTCTGGTCCGCCTTTGCGGGCGGGATCTCCCGCGTCCTCGGCGAGTTCGGGACGATCGCCCTCCTGGTGGCCTTGGCCTCCGCAGCATTTTTCGGCATATACGGCGCCGGCGTATTTTCGGGCGCGGTCCTCTTCCAAGTCCCGATCTACGTCGTCTGGAGCCTGCAACCCGCGCTCACGACCGCGTACCTGAACCGCCGGCTCGAACCGGGTCAGCGCGCGACCGTACTTTCGATGGGAGCGTTCGCGTACACGCTCGCCTTGGTCATCCTGGAACCCGTGGCGGGCCTCCTGACAACCTCGACGGGCCTGCTCAGCCTCGGCCTCTTCCTCGGAGTCGTCACGATCGTCCCGTGCGCTTACATCCTGGCGCGATGGAGGATGACGGTCGCACCGTGGCCCGCGATGACGCCCCTCCCCTCGCGGCTCGTTGGGGGCGGTCGCGTTTCGCGGTTCCATCGACTCCTAGAACGGATCAGCCGACTCAGGCCGTGAGGGAGTTCGGGACGGTCGCCGGCAAGGATACGAGGTGGCAAGCGACCGAGTTCCCGGGTTCAATCTCCAAGAGCTAAGGCTCCGACGACTCATGGATGGACAGTTCGACGAAGCTGGCGTCGCGTGGACCGCGGCGACTGCCTTCAACGGGAGGAACGTTTCCGCCGTTCGGAACTCAGGCCGTTCAGGTCCTGCGCCATCGACTCAAGGTCGCCGGAAGCGACCGAAATTCGAAGCGTCGGACTCACGACGCGTATTCGGACTGGCTCTGCTCCCGCATGAATTGCGGGAGGTAGTAGTGGCCGCCCGCGGACTTGCCGGAGGTCCCGGACATCTTCCATCCGCCGAAGGGCTGCACGCCGACGACGGCTCCGGTCGTCGCGCCCGCGGCGCGGTTCGCGTACAGGACACCGGCCTCGACCTCGGAGAAGAAGCGCCGCAGTTCGCCCGGTTCTCGGGAAAAGATCCCAGCGGTGAGCCCGTAGTCGACGTCGTTCGCGACCTGGATCGCGTCCTCGAGTCCATTGACCTCGATCACGGAAAGAATCGGGACGAACAGCTCCTCCTTGTTGATCCGGTGGTTTCGCGGCAAGCCTCCCACGATCGTCGGATCGACGAAGTGTCCCACCTTGGGATCGGCCTTGCCACCGAACACAATCTTCCCGTTCGACCGTCGTATCTCCGCGATCGCCTTCTCGTACGTGGCGACCGCAGCATCGTTGATCACGGGCCCGAGGTACACATCGCGTTGAGTCGGGTCCCCGACCTTCAGTTTCTGCGTCTCCAACACGAGGCGTTCGAGGAATGCGTCCTTCACGGTGCGGTCGACGAGGACTCGAGAACACGCGGAGCACTTCTGGCCCCCATACCCAAACGCGGCGCGCGTCACGCCGATGGCGGCCTTCTCCAGGTCCGCGCTCGCGGTGACGATCGTCGGATTCTTGCCACCCATTTCCGTGATGATCGGCTTGGGACGCTCTCGCGTAAACGTCTTGAAGGCCGCGAGACCGACCGTCCGCGACCCCGTGAAGACGAAGCCGTCCACCCCTTCGTTGTCGACGAGTTCCTGGCCCACAGTGGCGCCCGGACCGGTGACGTAATTGAAGACGCCCGGAGGCAGGCCCGCCTCATGAAGCAGTTCGCACAATTTGAGGCCGATGTACGGCGTGTCGCTCGCGGGCTTGAACACGACCGTGTTCCCGGCGATCAGGGCACCTGTCGACATGCCCGCGGCAATGGCGAACGGAAAATTGAAGGGAGCCACGACGGCCCACACGCCGTACGGTTTCAACATCGCACGGGCGCTCTCCCCCGGCAAGAACTGGCCCATCGTGTGCTCATATCCCTGGTTCCGAATCATCTCGGTGGCGTACCATCGCAGCAGGTCGGCGGCCTCGTCGATGTCCGCCATCGCCTCGTACCGATTCTTCCCGTTCTCGAAGGAAAGGAGGGCCGCGTACGCGTACTTTCGTTCGGAGATCCGATCCGCCGCGCGCTGGATCGTGCGGACCCGTTCCAGGTAGGGAGTCGCCGACCAACCGGGGAACGCCGCCCTCGCCGCCTTGATCGCTTGCTTCGCGTGCGATCGGGTGCCCTTCTGGAAGTGGCCGAGGACGACGCTCGTCTCCGCCGGGCTCGTGTCGGGGAACGTCGCTTTCGACCACACTTCTTTGCCGTCGATGATGATCGGATGCTTGTCCCCAAATGCCGCGCGGACCTTGTCGACCGCGGCTTCGTAGTTCAAGTGAAAATCTTCCGTCTTCCCGAGATCAGCGGCGTTCTGCCACGTCCGTTCGTTTCGAAATTCCATGAGTGCAATCCCTCGGGTGCACGCAAGGCGGGAGCGCGAATAAGGTTTCGCCCGTTCCGCTCTCCGGATCGATTCGGCTGTCTCTTCCGCTGGCGTCCGGAGCGGTTTGGGATTCTCCCGGGGGAGACGAGAGATCGACGTTACGCGATGTACGTGTCCGGCGATCCCTCGTACTTGTCGTATTGCGCCGTCGCGCCGATCGCGGCGAGAAGTTCGCGGGCCCATTCTCTCGTGTACGAGTTCGGCGGAATCTCCGTCGTCGCGCCGAGCCATTCGAAAACCTCCTTGAACACGGCACGCTGCTCCGCCTTCGTCAGGCCCTCGTCGATCTTGCCGACCCGCTGTTCCAGCCGGTTCATCCCGAGGACGAACTCCTTGCACTGGGCCAGGAACTTCGCCTGTTCTTCGCGCGTCATGGAGAGACCCGCCTCTCCATGCGGTCCATCCTCGATAAACTTTCGCAACCTTCAAAGGAGGGCGAAGGCTCAGCGAATGGGATGACCGTGTTCGTCCGCGTCGCGAAGGCAGGAGAGATCCCGCCTGGGAGTGGCCGGGTCGTGGTCGTCCAAGGCTATCCGGTCGCCTTGTTCAACGTGGACGGACGATTCTTTGCGGTTTCCAACGTGTGCTTGCACCGCGGTGGGCCCGTGGGCGAGGGGGAACTCGATGGCCCCATTGTCACCTGTCCGATGCACGGATGGGAGTACGATGTGAGGACGGGAGCGAACACGATCAACCCTGCCGCCCGGCTCAAGAGGTACGAGGTCCGCCTCGATGGGGACGATGTCCTCGTCGGCGCGTGAGTCGGCTCGCCCACAGACCTCCGACGGGTCAAGCTTAACCCTCACCTCGGGTTCCACAACTGCTTGGCCACCGAATTCCTCTGGGTGTTTCTCACCATACTTGCCATCCTAGGGCTCATCCCGAACGGCATGTCCCTCGGGCAGGGGCTCCGCATGCGAGGCCATGTGCGCCGCGCGATGCGATTGGCTTTCGGTGCATTCCTCCCGCCCGTGGTCGTGATTCTCCCTGTCCGCGGCATGGACCCAGGATTTGACGACAACGTCCGCGCGATCCTTCGGCAGACGTACCCAAAGTACCGCCTCGTGGTCGTTGCGGACGATCCGGTGGATTCGGCCGCGGATCAGGTACGTGCGATTGCGAGGGAGACATCGCGCGTTCCTGTGTCCGTGGTGGTGGCCGACCCTGGCGACCTCCCTGGGAAGGTGAATGCGGTCCGATCGGGCCTCCTGCATCTCACACCAACGGATGAGGTCGTCGTCTTCGCCGATTCGGACATCCGGCCCGCGGAGGATTGGCTCCGTCAGCTCGTCCAACCCCTTGCAGATTCGACCGTCGGCGTGGCCACCGGCTTCCGCTGGTATGTGCCGCCCCGACCGACGTTCTGGTCCCTCGTCCGCACGGAGTGGAACGCCGTGAGCGCGAACGTGTTGTTCGACCCGCGGCGCGCCTTTGCCTGGGGCGGCTCGTGTGCGGTGCGCCGCGACCACCTGCCGGTCTTGCGGCTTGAGGACCGATGGCGGGAGGTGCTGAGCGACGACTTGGTCCTCTCGCAGGCCGTGCGGGATGCCGGCCTCAAGATCGCGTATGCCCCCGCGGCCCTCGTCCCGACGTTTGAGGGAGCGACCCGCGCGATTTGTCTCGAGTGGTGCGTTCGGCAAATGATGATGGCCACTCTGTACCTGCCCATCGTCCGCCGATACGCCGCGGCATCCTTCGCCGTCTTCGATGGGTCCGTGATCTTGGGCCTCGCGTCGCTGAGCCTTACGTCGGCCTTGGGTCCGTCCTACCTGGTTCCCGCGATTCTCTTCCTCGCGCCACTCCTCGTCGCAGTCGTGAAGGCGTTCGTGCGACGACGCGCCTTGTTTTCCGCGGCCCCCTCCGTCGCCACGGCATGGAAAGTCCCTCCTTGGCGGGTCGCGTTCGCGGCCCTCGCGGTCCCATGGGTGATGGCGTGGGGCCTTGTCCGCACCCGGCGACCGACGTCGGTCCGGTGGCGGGGCCATGTGTACGACGTGAGGGACCCGCAGAGAATTCGGCTCCTTGATCCGAGACGAGGGCCGAACCCCGATTCAAAAGACCCGTCGGGGTGATTTCGCGAGATATGGAGGACCACCGGTCCCTTCGCCACTATGGCTGCGGCTTCGCACCGTCCGTGGCCTGCTCCGAGCGTTCCCGCAGCTGCTCCTGGAATTTCGCGAGTTCCGACAGAATCCCGTTGCGTCGTTCGCTCTGTTCTAGCGTGCGCACCATGGAGATGGCGGGCGGGACCAACGCGAAGAACAGGACGATCAAGATGATGGCCGCGGTCAAGCCAACATGGAAACCCTGCAGGATGATCAGCAGGACAATCACGATCGACGGAGGCAGGAAGAAAGCGGTGAACACGCCTTCGATCCGGACGAGCGGCTGGCGCGTCTGGCTTTGCATCGCCAACACCTCCGTGTCGGAGTAACTCTTCGCGGTCGTGATCATCCGCTCGTGTCGGCGCGCGAACCGGTCGCGGATGACCCTCATCGTCTCCTGATAGCCGCGGGATTCCGCGCGGAACGCGCGGATCGACCCGGGGGTGAAGCGGATGAGGATCCGGCGTCCCTCCTTGGTCTCGATGCCGATTCCGGTGTGGACGAGGGTCCCCGCGGACGACGCGAACGGCGACAGGAAGGAGCCCGCGACCTCGTAGCTCCTTGGATACACGTCGCGGACGTCGGACCAGGGGATGTATCGGGGCCTACCCACCATTCGACGCCACAGGGGCAGCGAGATTTCGATTCCGTGTTCGAAGACATATGTCGGGTTCGGTTTGAACAGGGCCATCGCGAGGAGGACGACCGCCAGAGGGGCGAAGCAGAGGCCCCCGAGAGGCCACAGGCCTTCGGGTCCCGCGACGAGCGGTCCGATCCCGAATGTCACGACGAGGACCAGGAGGAGCAGTGCGACCGCCATCGGGTTCGCAGGGATCGGGCGGTAAGCGTACAGCAGGGCACCGCGTCCTCCGTTCTCCATGCGGAAGCGCGAAATGCGGACTCGGCTAAAAGGGCTCCTCACCGAACAAACCCTTTTGCGAGCGGCTCCTTATCGATTCCGTTGCTCGCCCTCGGGATTGAAGGGACCGCGCACACGGTCGGCGTCGGGATCGTCGACGAGACGTGCCGCGTCCTCGCGAACGTCTACGACATGGTGAGGCCCGAGAAAGGGGGAATCCATCCGCGGGAGGCGGCGAACCATCACGCGGACGCGGTCGTCCCGCTGATTCGAAAGGCCGCGGATGTCGCAGGGATGGACCTCGGAGACCTCGATCTCGTCGCGTTCTCCCAGGGCCCCGGCCTCGGCCCTTGTTTGCGGACCGTCGCGACCGCGGCACGGGCCCTCGCCGTCGCCCTCGATTGTCCGATCGTCGGGGTGAATCATTGCGTCGCCCATCTGGAGATCGGCCGCGGCGTCACCACCGCGAAGGACCCCGTCCTACTGTACGTGAGCGGCGGGAACACGCAGGTCATCGCCTTCGCCCGGGGCCGGTATCGGGTGTTCGGAGAGACGCTCGACATCGGGATCGGCAACATGCTCGACAAGTTCGCCCGGGAGTGCGGCCTTCCGTTCCCGGGCGGTCCGATCCTGGAGAAGCTTGCGCGCGACGGGAGGACGCTGCTGCCTCTGCCATACAGCGTGAAGGGCATGGACGTAGCGTTCAGCGGCATGCTGACTGCGGCCCTCGCCCTCCGTAGGGAGGGCAAGTCCATGGAGGACCTCGCCTTCTCGATCCAGGAGGTCGCCTTCGCCATGCTCACGGAGGTCACGGAACGGGCGATGGCCCATCTAGATAACGACGAGGTCCTCTTGGGCGGCGGCGTTGCACGCAATCGGAGGCTACAGGGAATGGTCGACCGCATGGCCGCGGACCGCGGGGCGCGGATGTTCGTTCCGCCGGGAGATCTGTGCATCGACAATGGCGCGATGATTGCTTGGACGGGATTGTTGATGCACCGGGGCGGTGTGCGGATGAACCTCAGCGAGACGGTCGTGGACCAGCGGTATCGGACGGACGAGGTGGCGGCAATCTGGCGCGCATGACCGTTAGCCGAATGGCTTCCTTCTGCATCGACCTTAAGTAAGTTCGCGCCCATGGTGAGTTTTGGGAGGGAACGCAGCGCAACGACCGCTTCATGCGACCGCTCTAATCCTGGCGATCACCGGGCTGCTCGCACTCGCGACGGTGGCTGCGTCCGGGGGTCTGCCGACGCCTCGAATGGCGGTCTCGCACACTCCCCATGGTGCGATCCTCATCCGGAGCAACGCGGAGTTCACGGCCGTAAACGGTGTCGTCGGCGGTCACGGCACACCCGACGATCCGTACCTCATATCGGGATGGGAGATTACGAACGTCGATACGACGGAAGCGATCTTCATTCGCGACACCGACGCGAGTTTCGTCATCCGGGATGTGTACGTCCACCAGCCTCCGGGTCTCGGTTTCGCGGGCATCCGTTTCATCGAGGTCTCGAACGGACGGGTCGAGAACTCCACGGTCACCGGGTTCGCCTGGGATCTGTCCTTGGAGTTCACGAGCAACCTCACCGTGGCCCGAAACAACCTGAGCCACGCCGACGTGGCTATCCAGGTCTGGTATGCGAACGACACCCTTCCGGGGGTGGTCGTGTCCGAAAACAACCTCTCCAGCAGCCAGGCCGGCGTCTCCGTGAGTGGTGGAGGTCGGGCCGCGATTGTGGGGAACCGCATGTCGAACAACAGTTACGGAATTCGGGTTGACGGGAGCTCCAACCTCAGCCTCGTCGCCAACGCGCTGTCGAAGAATCAATTTCAAGGGATGCTTGTCACGCAATCCTCGAACTTGACGATCGAATCCAACGACTTTTCAGGGAATGGGGCGGGCTTGTGGCTGACAGAAAGTCTGAACGCCACGCTCCGCGGCAACACGTTCGATCACGACGGCCTCGTCGTCTTGGGTTCTTCGGTTCCGACGCGGTCGTCTCATTCGGTAGCCGCTGACAACCTCGTGAACGGCAAGCCGATTCGATATTTCAAGGAGGAATCCGGCCTCGTCGTCGAGGGTTCGGACGTCGGGCAACTGATCGTCGTCGATTCGACGAACGTGTCCATTGATAATGTTTCCGCCGATCATGCGGATGTTGGACTCGAACTCGCTCACGTGCAGGGAGCGTCTGTCCAAAATTCGAACTTCAGCTACAACGATCAGGGGGTCTTCGTCACCAATTCTTCCGACATTCTGTTCGCCCACGACTCGGTCTGGTTTACGAACCAATCGTACCTTCCCCTGGTCCCGGCCAGAGGCAGCGGGATCCATGTCGCGAGCAGTCGCAATGTGACCGTCTCGCTCTCCGATCTCTCCCGGAACGAGGGAGCGGCTCTGTTCGTCGACCGTCCCTCCGAAAACGTGACCGTCTCAGATAGCGCATTGGTCAACAATACGGTCGCCATCCAGGTTTCGAGCCTCTCCGGCCTGACGATGACGAGAGACCGGTTCGAGCGAAACTCGGCCGCCCTCATCGTCACCGATTCGACGGACGTGGCGGTCCAGGATAGCAATATTGAGCGATCCGTTTGGTCTTCCGCCGGTTTCCAAGCCGTCACGAACCTGACGATCATCGGCAACCGGATCGCCGCGAACGCGGGGCCGTTCTGCATCCGATCGAATCACATCATGACGATCGCGAACAATGACTTCGAGTCCAACGAAGGCGCGGGACTGTGTATGGACAGTTCGTTCGACGCCAACATTACCGGCAACCTGTTCGAGAACAATACCGCCGGGGGCATCCAAGTCTATGACTCGGAGGGCATCCGGACATTCCGCAATGCGTTTGCAGACAACTACGTCCACGGCACCTCGCAAGTGTACGATTCGTCGCCGAATCCCAACGCGTGGGACGATGGCTATCCACAAGGAGGCAACTTCTGGTCCAACTATCGGGGCGCCGACCAATGCAGCGGACCGGGGCAGGATGTCTGTAACGGGCCCGACGGGATCGGCGACACTCCATACCCGATCCAAGTTCTCGGAGTGGACCGGTATCCCCTCATGAAGGCCCCTCGGGATGACAGGGCCCCTCCCACGGTCGGGATCACGTCGCCCCCGGACGGCGCCACGGTGAACAGTTCGTCGATTCCCGTGACCGGAATCGCTTCGGACTCCGGTGGGAGCGGCCTCCGCGTGGTGAAGGTCCGGATTTCCGGAGGCGAATGGTCCGCCGCCGCGGGGCTCGCGACTTGGACGTCCGTCGCAACCCTGGTGTCGGGCAGCAACCGCATCGATGCCCAGGCATGGGACAACGCGGGCAATCCGTCCGCGATCGCGAGCGTGAATGTGACCTTCACTTCGCCGCCCCCTCCGCCGCCGACGAACTCGCCGCCATACGCGAACTTCAGCTGGACACCCGCCAACGGAAACACGTCCACCGTTTTCACGTTCACCTCCACCTCGTGGGACTCTCAAGATCCGCCGAACCTCCTCCAAGTACGGTGGGACTGGGAAAGCGACGGTGTTTGGGACACCCCGTGGTCCACTAATGCCACGGAGGAGGACCAGTTCGCCGTGCCGGGGAGCTACAATGTGACCATGGAGGCGGGGGACACCGGAGGGTTAACCGCGAACCGGACCGCGACGGTCGTGGTCACTACCATCCCACCGCCCCCGCCGCCGCCTCTTGTCGTGGAGATTACGGCGACGCCAAACGAAGGGACGATGCCGCTCACCGTGTCCTTCACCAGCGCCTTGACCGGCGGTGTATCTCCCTACTCCTACGATTGGGAGTTCGGCGACGGCAGCAGGAGCAACGCCGCGAACACGGTCCACATCTACCTCACGGGAGGGAACTTCTCCGTGTGGCTCATTGCCGACGACTCGGCAGGCCAATCCGAGGTGTCGAACGTCATGTGGGTGAACGTAACCCCGGCCGCCGTGAATCTCACGGTCTCTACGCCTTCCGCCTTTGTCCGGACCTCGGCCGGGACGATGGTCACGCTCCGCGCGACGGTCTCGGGGGGGACAGCCCCTTACACCTATCTGTGGGACTTCGGGGACGGAGGGACGAGCACCGAGGTAGCGCCGACACACCTGTATGCGGCTCCCGCGAAGTATCACGTGCAGGTCCGCGTCACGGATTCGAAAGGTCAGGTAGCGACCTATTCGTTCGATCTCGCCGTGCCCGCGATTGGCGTTCCGCGGCTCGCCCTCGACCCCCTTTGGATCGCGGTCGGTGTCGGCGCAATGTTCGCCGTGGGGATCGGTCTGGGTTTCCTCGGGGCGCGTCGACTTCGGCGTCCCAAGCCGCCACAGACGGACTAAGGCGACTGGCTCCGAGCCCGGATGGCTTCGACTCCAACGCCCTTCGAGAACGAGTACTGCTCCGCGGCGAGGGTCGCCTCGATTGCACGAAATCCCACTTCGAGATCTTCGAACGTGCAGATGCCCATGTGGCCGATCCGGAAGATCCGACCCTTCAGGTGATCCTGGCCTCCCGCCACGATCGTCCGATGCCTCTCTCGGAGGATCTGCCGAAACTTCGCATCCTCGACTTCTTCGGGGTATCGGATCGCGGACACCGTGTTCGAAGCGAACCGGCGATCCGGGAACAATTCGAGTCCGAGGGCCTCCACCGCGGCCCGCGCCGCCTCGGCGAGTCGTTTCGTGCGCGCGATTCGATTCGACAGCCCTTCCTCCTTTAACAGGATCAGGGCTTCGCGGAACGCCAGGAACAACGGAACCGCTGGCGTGTAGGGCGTGTCCTGTTTCGCGAGCGCATCGACGTGGGCTTTGAGATTCGTGTAGAACGAGGTGTCGGAGTGGAGCGAGTCGTACGCCCTTTTGGAGAGGGCGACGGCGCTGAGGCCCGCCGGTGCCGCGAGGCATTTCTGCGAACCCATCACGAGCGCGTCGATGCCCCACGCGTCCATCTGGTTCTCGAGCCCGCCGACGGCCGTGATACCGTCGACGATCAGGAATGCATCGTGGGACTTCACGACCTTCGCGATCTCGGCCATCGGATTCGTGAGGCCGGTCGACGTCTCGTTCCAGCAGACGGTGACCGCGCGAAACGCTCCTGCCTCCATGGCGCTCGCGACCTTCTTCGGATCCACCGCCGTGCCCCACTCAAACGGAAGGGCCGTGGACTGCGCGAAAACCCCACACAGTTCGTGAAATCTCTGACTGAACTTGCCGTTCACCAGATTCAGCACGCGGTCCTCTTTTCGAACGAGGCCGGTCACCGCCGCCTCCAGGCCCGCCGTGCCGGAACCAGAGAGGACCGCGACTTCACCCTTCGTGCCGAACAGGTATTGCGTGAGCGTGCGGACGTCTGCAAGTATTTCCTTAAATTCCGGACCTCGGTGGTTCATGGCGGGTCTCGTCATTGCCCGGAGGACGCGCGGATCCATCTTGACGGGGCCCGGAAGCAAGAACACGTCCGCGGGAGGGTCCGTCATCGCGCCGCTCGAACGTCCGAGCATGCGATAAACGATTCGTTCGGGAGGTCAAAAACGAAGAGGCGATGAAAATTGCACGACGATTGACGATAGGCCTTCCACACGAAACGAGGTTCCTTCGTTTGACAAAGTTCCAGCAACGGTTAAATACGGTGTAACTGTTTCGCCGGACGCTCGTCGGGCAAACGACGTCGTTTTGACCTACGATGCAGGGCGGAGAACATGCGAGATGCGGATTCGGAAAAGATGACGTTGCGCCTCCCCCCGCGGTACCTGAAGGCGCTCGACTTCCTCGTGGAGGTCGACGACTTCCCGAGCCGCTCGGAGGCCGTGCGCGCGGCGATCCGTGACTTCGTGTACGCCCGCGTGGAACTCGTCACGGACAAGCTCAAGAAAATGAAGGACGCAGAACGCACCCTCGCGGAAGCCGAGGCGTTCAAGCGCGAATACATGAACCAGTGAGATGGACGGGCATCCGCCGAAGAGGTGCGGCGGAACCCCCGAATCGTCACGATTACCTCCCCCCCAACTGGGTGGCCGTAGAGCCACCCACTTTTCTTTTCGCAATCAGCCACGACGCTCGACCGCCGTGTTTTGTCAAGCGAATCAGAAACGATTCTCGTTTCAGGTTCGGTTGACCGCCCTGCCTAAGGAGGCGAGGGGCACGTCTCCTTTCGATGGCGACGGTCACGAGGCTCTGGAATCGGTGGCAAGACACCGGGTACGACGCGGAACTCCCCCTCCGCATTCGGCACTTCGTCTGGCTCTCGACGGGGATGTTCAGCGCGGCCGCCTTGGCCCTCGCGTTTCTCGGCTACCTATGGACCGAGACCTTCGCCAACGCGGCCTCCAACTTCCTCGCGTCGATCGTGTCGGGGGCGATGTTCGGGCTTTCCTCCTTCTTGAAGTTCGGTCCGACGGACGCGTGATATTCACCCGCGATAACCGGTTCGCCACCTACTTCCCTTCGGCGCGGCCTCGCCGCGATCCGTGGCGACCCAAGCGGAGCACGCGACCCCCGCGGATCTCCTCCAGCCGCTCGCACTCACGTTCTTCGTGCGACTCCGAAAATTCCTGTGGCTCTCGTCCGGCCTTTTCAGCGCCGCGGCGCTCGCCGTCCCCATGGTCGGCGTCCTGGCCTTTGGCCGCTTGGAAGGCGTCGGACCGAGTTTTCTCGCGGCCCTCGCGAGCGCATGTCTCTTCGGACTCGCGTCGATCTTTCATTTCGGCCCGGACTCGGCGTGATTGCTCCCTAGCGGACGACGAAGATTTATTACGGGACGCCCTTCGCGACGGCCATGGAGCGGGAGGTGTGGATCCGAGGGGCGATGGTCCTCTCGATTCTCGCGCTGATGGTCCTGATCCTCATCACCCCGAGCCTCCTCGGCCGGACCTCGACCGAGCTCGCCTCCGTCCCGCTCTTGATCATCGGCATGTCCCGCAACGAGTCGGCCTTCATCGTGAACCTCGGGGCCGTGGTCCAGGCCTACCAATACGACATTGTGCGGATGACGCTCAACGGCTCGGATCCATCCGTGAACCGGACGCCGCATGAGGAGCACGACTCATTCGGGTTCCATGTTTGGGTGGCCGGGAACGTATCTTTTTCCGTCCACGTGTACCTCGTGGATCACGTGGACCGCGTGGACCAACGGCGGAATTACTTCGAGTATAATGTGACCGTGCACCGCGAGACCGATTCGCAAAGCCGCACTGTCATGGTCTTCACCTTCCCCTTCGAAAAGGACAGGAAGGATACGGTGGTCCGGATCACACGGCCGGAGGACTTCAAGCAGGTAATCCCCCCTCGAGGTACGATCCCATGAGACTTTCCCGGTGGGTCCTCCTCTGGCTCCTGATCATCGGCGTCCTCGTCGCGATCGAGATCGGAGTCGTGACCGGCCGGCTCGATCCGATCGGATCGTTCCTCGTGTTCATCCTCGCGCTCATGGTCGTCTCCGTCCTGTCCATCATCGGCGCGGTGTTCGTGGGCATGTTCGTGTCCCATCGCATCCTGTCCACGAAGGGCTTCACCCCGTTCGAACAGGAGATGCTCCGGATGCGTCAGGACGTCCGGGAGCTGAGCGAGCGCCTCGGTGAGATCGCGGCGCGCCTGGGCCTGGCGCCCGGCGACCGGAACAAGCCGCCTTAGGCGAGGCGCTCCGGGCATCCCGCACGCCGGGAGCAGTGGATGCACTTCCCCGGTCGGCTGTGGTTCCGATGGGCCTCGCCCTTCGTGATTGCGAGCCGCATCTCCGCGAGCTTCTGCAAGAGTAGCTTCTTCTGGTCCTCGTTGTACTCGATCTCGAACGCCGTCTCTCCGTACCGGATGATCCCATATGGCGGCGCGCGGCCGTACTCGTCCTCGAGCAGCACGCAATAGGCGACGACCTGGAGGATGTGGGAGAAGAGAGGCCCGCGGGGAACCCGGCCCGTCTTGAGCTCGACGGGAATGTGGTGCTCTCCGTCCATCACGACCGCGTCGGGCCGGCCGGAGAGGCCGTGCTTCTTCGACACGAACAGTTTCGGTTTCTCGGCCGCGGAGTCGATGTACACGAGGTCTCCTCGCATGTCATACGCTGCGCGGGTCGACGCGGCCATCTGGAGGTCGCCGATGGACCGATAGAGGAACACGGAGGCCCCGACGAGCCAGAGGAGCGCGAGGGCCTCGAACCCTTGCGCGAGCGCGTCGTTCTGGACCCCCTGCAGCGACACGGCCGCCGTCGCGATCACGGCAGCGGACATCGCCGTGCCGAGGATGACCCGCTCGGAGATCAGCTTGTCCTGCGGCGTCGCGATGCGGTCGGCGCGGAAGAGGAAGTACACGGCCGCGAGGAGCCAGATCAGGGAGATCGCGCTGAGGGTCTGCGAGGTCTGCACCGGCGAGGTGCCGAGGAATCGCAGGCCGACCGTCGCGACGATTGAGGCCGCGATCGCGAAGTAGAGGACCCCGGCCTCGGCCTCCCGGGCCTTGGCCTCGTGCGCCTCAATCCCCTTCAGGTCCGCCGCCGCGGCCTCGTGTTTCTTCTCGCCCTCCGCGAGCTCCGGTCCCTCCTCCGTCGCGAGCCCGCGGCTCAGCCACCAGCTCAGGGGGCAGTAGCCGAACTTCTCCACGTCTCCGGCGGAGAGGAGCTCGGAAGAGGGCACGCGTTCGGACCCGCGGGCGGGGTTTTATGCCTTTGTCTCCCGGTCTCAATTTCCGCAGGGAGACCGCGGAAGCGACGGCGACGAGCGCGTACAATCCCAGGAGGGCGAGCGGGTCCTCGAGCCGCCACGCATCCGTCCCGGACGTGGCCCGACCTTCCCAGTCCGCGTCGAAAGCCGCCTCGAATCGCTGCGCGATCCCGCGGTCCTCGAGGAGGACGCCGATCTCCCGATTCTCCGTCGCCGAGCCGAGCGCCCAGTTCATGCTCGAGACGAGGACCGCGCGGCCGTCCACGACCACGCCCTTGTTGTGCAGCCGTTGAATCGAACCGCGTGGCTCGAGCAACCGCGCCTCCACCGGGAGATGCTCTTCCTTCGCGCGGCGATTGATCCGGGCGACCACGTCGTCGTTCGTCCCGGTATCGGCTTCGACGGACGACCAGCTCCCATCCAAGAGGATCCTCACGGTGACGCCGCGACGGGCGGCGTCGAACGCCCCTTCGAGGAACGGATTGGTCGTGTTTCGCCAGCGGTCCTCGATGTAGAACGTTTCGATCGAGAGCCGCTCGGTCGCGGATAACAATAGATCCAGGATGCCGTCCGGATCAAGGTTGGCGTCCGGTCCGACGACCAGGCGAGCTCGGCGGTTGTCCGACCGCGTCTGCATGGTCCGCGGCGGCAACGGCGGAGAAGCCGACATTCCCGGCACCGACCCGATCCGTTCGGGGATCGAATCGCGCCGGCGCTCGTCGAAGTCGATTTCGAAGACGCTCCGGAGAGCTGTCGCCAAGCCCTCGTCTTCGACAAGGACGGACCATCCGCGGTTTCCTTTCGCCCCTGTTGGAAATCCCGCCTCCCCGAAATTTTCCGACCCGATCCAGGCGGCCCGCGCGTCGACGATGGCGTACTTCGCATGGAGGAACCGATATCGCTTGACCACATCGGACCCGCCTTTGAGCCATCGGACCTCGACCCCCGCGCCTGCGAGATCGCGCGTGATATTGAGCTCGTCCGGGTCGATTCCGCCCACCGGCCCTCCATCCAAGAGCACGCGGACTCGGATCCCGCGGCGGACCGCTTCCTCCAAGACCCCGGCGATTCGTCCGCTGGTGAACGTGTACACGCCCAATTCGATCGTCCTCTGCGCGGACCCGAGGAAGCGTAGGAGAGGCCCGTCGCCCTCGTCCGGCGAGAGGACCGCGGTCACCGTTCCCTGCAGGTCGAAGGACTCGAGATCGAACGCGGATTGCCCGACTCGATGATGCCTCAAGTCCTCCCAATCCTCGGCTCCGTCGCGGTCTATCCATGCGCCGTTCCCATCTCGGTTGCGCAGGGCGACTTCACCGCGTCCCATGCGCTCCGCCGTTCGTCCCGTCCAACCCTCATCTTGGTACCGAGAATCACCCCAGGCGTAGGCATCGACTACCGTCCCAGCGGGATCGAGGAGGAGGACCTCGTCCCCTGCATCGGCGAGCCGCGGCATCCCGCCGTCCATCCGTCGGACGTCGCCCGATTCGAACGCGAAGTCGGCGACGGCGAGCGTGTCTTCCGCGTAGCTCGATGCGTTCCGTGTCACCAGGAGGCGACCATTCGCGGGCAGGATGGAATCCGCAGGGAAGACGGCCGTCGCCTCGCGATCCGTGAGGGACCATGCGGTCATGTCGAGCGGCACCGCGCCCCGGTTGCCGATCTCGATGAACTCGTCGTCGCGGGGAGCGTTCGCGTAGACGCGGACGAGGAGGACGCTTCCGTCGGCTTCAGCGGAAAAAAGGGCGGGCGCGGGCCGGGGACAAGGGGGGAGGGGTTCGGCCTCGCGCGCCGCCGGGAGGGGAGGAGCCGCCAAGAGGAACGCCGCGAAGAGGACGGCGGCCGTGGCTCTCAGGACCCACACGCGGGACGAGCGACTCCGGCAGCGATAAGGCGGCCGCCTACACGCACGCTACTTCGAGGCGGAATCGCCGGGCCGAGGGAGTCCTAGGCCACCAGGAGTTTCCCGTCGCGGACGATCGGCTTGCCGTCCGCCTCGACGGTCGCCGCACGGACGGTGCTTTCGAATCCGAACGCGGACTTGTTGGGGCCGCCGACGAATTGGTTCCCTCCGACTCCGACAGAGACCGCGCCCCGCACGATCGGGTTCTGGAGGAAACCGAGGGTGGCCCTCGGGTTCGTCCCGATCGTGAACGAGGCGATGCGATCCCGGTCTCCCGTGGACATTTCGTACTGCTTCCGCAGGGCGAGCGCGGCGGCGTCCCCGTCGAACTTCGTCAGGCGGCCGCCATGGAATTCCCATCGCATGCGTCGGATGGAACGTCCCGCCCAGGCCTGCGGGACATCGAAGACGACCACGCCTTCCCCGCTCGTTTCCTGAGGAAGAAGGGTCACGCTGCCGGAGGGGATCGAGGATTCGAACACGCCGGCCGCGATATCTTCGTCATCGACGATTCCGTCGTAGATCATGGGTTGGCGCCCCCGCACGGAGAAGGTCAGGTCAGTCCCGCTCGGTGCGGTCACATGGACGTCGTCCGCGGTCCCGAGGATCCCGGCCAGGCGGTGGCCGGTCGCGGTGAGGGTCTTCGCGGGGACCGCGGAGGCCTCTCGGACCATCCGCTCCCAGGTCGCGAAGTTGAAACGGTAGGCCTTGGCCCGGGGACGGGTCACCTGACCGATCGCGAAGCCGAGAGAGCGGACCTTCCGGTCCCGCATCGGGAGATGGGCCTCCGTCTCCGCCTCGTCGTTCGCGGCCATCTTCTCCGGCGGCACGCGCCGGTACACCACGGGGTCGTAAGCGGCCCCGAGCCAGAAGGTCGCCGTGGAAATGTTCGACAGGCCACGGCAAAACGCGGACGGCTGGCGCAGCTTCTCCGTAGACAGGTGCTTCATGTACGCGGAGTAGTACTTGTCCGTGTACAGGTTCAGGAGCACATCGGCACCGACCTTGAAACACTCCGTGGCCAGGTCTTCCGCCAAGGACAGCGTATGTGGATAGAAGAAGATCGTCACGTTGTCGTCCGGTCGGATTCGAAGGCAGTTCTTGACGGCGTTCTCCGCGAGTGTAGGCATTGAAAGGTTCCCCCGGCCCGGAGGGGCGGAGCCGTATATGAAGCTCCCGGCGACGTCCGCGAACCGCAGACTCCGAATCGCGAAATCAGACCGAGGTCGGAGAACGGTCCGGGTTCGAACAGTTCGTACCGGGAGTTCAAGAACCGGAGGCTCAAGGGAAACCGATGATCTGGGAAAGGCATGGGTCGATAGACGACCTGCGCCCCCAGATTGCTCTCGTCTTTTGGGGCACCTTCGCGCTCGGGTTCGGAAGTGCTCTGCTCCTCCCCGGGCCCCTCGTCTGGCTCCTCGGCGGCGAGACCAGCTCCTTCGCCCTACGGAACCCGGCGGTTGTGATTCACCTCGTCGGATGGATGTTCTTACTGGCCGCTGTCAAAGCCTTCCCGTTGGACTCAGGACCTTTCCGTCGGCGGCTGCAGGATGGGCTATTCGCCACCTGGATGTTCTGGTTCGTTGCGGCGATCATCGGAATCGGGACCCTGCCGTTGGCATTTCCGGAGCTGTACTGCACGATCATCTGTCTTCCGAGGGGTTGGCTGCTGCTACCATACTTCCCGTTCGTGCCGTCCGTCTTCGCGCCCGTGGTCCTCGGCCACGCCTTCTTTTTCCGGATGGAATCGAGGTTGCTCGGGCCCCTTCCCGCCCGGACGGTGACAAGGGCGGCCCAAATCCTCAGCGGCCTCGCGGTCACAGCAATCGTGATTCAGGCGGGAGGCCTGTTCTCCGGATGGGCGTATCTCCTGGCGGGTTTCACGGCGCCCGGATACTTCCTTGCTGCGGTTGGCTTCCGTCGAGCTTGGCGGGAGGTGTCGTCCTTCACCGGGATTTCGACCGACGTGGCGCGCCGCTCGCCAGGCCTTTGATCAGATCGCGCAAAGCGCCTTCCGGGTCTTTCGCCTTCACGACGCCCGTTGCGAGGAGCACGCCGGACGTCCCGAGCTCGATCGCCTTTGCGACGTCCTTGCGGGTATGTACGCCAGCGCCACATAGGACCACGATATTCGGGTTCACAGCGCGAATTCGATCGACGGCGCGAGAGACGACCTCGGGCTTCGCGGTCGTCACGCTCACGTCCCCTCCGATCAATTCGGGTGGTTCGATCGCGATGTACTCCGGCGAGAGCTTCGCGAGGGTCTCCGCCTCGGCGATGTCGTCGGCGCAGGCGACCACCTCGAGGCCGAGCTTCTGACAGCGCGGGATGCTCTTCGCCATCTCCTCCCACGCGACTTTCCGTTCGCTGTGGTTGATCAATGTGCCGGCAGAGCCGGCCTCCAGGAGGGTTTCTGGCGGCATCCATCCCGTCGTCGGTCCCGGCTCGACGGCGTCGACGTGCTGCGCGAACACGGGAACGTGGACGAGTTTCGCCACATACGCGATGTCCGTGGTCGGCGGGCAGAGCACGATCGACGCGCCGGTGTCGTCCGCGACCGCGGCGAACCTCTTGGCGAGATCCCAGCCCTTCTTTCCCAGGACTTCCGGATGGGTCTTGAAATTCAGGACGATCGAGGGGAGACGCATGCCTTTGCAGGAAGGCACCGGCGTCGGAAATAGGCTTGGCCGCGACCGGGCTGACGTTTCGGAACGGGAGCCAACGGTCGCGATGGCCTCTGTCAGCGGCAAAATTCGACGTCGGGAAGGCGTCGGAACGCCTCGTCCCCGGTCAGGAACCGGGCCCCGAGGCGACGGGCGATCGTGTACCCGATCGTGTCCGCGTACGATAGCTTGGGCCGACGCGCCTTCAGGGCCATTGCCTCGAAAAGCCACTCGTCTTCCGGCTCCACCACGATGCTTCGAAACCGATCGAAGTGGCGCCTTGCCTCGGCCTCTCCTCGGTCTCGAAGGCTGGCCAGATACAACTCGACCAGATTCAACACGCTCGTCCGTAGCTCGGCGGCGAGATATCTCTTGTACCGAGGATTCCCCCGGACCACCTCGATGAGGGCATATGTGTCGAGGAAGAAGCGCGACGCGCTACCAGCCTCGACGGAGCTCGTCCTTCAGTTTCTGGGGATCGACGACCCAGTCCTTCGACGAGCCGAAGGCTTCCTCGATGCCCCCTTGGTCGATCTCAAGGACGACTTCATCGCCCGCTTTGAGTCGAAGTTCCTTCGCGATCTGACTCGGTACCACGATGCCCAGGGACGATCCCCATCGGCGAACACGGGCTCGCGTTCGTGTCATGGCCTACCTAATGTTAGATATAACATATAACCTTTCGCACCGGCCGAGTCCGACCTCCTGCGTGAACCCCACTCCTCGACTTCGTTTGTGCGGATTCGCCTTGCAAAAGGTCAATATGGCTCGTTCCCTTGCCAACCTCTGAGGTTGGAATGACGCGTATTTCGGTCGGCAAGCTCCGCGGCCTCCAGCAGATTTCGGACGACACCGGTCGTTTCACGATGATCGCGATGGACCAGCGGGGGAGCCTCCAGAAGATGCTCCATCCGGAGAACCCGAAGGCGGCGACCTATTCGGAGATGGAGGCCGTCAAGCTCGGCGTCACCGAGGCCTTGGCGCCGCATGCGAGCGGGTACTTGCTGGACCCGGAGTTCGGCGTAGCCCCGGCGATCAACCGCTTTGCCTTGCCAGGCCGCACCGGCCTGCTCGTGGCCCTCGAGCAATCCGGGTACGAGAAGAAAGGCAATTGGCGGCTCACGACCCTCCTTGACGGGTGGAGCGTGGAGAAGGTGAAGCGGCTCGGGGCGAGCGCCGCGAAGCTCCTCCTGTTCTTCAATCCGGACGCGCCGCGGGAGATCGTGGACCACCAGCTGAAGGTCGTGAAGACGGTCGCGGACGAATGCAACCGCCTCGACCTCGCCTTCGTCTGCGAGCCGATGTCCTATGCGGTCGACATGAGTGACGAGGAGTTCGCGCGCAAGAAGGCGGACACGATCATCCGGACGGCCGAGATCCTCTCCCCGCTCGGGTTCGACGTGTTGAAAGCAGAATTTCCCGGAGACCCAAAGGTGACTCCGGACCCGGACGAGCTGCGGAAGAACTGCGAGCGGCTGAGCCGCGCGACGAAGGTCCCCTGGGTCGTGCTGAGCGCGGGCGCGGACTTCGACGTGTTTCGAGGACTCGTCGAGCGCGCGTGCCAGGGGGGCGCCTCCGGGTTCCTCGCGGGACGCGCGATCTGGAAGGACGCGTTCCGGGAGAAATCCCTCGAGGCGCAGATGGCCTACATCCGCACGCAGGGAGTGAAGAACTTCCAGGCGTTGGCGGACCTGGCCCACCGGTACGCGCGTCCATGGTGGGAATTCTATGGAGGCAAGGACAAAGTCCAAGACCACTTCGAGGGATGGTACGTCAAGTACTGAGGCGAGACGGTCCAAGGGAACCGCGCTCGCGGACCACGCGGGGAAGGTCGACCGCGATCTTGGCCGCCTATTGTCCGCGATGGCAGGCCTTGCGACCCGCATCCGGCAGGAGCTCCCGGTCCGGCGGGATCCGGCTTCGACGCGCAATGTGTATGGAGAACAGCAGCTCGAGCTTGATGTCTGGATGAACGACCTGTTCGTCGACGCCCTCCGCGGATCGAAACTCGTAGCCCAGGTGGCCTCCGAGGAAATGGGGGAAGTGAAGGACGTCGGACGGGGACGATTCTCGGTGGTCCTGGATCCTCTCGACGGATCTTCGAATGTGAAGAGCAACAACATCTTCGGAACGATCTTCGGGATCTTCGATCGAAAGTCTCTCCCGGCCCGCGGTTCCGATTTGTTTGCCGCCGGATACTTGATCTACGGCCCTGCGACGACCTTGGTGTACGCGACCGAGGCGGGGGTGAACGAGTTCGTGCAAGAAGGCGGCGCCCGATCCCACGATTTCCTCCTGATCGAAGACGGCCTCCGCCTCCCCTCGAAGGGGAAGCTGTACGGCGTCGGAGGTTATCGGGACCGTTGGATCCCCGAGGTCAAGGCGTTCGTCGGAGAGCTCGAGCGGGAACTGATGAACCTCCGATACGGCGGGTCCTTCGTGGGGGACTTCAATCAGATCCTCCATTACGGCGGATTCTTTGCTTATCCTGCGCAGGTCGACAAGCCGGCGGGGAAGTACCGCCTCCATTTCGAATCGAATCCGATCGCGTTCATCGCCGAGGCTGCGGGCGGCGCCGGTACGACGGGCACGGAGCGCATCCTGGAAGTCGCGGCGACATCGATCGACCAGACGGTCCCAACCTACGTGGGGAATCAAGACCTCGTCGATCGCTTCCGTTCTCGATTTTGAGTCGGCCGCGTGGGCCTCACCGACTCGCCCCGCTGGAACGTCGCGAACAACGCCTTGGGCGGCGGCTTGACGTTCCCGTAGAAGACCGTCTCGACAACGGATCGAACCTCGAAGGTCCCGCGGAAATATCCACGCAGTTCGGTTTCCGCGATCCGGTGCGGTCCCCATGTGCCCGGTTCCTTGTCGGAGAAGCATTTCAGGAAGAGCCACCCGTTCGGGCGGAGCACGCGATGCACCGTCCGGACGTAGACGGGCCGTTTGTCCTCCGGCAGAACGTGGAACACGCCGCGGTCCACGATCGCGTCGACCAGATTCGGGGCCAGTTTCGAGGCGAGGACGTTGTCGACACGGAATTCGATGGACAGCCCAGCCGCCTTCGCGGACGCTTTTGCCTTCTTGATCGCGCTCGGGGAGATATCCGTTGCGAGCACGTCGAACCCGCGTTTCGCGAGGTTCATCGCCTGAGTCGCGGGGCCGGTCCCGAGGTCGAGGATGCGACGGCCGCGGAGGTCGTGCTCTTGGAGTGCGCGCTCGATGTCCGCGTCCAGGGCCGTCGTGTACCAAGGGAGCGACGAGACTTCGGAGGTCGCGTAGAGCTGTTCCCAGTCTCCCGTTGGCCCCATCGCTCCCGGTGGACCGGACATGCGCCGGGCAGTGCGCGTGTGGGCTAAGGGCCTTTGCCTTCAGAAGAGGCCCTTGATCGTCCCCACGTCGTCGATGTCCATCGCGAGGGCCGCGGGCTCCTCCCCCAGGCCGGGCATGCGCATGATGTCCCCCGCGAGGACGACGAGGAAACCCGCACCGGCGGAGGGCCGAATCCCCCGGACCTGGAGCGTCCATCCCGTCGGCGCGCCGAGGGCGCGCTCGTCGTCGCTCAGGCTGAGCTGGGTCTTCGCAATGCAGATCGGGAGGCCGTCCAAGCCCGCGCCCCGGAGGCGAGCCAGGTCTTCCAGGGCCGCGGCATCGTACTTCACGTCCGCCGCGCCATAGATCGACGTGGCGACCTTCGCGACCTTCTCTTCGAACGGATCCTCTTCCTTGTAAACAAACCTCACCACCTTTGCCGCACCCGCCGTCGCATCGAGGACGAGGCGCGCGAGGGTCTCCCCGCCCGCTCCGCCGTCCTCATGGCACGTGTGGGCGGCCGCCCGCACACCGAGGTCCTTGCAATGGTCCACGATGGCATCGATCTCGCGGTCCATGTCCGAAGCGAAGCGGTTCACCGCGACGACCGGCGCGAGTCCGAGCGTCTTCAAGATCCGTACGTGCGCATCGAGGTTCACCATGCCGGCTGCGAGGGCTTTCGGATTCTCGGCGGTCAGCTCCTTCCGCTTCGCGCCGCCATGGTGCTTCAGCGCCCGGACGCTGACGACGAGCACCGCGGCATCGGGTCGGAGTCCGCTCTGGCGGCACACCAGGTCCACGAACTTCTCGGCCCCGAGGTCCGCCCCGAAACCGACCTCCGCGACGACGACATCCCCGAGGCCGAGCCCGAGGCGGTCCGCGAGGACGGAGTTGTGGCCGTGGGCGATGTTCGCGAACGGCCCGCCGTGGACGAGGGCCGGCGTACCTTCGAGCGTCTGCACGAGGTTCGGCATGAGGGCGTCCTTCAGGAGGATCGCCGCGGCGCCGTGCACATACAGGTCTCCGACCTTCACCGGCCGCTGCTCGCGATCGAACGCGACGACGATGCGCTCGAGGCGCTCCTTGAGGTCCGGGATCCCTTCCGCGAGGCAGAGGATCGCCATCACCTCGCTCGCCGCCGTGATCACGAACTCGTCCTCCCGCGGGACCCCGTGCTTCGGTCCGCCGAGGCCCGTGACGATGTTCCGCAGCTGGCGGTCGTTCATGTCCAGGCACCGCGGGAGGAGGACTCGCGTGGGATCGATGTTCAACTCGTTCCCGTGGAAGATGTGCGCGTCCAGGATTGCGGCGACCAAATTGTTCGCGGCGCCAACCGCGTGGATGTCCCCTGTGAAATGGAGGTTGATCTCCTCCATCGGGAGGACCTGGGATCGACCGCCACCGGTGGCGCCTCCCTTCGTGCCGAATACGGGTCCGAGGGAGGGCTCGCGGACCGCCACAATGCCCTTCTTCCCCAGTCGATTCAGGGCCTGGCCAAGTCCGACCGTCGTGAGGGTCTTCCCCTCTCCATACCGTGTGGGCGTCGTGCCTGTGACGAGGACGAGTTTCCCCTGGCGGGCCTTCCGAGCCCGGTCCACGGCGGCGAGGCGGACTTTCGCGATGGATTCACTCTTCAGGACGAGGTCGTCCTTGCCGAGTCCGATGTCCGCGGCGACATCGAGGATTGGGCGCATCTTGGCCCTCTGAGCGATCTCGATGTCCGCGACCATTACCGCGGCAAGCGCAAGGAGGCCAAAAGGATTTTCTTCGTCCTGATGCGGCCCGTCATTTCATGAGCAACGCGCCTCGGATGGACTTGAGCCGGCTCACCGGGCCGAAGTCGAGGAGGCCTTCCTTCTCGTCGACACCAATCACGCGCGCCTCGTCGATCGGCGTGCGGTTCAGGATCGGCGAAAGATACGGATACGAGGACACATCGACACCGAGAGCGAGCGGACTGAAGGCGGGCAGGACGACGAGCCGCTCCGTGACTAGGAACGCAGGGACGCTCACGGTCGCCCCGAGTTCGTCTTTCAGCTTCACCGCGGGATGTTCGTGGCCCATGACGATCGGATGGAGGGTTGAGACCTCCTCATGTCCGTGGACGATCGTGTACCCGCCGACGTCCGCGCGGGCGTTCAGCGGGAGGTTCAGATCCCCGAGGATCGTCGCGAGGCCCATGACGATCGGATGGAGGGTTGAGACCTCCTCATGTCCGTGGACGATCGTGTACCCGCCGACGTCCGCGCGGGCGTTCAGCGGGAGGTTCAGATCCCCGAGGATCGTCGCCAGGTAATTGTCATGGTTCCCGCGGACGAGCACCGGCTTCGCGCGGTCTCGGATGAACCGGAGGACCTGCTTCACCTCGACCCATTCGTCGACCAGGTTCTTCGAGAACTCGTGCTTGAAGTCGCCGGCGATGATCACCTGTTCCGCCTTCGTGCGGTCGAACATCTGACCGAGGCGTTCAAGGATCACGCGGCGCTGGAATCGCGGGATCGAGACGCCTTGCTCCGCGAGGGCCCCTTCGAACCCGAGGTGGAGGTCCGAGATCACGAGGGCCCGTTCGTCTCGCAGGAGGAGGGCGAAGTCCCGCGTCGCCTCCACGCCCTTCGCAATCTCGAGCCGGTCCATCGGCGGCATGGTAGCCAAGAGAACGAAATAAGGTTGGGGACCGGGGTGCCGAGGCTTTTAGCGTCCTTCGGCCAATCTCAGGTCGTGGACTCTTCGGACATCCCCTTGTCGCGAGTCGCGATCGCGGTGACCTTGTTGCTCGCGGGGATTGCCGTAGAGGTAGCACTGAACGTGGCCTTTCATTGGTCTGCGCGGGATTGGCAGATGATTGTGTATGACAGCATCCTGCTGCCGAGCGTGACGATCTATCTGCTCTTTCCCGCGTTGCGAGCGCATCGCCGGCGGTGAGCGTCCACGAACGCTCCCTTAGTCGCACAGGCGGCTTACTCGTCCGAGGGGACCGGCTTCTCGCGCAGTTCGATGAGGAACTCTCGAGGCGTGCGCCGCTCCGGCGCCCTCGCGAAGAGGGGCGGTAGTCGCGGCGAATGCATTTGGTTCGGAAGCCTTTATGTGAGGATCCTTTCTCTCTGGACCCTCGTGGATTCTGAGGACGCCTCATCGCGGCGATTCGCCGCCGCGGGAGCCGCGCTCGCGGGTGGCCTCGTCTTCGGTTTCGTCTTGTCCACCCTCTTCCGATGGTCTCCCTACTACTGGCAATGGCTCGCCTACCACAATGGGCTCGTGGCCGCCGTGATCACCTACCTGCTCGTGTGGGCCTCGGACGAGAGCCCACGCCGGAGGAGGATCCGACGTCCGGCACCCGAGGTCCGGATCCGGGCCGCAGAGGCCGCCGACGTCGAGTCGATCCTCTGATCGGAAGGAAATGAAAAACGGGAGCTCCGCGCCAGCCGCATGACCGGGTGGAGCTCGAACGGAAAAGGGTTCGAACGCTCTGCTGCCGTTCCTGACTAGAACCGTCGCGGCCGGCGCTTTGCGAAACAATCTCGGCAGTAGACGGGCCTCGCGGGGTCCGGCTTAAACGGAACCTGCGTGGCTTGGCCACAGTCCGCGCACACCGCGTCATACATCTGACGCGGGCCACGGTCGTAGCCGCCTCGTCTGCCGCCTCTGTCTTCGTCCATTCACTACCTACTATCCGAACCCCTTGGGGGGCACGGATGGGCGGCTTACAGGGCCCATCCTTATTAAAGGTGCGCACCCAGGCCGCGCCCTCGAAATTGAGGGAACCGAGGGTCCCGGGAGGGATGGACGTCACAGGGCGGCGATCGCCGCTCGGTGTCCGACCAGCTGGCGGTGCAGGTCGTTCCCCGCTGCGGCATAGTAAGCCTCCACGGCCGCGACGAGACGGGAGGCCGTCCCGGAGGACCGGCGCGGTCCCATGTATTCGTACACCTGTCGGGAGCGGCCGTCCCGATCCTCGTAGTGCCAGAAGTAGACGTAGTCCTGACCGTGCACCGCCTTCACGCGGAACCCGCAGCCGACTTGCATGGGAAGGGGATGGTGTTACCCTTACTTAAGGGTAACATCCGGATGGGCGAATCCGTCCTCGACCCCTTTCGGCCGGGCCCTCCAAATTCGGGTTCAAGAACCCGGATGGCCATGCGCCCCCGATGGTCGCTTGTCCGAGGTGCGACGGGGCGATGGAGGACGGGTTCCTCGGCGCGCAGAACCGGCCTTCCGGGATCCAGTGGTTTCGGTCGAAGAATTTCTTCGGCTTCCATGGGGAGCCGATCGGGCAGAATGACCGCACGCAGATGTCCTGGCTCGTGGCGTCCCGTTGTTCGAATTGCCGCCTCCTCCTCGCCTCGTATTGAGAACGTCATATAGCCCTCCGCGCCTATCGGCCGCGGGATGCACCTCGCGGTCCTCGCCGACGTGCACGCGAACCTGCCGGCCCTGGAGGCCGTCCTCGCGGACGTGGACCGGGTCGCCCCCGCCGGGATCTGGGTCGCCGGCGACCTCGTCGGGTACAATCCGTGGCCGAACGAGGTCCTGCAGATCCTGCGGGACCGCCGGATGAAGGCGATCCGCGGGAACCACGAACGGGCGGCCCTCGGCGCGGAGACCTTCCGCTTCAACGAGCTGGCGGCGGCCGCGATCCGATGGACCCGGATCCAGCTCACGCCAGGGAACGTCGGGTACCTGAAGGACCTGGAGGACCGCACCCGGACGACGATGCCGGAGGGCGTCGTCGCCATGTATCACGGGAGCCCGCGGGACGACGACGAATACGTGTTCCCGTGGACCGCGGACGAGGCGCTGGTACAGAAGGCGGGCGCGCCGTTCGTGATCCTGGGCCACACGCACCTGCCGATGGCCCGCTCTTTCCGGTCCGGGCTCCTGGTGAACCCGGGTTCCGTGGGCCAGCCGAGGGACTCGGACCCGCGGGCCGCTTGGGGGCTCCTCGACCTGACCCGCCGCACCTTCGCGATCCGCCGCGTTCCCTACGACATCGACGCGGTCGCCACCGCGATTAAGCGGAACGGCCTTCCCACGGAACTCGCGGACCGCCTCTACACCGGCGTGTGATGCGCGGCGATTGCGCCGAGATTCCGAATCGTTCGTCAGCGTTTCTCGACCCAGCGAGGTTGGAAGAGTGTGAGGAGTCCCACCGGGAGAACGCTGAGCAGGAAGGCGAGATACACCCACGCGGCCGGTGCGCTCCAATTCACGTTCCCTGTATACCGGGCGATCGCGACGAGTTCCAGGAGGGCGAACGCGGTGTATCCTCCGGCCAGGGGCCGGATCCGCGAGACATCGTTCTCGCGGTTCGCGTGGAGCGCGGCAACGCCGATCCCGATGAGCCAGGCACCGATGGCGCGCGCGGTCAGGGTCGTCAGGGTCCACGGCCATGATGGCGCGATGATGTCGGGAATCACAAAGAGGCCCACGCCGACGGCGAGCATGCCCACTCCTTGGCCGAGGACGAGCGCCCGCATCCAGATCGCCGCAGGGGGCCCGCGAGGCGGATCGCCTCCCGGCGTTCGGATTTGGAGCCATCCGATGAGGAGCATGACCACCGGGACGCCGACATAGATCGCGAGCCAGAACCACGCCGCGCCCTGGGCGCTTGCGATCGGACTCGAGAAATTGAACTTGCCGAAATGGAGGAGGGTCGCCACGAGCGTCAAGGTCGTGAAGAGCCAGATCGCAGGGACGGCGACGCGGGCCTTTGCCCAGATCGTTTGGCGAGCCGCGATCACCTCGACCGGGACCGCGGCCCAGTACGCCGCTCCGAGGAATGCGGCCGTGAGGGGTGGGTGAATCGTCCACGCGAAGTATGTGTCCGTCTGTTCCGTGAAGACGGTCAACTGCAACCCCGCGAGGAAGACCAAGGTGCTGGCGGCATACAGGAGCCAAGGCATCGGCGCGATCACCGGCCGAACAACCGAGGCCGCGCCTGCTTCCGACATGACCGGCGCCGCGATGCACCCTGCCGCTATCAGGCTTCTTCTTGCGTCCCGAGTCCACGGCGGAGTCGGACTACGTTGGCGCTAGAGGTCCTTGCGCATCCGAATTTCTCGGACTCCAGGTCCGATTGCCCGTGTCCATTCATTTTCCTCTTCGCCCGTGACCGCGTATCCTAGGGACTGCCACCAGGGAAAGGACTTCCAAGGTATTCCGGCCGCATTGCGGCTCGTGCCGAGCGTGACGGCCCGCTTGCCTTCCCGTCGTGCCCGCTCCTCGACGAATCCCACGAGGCGGGTGCCGATGCCTCGGCCTTGGAGATCCCTGGCCACGTCGATGTTGATTAGCTCGAGCTCGGGTCCCCGGTCCTCCGTCGTCACGAGGCCCGCAATCTCGTCATCCACGACGGCGACGAAGATTTCTTCGCCGCGCACTCGATTCGGCTCCTCCCAAACGGCGGAGAGCCATCGTGGGTCCGAAAAGAGAGACTCGGAGCGAGGCGTGCCGAACCCGACGTCCTCGTCTTCGCCCACCGAGGCGTTCGAGATCAGAACGAGCGCCGGGATGTCCTCTCGGGTGGCCGGTCGAACCAGGATTCGAGAAAGAAAGTCGGCCATCGGAGGGCCATGTCGTGCGTCGTTTATCTCGATGACCGTGAGACGGCCAAATGCCGGATGATTGCCCGCGGCCCGTGGCGGAAAGACGGACCGGCCGGGCTCCAAACTTGTTGACGTTCGAATCCTTGCGGCGTCGACAGCCGGCGGATGACAGGTGGGCCGCCTCCCGACCGGGCCGACCCCACGCAACAGCGAAATCGGACTCCGATTGATGGTGTGGCTACTTCGCGCGCGCCGCGGCCGCCTTGGCGGCGAGCGCCGCGAACTCCTCGCGGCCGAAGGCGGTGCCCGAGAGCCCCCAGCCGCCCTCGGCTGCCTCGGTCAGGATTACCCAGGTGCGGCTGGCCTGTGTCGGGTCGCCGGAGACCTTGGTCACGATCTCCGTGATCTCCTTGACGAGTTGCTTCTGGCCTGCGCGGTTCAACGCCGCGGGAGGCGTGATGACCTGGACCCGTACGGTGCGGGCGGAGTTGGTTGCTGCGGTGTGCACCGCGTGCGGGTCCATGAGGTGGATGAAAGCGGCGGTGTTGTTCAAGTGGAAGGGGCCGGGGTTGGCCACGCCCTCAGCGCGCAGGACGGCGATCGTCAGCTCCTTGCCCAGCAGACCCTCAGTCCCGGCCGGGAACAGGTTCGCCGGCGCATACACGTCAATCATCGGCATAGTCACCCCCCAAAGGGAGAGTTGGATTTAGGTCTTTGGCGGCGGGACACGTTAATTCCTCGTCGACGGGACGAAAATCGGTGTCTTCTCCAGCGCATCAGAGCCAGTCCGAACAAATACCGGAAAGTTGACCAAGGTCCGAACTGAATTCGGGCCACGCGGAATTCGGCGTGAACCTCGAGGGGAGTGGACCGGCTGGGATTAGTGCCCGAGTGGGGTGAGTCCTGGTTTCGTTTCCATGGAGACGGCCAAGCAACGAACAGGTTGCCTATCAGGCAGCCTGGTGTGCGAGGCTATGCTCCATTTGATGTTCAGTCGGCCGATTGAGACTCTTTCGGAACGAGGGCCGGACGCATTCGGCACGTCTCGTGTCGAGGATGCTAGTCGTCGTCCGTTCGCGGGACTAGCGCCAGTTCGGCCCGGCCCAGATATGCAGTCGCAGGTGGAGGCTTGTGAGTAGCGCGCACTTTCTCTACGTCCATACGGTTTTCGATTCGCCACATTGCTATCGAGAGTGGGATCCTCAATTGACTGTGTTCGGACGCGGAGAGCTTTGAGAGAATGTCCCGCTCCTCCGAACCAACGAGAATTTCGCTTACTACGAGCCCGCCAGTGAGCGTCACAGACGGTTCGAGCGTCACGACAAGCGCGAACTGACCGGCTCCGATTTCTTCCAAGCTTGCTATGGTACCTGAGAGCTTATCGAACACTCCTTGTCTCGCGTCTCCTGCTTCCACCTCGATGGAGACTGTTCTCCCGACCAGACCCCTCTTTGCATTGGGTCCTCTCAGACTTACACCGCCGGTTCGAAGAGAAGGCTGTCGGCGGGATGAACGTATTGCTGGCGCCCGGTTGTGCTCGCGATCCGGAGCGCAAGGCTCGTTCAGAAGCGCTTCAGACTGCGAGCCGTACACCCAGCCAAATGGAACCGCTGCAACCCAGTCTGAAACGGACCGGAGAGGGTTTGAACCCACCTGGGAGTGGACCGGCTGGGATTTGAACCCAGGGCTTCCTGCTTGCAAAGCAGGCGATCTTCCGCTGATCTACCGGCCCGCCCGCGCGTCCTCAGCGTGGCCCCGCGGATGAAACTTTCCGCCGGCGCAGGGGTGTGTCCTCCCGCCGAAACCGTTCGTCCGTCTCCGATTCGCCGCGATCGTAAGTCGATTTTCCCCGAGAAAGACGTTCTCAATTTTCAAAGCAATTCGGACCGAACGGAAGGCCTAATTACCCCCGCCTTTCATCTCTAATCGAGGGGTTGCGACGTCGAGGGGGATCGCGGCGACGAGCGCCGCCGTGTTGACGTTCTTACTGTTGGTCACGGTCATTCCCGCGGTGACCTTCCTTCCCTCCGCCGCGGTCGTCGCGACCGGAGGCGAACACGGTCCACCGACGTCGACCGTTGCCCCGTTGCCGGAATACACGACCTCTCAGGTCGTCACGATCTCGTATACGTCGTTCAAGCAAGGGCAGGGTTCCGGAGGCGACGACGATGATGGAGGGTCTTCATCTGCTTCGAGCCCGGCCCGCGGGAGCTCATCTTCCGGCGGCCAGACCGATGGCGGCAAGACCGGATTCTGGACCGAGTTATTCTATCGCACGTCGAACGATTCCGCCTGGGCGTTGTACATGCCGCCCTGGAACCTAAATGGGCGATGGTTCGGGATCCGGGACCCCCAGCACGAAGGCGCCGTGACCGGGCTAATCCCCTTCGACACGTTCTACACCGGAGGGGAGACCCACTACGGCTTCACGACCGTCGCGGTCCACACGAAGTACGGTCGCGAGGCTCTCGGCGGCGAGAAGGCACACACGACCGTGGACTCCCATGCGCCGCAGCTCTTCATCGCGACGCCGACCCCCGGGTCGTGGACGAACCGCAATGTGCTCCATTGGATCGCCCAAGACGCCTCGTCCGGCGTCGCCAGTGTCACCGTGAGCCTCGATGGGGCCACACCGATCGTCTTCCACACTGCCGAAGGAGAGACCGACCTGTCGCTGCAGGCAGGCGACCACGCGGTCCAGGTCACGGCGACGGATCGGGCGGGGAATTCCGTCGACGCCACCATCCCTTTCCACTTTGATCCGAACGCGCCCTCCCTGTCCATCATCGCGCCGACGCGCAACTCCTACGTGAAGGCGAAGGACGTGACCGTGTCGTGGACCGCGAGCGACTCCGGTTCCGGACTCGCGTCCCTTCAACTGTCCGTCGACTCGGCCCCTCCCGTCGACCTCGCCCTCGATGCGACCTCGCACACGTTCGCGGGCATGTCGGAGAGCGGGCATGACGTCACCTTGGTCGCGAAGGATGTCGCCGGGAACGTGGCGACGGAGACGATCGTCTTCGCCGTCGACGTCACGCCACCGGACCTGACGATCATCGCGCCGACCGGGAGCTACGTGAACACGAAGGACCTCCCGCTAATCTGGGCCGGCTCCGACTCAAACTCCGGGATCGACCGCTTCGAGCTCGCCCTGGACGGCGGCACTCCGGTGTCCGTCACGCAGGCGTTCGGATACACGTTCCCGAACGTCGGGGAGGGGGCGCATTCGGTCGAGGTCCGAGCGATCGACCGAGCCGGGAACGACATCTCGAAGACGGTGTCCGTGACGGTCGACGTGACGCCGCCGCAGGTCACATTGACGAGCCCGGAGGGCGGGACCACGATCTACGGGACGCTCCAGATCACCTGGACCGCATCGGACGGCGGGTCTGGGATCGATCGGGTCGAATTCCTCTACGACAACGAGGCACCGGTCGTCGCGACAGGAGCGACGATGACGACGGTGGCATCTCCGTCCGTGGGCCCGCACTTCGTGAACCTCCGCGCGACGGACGGGGCGGGAAACGTCGGTGAGGCGGGCGCCCCGTTCGCCTACGGAGGGGCGAACCCGCAGGGTCCCCTCGGAATCTCGGCCCTCGACTTCGGCCTCCTCATGCTCGTGCTGGGCGCGATCGCGGTCGTGTCGGCGTACGTCGCAGTCCGCCGTCGGCGCCGACGGTCCGGGGCTCCGTAGACACACTCGTTCATCGTGTGCGGCTCAAGCCTTATCCACTCCATGCGGATGAGGGAACGTTGAGTCCGATCGAAGAACGACTCATTCGATGGTTCGTTGGCCTCAGCCTGCTCCTCGGCGGGCTTGTCCTCCTTGCGGAAGCGGTCGCGTTCGGAACGCTGCAAGCCGCGCCTCTCTGGGCGGTGCTTCTCGCGGGGATCGTCATGGCGATCCTCGCGGTCTTCACTGGAATCGCGGAAGGTGGACGACGAACTCCCATGGCCCCTGCGTCCGCCTGGATCGCCTCGGTCCTGGCCGCGATGCTGTGGGCGCATTGGGATCCCCTCGGTGCGGGCCATGCGTTCCTGAGCGGCTTCGCGGCCATCGTCGCGTTCGGGACTGGGATCGGGATCCTCCGACGTCAGCTCTGGGCCTGGCCCGTCGCGTTCGCGAGCGTCGTCGGGTTCGGGCCCGTTGTCCTCTTGATCGCACCCATTCCCTTCGGCGTGGTCGCCGGTGGATTCGTCCTCTTCCTCGCAAACATCGTTGGATTACTCGCGCTCCACCGCTCGTATTTCGAATCGCGGTGAGTGTGCAGACCAACGGAAGACCAGGTGGGAGTTGCTGCGGTTGGACGACTCGTTGTGCAATGAATGTTCAATTCGGCCGCTCGGCCTTGGAGACGGCAGGGACATTCGGACGCACTGACTTCCAGGTCAGCCCGGTGAAAATCAAGCCCGCCGATCCTGCCGCGACCATCATCAGGCCAATCGGGGTGTAGTCCGGGACGATATTCGGCGATATGATGCGAATCCCCGGATCCCAGCCTCCCCATCCGTATGTTTGGCCGTTCGTGTAGTAGACGTTCAAGCTGAGGGCGACGGCGAGGAAGAAGTTCGATCCGGTGACGTCCGAATTCGGGTAGATCACGAGCGGACCGTCCATCGAGATCCATCGGTTCGCTCCGCTGGATTCGAGGAGGACGAGATCGCTGTTGACAATGTCCCGGCGAGGCATCGCGGGACGCACGAGGTACAGGATCAGAGTCGTCAGATCGACAGAGGCCACACCGGAACCGGGAGTCGCGTCCACCGTGAGCACGATCTCATGCCGCTCCCCTTGGATCCACGGAGTTCGCGTCGCGAAGCTGAGGCGGACTCCCACAGCATTCGCCGCGTTGGGTCCCACCGGGTGGCCCGCACTGTGATCCGGGAACACGGCCTCGCCAAACAAGACGGCCGGCCGAGTGTCGGGCCGGAGTCCGGAGAGGGATACGAACGCGCCCAAAACGAGGACGAACGCCGCGAGGCCGGCTAGGATGAACCGGTTCCGATTCCTCACGGAAACGACACCCCGCAAGCTCGGATGAATATTGCGCCGGCTCGCCCGATCGGGTCGCAGTACGAGCCGTCTACGAGCAAAAGAAGCATCGGACTCCGTCAGGTCGATTGGGCCTGGCGCCCTCGTCGAGGATTCCTCCGAATGAGCGCGATGGACACGCACGCCACAGCTGAAAGACTCCCGGGGTACGACACGGTAAATGCCAGGCTGTACGTGACGTACAGGGGCGATCCGTCTTCGAGCGAGTAGAGGAAATACGGTTCGTAGAGGGCCCAGTGATTGGGGGAAACCAAGCGCACGTTTTCGATGTCGACATAGAGAAAATTCGTGTGCGTGCACGGGGTCTTGCAGAGGAGGAAGGAGATGGTCCCGATCTGGATGCTCCGGACCGCAGGACCGGGAAGGGCGTCGAGTGTCCCGTTGAATGGCTTGAAGCCCTCGTCGATCCACGGCTGCTCCGTGATGAACGTAATTCGGAAGTTGATCGAACGCGCGGGATCTGACGGGGAGAAGGGCGCGCTCGCGTCGTGGAATGCCGAGCTCGCCGAAAGGACGACAGGCCGGACCCGCGTCCCCTGTCCCTGAGCCCAAAGAGCGACGCCGAGCGCGACGATCACGGTGGCTACAACAATCGAAAGGACCATCGAGATGGTCAGCAGCCGCTCCTCCACGAATCCGTGACGCGGCTCCGATTCTTGAAACCTATGTTTCTCGCGCGTTACGAGCGCAGCACGATCTCGATGTTCACGCCGTCGGGGACCTGGATGCGCATGAGTTGTCGCAGCGCACGTTCGTCCGCGTCGAGGTCGATGAGCCGCTTGTGGATCCGCATCTCCCAGCGGTCCCACGTTTCACTGCCTTCGCCGTCGGGAGACTTCCGCACCGGCACGAGCAGTCGTTTCGTCGGGAGCGGGATCGGCCCCGCCATCGCGACCCCGGTGCGTTCGCTGATCAGTTTGATCTGTTGGCACACGTTGTCGACCTTCTTCGGGTCCGTGCCGCTGAGCGAGATCCGCGCCTTCTGGGCCATACGTCAACCTGGGGGAACGGATCTCGCGGACGTGAGGTCACTTCGCCTTCTCGACGTCGATGACCTGACCCGCGGCGACGGTTTGACCCATGTCCCGGATCGCGAAACGGCCCATCTGCGGGAAGGCCTTGAAGGCCTCGATTACGAGGGGCTTCGTCGGTCGGATCTTCACGCGGGCGGCGTCGCCGGTCTTGAGGAAGTCGGGCTTCTCGGGCTTCGGCGCGCCCGTCTTCGGGTCCAGGGCCGCGATGATCTCCTCGAAGGTGCACGCGACCTGGGCCGTGTGGGCGTGGAAGACCGGCGTGTACCCGGCCGTGATGACGCTGGGATGGTTCAGCACGATGATCTGCGCGGTGAAGGACTTGGCCACCGTCGGCGGGTTGTCCGTGGGACCCGCGACGTCCCCGCGGCGGAGGTCCTTCTTGTCGATGCCGCGGATGTTGAAGCCGACGTTGTCGCCGGGCTCCGCCTGCGGAATCTGCTCGTGGTGCATCTCGAT
>Ga0209268_1000046_pt1 | contig 59720 bp, 53 predicted proteins | sample GraSoiAngelo_143_FD_185900 | JGI IMG/M metagenome (GOLD analysis project Ga0209268, IMG submission 185900) | Grasslands soil microbial communities from the Angelo Coastal Reserve, California, USA - 14_1009_02_30cm (SPAdes) (version 2) | ecosystem: Environmental > Terrestrial > Soil > Grasslands ... | reverse complement strand
GCCTCCTGGATGGCCAGCCTGTCTTCGACGCTCATCGTCGCGGTCCTTTCGTTTGAGGCCAGTGGGCGAAGGCGTCGCGGTAGACCTGGTAGGCGGTGTAGTTGAGCTTGCCGCCGCCAGCCAGGTTCTCGCCGCCGCCGTAGATCGGCAAGAAGCTCAGCGCGAGCAGTGCCGACACCAGCACGATGCCTGCCACGGGTCGAGGAATGTGCGCGATGAGGACGATCGCGCTCACCAATCGTGACACCCGATGGAAGATCCACGTGTAGACGACGAGGTGGACGAGCGAGAACACCAGCACGACGCCCCCGGCGGTGCCGTACGAGACGATGACGGGAAGCGGCAGCACGCCGCCGACCGCGATCATGTACCACGGGCAGGGGAAGGCCAGGATCAGGCCGAGGAAGGTGACGGCTCGTATCACTCGACGAACTTGAGCGTGGAAATCACTGCGTCGAACGTTGGATCGAGCGGCTCCCGGGGCGAATCCTGGATGATCGAGACCTGGAAGATGTCGCGCCTGTTGAGCGTGGTGTAGAAGTCGAAGGGCTTGCCGAAGGCGCCGGTCAGCCGTTTCCGCTGGTCCGCATACCACTGGTCGATCGACAGGCCGCTGGGATTGATATCGCGCTGAACGATGAGCTGCAGGCGGAGCGTCGGCTTTCCGACCAGTGCCCGCTCGCCCAGCAACACGCTCTCCATGGTTCCCGTGGTTCGGCCGACGCCCCAGGTCGGCGGTGCCTTGACTTCGAATCCCATCGTGGCGTCGCGGAAGATTTTCCAGCCCGACGTGTCGAGAGGAGGCGGCGCCTGCGCGGACGTGACGGTCGCGGTGACGCCGAGGAGGAGGGCACCAACGAGCAATCTCACCATCAGTCCGACGCGGTCAGCGCGAGGACGGCGAAGGTCGTCGCCGCATCGGACATGAACATCCGGCGCCAGGGCTCGCCGTCCCCCCCACCGTGTTCGCGATCACGGTTGAGCGAGTATGAGCGCCAGGCGCGATAGGTCCGAGGATCGATCTGGATGTCCTGCTGATTGGCCTTGAGCCACTGCAGACCTTTTTTCACCGCCGGATGATCGCCGGGAAGGCCGGCCTTCCGGAGCGTGTACACGATCAGCCCCGTCGCGTAGCCATCCGAGTGCGCGAGCAGCGCGGCGTCCGGCGTTCCGTGTGGCCGGAAGAGCCATTGATGGCTCCACCTCCACGGACCGAGCGTCTGCAGGGACCAGCCGCCGTCGGTCTGTTGTCGGCTCTGGATCTCCGCGATCAGCGGCTCCTGCTGCCCCGGCGTCAGCACGTCCTTCAACCGCGTCGATGCCAGCAACAGCCACACCCGGTTGAAGAGGTTTTGCGAGGCGCGTCTCGTCTTCAAATAGCCACGCAGCTTGTCGAGGCCGGCGGTCGCGTCGGTTGCGGGGCTCGTGGAGTAGGCGGAGACGGTTCCGACGGCCAGGGCCGCGAGCGAGGCGCCATAGTACGTGGCGTCGGCGCTCTCGAATGGCTCGAGGCCGAAGTCGAGCCAGTCCCACGCTCCGTCGGGCCGTTGCGTCTCCCACAGGCGCCGCAGGGCTTTTCGGGTCGGCTCACTGGGCTCTCGCCGGTTCTGCTCGGCGTCGGCGCTCGCGAGGACCAGCGCGTTGATGACGGCTTCGGTGCCACGAGACTCCGGCTTCTTGGCTTCGTTGAAGTCGTAGAAGAGCTGATGCGTGTCGTAGGTCTCCACGCGCCGGATGACGCCCTCGAGCAGCCGCACCTCCTGGGGCGTTGGGGTCGTCACGTGCATCGCCCGCCTCAAGGCCGGCCGTGACAGCGCGTACGGGACCGCCGTGTGACAGGAGATGCAAGGCGTCTCCCCCTGCCCGGTGCGGAGCTTCTTGGCACCGGCGAACCAGGCGTCCATCCGGTCGTCCAGATACTTCGCGGCGCCCTCCTGATTCCAGCCGCCCTGCTCGGCCGGGGCATTCTGCGGAGCGACGCCGCGGGCGCTGAGCCCCACGAGGAGGGTGGTGACGACGACGGCGAGGGCCAGCCTCATCGTCAGGGCACCTCGCGCGGGGGCGTCCACGACGGCGGCGCCAGCCGGCGCTTGCCGTCGCGCGTCAGGCTCGCCTCCGGCGCGTCGACGTCCACGCGGTCCCACAGCTTGCAGGTCACCTGCTTGTGCTGCTGGTCGAGCCCCTCGCAGTAGTTGGTGAACTCGCAGCGCCGCACGAGGTGGCCGTAGCCGAGGCGGATCTTCCGGAACCAGTCGGGGTCGGCCAGCGACTGGCGGGCGGCGCCGACGAAGTCCGCGTCGCCCCGCTCGAGGATGGTTTCCGCCTGCTCGAAGGTCCCGATGCCGCCGCTGGTGACGATGGGGGTGTCGCGGCCCGTCTCGCGGACGGCGCCGCGGATGCGCGCGGCCAGCGGCACGTTGCGGCCGAAGGGGCCGCGCGCGTCGGACAGTACGGTCGGCATGCACTCGTAGCCCGAGCGCCCCGTGTAGGGGTAGACGGCCTCGCCGACGCGCGGCTGCTTGGCATCCTCGAAGCGCCCGCCCTTGGACACCGACAGGTAATCCACGCCGGCCTCGGCGAAGCGCGCGCCGAACCAGGCCGCGTCCTCGACGTCGCTGCCGCCCGCGACCACGTCGTCGCCGAGGTAGCGGATGCCGACGACGTAATCGCCGCCGACGCGCGCGCGCACCGCGCGCAGCACCTCCAGCGGCAGCCGCACGCGCTGCGCGCGCGGGCCGCCGTAGCCGTCGTCGCGCGTGTTCAGCCGCGAGAGGAACGACGCCATCGTGTAGGCGTGGGCGTAGTGCAGCTCGATGCCGTCGAAGCCGGCCTCGCGGGCGCGGCGGCCGGCCTCCGCGAAGAGTCCCGGCAGCACGCGCGGCAGCTCGCGGATGTGGGGCAGGTGCGTGTCCCAGATGCGCTCGCGATAGCCGTAGTCGAGGGCTTCGAGCTGGCGGGCGTCGAGGACGGCCTCGAGCAGCGCGCGCTCGGCGCTCACGAGCCGCTCGCGCACGGCGGCCTCGTCAGCCTCGAGCCACGCCGCGTCGTGCGTCAGATTGGTCAGCCGCCGGCGCAACGCCGAGTTCACCTCGAGGAAGCGGCGGAGGAACTTCTCGGTGTCGGGCCGGCGGCGCACGGCGACGAAGTCGATCGCCTGGATGAACAGGCGCGTGTGGCCGGCGCTCTTCTCCCGCACGGTCTCGACGAGCCGGCGCAGCCCGGGCAGGAAGCGGTCGTCGCCGATGCGCAGCAGGGGGCCGCTCGCGACGTCGCGGATGCCGGTGGCCTCGACCACGAGCACGCCCGGCCGCCCCTCGGCGAACCGCGCGTACCACGCCAGCACCTCCTCGGTGACGAAGCCGTCTTCGGTCGCGCGCCACGGGACCATGGCCGGCACCCACGTCCGCTGCTCGGCGACGATGGGGCCGATGCGCGCGGGCTGGAACAGCCGCGCGCGCGCCGCCTCCTCGCGCGTGGGCCAGCGCGCCGCCGGCAGGCGGTGGCGGATCTTGAGGCGCTCGACGACGGCGCTCACGACGGCGGCAACACCTCGCGGGGCAGCGGCGGCAGCGCGGCCATCCCCTCGATCTCGATGAGCGCGCCGTTGGCGGCGTCGAACAGGTCGCGCACCCCGACCAGCGTCATCGCGGGGAAGTACTTGCCGAAATAGTCGCGGTACACCTCGCCGATCGGCTCGAGGTTCTTCTTGTAGTCGGCCACGTCGAGGACGTAGATGGTCAGCTTGACGAAGTCGGTCATGTCGCCGCCCGCGGCGATGACGACGGCCTGGAGGTTGGCGCAGGTCTGGCGGAACTGGGCGACGAGGTCGCCGCGGCCGACGATCCTGCCGTTGGCGTCGACCGCCACCTGGCCGGAGACGAAGACGACACGGCCGGACTTGACCTCCATCGCGTAGGAGAAGCCGGCCGGCTTGGGCAGCGTGCGCGGCCGCACGGCGGAGATATAGTCCTTCATCGCGTCGCTCCCTTCGGCGCGGGGGCGGTGCCGTCCAGCACCACCGTCTCGCCGTTTCTCGTGTCGTCGGCCACCAGCCGCGCCGCGGCGTCTGCGACCTCCTCCGGCTCGATCAGCCGGCGGCCCGGGTTCATCTCGGCCAGCGCCTGCACCGCGTCCTCGAACGACTTGCCCGTCTTGGCCACGATGTTACGCGCACCACTCCACACGAGGTCGGTGGCGACGAAGCCCGGACAGAGCGCGTTCACCGTCACGCCCTTGCCCGAGACCTCCGTCGCCAGCGCGCGCGTGAAGCCGACCAGCGCGTGCTTGGAGGCCGTGTAGGCGGTGACGTAGGGCGAACCGAAGAGGCCCGCCAGCGAGGCGACGTTGATCACGCGGCCCCAGCGTCGCGCGAGCATGCCCGGCAGCACCGCGCGCGCCAGCAGATACGGCGCGCGCACGTTGACCGCGAAGTGGCGATCCCAGAGCTCCGGCTCGGTCTTCACGAACGGCGCCGACTCGGCGATGCCCGCGTTGTTGACCAGCACGTCTACCGGGCCCAGCTCGCGCGCGGTGCGCTCGACGGCCGCGGCGACCGCGGCGGCGTCGGTGACGTCCAGCACGAGGGCGAGCGCCCCGCGGCCGGCGGCACGCGCCGTGTCGTCCACCTGGTCGGCGGTGCGGGCGGCCACGGCCAGCGCGAGGCCGTCGGCGGCCAGGCGCAGTGCGATGGCGCGGCCTATGCCGCGGCCGGCGCCGGTGACGAGCGCGACGCGGCTCACATGCTCATATTAGCGCCTGACGCTGGGCTCTCGCGCCGGCGTCACGGGGACGCCGCAACCTGTACCTTGATCCACTCCGCGGGAGCACTGGAGACCCCGCCCTGGTGGCCTTCGGGCTTCACCTCGACCGTGGCGCCCGGCCGCAGGTCGGCCAACGTGCCCGTCAGATTTGGCTGCTGAAGCTTGCTCCGGTCCAGCCAGATCTTCGTCCGCTCAGTGATCCTGACGTTCAAGGCGCCCGTGGTGCCGGCGACCGTGCAGGTCTTCTCCTGGGGGTTGACCGATTGAAGCTTACCGATGACGGTGTGCTTCCCCGACAGCCCCGGCGACTGCCCGATCGGAATGTACTGCTCGGTCACCATTTGCGCGGACGGCGCCGCCGCGCTGCCCCACAGGAACGCGCTTATCCCGACCAGCGCGACGACGAGCTTCCGGACTGTCATATCTCCCCCCGTTGCGTCCCTCACTCGACGAGGAACGCTCTCGCTTTCTTCTGCTCTCGGATGGCCTCCTCCGTGTATTTCCGACCGAAGAAGTGGCTCCGGACGGCCTTGTCCGCCAGGCGTCGTGCTTCCTGGAGGTGAGCGACAGCTTCGGCGTGAAGGCCGCCGCCCCTGAGCACGCGAGTGCTGTCGTTCGTCTCGTGAACGGCGCGCGTGAGAAGGCGCGCTCTCTCCGCGGAGGACGACACCGCGAGGCTCGCCTCCAGCAGCATGATGCTTTGCCGGATGTTCTCGAGCACGTTGATGACTCGCAGGAAGGCGGCGATCGCCACGATCTGCGTCCCGTCGAGCTCGATGCCCTTCCCCTCGGGGTCGAGCTTGGCCAGCGTGCGGCCCGCCGGGGATTTGTTGAACGCCTCGCCGTCGTAGAACCCGACCGCGCCTTCGATGGTCTCGATGGCGTTGTTGTGGAAGAACGGCCCGCTGTCCGCCGCCTCCACGAGCGGCGGAACGTTGAACGTGCCGTCCCCCGGCGTGCGGAACCCGTCATCGCGAGGAACCTTCTGAGTGGTCAGCCGAGCGGGCTGATCGGGCAGGTCCTCGACGCCCGTATTGAAGTTGGCGTTCCCGAGGCTGCCTTGGCCGAGGTTCGACGTCGCCCCGGCATTCACATGGCAGAGGTTGCATTTGCCGAGCTTCTTGTCGAGGAAGATCGCCTGGCCCCGCTTGGGCACCGTGCCCTTGAGCCGCAGGGGCAGTACCAGGTCCTCCTGCCGCCCCAGGGACAGCTGGAAGGCCTCGAGCGCGTCGAGCTCCTCGTCCGTGGGCAGGCGGAAATCGACACCGGGGATGCGGTTCAGGGTCTTCGTGAAATGCTGAATGACCGCGCCGGTCGCAAAGGACCGGAGCGATCCATCCCCCGGTGCGCCGTCTCCGGACCACCCTGTACGGGGCCCTCCGGGGCTGTTCACGGAGGTCCGCAGACCGAGCACGTGCGGGACTCCCCGCATCACGAACTTGTTCTTCAGGTCGGCGAATCCATCCAGATTTTCGAGAATGAGCCCGAACTCCCGCATCAGCGCCGGATTCTCGAAGTTCTCCTTCAAGGCCGGGATGAATTCGGCGACGAAGAGGGGATTGTCCTTCGGCAGCGTGGCGATGAAGGCCGGGTCGATGGTGAAGTTGTTCTCCGCCGGATGGCAGGTGCCGCAGGTACGCCCGTTACCCCCGAACGTCTCGTTGAAGAACAGTCGCTCCCCTTCGCGATGAGCTGGCTCAAACGATCAGGGGGCGGGGAAGCGCTCTTGCAGCCGGACAACCCAACGAGGGCGCACACGACGAAGGCGGTAGAGAATAGCTCTCGAGATCGCATCCAGCCTCCTTTCTCTCGTACCCCTCGACTCTACCAGTATCCGTCGCCCCCAGCAGCCACGCGGGCCAAGTTGTTTCACGCAGCCTGACACGGAGGTGTCACGTAGTGGACCGTTTGTGTCAGCAGTTGGACAGGCGAGTGTCAGGGACTGCGCGGCGTCTTTTCGCCAGCCATCGATTCTGCCCAACGTGATTTGCCCGCTGGCTACGGGACTGAGGGGTCACTCGATCACTGGTCGGCGCCGCGCGTGCGACGGATATGTCTCACTGTCTCGGCGAACGCCTCTTCGAATGCCCCACGCTCCGCGGGGCTGCAATTGCGATGCGAGAAAGAGGTCGCTGCAGTTCCATCCCATTTACGAATCGTCGTCCACGTTTCAACGCGGAGGGTCTTCAGGCCACGGCCCATGACGATCAGACCGACGACCGATCCCTGCGGGCGCCCGGTTTGAGACTCGACCTCAGGACTCAGTTGCTGCAATGGCCACGCTTGGCGCCAATGGCTCACTCCGCGCGAGCCGTCCTCGATGAGGTGATCCTCGGTGAGCGTGAATTTCAGTTTCCGGCCGACGTTGTACACGCGTTCTTCCCGACTCATCTCACATCTGCTCCCATCAAGAGCCTCTTGGACCTCGAAGGCGGCTTGGCAGCGGTGCTCCCGAGACTGGTTATGGTGCGTAGTCGCGGCCGCCTTCGCGGATTGTCGAGATCTTCCAGCCGTCCGGCTCCCTGACGAACACGTACTCCATTCGAATCCTACGCTGGCCGGCTTCTCCTGTTCCAGGTGAAGAGCAATACGAGGCCTAGACTCAAGTAGGTGAGCGCGATCACGAGATGACCGGGACTCTTCATCTGTTCTCGCCGGCACCCTGTGACCGGCTACGGGCTCTCCACGCAGAACAGGAAGAACAGCGGACGCAGCTCCGTCTCGTTCGGGTTGGTGAGACACCGCACGCGCGGCGAGGAGCCGGCGCGTGGGTGCTGCTGCGGCGGCGGCGACGACGAGGAGGCGCAGCCGACCAGCAGGACGAGCAGCGCCAGAACGAGGAGGGCTCGGGTCACGGCGGGCTATGATACCAGCCGGCCGATGCCACGCGACTTCGCCCGGCTCTCACCGCGCGCCGCCGTCGAGCGGCTCCGCCCCGGCATGAAGGTCCTCGTGCCGCCCGCCTGCGGCGAGCCCGTCACGCTGCTCGCGGAGGTCTGCGCGCAGGCCGAGCGGCTGCGCGACCTCACGCTGCTCGGCGGCATCCACCTCGGTGATTTTCCCCACGCGCGGCCGGAGCACGCGGCGCTGGGCGCGGCCACGTGGCACATGTCGCCGCGGCTGGAGGACGCGCGGCGGCGCGGGCGCGTGGAGTTCGTCCCCGTGCGCTACTTCGACGTCGTCACGGAGTTCGCGCGCGGCGGCCACTGGGCGCCCGACTGCGTGCTCGTGCACACGGCGCCGCCCGACGCCGGGGGCTACCTCTCGCTGGGCGTCGCCGTCGGCGTGTCGCTGCCGGCGGCGCGCACGGCGCCGCTGGTGATCGCGCAGGTCAATCCCCGCATGCCGCGCACGCGTGGCAACTGCTGGCTGCACCGGAGCCAGGTCGACGCGTGGGTCGACGTCGACGAGCCGCTCGTCGAGTACCCGCCGCCCACTGTGGGCGAGGTCGAGCGCGCGGTCGGCCGGCACGTGGCGGCCCTCGTGCCCGACGGCGCCGCCGTCCAGGTCGGGGTGGGCGGCATCCCGCAGGCCGTGCTGGAGGCGCTCGACGGTCACCGCGACCTCGCGCTGCACTCGCTGCTCGTCGACGCCGCCGTCGGGCTCGTCGAGCGCGGCGTGGTGACGTGCGCGGCCAAGCGCCTGCACCGCGGGCGCATGGACGTGGCCGAGGCCATGGGCACGCGCCGGCTCTTCGACTTCCTGCGCGACAACGACCGCGTCAACATGGAGTCCTCCGAGTTCGTCCACGATCCAGAGATCGTCGCGCGGCTCGATCGGTTCGTCTCGATCAACTCCGCGCTCGAGATCGATCTCACGGGGCAGGTGACGGCGGAGAGCCTCGGCGGGAGGCAGGTGGCGGGCATCGGCGGCCAGTTCGACTTCGTGCTCGGCGCCTCGCGCTCGCGCGGCGGCGCCTCGATCATCGCGCTGCCGTCGACCGGGCGCGACGGAAGCGTCTCCCGGATCGTGCCGCGGCTGGCGGCCGGCGCCGCGGTGACGACGCCGCGGTTCCTCGCGGACTGGGTGGTGACGGAGCACGGGGCGGCGAAGCTGAAGGGGCGGGGAGAGCGGGAGCGGGCCGCGGCCCTGATCGCCGTGGCCCACCCGCGGTTTCGGGAGGAGCTGGAACGTGCGGCGGCTACTGCGTCTTAGCGGCCTCGATCTTCTCGAAGATCTCCTCGTTCTCGGGGAAGCGGTACGTCTCCTGATTGGAGTACACGACCTTCGTGCCGATGAACACCTCGAAGATGCCGCCCGCGCCCTCGCGCAGCGTGGCGTTGATACCATACTTGTCCTTGATGGCGGCCTGCAAACTGGAGGCCTGAGGCAGGTAGTTTCACTCGCCGCAATAGAGGATCTCGATGTCCATCCAGGCTCCTCCTTTCCCGATGGGCTGCCTGCCATTGTATAGGATGCCTCCTCCGTGACCACCGATTCGAGGCGCCGGGCGCTGATCGACACCGACCCCGGCATCGACGACGCGCTGGCCCTGCTGCTGGCCTGGGGCTCACCGGAGTGGACGGTGGACGTGGTCACGGTCGTCGCCGGCAACGTCCCGCTGGAGGCGGGCACCCGCAACGTTTTCCGGCTGATCGACCTGCGCCGGCCGTTGCCCCCGCCGCTCGTCGCCGCCGGGGCGGCGCGTCCGCTGGCGCGGCCGCTCAAGATCGCGCCGTACCACGGTGTCGATGGGCTCGGCGACCTGCCAGACTGGCCCCCCGTCGAGCCGCGCCCCGCCCCGGTCGACGCGCCGCGGGTGATCGTGGACGCGGCGCGCCGCCACGAGCGCGGCCTCACGATCGTCGCGCTCGGCCCGCTGACCAACCTGGCCCTCGCGGTCGAGGCGGACGCGGCGGCGATCCGCGGCGCCGGCCGCGTGGTCGCGATGGGCGGCGCCGTGGACGTGCCCGGCAACGTGACGCCCGACGCCGAGTTCAACGCCCACGTCGATCCCGAGGCGCTCGCCCGCGTGCTCGACGCCGGCGTGCGGCTCGACCTCGTGCCGCTGGATGCCACGCGCCAGGCCATCCTGGAGCCCGCCGCGCTGAACGCCGCGCTCGCGCGCGCGCCGAGGCCGTTCGCCGATCGCGTGCGCCGCATCGTCGAATACGCGCTGCGGATCGATCTCGCGCACGGCAAGCGCGGTATGGACCTGCACGACCCGCTCGCGGTCGGCGTCGCCCTCGATCCGACGCTGGTCGAGTGGGAGCCGGTCCGCCTCGCCATCGGCCCCGACGGCCAGACGCGGCGCGCCGCCGGCGAGCCCAACTGCCGCTTCGCCCGGGTGGTGGACTCGCCGCGCTTTCTCCGGATGTTTCTGGAGCGCCTATGCCCCGCGTCCTAGTCGTCGGCTCGGCCAACGTCGACTTCACGGTCGCGCTCGAGCGCCTGCCCGAGCCCGGCGAGACGGTCACCGAGGGCACGCTGCTCGTCGCGCGCGGCGGCAAGGGCGCCAACCAGGCGGTGGCGGCGCGCCGGCTGGGCGCCGAGGTGCGGCTGATGGGCTGCGTCGGCGACGATCCGTCGGGCCGCGAGGTCCGCGCGGCGCTCGCCGAGGAAGGTATTGGCGTCGAGGGGGTCGTGGCGACGCCGCAGGCCGCGACCGGCACCGCGCTGATCCTGGTGGACAGAGCGGGGCGCAACCAGATCGGCGTGGCGCCCGGCGCCAACCGGGCGCTGACGGTGGCGCAGGTCGAGGCGCGCGCGGAGGACTTCGCGTGGGCCGAGGTCGTGGTGGCGTCGTGCGAGATCCCGCTGGACTGCGTGACCGCCGCGCTGGCGCTGGCGCGACGCCATCGGAGGACGACGATCCTCAATCCCGCGCCCGTGCCGCGGGCGCCGCTCGATCGGCTGGATCTCGTCGATTATCTGACGCCCAACGCCGGCGAGGCGGCGCGGCTCAGCGGCCTGACGGCCGGCGAGGAGGCGGCCGCCGACGCGCTCGTCACGCGCGGCGCCGGCACGGTGATCGTCACGCTCGGGGAGGCCGGTGTGTTGTCTCGCGGCCGGGGCGGCTCGCATCGCGCCGCGGGCGTGCGGGTGCAGGCCGTGGACACCACGGCCGCGGGCGACGCGTTCAACGGCGCGCTCGCGGTGGCGCTGGCCGAGCGCCGCGATCTGCCATCAGCGCTCCGCTTCGCGAACACGGTCGCCGCGCTCGCGTGCACGAAGCGCGGCGCTCAGCCGTCACTGCCGACGCGCGCGGAGGTGGACCGTGTGGCTCGGTGAGCGTCGCGGCGAGCTGTCGGACTGGGTGACGCAGTGCTGGGTGCGGGCGACGGGCCGGCGCGTCGACCTGGCCGCGGCGCCGTGGCTTGCGGGCCCCGTCGGTGCGCCGCGCGGAATCGGCTCCGCGTTCTTCGACGAGCTCGCGGCGGCGCGCGGGCTTCGCGTCACGCGGCCCGCGACCTGCGGGCTCGTGGCCGACCTCGCCGTGCTCGCCGGGCCCGACTTCGACCCCGCGCGCGTCGACCCCAGGGTTCGCGACTTCTACGAGCACACCGCCGCCTACGACCTCGACGCGTGGGCCGAATGGTGCGGCGCCTTTCGGCCGTTCGGCTGGGCGCTCGCGCGACTCTTCAGCCGGCGACTGCAGCAGCTCAACGTGCCGCTCTCGGCGCTCGACACGAGCCGCGGCCTCACGAGTGACGTGCTCCAGCTCACTGACGCGACAGGTGCCGTCCGCCACACCGCGTGGCTGCGCGAGCTCCGCGGCAGCGGCGACGTGGTGTACGCGGCCACCTACTCGGTCTGTCGCGTGCCAGGCTACGCAGGGGCGTGCGTGAAGGTCGTATTTCCGCTGCCGAACGGCAATGCGGTGGTGTTGATGCGGCCGACCCCGAGCGCCGACGGGTCGCTCTCGATCGTGTCCTCGGGCGCGCGCTTCGGCGAGCCGGGCTTCTACTTCACGGTGGTGTCACCGACGCGCGCGTGGGCGCGCTACGTGCGCACGATGCGCGAGACGATCCACGTGTACGCCGACGGCGAGCACGTGCGCGCCGACCACACGCTCACGATCTGGCGCACCACGTTCCTCCGGCTGCATTACCGCCTGCGCCGCCGCGTGGCCGGCTAGTAGATGGGGGGCCCCGACATGGCCCCCCACATTCTTCAAGCGAAGGGGGCTACGCCCCCCTCGGACTCCCCCGGCACGCTCGGGGCGCCCCGGCGAAGCCGTGGCACCCCTCGATACTCCGACAGGTTCCTCTAGCGCGACTTCCGCTGCTCGAGGCCCTTCAGCAGGCGCTCGGCCTGCTCGAGGTTGCGCTTGGCGTTGACGTTCTGGGGCTCCAGGTCGAGCACGATCTTCCACTCGGCGATGGCCTCGGGCAGCTTCTCCTCGCGGAAGAGTCGGATGCCTTCCTGGTAGTGGCGGTCGATGACCTGGCGCCGCGCCTGCGGCAGCAGACTTGCCACGTCCTGGTAGTCGGGCTGCAGCTTCGCCAGCTGGGTCAGCGCGCGGTACGAGTCGTCGTACTTCTTCTCCTCGAGCGCCGTCTGGCCCAGGCGGTAGAGCGCGAGCTTCTTCAGTTCGGCGCCCTCGCGGTCGCCCGGGTTCTGCGCGAGGAAGCGGTCGAGGTCGGCGAGCGCGGCGGCGAACTCCTTGTGTTCGACCGCCTCGCGCGCGTCGGAGAGCAGCGGGCTGACTTCCGGTGGCTCGTCGGGCGGCACCGGCTTGTCGGAGCCGCGCGGCGCGTAGAAGGATACGCCCGGGATCTCCGGAATGCGCAGCACGGCGCCGACCACGAGCGGCTTCCCCGGCGGCAGGTTGTTCGCCTCCCAGATCACCTCGCCGCGCGCACGATCGCCGTAGTAGCGCTCGGCGAGCGAGGCGAGCGTGTCGCCCGCGCGGACCGTGTACGTCACGAACTCGATGTCGCCGACCTCGCGCAGCATCTCCGCCGCCGTCGCGTTCGCCGGGTCGAGCGCGAGCGCCGACAGCAGCGAGCGCCGCGCCTGCAGCGGCGCCCCGCGCTGCAGCAAGCCGCGCGCCTCGGTGACCTTCGTGGCCACGAGCCCCTCGATGCGCGCGGTCAGCCTCGCCTCGTTCGCGCGCGCCTCGGCGTCGCTGGCATCGATGGCGCGCGCGACCTTCCATTCGAGCAGGGCCGGGCGCAGCTGGCCGTCCTTTTCCAGCTTCCGGGCCTTCGCGTGACTGGATGCGGCCAGCTCGGGTTTAGTCGACGCGGTGGCGCACGCGCCGAGCAGGAGCGCCGCGGCGAGCGCGGCCGAGACCCTCACCGGAGGTCTTCTGCGTGGAAGAGGTTCAGGTTCTTCGCGAACTGTTCGAGGGTCATCCCGGAGTAGACCTGGCTGCGGCTGATCTGGAGCGGCCGCACGAAGGAGGGGTTGCTCTCGCGGCGCACGGTGAAGGCGGCGGCGTAACCCTCCTCGCGCACGCGCGCGAGCAGCGCGTCGTCGAAGCGGCCGTACGGGTACGCGAGGAACTGCACGCCGCGACCGAGCCGGCTCTGGAAGAGCCGCGGCGGCTCGGCCAGCTCGGCCTGCATGCGCCGCGCGTACTGCGCCTCCGTCTCGCCGCTCACGCGGCGCAGGTCGCCGTGGGTCTTGCTGTGCGCCTGGACGTCGAACCCCTCGGCGGCGAGGCTCTTCAGCTCGTCCCAGGAGAGGGCGTTGCGGCCGGCGCCGACGTAGTCGGTGTAGACGAAGAGCGTGGCCGGGAAGCCGAGCTGCTTCAGCACCGGGTAGGCGTGGTCGCGGAACGAATGGTAGCCGTCGTCGAAGGTCAGCACGACGGACTTCTTCGGCAGCTGGCGCTTGAGGCGCAACCACTCGACGAACTCCGCCAGCGATACCACCCGATAGCCCTCGCGCTTGAGATAGCGCATCTGCTCGGTGAACGCGTCGGCGTCGAGCACCAGCCGGCCCTTCGATTGCGGCCCGAGGTTGTGGTAGACGAGGATCGGCACGAGCTGGTAGCCGGTCGGTTCCACGCCCGCCGGGTTCCACGGCCGCCTGGGCACCACCACGCGCTGGCCGGCCTTGAAGACCCGCGCGCCGCTGTTGAAGTCCTCGATCATCCACGCCTTCGCCGGGTCACCGAGGTGAGTCCGCGCGAGCGCCTCCGCGCTCTCGCGCTCCTTCGCGACGACGACGACGATGAAGTCCTCCGACTCGCCGACCACGGCGGCCGTGGACTTGTCGGGGCCCGCCCCCGACCAGACGCCCAGCAAGGCGCAGCCGCCCAGGGCGAGGAGCGCGGCGACGAGGCTCAGCGCGCGCACAGGCCGCGCACCTCGTAGACCTCGACCCCTTCCTTCTTGCCCTTCACCTTCATGGTGCCGAGCGACTTCGCGTTCACGAGATCCTTCACCGCCTCGTACGTGCGGCGGGTGAGGAGGATCGAGCCCGGCTTCGCGCGGTCTTGCAGCCACGCGGCGATGTTGACGCTGTCGCCGATCACGGTGTACTCCATGCGCTCCTCGGTGCCCACCGTGCCCGCGACCACCTCGCCCAGACTCACGCCGATGCCGACCTCGAACGCGCCTTGCCTCGCCGCGCGGCGGCGCACGCCGAGGTCGGCGATGGCCTGGCGCATGTCGAGCGCCGTCATCACGGCGCGCGCGGCGTGGTCCGGGTGCCGGATGGGCGCGCCGAAGACGGCCATGACGGCGTCGCCGAGGAACTTGTCGAGCGTGCCGTCGTGCTTGAACACCGTCTCGATCATGAGCGTGTAGAACTCGTTGAGCACCTTCACGACCTGTTCCGGGCTCAGGTGCTCGGTCATGGAGGTGAAGCCGCGGATGTCGCAGAAGAGCACGGTGACCTCGCGGCGCTCGCCGGTGAGCATCGCGTGCTCGGGGTCCTTCAGCACCTCCGCGACGACCTCGCGCGCCACGTAGCGGGTGAACGCGCGCTTGATCATCTCCTTCTCACGCAGGCTCTTGGCCATGCGGTTGAAGGACTCCGTCAGCACGCCCAGCTCGTCGCGCGTCGTCACGGGCACCGACACGCTGAAGTCGCCCTGGGCGACGGCGTCGGTCGCTTCCATCAGCCGGTGGATGGGGCGCGCGAGCAGGGTGGCCAGCGCCACCGCGCCGGCAAGCCCGAGGACGACCATGAAGGCGGTGATGACGACGGCCTGGTTGCGGGCCTGGCTGACGGCGGCGGTGATGGGTCGCGTGGCGAAGCCGACGTAGAGCGTGCCGAGGGGCGTCTTGCTGAAGACGAGCGGCACCGAGATGTCGATGATCTCGGCGCCGCCGGAGGTCCTGTACTTCTGGACCAGCAGCTCCTTGCCGGGGGGTTTCAGCTTCTCGGGCCGCACCACGGGCTTGCCGATCAGCGTGACGTCGGAGTGCGCGTGGACGAGGCCCTTCTCGTCGGCGAACACGACGTAGGCGACGTCGCGGTCGCGCAGCGCCTCCCTGATGAGGATGTTGAGCGCGAGGTCGTCGTTGGTGGCCAGCGCGCTCTTGCCGCCGGCGGCGAGGTTGGCGGCCATGCTGAGACCGCGCCTGGTGACGGCTTCGGTCAGGGCCTGCTCCTGGCGCCGCAGGAGCGAGAAGCTGACGAGCAGGACGGCGAGGGCGACGAGGGTGGTGATGAGGAGGCTGAGCTTGACTTTGAGCGGCAGCCGGAACTCGCGCCTCACCTAACGAGACTATCGGACCTCGGCGGCGGGGGTCAACAATCGAGACCTGAGCGCGGCCACCCGCGCCAGTGCCTCGTCCACCCGGCCGGCCGGCAGCCGGCCCCGGCGCACGGCCCCGCGAATGGTCTTGAGGGTTTCCGCGGAGGCCGAGCGGTCGCCGGGCAGCCGGTCGTCGGCGATCAAGATCAGGTCGACGCCGGCCCGGAGCGCCAGGACGGCGGCGTCGCCCGCGCCGTAGTGCTGCTCGATGGCGCCCATCCGCATGTCGTCGCTCACGACCACGCCGCGCCAGCCCAGCTTGCGTCGCAGCATGCCGTCGATGGTCGGCCGCGACAGGGTGGCCGGGACCCAGGCGTCGAGGTGGCGGTTGTAGACGTGGGCCGTCATCACGGCGTCCACGAGGCCCTCGGCCAGCAGCAGCCGGTAGGGGACCAGCTCGACGTCCGGCCGCGCGGTGTCGGTGACGTCGACGAAGCCCGCGTGCGAGTCCTCGACGCTCGAGCCGTGACCGGGGAAGTGCTTGAGGGCGGTGAGGACGCCGGCGGCGTGCATGCCGGTGATGTACGCGCGGGCCTGGGCGGCCACGAGGGTCGGGTTCGCCCCGAACGAGCGGCCGACGCCGACGATGACGGGGTTGGCCGGGTTGTAGCCCACGTCCACCACCGGCGCGAGGTTCCAGTTGATGCCGGCGGCGCGGAGCATGCCGCCGATGCGCCGCGCCTCCAGCTCCGTCTGCGCGAGGTCGCCGGCCTGGCCGAGGTCCTGGTGCGACGGCGTCTCCGTCCAGCCCGCGTCGGGGCCCAGGCGCATGACGCGTCCGCCCTCGGCGTCCACCGCCACGAGGAGGGCGCGGCCCGTGCACTCGCGGGCGCGAGCGCTGAGGTCGCGCGTCAGCCGCGCCGTCTGCTCCGCGCTGACGATGTTGCGTGCGAACAGGATGACGCCGGCCACGCGCGTCTCGCACACGAGCCTCTCGAGGGCGGCGTTGTCCTCGAGCGTGGTGCCGTGAAAGCCCACGAGCAGCAGCTCGCCGAGCCGGGGGTTGAGCGCGCCGAAGCGCTCGGGCGCGGGCGCGGCGCTGCGGCAGCCGGCGACGAGGAGGACGGCGAGGAGGAGCGCGGGCCGGAGGCTAGCGGCCACCGACGGCGTCGACCAGCCGCCGCACGCGGGCGGGGTCGACGGGCGCGCTCACATCGCCGTCGCGCTTCAGCGACGTGCCGACGATGAGCGCGTCGGCGAGCGAGAGCAGCTCGGGCGCTGTCTCGGGCGTCACGCCGCTGCCGACGAGGATCGGCACGTCGGGCACCGCGCTGCGCACGCGCTTGACGTCCTCGATCGGCGTGGTGTCGCCGGTGGCGCGGCCCGAGACGACGAGGCCGTCGGCGAGCGCGCGCGCGGCGAGATCGCGCGCCTGCTGCTCCAGCTCGACGGGCGCCAGCGGCATCGCGTGCTTGCCCTGCACGTCGGCGAAGATGGCGACGTCGACGCCGAGCAGCCGCCGGTCGCGCAGCAGGTCGTGGGCGTCGGTCTGCACGATGCCCTGGTCGGCCACCACGGCGCCCGCGAGAACGTTGACGCGGATGAAGCGGGCGCCGATGGCGGTGGCCACGGCCAGCGCCGAGCGCGCGTCGCTCTTGAGGACGTTGACGCCGAGCGGCGCGTCGGGCAGGGCGCGACGGATCTCGTGCGCGATCACAGCCATCGCCGCGACCGTCGCCGCCCCGACGCGGCCGCGCGTGAACGGCGCGTCGCCGTAGTTCTCGACGATGAGCGCGTCCATGCCGTTGTCGACGAGCGCGCGCGCGTCGGCGAGGGCGACGGCGATCGCGCGCTCCATGGAACCGTCCCAGCGCGGACTGCCGGGCAGCGGAGGCAGGTGCACCATGCCGATCAGGCGCATGACAGCAACGAATTGTAGCACGCGGCGTGTGGACAGCCTCGGAGACCGTCGCTATCATGGCGCGACGATCTCGAGGCCTGAAAGGAGCCACCCGTGGGATACCAGACGCTGATCTCCGAGCGCGCCGGCGCCCTCGCCACGATCACCCTGAACCGCCCGGACGCCCGCAACGCGCTCGACTTCGTCATGCGCGGCGAGCTGGCGGCCGTGCTCGACGAGATCGAGGCCGACGAGGCCGCGCGCGTGGTGATCCTGACCGGCGCCGGCGGCCACTTCTGCTCGGGCGGCGACGTGAAGACCATGCGCGCGAAGCGCCACACCGCGGCCGAGGGCCGCGCGCGGGTCGAGTCGCTGAATCGCATGGTGCTCCGGCTGGTCGACTTCCCGAAGCCGACCATCGCCATGGTGGACGGCTACGCCGTCGGCGCCGGCTCGAACCTGGCCCTCTGCTGCGACCTCATCGTCGCCTCGGACCGGGCGAAGTTCGGCGAGCTCTTCTGGAAGATCGGCCTCGTTCCCGACGGCGGCGGCACGTGGCTGCTCTCGCGCGTGATCGGAATGGCGCGCGCCAAGGAGCTGATCTTCACCGCGGAGATCATCGACGCCGCCGAGGCGGGCCGCATCGGGCTCGTCAACCGCGTGGTGCCGGTCGCGGAGCTGGAGACGACGACGCGCGCGCTCGCGGAGAAGATCGCCGCGGGCCCGCCGGCGGTGCTGAGGATGGCCAAGCACATGGTGAACCGCGCGGCCACCTCGGATCTCGCCGGCGCCCTGGACCTCGAGGCGTTCTCGCAGGGCGTCGCCATCTCGTCCGAGGACCACCAGGAGGGGCTGGCCGCCTTCTTCGAGAAGCGGCCGCCGAAGTTCACCGGCCGCTGAGGCCGGCGTCGACGCCTACGCCGGCGCGACCTCGAGCCCTGCGCGCCGCGCGGCCTCGCGAAGCCGCCGATCGAGGGACAGCAGCACGAATGGGCGCGCCCCGTCGCGCGCGATCAGCGCGCTCGCGAGATGAAGGGCATCGAGTGCCCGGAGCGGTTCGAGGGCGAACGGGCGGCGGGCGCGGCTGACGACCTCATCGTCGAGGCGCATGAGGCTCCACCGGCGCGCCGTCGAGGCGAGCAACGTGTGGAGTTCCCGGAGCCTCGGCTTCCGCGAGGTGTCGCTCGACGGTGGCGCGGACGATCGTACGATCACATTCGACGAGCGCGAGGTCGGACACGACCACGCGGTCGCTGCTCGAGACGATGCGCCGGGAGTCCGCGTACACGTTCAGCGGTCGGCCCGCACGTCGTCGAGCAGGCGCTGGAGCACCCCGGGAGCGAGAAGACGCTTGCGCCGTGGCGGATACGCGCGGGCGTCGTTCTTGCGCAGAGTGATCGAGCCCCGTCGTACCAGCTCCGCAAAGGTGGTCGGCAACTGTATGCGTCTGGAGACGGCTACTCGCTGCGGGGAGGGATCAGGAGATTCACGGGCGGCGGCAGCGAGCGTCCGTCGGAGCGCGGGCTCGGCTGGGACTCGTCGAGCATCGGCGAGCCGGACGACTGCGGCGGCGCCGGCGGGATCGGCGGCACGCCCGAGGGCGGCGTGATCGGCGCGGGCGGCGGCGTCGCCGGCACGGCCGGCGCCGGCGTGGTCGGCGGCGCGCCGCGCCTCGGCGCGGGAACGGGAGCGGCCGGGACCGGCGCGGGGGCGGGCGCCACCGACGGCGGGGGCGCCGAGGTCGGCGGGCGGGGCGCGCTGCGAACGGCCTCGTTCAACTCGGGGGTCGCACGACGCATCTGGTCGGTGATCCGCTGCGCGTCGATCGGCGTGCCGACCACCCGCGGCGTGATCAGGAGGATCAGCTCGCTCTTCTCGAGCTGATTTTCCTTGAAGCCGAACAGGTAGCCGAGCACCGGGATCTTGCTCAGGAACGGGAGGCCGCGCTCGGTGATCGTGCGCTTGTCCTGGATCAGGCCGCCGAGCACGAGGGTCTGGTTGTTGAGCAGGACGACCGACGTCTCGGCCTCGCGCTTGAGGAAGGAGGGCGAGTTCGTCGGCGCGACGGCGGGGCCGACGGAGTTGACCTCTTGCTTGATGTCGAGCGCGACCGTCCCGCGCTCGCCGATCCGCGGCGTGACGGTCAGGATCACGCCCGCGTCCCGGTACTCGATGGTCTGGTTCACGCCGCCCGTCGTGATGGTCGTGCTGGTGGTGCCGGCGGTGGCGCCCGGCGTGCTGACCGTGCTCGTCTGCTGGCCCGTGATGATCGGCACCGACTGCGACACGTTGATGATGGCCTTCTTGTTCTCCGAGGTCATCACGTGGGGGCTGGACACGACGTTGACCCGGTTGTCCGACGCGAGCGCGTTGAGCATCGCGAAGAACTTGTCCGACGTGAACGTGAACGCGGTCAGGCCTGCGCCCGGCAGGCCGGCGATCGCGGTCGCGGCGCCCAGGGCCTCGAAACCCGTCGGGGTCGTGATCGAGGGCGGGCTCGACGTCTGAATCGACTGCTGCGCGACGCGGAACGGAACGCTCCCGCTCGACCCGCGCAGCGCCCAGTCGATCCCGAGCCTCGTGTCGTCGTTCAGCGTGATCTCCGCGACCAGCACCTCGATCAGCACCTGGCGCGGCATCTTGTCGAGCGACCGGATCGTCGGCTCGACGTCCGCCCACAGGCGTGGCGTCGTCGTCACGATCACCGCGTTCGTCGTCTCGTCGGCGATGAAGCGGAACTGGCCTTCGACGAACCCGACGTCGGTGACGCCGGGCGTGCCGAGCGGGGCGCCGGGCGCCGCCGTGGGCGAGGGCGGCGGCGGCTGGTACGGCGAGCCCGGCGGCCGGCCCGTGGGCGGCGCCGTCGGCTGCGCCGTCGGAACCGTCTCCTTGGCGCCGTAGATCGCGTTCAGCGTCGCCGCGAGGTCCTTGGCCTTGGCATTCTCCGCGAAATAGATGAACACCCGTCGCCCGCCCGTGACGTTGATGTCGAGCTGGCTGAGGATGCGGCGGATCATCTCGATCTCGTTCTTGCGCCCGTGGACGATGATCGAGTTCGAGCGCTTCTCGGCGATGACGAGCGGCGGCCGGTCGGTCACGGTGGCGCCCGCGGGGCCGGGCGCGGCGGCGCCGGGCGCCGGCGTCGGCACACCCGGGACGCCGGGCGTGCCGCCCGCGCGCAGGCGGCCGCCCGCGAACAGCTGGTTGAGGATGGTCGCCACCTCGCCCGCGTCGGCGAAGCTGATCGGGAAGATCTGCAGCTCGTCGAGCGAGACCTGCACGTCGACCAGCTTGACGATGTCGAGCACGCGCCGGATGTTCGAGGCCGCGTCGGTGATGATGAGGACGTTGGTCTCGCGGTTGGCCACCAGCGTGCCGCGCGAGGACACGAACGGCCGCAGCAGCACGCCGAGGTCGTTGACCGACGCGTACCGCACCGGGACGATCTGCGTGATGATCTCGTCCGGGTTGCGCGTGTCCATCGGCACGTCGCCGATCACCGTGGGCACCGCGCGCTCGCGCGCGCCCTCCACGCGCACGATCTTGTAGATGTTGCCGGACTTCACCGCGGTGAAGCCGTGCACTTCCAGAATTCCGAGGAGCACGCCGAAGACGTCTTCCTGAGGGATGCGGCCCGAGGTCTGCACGGTCACCTTGCCGCGCACGTCGGGCGAGAGCACGTAGTTGAACCCGACGATCTCGCTCGCCGCGTGGATCACCGTCTCGACGTCGGCGTTGTCGAAGTTCAGCACGATGAAGCGCCCGCTCGGCGACGTCGTGGGCGCCGAGGGCACGCGCAGCTGCATCGCCGGCCGCGGTGGCGTCGCGGGCGCGGCTTCGGGACGCCCCGGCTCCGCCGCGCGTGGGCCGACGGAGAGGGGCGGCAGCGGCGTCGTCGGCTCGGTCTGGACGGTGACGGTGGGCGGGGGCAGGGGGCCGATGGGCGGCGTGGCGATCTTCGGGGTCGGCGTGCGCGTCGCGCACCCGGCGACGAGCGAGAGGAGGACGGCGCTGGCGATGAAGCCGCTTACATTATTGTTGCGGCGCATCGCCCATGCCGGGTGGCAGACGGCGCAGCAGGTTCGGTGGAAGCGGGCGCCGGCCTGGAATGACCGGTGGGGTGCCGATCGTCGGCTGGCCGGGGACGCCGACCATGGGCGGCTGCCCCGGCATGACCGGCGGCTGACTCGGCTGTGTCGGCGGCTGGGCGACCGTGGGCGGTACGGGCGTGGTGGCCGTCGGCGGAATCACGCCGGGCAGCGCGGGCGCCACGCTCGGCTGCGGCGGCGCTGACACGGCGGCCGGGGTCGCGCGCGGTTTGCCCGGATCATGGAGCCGCACGTCCATCGCGCCGCCGGGCGCGTCGATCGTGACCCCATCGACCTTGATCGCCTGCACGGTGCCGCCCAGAATCCGGTCGCCGACACGATAGCCGGCCACACGCTTGGTCGTCGGATCCTCGAGATACGCGATCGAGCCGCTCTCGCGCACGACGACGCCGAACAGGTTCGGCTTCAAGAGCGGTGTCGTGGCCACCCCGCCGCTCGTGGGCGCTTCGGTACGCGTGGGGCTGAACAGGTTGCGTGCGGCGACGACGTTGTAGGCGCTGGCCGGCGGCCTGGGCGGATCGGTCACCGCCGCCGACCCGGCCGTGGCGGCCCGGCGGCCGCCGACGGGCAATGGCATCGGCGCGATGAACTGGCGGGCGATGTACACGATCAGCAGCGTCGCCACGGCGGCGAGCGCCAGGTTCAGGGCCACGAATGTCCTTCGCATCACGCTTTCGCCTTGCCGGGCGGAAGAATGAAGCCCGACACTGTCAGCGTCGCCAGCAGTTCCTTCGGCTGACTGACGTTTACTACTCTCACGCGCAAGTCCTTAACGGTCAATAATTTTTGCGCGCTCTCGACCCGCGCCAGGAGATCGACCAGCTGCCGGATCTCGGCGGAGACCGCGATCTCCACCGGAATCTCGAGCAGCTCGCCTCGCTCCTCGGGCGGCAGGATACGCTCGCTGCGGATGTCGGTCCTGGCCTCGGCCGCCATGTCCTTGACGAGCTTCTGCAGCTCGGAGGCGGCCACCGCGGGCGCCGCCGCCGTCAGGAGGCGGCCGTTGAGCCTCTCGACGCGCGCGTTCGCGTCTTCGAGGTCGGCGGCGATCTGATTGCGCCGCGCCAGCAGATCCATGCGGCGCACGAGCAGCCGCTCGCGCTCGGGCACCAGGTCGGCGGTGGCGGTGCTCTTCGCGAGGAGCGGGCTGATCACGAAGAACCAGCCCAGGAGGAGCGCCACCACCGCCGCGCCGCTGATGATGATCACGCGCTCGCGGGGCGAGACCTTGCTGAGCCAGCTGATCACTGGCGGATGCCTCCCGGCGGCGCGGTCGGCCCGGGCCGCCGCGCCGGGGTGGGCGCGCCGGGCGCGCCCGGCACCGCCGGCGGTGCCCCGGGCGCGCCGGGGCCGGGCGCCGGCACCATGATCGCGGGCCCGGTCGCGGCGGAGCCTGGCGGGGGTGTCACGGCGCCGGGCGCGGGCGGCGGCGCGGACGTGGACGCGACGGCGCCGCCGGCCTCCCATGCCGCGCGGATGCGGAACTGCTCCTTGTTGTCGCGGCCGCGCGTGACGGGCGAGGAGAACTCCACGCGCTCCAGGCGCGGCGAGTTCTCGAGCAACGGGATGAGCGCGCTCGCGGCGGAGGCCGAGCCGGTGAGCTCCACGCCCTTGGCGTCGAGCGAGACGGTCGTGAGCCACGCGTCGGCCGGCAGCAGCTCGGTGAGCTCGCGCAGCACGGGCAGCGGTCGCACCGCCGCGGCCTCGAAGCTATCGACCGTCGCGAGCAGCTTGCGCTTCCGCTCGAGCTCGCGCAGCACGCGGTCCACCGCCCTCACGTCCGGATCGAGCCGCCCGATCTCCGCGTTGACACGGTTGAGGTGGCGCTGCTCACGCCAGCCCGGGGCCAGGAGCGCGACGACGGCGAGCACGGCCGTGACCGCGGCCATGCCGACCGTGAACGCCTGTGCGCGCGTGAGGCGGCGCGGCCGGACGGCCGTCGGCAGCAGCTCGAGCGGGCGCACGCCGCGGCCGGCGGCGACGGCCACCGCGAGCTGGAGGGCGCCGCGATGCTCGGCGGCGAGACCCTCGATCAGGCGCAGGGCGCGCGGCGTCCACGCCGGCTCCGTCACCGGGGCACCCAGCGCGGAGAGCGCCTCCGCGGTGGGCGCGTGCGGCGCGTCGGCGTCGCCCGAGACCCACACCGCGTCGTAGCCGCGCCAGCGCAGCGCCAGCAGCGAGCGCTGCAGCTCTTCGGCGACGAGCGCGTCGTCGGTGCCCGCCAGGCCACGGCTGAACACGAGCGCGTCGCCGATCAGGAACAGGAGCTCGGTCGCCCCCGCCGCGCTGTGCACCCACGCGACGTGCGAGTCCCTGGGCAGTCGCGCCAGCGTGGGCAGGTTATGGGCGGCGACCGTCAGGGACAGGGGCCGCAGTCGCGCGTCCTCCGCCAGCCGCAGCGCCACGTCGACGACGCGCTGGTCCGCGGCCGTGATGAGCACGCGCTGCTCGGGAGTGGGGGGCCGCTCGGTTGCGGGATCGCGTGGCAGCGCGACGAAGTCGTAGGACGCGTTTTCCGCGGGAAACGGCAGGTGGCGCTCCAGCTCGAAGCCGACCATCTGGCGCACGTCGCCGGCCACGGGCGGCAGGTCGATCGGCTTGACCGTCACCGCGTTGCGGGCCAGCGCGAGGAAGGCACCGCGCGCCGGCAGTCCGCGCGCGTCCAGCTCGGCGCGCAGGGCGGGCGCCGGACTCTCGGAGTCGACGATGAAAGCCTCCACGCGCGAGCCCCACAGGGCGGCGATCGCGAGGCGGTCACCGAGCAGGACGACGGAGAGCCGGCTCGACTTGAAGTTCATTCAATTAGCCTACGGGACAAACCCGCGATCTGCAAAACTTCCCGGGTTACCGGACTCCCGACCATTCGAGCACGGTGACGGTGTCCCCGGCCGCCTCGGTCCGGCGCTGGATGATCGCCGAGAGCGTCGCCCGCACCTGGCCGTCGATCAGGCCGTCGGCCTCGACCCGGTACGTCCGTGTCGTCAGCGAGAGCCCTCGGCCGCCGAACGGGCCCGGCACGCTCGTGTAGGGGCCCTCGCGCCGGGCCTGCTCGACGGACGAGCACTCGGCATCGCCGAGGGTGAGCGCTCTCAGGACCACACAGGACGCGGTGTTGAGGTTGACCTGGCCCGGCGACTTCACGGTGACGTAGGCGGCGAGCCCGGGCTTGCCGCCGACGCCGTTGAAGATCGCCGGCGTCACGCCTTTGACCTGGAGCAGCTCGGTGATGGAGTCGAGGTTACCGTTCTTGGAGCGGTAGGGAAGCGGCAGCTTGAGGTAGTAGTCCTCGCTCTCCGCGCCGTTGAGCCGGTGCTCCTCGTTGGGGTCGCGCCAGTCTTGCAGGCTGTCGTTGATCGTGTCGCGCTCGGACTTGTCGATGCCCAGGGCCTGGAGCAGCCGGTCCACGCGGTCGGGCGGCGTGATGTTGAGGTTGAGGCGCGCCTCCTCGTCGCTGATCCGGTAGGAGAAGTGGCCGGCGCCGAGCGGCACGTTCGCGCGCGGCAGGCGCTTGAGCTCCTGGCGCTCGCGGTTGTAGAACGTCAGCTGGCCGTCCTCCGCCAGGACGGCGAAGCCGACGTCGCCGGCGATCTCGCGGATGGCCTGCTCGACGGCCGCCTCGGCGAGGTGCGCGCCGGTGAGCGTGTCCTTGTACGCGCGCACGGACGTCGCCTCGAGCCGCATCGAGTAGGCGAACTCCGCGCCGAGCACGCCGACCATGGCCAGCACGAGGAGCACGGCGATGAGGGCGAAGCCGCGCTGACGGCTCACCGCGCCGCTCCCGTGGCCCGCAGGGTGACCGTGAGGGGCGGCAGCGTCTGCGTGCGGCCGTTGAGGGTGCTGCCCAGGCGCAGCTGCACGCCGCGCGGGATCGCCTTGAGCTCCTGACCGTCCCACGTATCGACCCAGTCGCCGTCCTCGTTCTGGAACTTGAAGGCGAGCGAGGTGATGCTGGGATCGCGCATGACGATCTCGGCCTTCGTGAACGGATCGCGGTTGGGAAGCGCCCGCTCGCGCACGACCAGCCCCGTCTCCTCGCCCGACTCGAGCGAGATGACCACGGCCGTGAACGCGATCGGCGCCTGGAGCGGCAGCGGCGGCGCCTGCGTGACGAACTCGAGCTTCTGCTCCACGCCGTTGAACAGCACGATGACCTCGGGCGCCTCGCCCTTGGCGGCGCGATACGGATAGGCGGCCCCCAGCGCGCGCGCCATCGTGAAGGCGATCGCGCGGACATGCTGATGCGCCTCCGCGCGGTCCTCGCCGCGGGTCCAGGCGGCCGTGGCCACGCGCAGGCCGCCGAAGGCGATCGTCAGTAGCAGGCCGACGATGGCCAGCGCGAGCAGCAGCTCGACCAGGGTGAAGCCGCGCGCGCGCCTCACGGCTTCGGACTCGTCGGCGTCTTGTCGCCGTCGCCGGCGACCGTGCGGAGCGTGGCCACCGAGACCTGGCGGTGATCGCCCCAGCGCACGTGCACGTCCACCTCCCACTGGCGCCATCTCACCGGGCGCCCCTCCACCTCGAGATCCGGCGTGACCACCTGCTTGATCTCGCGCTCCCACGTGTAGGCGCCCTCGGTGCCGCCGTCGCGGCCCGCCTGCGTCGGCGAGGTGATCTCGCGCGCCTTCAGGTCGGCGAGGAGCATCGCCTCCTGGTGCTCGCCGGAGAGCTTGAGCAGTCGCAGCCCCGACGCGAAACCCTGGATCGACACCACGATCGCCAGACTCAGAATCGCGAGCGCGACCAGCACCTCGAGCAGCGTGAAGCCGGAATGATCCCGCCGCCCCGGCCACGCCGGTGCGCTGGAACATCCAGGCTGCCCGCCGCCGGAGCGTGTTCATAGCTTGGTATTTTTCACGCGGCCGGTGATCGGGTCGACGGTCACACGATAGACGACGTCGCCCGCCCTGACCTTGTAGTCGGCGCCGCTCGACGTCCCCTGGGGCTCGAAGCGCACGGTGAGCGCGGGCGGCGGCGTCGCCTCCACCGTGAGCCGCTCGGGCAGCGGGCGTGTCTCGCGGACCTCGCCCTCGGGGCCGGCCAGCACCGTCATCTTGCGGTTGGTCGGGTCGATGACGACGGTCTGCGACACGCGGCTTGTGATCGCGCGCTCGCGCGCCGAGCGCAGGACGGCCGAGAAGCCGGCGACCTCGGCACGGCTGCGCACGGCGTCACTGCTGCGGCCGACCACGGGCACGGAGATGGCGGCGACGATCATGAGGATCATCAGCGTCACGATCAGCTCGAGGAGCGTGAAGCCCCTCGCGGCCCGCGCGTGCCGCCCCCGCGCGCTTACGGCTGTGCCTTTCGCGATTTCAGGGCCTGCCATGACGTGACGTCGGCGTTCTCGCCCTCGCCGCCGGGCGCCTTGTCGGCGCCCTCCGACCACAGGTCGTAGTCGTCGTGCTGGCCCGGGCAGCAGGCGTACTTGTAGGGCGCGTCCCAGGGATCGAGCGGGACCTCTTTCTTCTTCAGATAGGGCCCGTTCCAGTTCGGGACGTTCGGGTTCGCCACAAGCGCCTGCAGGCCCTGCACGCCGCTCGGATAGGAGCCGACGTCGAGCCGGTAGGCGTCGAGGGCCGTCCCGAACAGCTCGATCTGGGCCTTCGCCGCCGCCTGCCTGGAGGTGCCGACGTGGCCGAAGAGCCGCGGGCCGACGAGGCCGACGAGCAGGCCGAGGACGATGATCACGACGAGCAGCTCGACCAGCGTGAAGCCGCGCTCGTTACGGAGTCCCCTGACGAACCTGCCGCGTCTCACAGCGCCACCTCGTTGATCGAGAAAATGGCCATCAGCATGGCGACGACGATGAACGCCACGAGCACCCCCATCACGAGAATGATTGTCGGCTCGAGCAGGCCGAGCGTTCGCTTCATCTCGATCCGCACGTCGGTCTCGAACGTGTCGGCGACCTTGAGCAGCATCTCCTCCATCCGTCCCGTCTCTTCGCCCACGCGCACCATGTGGATGGCGAGGGCGGGGAACATGCCCTGATCCTGCATGCCCGCCGCGATCGTCCCGCCGCGCTTGACGCCGTCCGACAGGCGCGACACCGCGCCGCCCACCGCCTGGTTGGACATCATGTCGCCGACGACGGCGAGCGCGCCGAGGACCGGCACCCCGGAGCGCAGCATCGTGCCCAGCGTGCGCGCGAAGCGCGCCGTCTCCACGTGCAGCGCGATGCCGCCGAAGATCGGTGCGTTCAGGATCGCGCGGTCCCACGACAGCCGGCCCTCGGGCGTGGCCGTCCAGACCCGCCAGGCGACGACACCGGCGAGGACGACTATCATGCCGACCCACCAGTACTGCTGGAGCGCCCCGCTGACCGTGAGCAGGATCTGCGTGGGCAGCGGGATCGCCTGGTTGAGGTCGCGGAAGATCGTCGCGAAGCGCGGGATGACGAACGTCATCAGGAAGACGACCGCGCCGGCGCCGACGAGGGTGATGACGAGCGGGTAGATCAGGGCCGAGATGACCGCCTCGTTGAAGGCGGCGCGCGCCTCGAGGAATTCCGCCAGCCGCCGCAAGGCCACCTCGAGCACGCCGCCCTTCTCGCCGGCGCGGACCATGTTGATGTACAGCCGCGAGAACGGCCGCGGATGGTGCTTGGCGAGCGCCTCGCTGAACGAGGCGCCGCCGCGCACGCTGCGCAGCAGGTCGCTGACGATCGCCTTCACACGCGCGTTGGGCGCCAGCTCCTCGAGGATGGTGAGCGCGCGGTCGAGCGGCAGGCCCGCCTCGAACAGCGTGGCCAGCTGCTGGGTCAGCGCGAGCAGGTCGCGCTGGCCGACGCGCGAGCCGCCCAGCGAGAACAGGGGCGCGCGCTCGCCGTGCGCCGTGATCTTGATCGGGTAGTAGGCGTCCTTCTGCAGGCGCTCGACGACGGCGCGCGCGTCGGGCGCGTCCATGACACCGTCGATGGTCTGGCCGCGACGATCGGCGGCCTTGTACACGAAAACGGGCATGGCCTCAGGCGTCTTCCTGGGTGACGCGCAGGATTTCCTCGACCGTCGTCAACCCCTCGCACGCGCGGCGCCAGCCGTCCATGCGCAGCGTGATCATCCCGGCCGCGATGGCGTGCTGCCGGATGTCGCGCGACGACGACCGACGCAGCATCAGGCTGCGCGCGTCCTCGGTGATCGGGAACAGCTCGTAGATGCCCATGCGCCCGCGGTAGCCGGTGCCGCGGCATTCGTCGCAACCCTTGCCGCGGAGGAGTTGGGTGTTGTCCGGTGCCACGACGCCGAGGGCGTCGAGGTCAGCGGCGCTCGGCGTGTCGGGCACGCGGCAGGCTGCGCAGACCCGACGCACGAGCCGCTGCGCGAGCACGGCCTCCAGCACGGAGGCGACGAGATAGGGCTCCACGCCCATGTCTTGAAGCCGCGTGATCGCGGCCGGCGCGTCGTTGGTGTGCAGCGTCGAGAACACGAGGTGGCCGGTGAGCGACGCCTGGATGGCGATCTCGGCCGTTTCCAGGTCGCGGATCTCGCCGACGAGGATCACGTCGGGGTCCTGGCGCACGATGTGGCGCAGACCGGTCGCGAACGACAGCCCGATCTTCGGCTTCACGGCGATCTGGTTGACGCCCTTCAGCTGGTACTCGACGGGGTCCTCGACCGTGATGATCTTGCGCTCCGGCGAGTTGATCTTGTCGAGGGCGCCGTAGAGCGTGGTGGTCTTGCCGGAGCCCGTCGGCCCGGTGACGAGGATGATCCCGTGCGGGCGCTTGATGAGCGCGTCGAAGCGCTTGAGCGTGTCCGCGGGGAAGCCGAGCTTGTCGAGCGGCAGGAACACGCTCGAGCGCTGCAGCAGCCGCATGACGATCGACTCGCCGTGCACGGTGGGGATGGTGGACACGCGGATGTCCACGCGCGCGCCGTGCAGGTTGACGCGGATGCGGCCATCCTGCGGCAGCCGCCGCTCGGCGATGTTCATCTCGGCCATGATCTTGATGCGCGAGGTGACGGCGGCCTGCAACCGCCGCGGCGGCGCCTCCTGGTCGTAGAGGATCCCGTCGATGCGGTAGCGGATCCGCAGCGTGTCCTCGAACGGCTCGATGTGGATGTCGGAGGCCTCGGCGGTGATCGCGTTCTCGACGAGGAGGTTCACGAGCCGTACCACCGGCGCCTCGAAGGCCATGTCGCGCAGATGGTTGACGTCCTCGTCGCCGTCGGGGGCGCGCTCCTCGTCGATGCCCTCGACGATGCGCTGGAGCGCAGAGGCGTTGGCGCCGTCGTAATTGCGGTCGATCGTCTCGAGAATCCCCGTGGCCGAGCTGACGACGAACTTGATGGTCAACCCGGTGGCCTGCCGGAGGTCGTCGGCCACGATCGTGTTGAGCGGATCGGCCGAGGCGACGGTGAGCACGCCGCCCTCGATGGTGATCGGGCAGATCCGGTACTGGCGCAGATACTTGGGCGAGACGTTCTTGAGCACCGGGACCGTGGACGGCAGCTCCTCGCGCCAGACGTACGGCAGGTCCTGCTGCACGGCGAGTGCGCGCGCGACGTCGTCCTCGTTGACGGCGCCGAGGGCGGCGAGGGCCTCGCCGATCAACTCGCCGGTGGTCCGCTGGCGCGCAAGGGCGCGGTCGACGGCGTCGGCGGTGGTCAGCCCCTCGGCCACGAGGATCTCGCCAAGGAGGCGGGGAGGAGCTCCGATGGCCATGCTATGCTCCCGACAATGTTAACATACTTGGCGTTCGCGGCCGTCGCTGCCGCCGCGGATGTCGCCGGGGCCGCCATCGTCACCAGGGCCCACAAGCACGGCCACGCGCGGCTGCGGTACTTCGTGGCCGGGGGCGCCGGGTTCATGCTCGCAGCCGCTTTCGTGCGGATGCTGCCGGAGAGCACCCACGTGCCCCACGCCTTCCTGTTCGTGCTGCTCGGGTACTTCGGGGTTCACCTCTTCGAGCACACGGTGGCCCCACACTTCCACTTCGGCGAAGAGGTGCATCAGGAGGCGCTGCTCCGCCCGTCCGCCGGCTGGCTGGCCGTGCTCGGGCTCGGCGTGCACACGGTGTTCGACGGCGTGGCCATCGCCGCCGGCTTCATGGTGAGCCCCTCGCTCGGCGCCATCCTGTTCATCGCCGTCATGCTGCACAAGCTGCCCGAGGGCTTTACGATCGCGTCGATCATGCTGGCGAGCGGCCACTCGCGCGGCGCCGCCCTGGCGGCGGGGACGGGGCTGGGCGTGCTCACGCTGGCCGGGGCGCTCGGCACGAGCCTCATCGCGCAGCACCACGTCGCCTACGCGCTGGCGCTCTCCGCCGGCGTGACGATCTACGTCGCCGCGTCCGACCTCATCCCGGAGGTCAACCGCGAGGACAATGCGCCGGGGCTCGCGTACACGGTCTTCGGCGGCCTGCTCTTCTTCGTCGTCGTCGACTGGGCGTTCTCCGAGATCCTCGGTCATTAGGGCGCGTGACCGAGGAGCGCCCGGGTCCCCCGGGGCGCTCCGAGCGCTGGCCGGGGGAGTCCGAGGGGGGCGTCGCCCCTTTCGCTTGAGGAGCTGGGGGGCCATTTCGGGGCCCCCCAAATGGTCGGATGCTATCCTGATCCGGCCATGCCCGGGGCCGCGCTCATCCTCCACGGGGTCAACCTGAATCTGCTCGGCACGCGCGAGCCGGCCGTGTACGGCCGCACCACGCTGGCCGCCGTCGATCGGCTCATCAAGGAGCACGGGCGCAAGCGCGGCCTCCGCGTCGAGTGCCGCCAGTCGAACCTCGAAGGCGAGCTCGTCAACTGGCTGCAGGGCGCGCGCCGCGAGGGATTCCTGGGCGTGGTGTTCAACCCCGGGGCGTTCACGCACTACTCGATCGCGCTGCGCGACGCGGTGGCGGCGATCGAGGTGCCGGTGGTGGAGGTGCACCTGTCCAACGTCCACGCGCGCGAGGAATTCCGCCGCCACTCGGTGATCGCCGCCGCCGCCCGCGGCCAGATCTCCGGCTTCGGGCCCGAGAGCTACCTGCTCGGCCTGGACGCCCTCCTGGCCCTCGGCAAGCGCCGCCGCTGACGCGTCCTCACTACAATAAACACGGCGAGCCGCGCGTCTAACTGCCGTACGGGGCGTGGCGCCACTCACAACGCGTGAAAACCGACGACGCCGCCCTCATCGAGCGATGCCGCGCCGGCGAGATCGCGGCCTTCGAGCCGCTGGTCGAGAAGTATCGCCAACGCGTGTGGCGTCTCGCCTATAACGTGCTGCGCGATCGGGAGGAGGCGTGGGACGTGTCCCAGGAGGCGTTCGTGCGGGCGTGGCAGGCCCTGCCCAACTTCCGCGGCCAGTCGGCCTTCTACACGTGGCTGTTCCGCATCGTGATGAACGTGGCGGCCGATCGCGCCCGTTCCCGCGCCGCCCGCGGCCGCGCGTTCGGCACCGAGCGGATCCCGGAGGAGGACTGGGACCGCGTGCTGGTGGACCAGCCCGCGGAGGCGACGCCCGACGCGGCGGCGGCGGGCGCGCAGCAGCGCGCGCGGATCGAGCGGGCGCTGGCGAGGCTGTCGGACGACCATCGGCGTATCGTGGTCCTGGGTGACATCGAGGGGCTGTCGTACAAGGAGATTGCGGACGTGTTGGAGATCCCCATGGGGACCGTGATGTCGCGGCTGCACAACGCGCGCAAGCGCCTGAAGGTGGCCCTCGGCCCGCTGCTGGCCCTGCTCCTGGCGCTCGTGGCCGTGGCGGCGCCGCTGGCCGCCGACGCGCAGCAGATCGTGCGCTTCGGCGCCCGCGTGCTGCTGGCCACCGACACGCCGCCGGCGTCGACGTCGCTGCGCGTCGCGCCGCCCGCGCCGGACGAGCGGCTCCAGGCGTTCCTGCCGCGGCTGCGCCAGCTCACGGGCTACCCGGAGTACACGTCGCTCGAGCGTTATCGCGCGGAGGTGGCGATCGGCTCCGTGCAGCAGTGGTCGGTGCCGGGTGATCGCATTTTGGAGGTCGTGCCCGAGCGCGTCAGCGGCGACACGGTGCACATGCGGGTGCGCCTGCAGCGGGGCGCGGTGAACGAGGTCACCACGAACATCCAGGCGGCGCGCGGCAACCCGGCCGTGATCGGCGGGCCGCGCTACGCGGAGGGGGTGCTCGTCATCATCGTCTGGGCCAACGCCAACCCCGAGCGGCGATAACGGCGCATCTGCTTCGTTGACTCCGTCGCGCTGCCCTGCGGCGTATGCGGCATACGCCTCGGGCCGCGCTTCCGTCGTCGCCTCGCATCTGCACCGTTCTCGCCCCTCGGGGCCGCTGCCTCCCATGTGGTGGCGCGCGGCGATAACGGCGCATCTGGTTCGTTGACTCCGTCGCGCTGCCCTGCGGCGTATGCGGCATACGCCTCGGGCCGCGCTTCCGTCGTCGCGTCGCATCTGCACCGTTCTCGCCGCTCGGGGCCGCTGCCTCCCATGTGGTGGCGCGCGGCGATAACGGCGCATCTGGTTCGTTGACTCCGTCGCGCTGCCCTGCGGCGTATGCGGCATACGCCTCGGGCCGCGCTTCCGTCGTCGCCTCGCATCTGCACCGTTCTCGCCGCTCGGGGCCGCCGCCTCACATGGTGGCGAGCGCCTCGGCCGCTTCCGCCGCGCGCGGGGTGACGCCGATCGCCCGGAACGCTCCCGCAGCCGCTCCGAGCTCGCGTCGTGCGGCGTTCGCATCGTCGATGTCGCGGTGGAGGAGCCCGAGCATCAGCCGGCAGTGGGCGGCCAGGAGGGCCAGACGGAGACGCTCGGCCTCGGCCAGGGCCGCGCGCCACTCGACGCCGGCCCGCGTCCGATCGCCTCGCGCTCGCGCGAGCCCGCCACGCACCCACGCCAGCCACGCCCCGTAGCCTTCCTCACGGTTGCGCTCCACGTAGCCGCGCGCCTCGTCCGCTGCCCGCTCCGCGTCCTCGAGACGGCCGCTCGCGCCGCGCAGCTGGGCGAGCAGGTACAGCATCATGCCGCGGTCGGAGTGGGCCCCCGCGCTCTCCTGGAGCGCGATGCACTCCTCGACGAGCCGCGCGCCCTCCGCCGCCTGCCCGAGCTGGCCCAACGCTGTCCCCGTGGCCATGAGGCCCATCATCGTCTGGCCCGCGAACTGGCGCTCGCGGCACGTCGCGACGGTCGACTCGCCGATCGCGCGCGCCTCGTCGGCGCGGCCGAGATAGCTCAGGACGAACGTCCGGTAGACGCCGATCACGGTCTGGCTGTAGAGGTGCCCGGCGCGGTCGGCGACGCGGGCGCCGCGATCGAGCAGCTCCAGCGCCTCACCGCCGTGTCCGAGCTCGAGCGCGGCCCACGCGTCGTAGGCGCACGATCCGGAGTAGGGCAGCCCGCTGAGCCCGAACCGCTCGGTCTCGCGTCCGGCGAGCAGCCTGTAGATGCGCGCGTAGTGCGCGCGCGCCTCGAGGAGGCGGCCCGACGAGGCAAACGCGTGTCCGAGATAGAAGTGCGCGCTCACGCGGAGCGCGGGATCGTCGCGCGCGTCGGCGATGGCCAGGCAGCGCTCGCCGTACTCGATCGATTTCCCGTAGTCGCCCGATGCCCAGTAAAACTGCGTGAAGAAGCCCGCGACGGCGTCGAGCCGCTCCTGCTCGCCGTGCCGGCGTGCGAGCGTCTCGACGTCGCCGAACACCGGCGCGAGCCGGTCGAGGCGGCCCGCGCGCCATAGTGGCGCGCGCAGCGCCAGGCGGACGTCGATGCCCGCGCGTGCGGTCTCTTTCGTGTCCGGCAGCCGGCCCAGGGCCTCGAGGGCGCGCTCATAGAGGGCGACCGACTCGGCGTCCGCGCACAAGGCCGCCGCCCGGTCGGCGGCGAGGCGGGCGTAGCGCGCCGCGCGTGTCCAGTCCTCGCCGAGGCGGGCGTGATGCGCCAGCGCTTCGGCGTGCTCGTCGCCGTCGCGGGCTTCGAGCGCGCCCACGATGGCCGCGTGGAGCGCGCGGCGCTGCTCGCGCAAGAGGCTGCCGTACGCGACGTCGTGGGTGAGCGCGTGCTTGAACGTGTATTCGACCTCCGGATAGAGCCGCGTCTCGTAGAGCAGCTCGGCCGCCTGGAGCCGCGTGAGACCCTCGCGCAGGCCGGTCTCGTCCGCACCGGCGATGACGCGCATCAGGGACAGGGACGCTTCGTAGCCGATGACGGCCGCGCACTGGAGCAGCCGCTTGTCGTTCGGCGCGAGCCGGTCGATCCGCGCCGCGAGCACGGCCTGCACGCTGGCCGGGACTTCCACCGCCGGCACGGGCCGAACGAGCCGGTAATCGCCGGGCTTGCCCCGCAGCGCTCCGGTCTCGACCAGGGCGCGGACGCTTTCCTCGAGAAAGAGCGGGTTGCCGGCCGTGCGCTCGCGCAGCATGGCGGCGACTGGCGCCAGCGCCGCATCGCGCCCGAGCAGCGCTTGCAGCAGGGCGCCGGCGGCATCCGCGGGCAGCGGGTCGAGCCGCAGCTGCGTGTAGTACGACTTGCCGCCCCAGTGATGACGGTACTCGGGGCGGTAGTTCAGGAGCAGCGCGAGGGGCGCCGCCGCCATGCCGTCCACCAGCGCGTCGAGCAACGCCTGCGTCTCGGCGTCGGCCCACTGGAGATCCTCGATCACGACGACGAGCGGCCGCTGGCGTGCCGCCTGGAGCAGGAGCTGTCGCAGGGCGTCGAGCGTGCGCTGTCGCCGCTGCGGGGGGTCGAGCGCCGCCCATGCCGGATCGTCGGTCGGCACTTCGAGCAGGGCGAGGAGCGGCGCGGCGGCGGCGCCGAGTTCTGCGTCGAGGCCGGCGAGGCGGGCGATGGCCCGCGCCCGCCGCTCGGGCGGCTCGGCGCGCGCGTCGAGGTCGAGCAGAGCCTCGAGGAGGCCGCCGATGGGCAGGTAGGGCGTCGACGCGCCGTACGACAGGCAGGCCGTCTCGATCACGCGCTGCCCCTGCGCCGACGCGCGTCGCACCAGCTCGTGGCAGACGCGGGACTTGCCGACGCCGGGCTCGCCGACGACGGCGACGACCTGGCCGCGCCCGCCGGCCGCGGCCTCGAGCGCGCGCGCCGCCTGCGCGGTTTCCCCCTCGCGACCGACGAAGCGGCTGAGCGCGCCCGCCCGCGCCTCGAGTCGCGTGCGTGCGCCCCGCGCGCCGACCAGCCGCCAGGCTTCGACCGGCTCGGCCAGACCCTTCACGCTCACGAGCCCGAGCGGGGTGGCGTCGAGAAAGCCCTCGGCCAGCCGGTAGGTCTGGGCCGTCATGAAGATCGCGTCCGGCGCCGCCGTCTGCTCCATGCGCGCCGCCAGGTGCGTGGTCTCGCCGACGGCCGTGTAGTCGACGTGCAAAGCGCCGCCGATCGCGCGCACGAGCACCTCGCCGGAATTGAGCCCGACTCGGATCGCCAGCGGCGGCCCGTCGGCGCGGCGTTCGCCGAGTCGCCGGACGGTGTCCCGCATCGCGAGCGCCGCGTAGCACGCGCGTACCGCGTGATCTTCGACGGCGATCGGCGCCCCGAAGAGCGCCATGATGCCGTCGCCCATCACCTGGTTCACGGTGCCGCCGTAGCGGCGCACGGCCTGGATCATCCCGTCGAGTACGGGATCGAGCACCGCGCGCGCGTCCTCGGGGTCGCGCGCGGCCAGCAGCTCCATCGACGACTTCAGATCGGCGAACAACACCGTCACGTGCTTGCGCTCGCCTTCGAGAGCGACCCGCGAGCTGACGAGGGCGCCGGGCTCGGGCGCGGCCTCGCCGAGCGGCGCGCCGCACGACTTGCAGAACCGGTGATCGGGCGCGTTCGCGGTGGCGCAGCGCGGGCAGGCGCGGGGCAGGGGCTGGCCGCAGCCGGGGCAGAAGCGGGCGCCGGTGGGAACGACGGCACGGCAGTGCGGGCAGAGCATCGGACGAACCTCAGGAGGGCGTGGCGGCGCCTCCGGGCGCGGGGCGCCGTGCGAACGTCGCCGTGACCAGTGCGCGCGCCTTGTCGGGATCGACGCCGTTGGCCTGCATGCACGGCGTCACGTCCTCCAGCACGCGCTCGGGATCACCCCACAGCCGGTACTTCTTGAACTGGTCCTCGAACTCGATGCCGAGCGCGCGCGCGAACACCGAGAGGTAGTGCTCGATCGTGATGCGTCCCTCGGCCTCGAAGCCGCAGGTCATTCGCTGGCAGCCGTGATAGATGCACGCCAGCGTGTCGGCGCCGGCGGCGCGGGCTAGCTCGATCTCGTCGCGCACGAGACCGTCCCAGACGTCCTGGCCGAGCGCGATGGGAATCGCCGGCGCGCACGAGCGGCCGAGGCGCGGCTCCGACGGGAGCGGCACGACGCGGAGACCCGGCACGGAGGCGAGCAGCTCGCGGCACGCGCGCGCCTCCCGCTGGCGCGCCTCTCCCACGACGTGAGCGTGCACCGCGACCGTGCGCTCCGCGCGCACGGTGAACTGCACGCGCGGCACCTGGGCCAGCAGGAACTCCGTGGTGTGGCGCACGCGGTACGGCACCTCGGCGTGCATCACCTCGTCGTAGAAGTAGATGCACGACGGGCACCACATCACGACCTCGTCGGGCTCGTAGCGCTTGAACAGCTCGAGCGTGCGCCTGGCCATGCCGTCGCCGGCCGCCGTGTCGCCCTGCTGGTGATGGACGATGCCGCAGCAGTACGTCGGCCCGCCCACGGCGACGTAGTCGAGGCCGAGCCGGTCGAAGACGGCGGTGACGGTGCGGATCATGTGCGAGGTGCGGAGCACGTTGCAGCCGAGATAGAGCACGATCGGCTTGCGCGCGGGGCGCGCCTCGGGGGCGGCCAGCCGCCACGATCGCTCGTCGGCGCGCGTCGTGAGGTCGTGCGTGAGTTTGATCTCGCCGAAGTACTTGCCGTAGTCGAAGCCCATCGTGCCTCCCCGTGGTGCCCCTAGCCTACAATATGCGGCGATGGTCGACCCCGCCATGCTGCTGGCGAGCGCCCGCACCGAGCTCGCGCGGCTGCCGCGCATCCTCGACGGCTTGCTCGGCGATCTCGACGCCGCCACGTGGCGCGGGCGCCCGGCGCCGGCCGAGTGGTCGCCGGTCGAGATCGTCTGTCACCTCCGTGACGAGGAGGCCGAGGACTTCGGCGCGCGCGTGCGGGTCGTGGTGGAGGGCGGCGATCGGTTCGCGGCCATCGATCCGGAGCGGTGGGCGGTGGAGCGGCGGTATCGCGACGCCGACCCGAGTACGGCCCTGACGACGTTCGGAGAGCGCCGGGCGGCGAGCCTCGCGTTCCTCGCCGGCGTGCCGCCCGAGGTCCTCCGGCACGCCGTCACGCACCCGCGGCTCGGGACGCTCTCCGGCCTCGACCTCCTCGCCGCGTGGGTGACGCACGACCGGCTCCACCTCGCGCACCTCGCGGCGACGCTCGCCCGGCTCGGCGCGCGACGCTGGACGCCGCTGCGCGCCGAGTACGCGGGGCCGATCCCCTATCGAGAAAGCCCCGTACAATAGCGCCATGAGCCAGGGCGAAGAGCGCTATCACGCCGAGCGCGCCCGCATCGAGCAGGGCCACGCGAAGTACCGCGACAAGCTCCGGGCCGAAGGCAAGATGTTCGTCCGCGATCGTCTGAAGCTGCTCCTCGACCCGGGCACCGAGTTCCAGGAGGACTGGCTCTTCGCGCGCAACCAGGAAGCGGACACGCCGGCCGACGGTGTCGTCACCGCGGTCGGCAAGGTCGGCGGCAAGACCGTCTGCATCATGGCCAACGACTACACGGTCAAGGCCGGCTCGTGGGGCGAGAAGACGGTGCTCAAGATCGTCCGCATCCAGGAGAAGGCCGCGCGGCTGCGCGTCCCGATGCTCTACCTCGTCGACGCCGCGGGCGGGCGCATCTCCGAGCAGATCAAGATCTTCCCCGGGCGTTTCCACGCCGGCCGGATCTTCTACAACGAGGTCCAGCTCTCCGGCGTGGTGCCGCAGGTATGCATCCTGTTCGGCCCGTCGCCCGCGGGCTCGGCGTACCTGCCCGCGCTGACCGATCTCGTGATCATGGTCGACGGCAAGGCCTCGCTCTACGTCGGCAGCCCGCGCATGGTCGAGATGGCCATCGGTGAGAAGACGACGCTGGAGGAGCTGGGCGGCGCTCGGATGCACTGCACCGTGTCGGGCTGCGGCGACGTGCTCGCCGCGTCCGACGAGGAGGCCATCGAGCTCGCCAAGCGCTACCTCGCCTACATGCCAGGCTCGTTCCGGGAGACGCCGACGCGCGTGGCGGCCGCCGAGCCGAAGCCGGGCCGCTCGATCGACGAGATCGTGCCGTACGACCAGCGGAAGTGGTTCGACATGTACGAGGTGATCGACCGCGTGATCGACGCGGGTTCGTGGTTCGAGGTCAAGCGCCTGTTCGCGCAGGAGGTCATTGTCGGGCTTGCGCGCATCGACGGCCGTGCCGTCGGCATCGTGGCCAACCAGCCCAAGGTCAAGGGCGGCGTGCTGATGGTGGACTCCTCCGACAAGGCCGCGCGCTTCATCTGGCTCTGCAATGCCTTCAACATCCCCCTCGTGTATCTCGCCGACGTCGCGGGATTCATGGTGGGCAGCAAGGTGGAGCGCGAGGGCATCATCCGCCACGGCGCGAAGATGGTGTTCGCGACCTCGCAGGCGACCGTGCCCAAGATCTCGGTCATCGTGCGCAAGTGCTACGGCGCCGGGCTCTACGCGATGTGCGGCCCCGCCTTCGAGCCCGACGCGACGCTATCGCTGCCGCAGGGGCAGATCGCGATCATGGGGCCGGAGCCCGCGGTGAACGCCGTCTACTACAACAAGATCATGGAGCTGCCCGAGAGCGAGCGCGCCGCGTACGTGAAGGCCAAGCGCGACGAGTACGCGCAGGACGTGGACGTCTACAAGCTCGCCTCCGAGATGCTCGTCGATGACATCGTGCCGGGCGCCTCGCTGCGCGCCGAGCTCATCAAGCGCCTGGCCCACGCCGAGAGCAAGGCCCACGAGTTCCCGCAGCGCCGCAACGCCGTCTTCCCGGTGTAGGGCGAGCCGCCGGCTCAGGGCCGATGCGATGCGAGTCGGCGTCGCGGCGCTCTGGCTCGCCGTGCTCATCAGCGTCCTTCCGGTCACGTCCGGGGCGCAAACCGCCGTCGAGTACTACTGGTGGAAAGCCGCCGAGCGCGCGGAGGGTGGCGACCTCGCCGGGGCCCGCGAAGACCTCCAGCGCGCGGCGGGCTACGCCACGGATCCCGACACCGCCTTCGCCATCCAGGGCAAACTGGTGGACGTCGACACCGCGCTGGCCTTCCGTGAGTATGCGCGGAGTCTGCGCGAATCGACTCAAGTCTCCGAGGCCGCGGCCGTCGAGGAGCACGCGACGCGCTACGCCCGGGCCTCGTTCGGCGGCGGCGACGGCTATCTCGGGTTCAACCCGGCCGAAGTCCTGAAGCTCTACGCGACCCACCTGCGGAGCGTGGGCAGCGCCGGCGAGGCTGCGCGGATCGACGAGCTCTCGGAGCGGTACGAGCGCATCCAGGCGGAACACTTCAGGCGCCTCCAGCAGCGACAGCGCTGAGCGCGCGTAGGTGGTGGCTGTCCCGCCGATCCCGACCTCGCCGCGGCGCAGCGCGGCCGCGAGGCCGCGCTGCGCGAGCGAGACTCCGCCGCCTGACGCGCCGACTACGGAATGAAGTTCGGCGTCTCCGGGAGCGGCGGCGTGATGGGAGTCTCGAAGAACACTCCGGTGCCGTCCGGGTCGACGACGAGGTGGCCGTCGTGCTCGAAGAAGATCGCCATCTGTGCCTGGCCGGCGAGCGCGATCCCGCTGGCCGGGCCCGTGATCCGCGTCAGGAACGTGTGGGCGTTCTTGAGCGGGTTGAGCACGGCGGGCGGCAAGCCGCTGTTGGCCGCGATGAACAGGTCGTTGCGGAAATAGGTGGCGCGGTCGGCGAGGTCACCGGCGCGCAGGATCGCCGTCGTGGTGGGATTTGGCACAGTCTGATCGCCGCGCGCGAACTGGAAGATCACCGACTTTGGCTGCACGCCCCCCAGCGGCGACTTGCGGATGTACGGCGCGTAGGCGACGGGATTGGCCGACATCGACGCCCACTCGGTATTGTCCAGCACGACCTGGATTGCGCTCGCTCCGGGTACCGTATCGATCCGCACCGCCTCGTCGCGGAGCGGCATGTTCTCGTCGAACCCCGGGATAATTCCACCCGGGACGACGCCCAGCAGGATGGGATAGAAGGTCGGCCCCGTGTTGCTCAGCGCCGGCACGCGCAGGAGCAGGCCGACCGCGACGAGGCCGCGGAAGACGCCGAGCCGCGCGACCTCGATGATCGAGCCGCCGGGCACGTTCGGCACACCCGCGCGGACACTCGGCTCCACGGCGAGGAACATCGTGCCGTAGATACCGCCGAACGACTGGCCCGCATAGTAGATCCGGTGCCGGTCGAGGCCGGGGATGCCGCCCGTCTCGATCACGCGCACGAGCTGCATGAGGTCCACCACCGTCTGCCGCAGCCCGTCGCGGTTGCCGATGAGGTCGCGCGGCGGCGCTGCGCTCACGCCTTCCGTCGAATCGATTCTGCCGTTGCCGTCCTGGTCGATGCCGCGCCCGCCGTCCGGGAACGTGACGGGCGGCCCGTCCGTCCGCAGCACCGTCAACGTGCCGAGGGCGCCGCCGCCGTGGCCGACCACGTTGATCGCGATGCTGGCGAGGCCGTGCGCGGCCAGCGTCGACGCGACCGCGAACGGCGCGCCGTGCTTGCTGTCGCCAAAGCCGTGGCCGAAGATCACGACCGGCCAACCGCCGGCGGGCGTCGTTCCCGCAGGCAGGATGAGCTGGAACTGCAGCGTGTTCTCCCGCTGCGGCCGCGGCTCGCCGAGCAACGTGCCCACGGGCGGGATGAAGCGCTCAGGGGTCTCGTAGTCCGGCGACTTGAACTGGCCGAGCGCGATGGCACTGACCACGGTCGGGCTCAGCGCCGGCGTCGGCAGGAGCGAGCTCGCGAATAGCGGTGCCGTGCCCACCTGGCGCTGCCACTGGATGGCGGTGAGCGTCGCGAGCGGGAACGTCCCGTGGATCGTCGCCGGCGCGGGGTGGCTGTGCTTGATGCTGGCGCGGATCTTCTCCAGCGTCGACGTCACGCTCTGAGTGGTGAAGATGCTCAGGGCGGCGATGCGCAGATCCTGGTCGCCGAACTCCTCGAAGTCGAAGTCCTCGTCGTCGCCGCCGTGGCGGCCCCGGCTGCCCTCGATGCGGCCGCCGGCCGCGTCGCGGACGTCGCGCGTGACGACGAGCGCATAGCGGGTGTGCTGGTCGAGGAGCTCGTCGGACTCGGCGTGCAGCGTGTTCGTCGCGGGCTCCCACACGATCTGGTTGATGCCCACCACCTTGCCGTCGTGGGCGCCACGGGTCGTGCTGCCGAGACTCACCAGGAAGACGTTGCTGCTGTTGACCGACGCGGGATCGATCGGCCCGGTGAAGGGGATGGAGATGCGCGGCTGGAGGTTGAAGCCGTCCAGCGTGTTGAGCACGTCGATGTCCGCGCAGTCGCTCGGGAACGTCGCGCAGTTCGGCTTGGGCAGGTTGACCCGGACGCCGGTGAGGTGGGTCCGGTCCCGCACCGTGAACACGTCGCTCGGAAACGGCCGGCCCGACGGCGACGAGCCGTCGAAGCGGACGTGCACGCCGGCGGCGAGCGCGGCCGAAGGCAGCAGGACGAGCAGGGCGAACGTGAGGGGGAGCAAACGTCGCAACGACGTCATCGGCGTGTCCTCCGGCGCGGGGGTTGCACGGCTCGCGCGATCACCATCGAAAAGTGCGGAAGGGATAGCACGCGTCGCGGCGCGGTGTCAAACGACGGGCCCCGGCGCCGCGCTGGCGCGCGACGGCGAGCCGCGAATCTCGCCGCCGCGCGACGTGCCCGGGCGACGGTACTTCCGCCCGGCGCGCGTTCCGAACAGCTACGTGCGCAGTACGAAGAACTGGTTGAACGGGTTCTGGATCGGCAGCTTCTCCACGTGCGAGAAGCCGGCCTCCCGGGCGAGGGCGCGCACGCCGCGCTCGCCGATGACGGTCCCGAGCCCCTCGCCCCGGTGCGCGAGCGACACGGTCATGCAGTGCAGCGGGCTGACGCACTGGAACGCCTTGCCGACGGGATGACGGTTCTCGAGCGGGTTGTCGGAGGCGTTCGGCTCGGACCAGAGGAACACGCCGTCGTCGGCGAGACCGGTCCGGATCGCGCGCAGCGTGCCCTTCGGATCCACCATGTCATGGATGCAGTCGAACGCGCACATGAGCCCGAACCTCCGGTCGCGCGGCAGCTGGTTCGCGGGCTCGGCGCGCCACTCGACGTTGAGCAGCCTGCGCTCGGCGGACGCGCGGCGGGCACGGAAGATGGAGCCCGCGTGGTAGTCGATGCCGAGGAAGCGCGAGGCGGGGAAGGCGGCGGCCATCGTCATCGTCGACAGCCCGTAGCCGCAGCCGACGTCGGCCACCTCGATCCCCGCCTTGAGCCGCTCGGGAAGACCGGACACGGCCGGCAGCCACTCCTGCACGAGGAAGTTGACGTAGCCGGGGCCGAAGAAGCGCGCGATGCCCTCTGGCACCTCGGGCCCGATCTCCGAGTAGGAGATGCCGCCGCCGTCGCGGAAGATGCGAACCAGCTTCTCGGTGTTGGCGACCGTCGGCGCGGTGAACTGCAGCGGACCGCCCGCCGACATGGGGCTCGCGTCGTCGGCGAGCACGGACGCCTGCTCGGGCGTCATCACGTACTGACCGGACGTCGGCTCGTAGTCCAGGTACTCGGCGGCGACCATCGCCTTCAGCCACTCGCGCACGTAGCGCTCGTTGAGTCGGGTCTTGAGGGCGAGCTGCTCGCTCGTCAGCGGCCCCGCGCCCTTCATCGCGCGGAACAGCCCGAGCCGGTCACCGATGTGGCCGAGCGCCATGCTGAACGACGCCGCCATGTCAGCGACCATGCGGAATGCCAGCGCCTCGACCTTCTGCTGGTCCATGGGGACCTCCTGGTGAGAGCCCATTGCGCCGTCACGAACCGTCGCGGGAGCAGAGGAGCATCGGCGATGCCACATCCGGCATCCGAAGTTGGCGGGGATTTCGACGGCGCCCCCGCCGTCGGTATGGAATTGCGCCCGAGCGCGGAGGCCGCGAGCCGGGCAAGATTCCTGAAGGAGGCGCGTATGCGGATCGCGATCATCGGGGCGGGCCATGTCGGACAAACCCTGGGCCGGCGCTGGGCCGAGCGCGGCCACACCATCGTGTACGGCGTACGCGAGCCGGAGGCGTCGAAGTCGAAAGACGCCGCGACGGCCACGGGCCACGGCGCGCGCGTCGCGACGGCGCGCGAGGCGGCCGCCGACGCGGAGGTGGTGGTGCTCGGCCGGATGGGCGCCGGCGGCGCGCGTGGTGAAGGCCTTCAACACCACGGGCTGGCCGAACATGAAGGATCCGGACTACGCCGGGCAGCCGGCGACGATGCTCGTGTGTGGCGACGACGAAGAGGCGAATCGCGTGGTGGCGGACCTCGCGACGTCCATCGGGTTCGAGGCGATCGACGCCGGCCCGCTGAGGATCGCGCGGCTGCTCGAGCCGCTCGCGATGCTGTGGATCCACCTCGCGCTGGTCCGCGGGATGGGCACCGGGATCGCGTTCCGTCTGCTGCGGCGCTAGGTCCCGAGCTTGCGGCGCGTGTCGGCGAGCGTGGCGGCGATCGCCTGCGGCAGCCGCGACCCGAACTGGTCGTAGAAGTCGCCGAGGTCGGCCAGCGCCTGGAGCCACTCGCCGCGGTCCACGCGCAGCGCCTCGGCGACCTGCGCGCGTGAGAGGCCCAGCCCCTCGGTGTCGAGCCCGTCGGCGGCGGGAATCCAGCCGATCGGTGTCTCCTGGGCGCGCCCGCCGCCGCGGATCCGCTCGACGATCCACTTCAGCACGCGGACGTTGTCGCCGTAACCCGGCCAGAGGAACTTGCCGTCCTCGCCCTTGCGGAACCAGTTCACGCGGAAGATGCGCGGCGCGTTCGACGCGCGGGGGCCGGTGGCGAGCCAGTGGGCGAAGTAGTCGGCCATGTTGTAGCCGCAGAACGGCAGCATGGCCATCGGATCACGACGCACCACGCCCACCTGGCCCGTGATGGCCGCCGTCGTCTCCGTGCTCATCGCCGAGCCGAGGAAGACGCCGTGCGTCCAGTCGAAGGCCTCGAACACGAGCGGGATCACTTTCGTGCGCCGGGAGCCGAAGATGAAGCCGGAGATCGGCACGCCCTGCGGCTCCTCCCAGTTCGGCGCGACCGAGGGGCACTGGTGCACGGGCACGGTGAAGCGCGAGTTCGGGTGCGCGGCCAGCGTGCCCGGCCTCCACGGCCGGCCCTGCCAGTCCACCAGGCCGGCGGGCGGCTGGGGCGTGAGCCCTTCCCACCACGGCTCGCCCGAGGGCGTCAGCGCGACGTTGGTGAAGATCGTGTTGCTCTTGACCATGGCCGTCGCGTTGGGATTCGTCTTCGGGCTCGTGTTGGGCGCGACGCCGAAGAACCCTTTCTCGGGATTGATGGCGCGCAGCTGGCCGGTGGAGTCCACGTGGATCCACGCGATGTCGTCGCCCACCGTCCACACGCGCCAACCCGGTAGCGACGCCACGGCCATGGCGAGGTTCGTCTTGCCCGAGGCGCTGGGCATGGCGGCGGCGAGGTACGTGACGTCGCCCTTCGGATCCTCCACACCGATGATGAGCATGTGCTCGGCGAGCCAGCCCTCCTGGCGCGCCTGCCACGAGCCGAGGCGCAGCGCGTGGCACTTCTTGCCGAGCAGCGCATTGCCGCCATAGCCCGAGCCCACGCTCCAGATCAGCTTCTCCTCGGGAAAGTGCAGGATCAGCCGGCGGTCCGGCGAGAGATCGCCGAGCGAGTGCACGCCGGCGATGAAGTCGTCGTCGCGGCGCATGGCCTTCATCGCGACGTTGCCCACGCGGGCCATGATGTGCATGCTGGCCACGACGTACGCGCTGTCGGTGACCATGATGCCCGTGCGGCTCATCGTGGAGCCGGCGGGGCCCATCAGATAGGGGATCACGTACATCGCGCGGCCGCGCATCGCCCCGTCGAAGTACGCGCCCGCCTTGGCCTTGGCCTCCGGCGGGGCCATCCAGTTGTTGGTCGGCCCGGCGTCCTGCTTGTCGCGCGTGCAGATGAAGGTCAGCTGCTCGGTGCGGGCGACGTCGGAGGGGTGGCTGCGGTGCAGGTAGCAGCTCGGATAGGTGCGCGCGTTGAGGGGCAGCAGCGTGCCGTCGCGGAGCATCTCCTCGATCAGACGGTCGTACTCCGCCTTGGAGCCATCGCACCACACCACGTTGGAGGGCCGAGTCATACCGGCGGTGCCGTCGACCCACTTTTCAGCCAAGCTGGTCGCGCTCATGGACGAACTCCTCGCTCGCTGAAGACTGGCCCCCGGTGACTTCGATTGTCCGTGCGGGACGGCGCGCTGTCAAACAACTTCTTGCGCGCGGGTAAATTTCTTGCAGCGTGCTAGCATGCGCCCGTGTCGCGCGCCCTGCTGGCCGTCCGCTACTTGACGATCCTGCCGCTGTCCCGTCGCAGCCACGCCGGCCTCGAGGACCTCGGCCGCGCCGCGCCGTGGTTCCCGGTGGTCGGGGCCGCCCTCGGGCTCGTCCTCGCGGCGGTCGACGCGCTGACCGTGCGCGTCTTCCCACCGCCGCTCGCCGCGCTGCTGACCGTGACCGTGTGGAAGTTTCTCACCGGCGGTCTGCACCTCGACGGTCTCGCCGACTGCCTCGACGGGCTGGCCGGCCGTGACCCGGCCGAGCGGCGCGCCATCATGAGCGACAGCCGCATCGGGGCGTTCGGCGCCATCGGCCTCATCTTCTTCCTCATGCTCGAGTCGGCCGCGGTGAGCGAGCTGCCCCACGCGGCGCGCTGGCGCGCGCTCGTCGCCGCGCCCGGCATCGCGCGCGCGACGCCTGCGCTCCTGGGCCGGTTGTTCCGCTCCGCGCGAGCCGGCGGGCAGGGCGCGCTCTTTTCCGCCGGGCTCGGCCGCGCCGCGGCGCCGGCGGCGCTCGGCGTCGCGCTCGCGGTGGCCGTGGCCGTCCTCGGATGGCTCGGTGCCGTCGCGTTCGCCGTCGGCGTCGCGAGCGCCATGGCGATCGGCGCGCTCCTCGCGCGCCGGCTCGATGGCGTGACCGGCGACGTGCTCGGCGCCGGCGTGGAGCTGGCCGAGCTGGCGGTGCTGCTCACGGTCTCCGCGTGGACGCACGCGCGACTCTGATCTATCTCCTGCGTCACGGCGAGGTGGCCCAGGCCGACCCGCGGCGCTTCATCGGCCACCTCGACGTGCCGCTCTCGGCGCGGGGCGAGGCGCAGTGCCTCGCCCAGGCGCGCCGACTCGCCGGCGCGTCGATCGCCGCGCTCTACACGAGCGACCTCGTGCGCGCCCGGCGCAGCGGCGAGATCATCGGCGCGCCGCACGGGCTGGCGCCCGCGCTCGTGCCCGATCTCCGCGAGATGGCGATGGGCCGCTGGGAGGGGCTGACCGCGGACGAGATCCGCGCGCGGGAGCCCGAGGCGTTCGACGACTGGATGGCGCGCGTCGGCGAGTTTCCGTTTCCCGAGGGCGAGAGCGTGCCCGACCTCCTCAGGCGCGCGGGGCCCGCCTTCGACGCGATCGTGACGAAGGCGGCGGGATCCGCCATCGCCATCGTCGCCCACGGCGGCACCAATCGGGCGCTCCTCTGCCGCGCGCTCGGCCTGCCACTCGCGCGGCTGCTCGCCCTGGGCCAGGACTACGGCGCGCTCAGCGTGCTCGAGCGGCAGCGCGACGGCTGGGCGCTGTGCCGGCTCAACGAGCGCCCGATGCTATGACCGTGCACATCGTCGCCACGTTCGTCGGCGACGGCGCCGCGTGAATAGTCCTCAGGGCCAGAGCGACTCGCACTTGCGGTACTATTCGCGCCTAAGGAGCCTGCCATGAGACTCACCATTCCCGCGCTCGCCATCGTGCTGGCCCTCGTCGCCCCGGCGGTCGCCCAGCAACCCGAGCAGCCGCGCGCCGGCGGCGTCTTCCGGGTGGCGATGATCGGCGAGCCGCCCACGCTCGACCTGCACACGACCACGGCCGTGATCGTCCAGCAGATCACCTGGCACGTTTACGAGAGCCTCTACACCTACGACCGGAGCTACAACGCGATCCCGCTGCTCGTGGACGCTCACACGGTGAGCGAAGGCGGGCGCACCTATACGTTCCGCCTCCGGCGCGGCGTGAAGTTCCACAACGGCAAGGAGCTGACCTCTGCCGATGTCGTCGCCTCCCTCAAGCGCTGGGGACGGCTCGCCACGCCCGGCAAGCAGTTCTGGAAGAACGTCGAGGGCGTGGAGGCCAAGGATCCGTACACGGTCGTGATGTATTTGAAGGATTCATCGGGCGCGCTGCTCATGGGCCTGGCCCGCCCGAACAACGGCGCGGTGATCTACCCGAAGGAGATCGTGGACGCCGCCGGCGACAACCCGGTGAAGGACTACGTGGGTACGGGTCCGTACCGCTTCGTCGAGCACAAGCCGGACCGCCACGTCCGTGTCGCGCGCTTCAAGGACTACGTCGCGCGCACCGACGCGCCCGACGGCTTCGGGGGCAGGCGCACGGCGTACGTCGACGAGATCCTGTTCATCCCCGTGCCCGACGTCGCCGTGCGGCTCGCCGGCGTGGAGACGGGCGAGTATCACGTCGCGCTCCAGATCCAGCAGGATCAGTACGAACGGATGAAGACCCTGCCCGGCGTCGTTCCCGCCATCATCAAGCCGGAAGGGTGGAGCACCGCCGTGCTGAACCACAAGCAGGGCCTCATGGCGGACAAGCGGATCCGGCAGGCGTTCCAGACGGCGCTCGACATGGAGCCGGTCATGGCGGCGGGATTCGGCAACAAGGCGTTCTACCGGCTCGATCCCGGTCTCTCGTTCCCCGAGCAGCCTCAGTGGCACTCGAGGGCGGCCGGCGATCTCTACAACCAGAAGAACCCCGCCCGGACGAAGAAGCTGCTCGAGGCCGCCGGCTATACCGGGCAGCCCGTACGCTGGATCACAACCAAGGAATATCAGTGGATGTACAAGAACGCGCTGGTGGCCAAGCAGCAACTGGAGGCGGCCGGCTTCAAGATCGACCTCCAGGTGGTGGATTGGGCCACCCTCGTGCAGCGTCGGAACAAGCCCGAGGTCTGGGACGTCTTCTCGACGGGCATCACGTTCAATCCCGAGCCCGCCTTCAGCACGGCCGTGAGCTGCAACTGGCCGGGCTGGTGGTGCCACGAGGCCAAGGAGCAGTGGATGGACGCGCTCGCCCGCGAGGCCGATCCGAGGAAGCGCCGGGCGATGTGGGAGAAGGTCCAGACCATCTTCTACGAGGACGTCGGGCGCGTGAAGTTCGGCGACTTCTTCGGCCTGCTAGCCGTCCGCAAGGAGGTCCAGGGGTTCCGGGCGACCAACGAGCTGAACCTCTGGAACGTCTGGCTGTCGAAGTGAGCCGCAGGGCGACGCTGCGCGCGTGAAGACGTACGTCGCGCGGCGCCTGCTCGCGCTGCTCCCGGTCATCCTGGTCGTGGCCACGGTGGCCTTCGTGCTCATCCACCTCGCCCCCGGCGATCCCGCCTCGATCATCGCCGGTCCCGACGCGAGTCCCGACGACGTCGTGCGCATCCAGCGCCAGCTGGGCCTCGACGCGCCCTTCCACGTCCAGCTCTTCCGCTGGTACGGACGCCTGGCGCGCGGCGACCTCGGCCAGTCCATCTTCCTGCGCCGCCCGGTGCTCGAGGCGATCGTCGACCGTGCGGAGCCGACGATCTTGTTGACGCTCTACGCGATGCTGATCGCGGTGGCCATCGGGGTGCCGGCGGGCGTGCTGGCGGCGCGCCACCACAACGCGACCACCGACCAGGCGCTGATGGCGGGCGCGCTCATCGGCATCTCGATTCCCAACTTCCTTCTCGGACTGCTGATGATCCTGCTCTTCTCGGTGCAGCTCGGCTGGTTCCCGGTGGCCGGCTACGCGCCGCTCGAGTACGGCTGGTTCGGCACGCTGCGCTCGCTCACGCTGCCGGCCTTCGCGCTGGGCGTGGTCCAGTCGGCGCTCATCGCGCGCATCGCGCGCTCGGCCATGCTCGACGTGCTGCGCGAGCAGTTCATCATGGCCGGTCGCGCGCGCGGCCTGAGCGAGAGCGCCGTCGTCTACAAGCATGCGCTGAAGAACGCCATGATCCCGACGATCACCGTCATCGGCATCTCGTTCGCGATCCTCATCTCCGGCTCGGTCGTCGTGGAGCAGGTCTTCAACATTCCCGGGCTCGGCCGGCTCATCATCTCGGCCGTGCTGCGCCGCGACTATCCCGTGATCCAGGGCGTGGTGCTCTGCATCGCGGGCCTCTACATGCTCGTGAACCTGGCCGTGGACCTCTCGTACGTGGTGTTCGATCCGAGGGTGAGATACCAGTGAGCGCATGGGCATGAGCGTCCTGGCCCTGCCGCGGCCGGCGGAGCCCGTCCGGCGCCGCGCGCTCTGGCTCTCGCGGCTGGTGCGCCGGCGCGCGACGGTGGTCGGTCTCGTGCTGCTGGCGGTCACGACGCTGGTCGGCGTGCTGGCGCCCGTCATCGCCGGCGACCCGCTGCGCATGGAGGTGTCGGCGCGTCTGACGGCGCCGGGCGCCGCGCACTGGTTCGGAACCGACGATGTCGGCCGCGACGTGTGGAGCCGCGTCGTGTACGGCGCGCGGCTCTCGCTGCTCGTGGGCGCGGCTGTGGTGCTGCTGGCCTTCGCGGTCGGGCTCGTCTGCGGGCTCGCGGCCGGGTACTGGCGGCGGCTCGACAACCCGGTGATGCGCGTGATGGACGGGCTCATGGCCTTTCCGGCCATCATCCTGGCCATCGCGCTGATGGCCTCGCTGGGGCCGAGCGTCGCCAACGTCATCGTCGCCATCGGGATCGTGTACGCGCCGCGCGTGGCGCGCATCGTACGCGGCTCGGTGCTGGTGATCCGCGAGACGATGTACGTGGAGGCGGCGCGCGCGCTCGGCGTTTCCGACGTCGTCATCGTCGCGCGCCACGTGCTGCCGAACTGTCTGTCGCCCGTGATCGTGCAGGCCTCGTTCGTGTTCGCCGCCGCCGTGCTCACGGAGGCGGCGCTGTCGTTCCTCGGTGTCGGCGTGCCGCCCTACGTGCCGTCGTGGGGCAACATCCTGGCCGAGGGCCGCCTCTACCTGCAGCAGGCGCCGTGGCTCGTGCTCTATCCCGGCGCCGCCATCATGCTCACGATCTTCGGCCTCAACCTGCTCGGCGATGGACTGCGCGACCTGCTGGACCCGCGGCTGCGCGGCCTCGTTCGCGAGCGCGCCTGAAGGAGCCACCATGCCTCCCCATCGTCTCGCCTACCGTCCGACCGTCATGGGCCGCCGTGGCGTCGTCACCTCCGCGCATCCGCTCGCGTCGATGGCCGGCATCGAAATCTTGCTGGCCGGCGGCAACGCGGTGGACGCGGCGGTGGCCGTCGGCTCCACGCTCAACGTCGTCGAGCCGTTCATGTCGAGCGCGGGCGGCATCGGCCTCATGCTGATCTCGCGCGGCGGCGAACGGCACGTGCTCGACTTCATCGGCCGCGCGCCGCGGGCCGCCGACGCCGCGGGCTGCACGGAGGACGACCTGGCGGGTGGGCCGAAGTCGTGCGCGACGCCCGGCAACCTCGGCGGCTGGCTGGCCGCCCTCGAGCGCTTCGGCACCATGGACCGCGCGCGCGTGCTGGCGCCGGCCATCGGCCACGCCGAGCGCGGGGTGCCGCTGACGTTCAAGAACGTCGAGTTCTTCGAGGCGGCGCGCGCGACCCTCGGCCGGTCGAGGGAGGCCGAGCGGCTCTACCTCGGCAACGGCGGGCCGCGCGCGGGCGGTGTGGTGACCTACAAGGAGCTCGCGGCGACGTTCCGCCAGGTCGCCGAGGGCGGCGCCGAGGTTTTCTACCGCGGGCCGATCGCGAAGGCGATTGCGCGCGCCGTCCGCGAGGCGGGCGGCTGGCTCGGCGAGGAGGACCTGGCGGAGTTCAAGCCGGAGTGGCGCGAGCCGGCGACGATCGCGTATCGCGGCCAACAGGTCTATTCGATGCCGCCGCCGTTCTCGGCCTTCCAGATGCTGGAGACGCTGAACATCCTCGAAGGCTACGACCTGCGCGCGTGGGGCCACAACTCGGTCGACTACCTCCACCACCTGATCGAGGCCGTGAAGCTGGGCTCGGCGGATCGCCTGGCCTACGCGTACTCCGGCCAGGTGCCGATCGCGGGGCTGCTCTCCAAGAAGTACGCCGACAGCCAGCGCGCGCGGATCGACGCCAAGCGCGCGGCGGTCAGCGAGGGCGAGCGGCACACGCGCGAGCGGCTGCCGAACCAGATCACGGAGGGCCGACCATCGACCCGAGAGGGCTACGCCCCCTCGGACTCCCCGGCGACCCGAGAGGGCTACGCCCCCTCGGACTTCCCGGCGACCCGAGAGGGCTACGCCCCCTCGGACTCCCCGGCGAAATTCGCCGACGAGCACACCACGCATTTCGCCTGCGCCGACGCCGCCGGCACCGTCGTGTCCGTCACGCAGACGCTCGGCGTGCCGTTCGGCTCCGGCTTCGCGATCCCGGGCACCGGCCTCGTGCTCAACAACATCCTCAAGTGGATGGACCTCGATCCGGCGTCGCCGAACGTCGTGCGCGCCGGCCGCAAGGCGGGGACGATGATGTCGCCGACGCAGGTCTTCCGGGACGGCGCCTTTGCCCTGTCGATCGGCACGCCCGGCTCCTACGGAATTCTCCAGACGACGGCGCAGATGCTGCTCAACGTTCTCGAGTTCGGCATGAACGTCCAGGAGGCGATCGAGGCGCCACGCGTGCGCGTCTATCGCGACCGCCTCGTCGACGCGGAGGCGCGCATCACCCCCGAGGTCCGCGCCGGGCTGGCCGCGCGCGGCCACCAGGTGAACGAGATTGGCGATTGGTCGTGGATCGTCGGAGGCGGGCAGGGGCTCATGCGCGACGCCGCGTCCGGCGCCCTCATGGCGGGCGCCGATCCCCGCCGCGACGGCTACGCCGTAGCGATTTAGAGGAGCGCCACGGGTTCCCCGGGGCGCTCCGAACGCTGGGGGGTTTGGGGGGCCATCTCGGGGCCCCCCATATTTATAGCCTGGGCAGGAGCCAGTCGAGGAGCGAGCCGGGACCGTAGAGCGAGAGCGTCTGCGCGAGATGCAGGAGAGCGAGCGCCCCGCCCAGTGCCACCGTGACCAGGGTGGTCACTCGCGCGCCACGTCCCCAGCCCACTTCCCGTGGCTCGAGATGCTCGATGGTGACGACCCGCGGCGCGCGCATCCTCGCGCCAAGCCTTCGAAGCTCGTTCGCGCGGCGCCGCTCGTCGGCGGTTAGTCGGCTCATCGTGCAACTCCTCCTGCTCCTGTCATTGCAAGAGGTCTGCCATGACTTCGACTCAGCGCGGCGTTGATGGACCCGCGGTCCTCTGCGTAGCGGCCCAGCGCTGCGGCGGGACGGCTCGAAGGACCTCGAACGCTGTGCGATCAGCGACTTCGCGCACGACGCGCAGCAGCGCGCTGTGGGCGATCCGGCCGTACGAGCGGCCCGGCGGCGACGCGAGGAAGTCGACGTACTGCCTGAGCTCGGCGTCGCTCAGCGGCGCGTAGACGTAGAACATCTGGGCAAGAACGTTCTCTGCGATGACGACGGCCATCTGGCCGCGCATCTCCTCGATGCGGCGCTCCACGAGCCCCGCGCGCGCCCGACGCTCGGCAGGCGTGACGGCGGCGGCGGCGCGCGCCACGCTGCCGGCGATCGCGAGCGCGAGGTCCGTCGTCTCCTGGCTCGTCCCCGTCACCCAGTCGAGCCGCTGCACGAGGTCGAGGCGGGGCGCCGGGGCCGGCGACGTCTTGAGCCCGGCCGCGAAGGCGGCGATCCTCGGCGCCGCGTCCGGGTTCGCGGCGGCGATCTCGAGCGCGGTGATCCTCCGGCCGAGCGGCGAGCGGAACCAGACGGCGATCGCGTCGAGCTGCTGTTGATCGACGCGGCGCCGGAAGTCGTCGCGGATGACCGCGTAGAGCCGCGCGGGCGCGAACTGCCGGCCGACGATCTGGGCGACGAGCACGGTGTCGCGCTCGCCGAGCTGGCCCGGGCGCGGCAGGTACTCGGCGCCGAGCGCGCGGGCGATGGAGGGAAGCTGCGGACGCATTCCCGACAGCTCGAAGATCTCGTCCACCGTCGCCGGTCTCGTGCTCACGACGACCTCGGCCTCGGACGGCGTCGGGATCGCCGCTTCGGCGGGCGGCGCGTCCGGCGCGGTGACCACGGGCAGGGCCGGCCGACCCGGCATTGACGTCAGGATCACGCCCTCCGGCGGCCGTTGGTCGCTGTAGACGACGGTCGCGCCGTCGATCCAGCGATAGACGTCGGCCGCGCGCGCGGGCGCCGCCAGCGCGGCGAGCGTGAGCGCGGTCGCGACGGCTCGGTTCAGGCCTCGCGTCATGGAGGGGCTCCCCATCAGTCCTGGTTCCAACCGAGGATCACGCGCGGGTCGGGGGTCGGCGGCAACACCGGGCCGGGACCCCAGCGCTGGAATTTGTCGAAGAAGGCCGCGGGCTCCTTGACGACGTCCGGCCCGCGGTAGCCGCGCGCGAAGCCGACCGCGTACTCCGTCTGCTTGCGGTAGCCGTCCCACTTGCCCTGCGCGTAGAGCGCGCGCGCCAGCGCCAGACGGCCGCCGACGTCGTCAGGGAAGAGGTCGACCGTCTTCGTGAGCGCGTGCTCCGCCTCGTCCCAGCGCTCGACGGCGAGCAGCGCGCGCCCGAGGTTGTGCCAGGTGCGCCACGACTCGGGATCGGCATCCACGCCCCGGCGGAGCCAGCGTATCGCCGCCTCGCGGTCACCGTCGTCCAGGGCCAGGCGCGCCTTGTACGAGTAGGGACGCGCGAACGTCGGCGACAGGCGCAGGCTCTCGTCGAAGAGTCGCGCCGCGCCGTCGACGTCGCCGTCGCGCAGATAGCGCTGCTTGGCGATGAGGAAGACCGACTCCGCGCGCTTGGCGACCGGCCGCGCGCCGCCGAGGCGGATCCGCACGAATCGGTTGCCCGAGTCCCTGTTGCCTTGCGAGCTCGTCAGGCGCGTACCCTCTTCCACCATGAGCCGACCCAGGCGCATGTAACCCTCGTCGGCCAGCCACTGGCCGTACCACCAGATGCAGTCGGCGGCGTTCGGCTGGGCGAGCGCGGCGAGGCGGAACGCCTTGAAGACCTCGTCGGAGGGGCCCTTGCCGGTCTTCTTCTGGTTCGCGTCCGCGCAGTAGTCGCGGCCGGAGTCGACGATGGCGTGACGGAGGGCGAGCCGGCGGGCCTCGGCGAGGTCGCCCTTCTCCATCAGGATGTCGATCTGAAGATCGACGAACTGCTCGAGGGCCGGACTGCGCTTGAGCAGCGGCTTCTGGACGAACGGCGGCGCCCAGCGGAAGAAGAACTGGGCCGCCTTCGGCTGCGTGGCGAGGATGGCGTCCAGCTCGCGCAGCGCACGATCGTAGTCGCCGATGCGCGTGGCGAACGATGCGACGCGGTAGCGGGTGGCGTTGTCGTTCGGGGCCAGGGCCTGCGCCCGCGCGTACGCCTGGTACGCCTCGTCGAACTCGCCCATGAACTCCGCCATGCCGCCGTGGGCGAGCTGCGCGGGTACCGAGCGTGGCCCGGCCTCGGCCGCGCGCCGCGCCGTCTCCAGCGCCTCCTGGAAGCGGCCCTGTGCGTAGGCCGCCCGCGCGCGATCCACGAGCGCGCCGGGCGACTCGCCCGTCGTTGCCCGCCGCTCCTGGGCGGCCGCGGTCAACGCCGTGATCGAGACGACGACAACGATGGCCACCGCCCGCGTCACGCGTGCGCTCATGCGGCTCCTCACCGGGCGGAAGACGGCGTCGGCCCGCTGCGCGCGTCGCGCCCGTAGCGGGAGTTGAGATAGCTGCGCTCCGCCTGCAGGCTCGGATCGAGGCGCACGGCGATCTGCAGCTCGCGATCGGCCTCCCCCTGCTGCCCGAGCTCGATCAGCGTCCAGCCGACGTTGGCGTGCAGCCTCGCGTCGGTCGGGCTGATGGCCAGCGCCTTGCGGTACGCGCTCAGCGCCTCCGGCCACCGCTTGAGGTTCGCGGTCGTCACGCCGTAGTTGTAGAGCGCGCGCCAGTGATCGGGATTCACCGCGAGCGCCCGCTCGAGCCACACGCGCGCCTGCTCGTAGTGCGCTTTGGCCATGTAGATGCGACCGATGTTGTAGTGCGGCCACGAGAAGCGTGGATCCGCCTCGATCGCCTTCTGGAACACGACGAGCGCCTCGTCGGGAGCGTCGTGCACGTGCTGCAGCCGCAAGCCGGTGGCGTTGAGCGCCTCCGCGAGGCGGGGGACGTCGTGATCGGGGAGCCGGTAGCGCAGGTAGTACTGCGCGCGCTCGCGCGTCTCGGCCTGCGGCGAGCGGGCGATGCGGTCGAGCAGCATCATGCGCCCGAGGCGCGCGCCCCCGTCGTCGGCGACGCCCACCGCTGTCGGCAGCGCGCAGTCCGCGCGGTCGGGCTGCGTGAGCATCGCGAGCAGGGCGGAGGTCTCGTGGTCGATCGGCAGCGCGTGGCGCCCGCAATACTCGACGTCCTCGCGTAGCCACCCGCGGTCGCGCGCGAAGGCCAGCGCGCGGTCGCGCCGTCCCTCTCCGAGGAGGATGCGGAAGACCCAGCGCGGCACCGTCTCGCGTGAGGTCTCGAAGGAGAAGTCGTAGGCGTCACGGGATCCGTTCACGCACATGTGCCAGAGCCGCGCGGGGTTGGCCCAGGAGACCGGCGCGCAGGTGGCGAAGTTCGTCGCCGCCGCGCGGGCGCCCGCGCCGGCGTGGCGGCGCCACGGCCCGTACGCGCCCTCGAGCGTCTGCACCGCGAGGTCCACGCGGCCCAGGCGGTCGGCGGCGGCGCCGATGCGCAGGCTCGTGTCCTCCGACGGCTCGATCGCGGCCGCCCGCTGGAAGGCCACAAGCGCCTCGTCGTACTCGCCGAGCATCTCCGCGACGTCGCCGCGGGCCACGTGGGCGCGAACCAGCTCGGGCGCGGCGGCCGTGGCCACGCGGTAGTGGCCGAGCGCCTCACGCAATGCGCGCCGGTCGGTCGCCGCGCGGCCCGCGGTGAGCGCCACGCTGGCCTGGGCAGGGCCCCCGCAGGCCGGCAACACCTGATCGAGGGGGACGACGGTCCCGAGCGTGCCGCAGAGCCCGGCACGGATCTGAGGCAGGGGCACACCGGCGACGACGAGAAGCGTGACGAACACGACGACCCCGAGGACCAGGACGACCACAACCCGCACGCCGCGGCGCGCCGCTCGTGGAGCCATTGTTCTGTCCTCCCGGGTGCGCGAAAACCCACCCGGAACCATAGTGGCGTTTTCGGACAGCCGGGTGTGAGCAAAATCGTCCTGACGCGCCGAACCTCGCGTGAAATCAGGCGGAAGGAGCGGTCAGGCCCGGCGGTCAGCGCGCGCGCGGTGGGCGCGGTAGGCGCCGAAGACGCGCTCGTTCATCTCCCGGCAGGCGGCGCGCGCTGCGGCCTGCGCGCCGGGCGTGTCACAGAGGAGCGTGAGCGCGCGCCGGCCGATCGCGGCATGGCGCCGCTCGTCGGGCAGGATCCCGGTGCGGTAGAGCGCGGCCGTCTCCGGATCGACATCCGCGGCCAGCGCGATGAGGGTCTCGAAGCCCTCGCACGATTGCGTCTCGCCGGCGAACTGGAACATCGCCAGCTTCTCCAGCGTTGGCCGAGCGCGGCAGGCGACGAGCCAGTCGAAGAGCGCCTCCCACTCGGGCAGCGGACGGTAGGCGTCGGGATCCTCGCCGAGGTCGAGCAGGCGGCGCCGCAGCAGGTGGTAGTGCCGGTGCTCGTCGTCGAGCTGCCCCGGCAGCAGCTCGCGGATCTCGCGCTCCGGCACGTGCGGGATCCAGGCGGCGATCAGCTCGACGGAGCGCAGCTCGTTGTAGACGCCCTGGCGCATCCGGTAGCGGATCTGCTCGAGCCGCACGGCCGGCGCGGCCGCCGCGTCGAGCCGCACGTCGCGATCCGCCCAGAACGCGGCGTTCTCGTCGCCGAGTGCCTTGACGAAGTCGCGCGCGGAGGTCACTGCTTCTTGAAGACGATGGGCCCGTACATCGCTTCGGAGCTCGTGTTGGTGTCGTTGCTGTCGATGGACAACGAGAGCACCGAGGGATCGTCCGGCGCCTCGCCGTAGATCTTCCTGAAGTCCTCGACGACGTTGCGCTTCTCGGTGACCCATTTGCTCAGGTCGGCCGGGCCCGAGTGCACGACGACGTAGGTGACCGTCCCCGTCTTCTCGCTCTTGCAGATCGTGCCCACGGGCTGCGTCGTGTCCCAGACGTAGCCGATGATGCGCGAGCGCACCGCCTCGGGGAAGCGCGGCCACACGAGGAAGATCTGCCCCGCCTGATCGTCCGTCGCCTTCTTGCAGGAGTTGCCGCCCTTGGGCAGCACGCTCGACTTCCACTGCCACTCGAGCATCGGCGTGTCCTTGAGGCGGACCTTGCCCTTGATCTCCTTGTTGATCGTCGAGCTGTCGTTGGCGCTCTTCATGTAGAGCGCGCGACGCCCCTCGTCCTCCACGATCTTCAGATTTTCGTAGTGCGGCGTGCCCCAGTTCTGGGGCTTCCAGTCGCCGGGCAGCCCGGTGGTGCCGAGCGGGTACGCCTTCCAGTCCTCGATCACGACCTGGTCGGCGGCGGCGGCGACGCCGGCGACGGCGAGCAGGACGAATACTCCGATGACGGCGCGACCGCGCATGGGGTTCCTCAGGGGCGCATGCCACGGGTCTTCGGACCCAGGCGCGTGGCCTCGTTGTCGTAGGCGAGCGCGATCCAGTCGGTCAGCAGCGGCCGCGTGTCGCGCGGGTCGATGATCTCCTCGATGTTGAACGCCTCGGCCGTGCGGAACGGGCTGCGATACACGTTCAGCCGCGCCTCGATCTCCTTCAGCAGCGCGGCACGGTCGGGCGCGGCCTCCAGCTCGCGCTTGTAGGCGGCTTCAATCCCGCCCTCGAGCGGCAGCGAGCCCCAGTCGCCCGAGGGCCACGCGTATCTCAGGTTGAGCGCCTGCACGTTGGCGTGGCCGGCGCCGGCGACGCCGAACACGCGGCGCACGATGATGGTGATCCACGGCACGCTGGCCTGGTAGACGGCCTGGAGCGCACGCACGCCCTTGCGGATCGTGCCGGCCTTCTCCGCCTGGGTGCCGATGAGGAAGCCCGGGTTGTCGACGAAGTTGACGACGGGCAGGTGGAACGTGTCGCACAGATCCACCATGCGCGTCATCTTCTCCGAGCCGTCCGCGGTGAGGGCGCCGCCCGAGTGCATCGGGTCGTTGGCCATGACGCCGACCGGATAGCCGTCGAGTCGGGCCAGCCCCGCCACCAGCGAGGGCCCGTACTTCGCGCCGATCTCGAGGAACGAGCCGCGGTCGACGACGTGGCTCACCAATTTGCGAGCGTCGTACGGGCGGCGGCGGTTCCGCGGGATGATCGAGAGCAACTCGGGCTCGCGGCGCCGCGGATCGTCCGCGGGCGTCGCGCGCGGTGGCATCTCCCACACGTTGCGCGGCAGGTAGCCGAGCACACGGCGGATCTGCTCGAAGGCCTCGTCCTCGGAGTCCACGACGTTGTCGACGGCGCCCGCCTCGACCTGGATCTTCCACCCCCCGAGCGACTCCTTGTCGATCGGCGTGCCGAACGCGCGCTCGACCACCGGCGGACCGGCGACGAAGACCTGCGCGATGCCGCGCACCATCACCGAGAAGTGCGAGCACGCCACGCGCGCGGCGCCGAGTCCCGCCACCGGACCGAGCGCGGCCGCGAGCACCGGGATCTCGGACATCGACGCGGCGATCACGTCCCAGCTCGGATTGCCGGGCACGTAGGTGCGGCCGGCGATCTCATAGGTCTTCACGCTGCCGCCGCCGCCGGTGCCGTCCACCAGGCGAACGATCGGCAGGCGCAGCTCGCGCGCCATGCGCTCGCTGTAGCCCTGCTTGCCGCCGATGGAGGCGTCGTTGGCGCCTCCCCGCACGGTGAAGTCGTCGCCGCCGACCACCACGCGGCGGCCGTCGATGCGGCCGGTGCCCATCACGAAGTTGGCGGGACGGATGGAGGCGAGCGTTTCACCCTCGTACTTCGCGACGCCGGCGAGGGCGCCCGTCTCGTGGAACGAATCCCGGTCGAGCAGGCGCTCGATCCGCTCGCGCACGGTGAGCCGCCCGGCCTTGTGCTGACGCTCGACGTTCTCCGGGCCGCCCATCGCGCGCGCGAGCTCCTGGCGCCGCTTGAGCTCTTCGACCTCGGGATCCCAGTCCATTTCGG
>Ga0209268_1000044_pt1 | contig 60821 bp, 52 predicted proteins | sample GraSoiAngelo_143_FD_185900 | JGI IMG/M metagenome (GOLD analysis project Ga0209268, IMG submission 185900) | Grasslands soil microbial communities from the Angelo Coastal Reserve, California, USA - 14_1009_02_30cm (SPAdes) (version 2) | ecosystem: Environmental > Terrestrial > Soil > Grasslands ... | reverse complement strand
TCGGCGGGTTGTCCGTGGGACCCGCGACGTCCCCGCGGCGGAGGTCCTTCTTGTCGATGCCGCGGATGTTGAAGCCGACGTTGTCGCCGGGCTCCGCCTGCGGAATCTGCTCGTGGTGCATCTCGATTGACTTCACCTCGCCGACCTTGTCCGCGGGCATGAAGTGGACCTTCATCCCGACCTTCAGGAGCCCGGTCTCCACCCGGCCGACCGGCACGGTCCCGGCTCCCGTGATCGAGTACACGTCCTGGACCGGGAGGCGCAGCGGGAGGTTCGTCGGTTTCGGTGGGACGGTGAGCTGGTTCAGCGCCTCGACGAGGGCGGGTCCCTTGTACCACGCCATCTTGGACGACGCCTTCACGATGTTCTCGCCCTTGTACGAGCTGATCGGGATGAAGGGGACCTTGTCGACCTTGTAGCCGACGCCCTTCAGGAGGGTGGACAGTTCCGCCTTGAGCTCGTTGTACCGCGCCTCCGCGAAGGGCGGCTTCGACACGTCCATCTTGTTGATCGCGACGATGAGCTGCTCCACGCCGAGCGTGCGCGCGAGGAAGATGTGCTCCTTCGTCTGCGTCTGCACCCCCTCCGCCGCCCCGACGACGAGGACGGCGGCATCGGCCTGGGACGTGCCCGTGATCATGTTCTTGACGAAGTCCCGGTGGCCCGGGGCGTCGATGATCGTGAAGTAGTACTTGTCCGTGTCAAAGCGCTTGTGCGCGACGTCGATCGTGAGGCCACGTTCCCGCTCCTCCTTCACCTGGTCCATGACGAAGGCGAACTCGAAGGTGGCCTTGCCCATCTGCTCGGCCAGTTTCTTCAGGTTCTCGAGCTCGTGGGGATCGATATTCCCGGTGTCGTAGAGGATCCGGCCGACGGTCGTCGACTTCCCGTGGTCGACGTGGCCGATGAACACGAGGTTCAGGTGGGGCTTCGCGGGCATGTGTTCTACTCCGTAAGGCGCACCCTATCATCCTGTTGTATTTATGTTTTGCCTGCGCGACGCTCGCGATTTTCTCCATAGGAACCGGGACCCACCGGGGAAAGCGGTCACGCGCCCCCGAAATGCAGGCCCGCGGACTCGATCACATCTTCATGGGAGCGGGCGATCTCCGATTTCGCCGTGCGACGCAGGTCGACGAACGCCAACTCCGTCCAAGCCGCTGGGTGGGGGATGTCCGCTGCAGGAATCTCGCTTCGGAACAGGAACTCAAGGTCCCAGTGCTTCGCGGCGTCGGGAAAACGCCGCGGCGTGTAGGCCTCGGACACCACCATGGGTTCTGAGAATGAAAGGTCCGGCAACTCGAGCTGCTCCCGGGCGATTCGCCGGGCGGCGTCCCCGGGTGATTCTTGGAAGATGAGGTGGGACGAGGGGAGCATCCAGCCCCGCGAGTGCACCTCGACGCGGGACGGATCGAGGGCCCCGATGTGGTCCCAGGGAGCCCTTGGGTTCATGTGGCCCATGAGGACGTTCGTCGGATGACCGGTCTCCGTGACGATCACGAACGCGGACAGACAGACGCCCCCCGCCGGAATCTCCGTGATACTGAAGGACGCGGTCTCCCGCGACTTGCTGAAACGAGAGAACCGCCGATCCGTCGTCACGATTCCGCCCCGAGGGTCATGGTCCGCGTGGGGTTTCAGGATTTGCCGATCCCGGTCACGGGCACGGACCGCAGCTCACGCGGCGTAGTACGCGGCGTCGTACGGCTCCGGCGGCAGGCCCTTCCGCGTCCGGATGGCCCGCACGACCTCGCCCAGGAGGTTCGACGGCACGGGCTCGAAGCCCGCGTTCTCCGTCGACCACAGGGCGCGGCCCTGGGTCGCGGACCGGACCGCGGACGCGAAGCCGAACATCTCCGAGACGGGCGCCTTCGCGTGGATCACCGTGATCTCGCCCTCCTGGCTGATGTCTTCGATCACGCCGCGGCGGCTCTGGATCTCCCCGATCGCGGAACCCATGAAGTCCTGCGGGACGTTGATGAAGACCTTCTGGATCGGCTCGAGCAGGATGCGGCCCGCGAGGACCATGGCACCGTAGATGGACGACCGGGCGGCCGGGATCACCTGGGCGGGCCCGCGGTGGACGGAGTCCTCGTGGAGTTTCGCGTCGACGAGGCGGACCTTGAGCCCCATCCCCTTTTCGGCGGCGAGGGGCCCGCGGTTCATCGCCTCGATGTAAGCCTCCTTGATCAGCTCCATCGTCTCGTGCAGGTACTGGATGCCCTTCGTCCCGTCGATCAGCATGTTCGTGTCCTGAATCCAGACGACGTTCTTCGACTCGTTCCGGTCCATGCCGAGTTCCTCGAGCTTCTTCGCGAGGACCTTCGAGTCCTTGATCCGCTGCCCGGACGCGATCTCGCCCGCGCGGATCGCCTGGACCACCTTCTCTTCGAGCGGCTCGACCTCCATGTAGAAGCGGTTGTGCTTGTTCGGCGACTTCCCTTCGAAAGGACCGCCCTTCCCGGCGACGCCTTCCCGGTACACGACGATCGGAGGGCTCGTCGTCACGGGGATCTTGTAATCGTTCTGGACCCGGTAGATCGTGATCTCGAGGTGCAGCTCCCCCATGCCGGAGATAAGGTGTTCTCCCGTCTCCTGATTGATCTCGACCTCGATGCTCGGGTCCGCCTTCGCGATTAGGCGGAGGGCCTCGACGAGCTTCGGGAGGTCCGAGGTCGACTTCGCCTCGACCGCGATCGTGACGACCGGGTCGGAGTAGTGGACGATCTTCTCGAAGGACTGCATGTCCTTGTCGTCGCTCACGGTGGAGCCTGCGATCGCGTCCTTCAGGCCGACGACCGCGACCACGTTCCCGGCGTCGATCTCGTCGACCGGGATGCGGTCCGGGCCGACGATCATGGCGACCGTCTGCGCCCGTTGCGGCTTCGGCATGCCGATGACCCAGAGATCCTGGCCGCGGCGGATCTTGCCGGAGAACAGGCGGCCCGCGGCGACCTCGCCCGCCTGGGGGTCCACGATGATCTTCGTGACCATGTAGCCGACCGGGCCGTTCTCGTCGACGGTCATCATCGCCTTCCCGACGGGCGACTCGAGGTCCCCCTTCCAGATGATCGGGATGCGCACCTTCTGCGCCTCGAGGGGATTCGGCAGGTGGCGGATCACCATGTTCAGGACGACACTATGGAGGGGCGCCTTCTTCGCGAGCTCCTTCATCGTCCCTTCCTGGCAGTGCTTGTAGACGTCCTTGAACGTGATCCCGGATTTCTTCATGAACGGGACGGACAGGGCCCACTTGTGGAACGCGCTGCCGAAGGCGACGCTGCCCGCTTCGACGTGGACCATCCACTTCTCTCCCATGTCCTCCGGGAGCCACTTGCGGATGCGGTTGTTGACCTCCGTGATGATCTTCGTGAAGCGTTGCTGCATCTGGTCCGGCGAGATCTTCAGCTCGTTCACGAGGCGGTCGACCTTGTTGATGAACAGGGCCGGCCGCACGCGTTCCTTCAGCGCCTGCCGGATGACCGTCTCCGTCTGCGGCATGATCCCTTCGACCGCATCGACGAGGATGATGACCCCATCGATCGCGCGCATCGCGCGGGTGACGTCCCCGCCAAAGTCCACGTGACCGGGTGTGTCGATCAGGTTGATCAGGTACTGCCCGCCCTCGAAGTCGTGGACCATGGACGCGATCGCCGCGTTGATCGTGATGCCTCGGGCCTGCTCCTGCTCGTCGTAGTCCATGAAGAGCTGCGAGCCCGCGAGCTCTTCGGAGATCATCCCCGCGCCCGCGATGAGGGAGTCGGAGAGGGTTGTTTTCCCGTGATCGATGTGTGCCGCGGTGCCGATGTTGCGGATGCGCTCCTTCAAATGGAGCAGGGCCTGGGCCTTCTTGATATTCTCTTCTTTACGTCCCATGGAATGCGCACCAAACGTTCAACGTGGGCGAGATGGTGTCGCACCGGACCGAGCCTAATTAAACCTTCGGTCCTCGGAGAGAATCATCGGGCGGATGACGCGATTCGTTCGAGTTCTTCCTTCTTCGCGATTGCAGAACTCTGCATGTCTCCTTTCGCCGCCATCAGGATCTCGTCCGCGAGGCACTCCTCGACGGCCTTGCGGTTCTTGAAGGTCGCCTGCACGGCGCCCACGCAAATGTTGCGTAGCGCGAGGTCGAGTCGCCGCGACGGTGCGACGTCCACGGCTCGCGGCACCGAGATGCCGCCGAACCGCAATCGAGTGATCTCCTCCCGCGGAGCGGCTTTCTCGATGGCGTCCACGAGGATCTGCACGGGATGCTTGCTCGTCCGCTGGGCGATGATCTCGAAGGCCGTGCGCACGACTCGGTAGGATTTCGCTTTCTTGCCGGTGTAGTTCTCCGTGCGCATCATGTTGTTGATCAGCCGCTCGACCAGGTTCGCTTTCGCCTTCCCGAACGGTTTGTTCGCCCACCGTCCTCCGGTGTGCGGGATCACGATGGGAGAGAGGTTGATGTACTTCGCGAGCCCCGCATCGTGGATCTCCACCTCCGTGAGGTCGTATTTCTCGAAGAGCTTCATTTCGTAGCTAGGCCGCTTCCGCGGTTTCTTCGGCTCCTTCTTCGGCTTCTCCACGACGGGGGCTCCCTCCGCGATGGCCGTTTCGGGAGGAACTTCGGCGGTGGGAGTCGGCTCGGCGGGGCCCGTTGCGGGTGACGGTTCCGGAGGCGGAGGGGCCGGCGTCTCCGGAGGCGGCGGGGGCTCGGCTGCCACGCGTCTACCTCACGGGCTTCTCTTTCCGGCCGCGGACGAGTTCGTCGAGGCTCACGCCGTTGACCTGGATCACCTTGTACCGCACGCCGGGGATGTCCCCGTACGACCGACCCATACGGCCCCCGATCCCTTCGACGAGGACCTCGTCGTGCTCGTCGATGAAGTTGATCGCTCCGTCGCCGACAGCAAAGGCGGTCACCTGTCGACCGTTCTTGATCAATTGGACCTTCACGCACTTCCGGAGCGCGGAGTTCGGCTGCTTCGCTTCAATCGCGACCTTTTCGAGGACGATGCCTTTCGCCTGCGGCGATCCCTCGAGCGGATCCGATTTCTCCTTGAGATGGAGCACGCGTCGCTTGTAATATCGATCCGACCACCGTCGGCTCTGTCGCTCGCCCTTCAACTTCCGCGCCGCGAACAGACCCCGTGCCACAAGGGAACCTCGAGAGAGTTGCGTCCTAATTTCCATGTGCTATTTAAGGGTGGTGCGGCCGCGGCCTCGACGTTCTCCCGATTGCGGCCTCGTTACGTGGAGTGGATCGCAGGATACAATCGACGACAGAAACGACTCACGCCGCGGGGACCGTAATCGCCCGCTCGCAATACGGACATGTCACCCGTTCCTCGGGGAAGAACCACGTGTCCACGTTGCCGCCGCAGTTCGGGCAGGCTCCCACGAAGTGCTCCTGACCTTCGGCCTTTTCTTGGACAACGAACTCGTCCGCGGACCGGTCGATTACGCCTTTGATGAGTCCATCATCGAGCGCCTCTCCCAGGAGCTTCTCCGTCTCGAACCGCGTCTTTCCGATCCGCTGGGCCATCACGTCCATCTTGATTCGCCGCTGGGACTTCGCCCAGTTCGCAAATTCGATGACCACCTGTTCGCGGCGCCACTGCATCACGCCGAGCACGATCGCGATCGTCCCCGGGATGATCGTGACCGGCCCGCAGAGGTAGAGCAATTCCGGGACGTCCCGGAGGAAGACGACGAAGAACAGTCCGAAGAACATCGCGAAGCCGCCGATGGCGAAATACGCGATCGCTGGGAGACGCATGAGTTGCGCCGCGGGCGGCACGGACGCACGACGAAAGCGCCGGTACTTCAATCCCGCGGCGCCAGAATCAGGTCAACGCACGAGCCCGAGGCGTCAACCGTTTTCGGGGGGTGCCGACGCGTCCGACGGCGCGGTCGCTCTGCCCGCGGCGGGTTCCCGGATGAACAGGACCCCCGTGGCGGAAATCCCGATGAACGTAAGTGCAATGACGGCAAACGCGAGGGAGCCCATGGCGTCCGTGAGGGCGCCCCCGAGGATCGGGCCGATGATCAGGCCCGTCCCGAAGATGATCGAGTAAATCCCGAACGTCGTCCCGGACACGGCCCGTTCGACGATATCACCGAGATAGGCGAGGGCTGCGGGAGGGAACGTCCCCGCACCCGCGGCAAGGACGGCGATCAGGGGCCATTGGGACGCGAGCTGGGCCGTGCCTTCGGGTCCGGTGGCCATGGCCAACAGGATGGCCAGGCCTCCGAAGCAGGCGAGGCCCAATCCCATGAACGGCCGACGGCGGCGGGTTCGATCGGACCATCGGCCGCTGACCGCGAGGGACAGGCCGAGCGGGACCCCGAGGGAACCGACGACGATCAGGAGTTGGGACAGGGGAGCGGTCCCTCCGCTGCCGATCAGGTGATCCGTGAACGTTAGCACGTATCCGTAGAGGGCGACGACCGGCACGTAGACGGGCAGGAGCCGACGGATGTCCGGATTGCGCAACACGGTCCGGAGGAGCTCGAGGGTCCCGCGCTGCGGCTCCGGCGTGAAGTCCGTCTCTCGGACGAGGGCGAGGACCAGGACCGTGGAGATGGCGACACCGATCCCCGCCGCCCCGAGGACGAGCGCCTCCGGGACGGACGCCTTCAGGGCGAGGAACCCGGATCCGAATCCGGCGACGAGGCCCCCGAAGGTGACGAGGTCGAAGAACGCCATCAGCTGCGCGCGGTTCTCCACGTTCGCGTGGTCGTTCACCATGGCCAGCGTGGAGGCGACCTTCGCCGCCGCGCCGATCCCGAACATGGCGAAGAACAGGGCCACCAGGTACGGACGGATCCCGACGGGCGTCGGGTCGCTGATGCTGGGGATGAAGAGGACGACGGCCACCGCGGTGACGAAGTGGGCGAGGACGAGGATCCGCTTCCGTCCCAAGCGGTCGCACAGGGCGCCGAAGTAACCGACCGTTGTGATCTCCGCGAGCGGATAGACCGCGAAGAGGACGCCCTTCCAAAAGGAATCGAGCGAACCCATCGCGTGCTGCATCACGGCGACGCCGGCGAAGGCGGCCGCGCGCATCACGAACGTGGCGAAGTAGAGGAAGGAGAGGTTCGCGAGATCGTGCGGGCGCAGATGGAACGTCTTCGTCAGGAAGCGGTTGAGGGGTCCCATGCGGCTCCGCGTTCGCTGACCGCGGCACGGCGTGTCGGGCTATTTGAGGATGGTCCCGTGGGTCGCAGACCCGACAAGAGTCGCGGTCCTGACACTGAGCGCGGAATGGTTAAGTAGGATGGGGCCAACATCGCCGGTCCGAATAGGAGGACTCTCCCTGTTCTGCAACCAGTGCGGCGGTAAAATCGCGGACGGATCGGTATTCTGCAACTTGTGCGGCGCGAAGCAAGGCGTCGTGGTCCCGGCTCAGGCTCCCCAACCCGGCATACCCCAGGGCGGCGCGTCGATGGGCCAGCCGTACAACCCGAGCGCCCCGGTCCAAGCGGCCGCTCCCCCGCCGATGCCGCAGAACTTCAAGTGCAATTCGTGCGGCGGTCCGATGAAGCCGTCTGCGGGCCTCGCGCTCGTCGTGTGCGAATATTGCGGCGCTGTGACGACGATGGGCGCCGGGGGTGCCGCGGAAGTCTTCCAGAAGCACTTCATGCTGAACAACAAGATGACGAACGAGACCGCCATGGAGTCGGGCGGGAAGTGGCTGAACAAAGGCATCTTCCGTCGCAAAGTCGCCGAACGGTCCGAGCTCGGAGCGGTCACCCTCAAGTATGTGCCCTACTGGGTTGTCCCGACGTCCGTCGTCGCCGACTTCCAGGGGACGAAGAACGCGGGCGCGGGCGCCGGCGCGGGCATGATGATGCACGGGGACGGCAAACAGAAGGCCGCAGGTGCGGCGTTGTTCGCCCTCACGATGGCGGCCGCCGCCGCAGGTGGCCAGAACCGGAACGTCCAGGTGAATCAGCCCCAGGTCGTCCGTGTGCGGGATCGCATCCAGCTCCAGCGGAACATCCCGGTCGTGGCGGTCCGCGGGTACTCGCAGTACCAGCCCGAGGACGGATTCACGTTCGAACTCCAGAACAAGAGCAACTTCGACAAGCGCCAGACCGGCGGTGTGGACGTCCAGAGCGGAGACGTCTCTGAGGCCGAGGCGAAGGCCCAGGCCGCCGCGCTCGCGCACAAGTTCGCGGAGCGCGAGGCGAAGAAGCGCGTCGACAACCTGGAGTCGATCCAGGTCTATCCGACGACGTACGATGGGGAGTTGCTCCACGCGCCCGTGTGGTTCATGGAGTACGCGCACAAGGGCAAGCAGATGTTCATCCTGATCGACGGCGGTTCGGGCCAGGTCATGAACGGAGAGCGCCCCGCGTTCGCCCTCTGGTGAGTCCGAACCTGCGGACTTCCATCCATACCCCTAAATAGATATGTGCGGAACATGATGTGTCGAAACGCGCGGAGAGATGAACGATGCCCGACATCCGTGACCGAGTCGAACAGGACCGCGGACTGCTGAAGAAGATCCAGCTCGTGATCCCCGGGTACGCCGGCTATCGACGACGGGAAGACATCCGCGCGGCCGACAACCTCCTCCGGATCCAGCTCGCGAACCAGCTGAAGGGCGTCCGCGGGGACCTCGAGGACATCCGAGACCAGATGGCGATGGACGGCAAGGTCCAGGGCCTGCAGTCGATCGGGAACGCGATCTTCACGATCGAAGGGCTCGAGGCGAAGGTCCGTCATGCGGAAGGCGGCTACTCGGGACTCAGCGCGACGATCCAGATCAAGGAGACGGAGCTCGACAAGCTCTACGAATACGACTACGCGATGCTCGACTCCCTCGACCGGGCCTCGGCCGTCCTCCCGATGATCCGGGAGGCGGCGGACCCGAAGGCGTTCGAAGCCGCGGTGAAGTCGATGCGCGACGCGATCACGTCGTTCGAGAGTGCCTGGAAGTCGCGGACGAACGCGGTCACCGGCATCCAGGTGAGGTGAGACCATGATCCCAATCGGATTCTTCTTCGGCGGCGGAAAGCGAACGGACCAGACGGCGGGCCACAAGGAAGGCATCGGCGGCAGCATGACGATCGCCTGGGACGACCAGTTCAAGCGACAGAACATCATGTGGAAGGTCCCGCGAAACGTCCGGATGAATGACAACGTCGTCGTCCGAGAGGACGAGATCGCGGTCTTCTACCGCGACGGCAAGGTCCTCGCGTACCTGGACCGCCCGGACCGGTACGCGCTCACGTCCCAGAACGCGCCGATCCTGGGCCGCCTGATCCAGGCCCTGTCCGGCGTCGTCCAACAGGCCGAGGTGTACTACCTCCAGAAGCGGATCTTCGACGGCAAGTTCGGGACCCAGGACGCCTTCCTGTTCCAGGACCCGGACTTCGACATGGTCCAGCTTCGAGCGTTCGGAGATTTCCGGTACCGCCTGAAGGACCCGGAGACGTTCATCAACCAGTTCGTCGGCACGTTCGGCGCCGCGACCTCCGCGGAGATCGAGGACCGGATCAAGGGCGAGCTCGTCAAGCAACTCAATGTGACATTGGGCAAGATGAAGGCGAACGGCCTGAAGGTCGTCGATTTCGCCGCGAGCCTGAACGACATCGAACAGGGCGTGCTCGCGAACGCGAAGCCGCACTTCCTCACCCTCGGCATCGAGATCCTCCAGATCAGCGGGATGAATATCCCCTTGCCAGACTCGATCAAAGAGGCCCTCGAGAAGATGGCCTCCGCCAAGGTCCTCGGCCGGACGAGCGCGGCGGCGTACCAGCAATTCGCCTTCGCGGACTCCATGAAATCCGCGGCCGCGAACCCGTCCGGCGGTGCGAGCACGGGCGTCGGGCTCGGCGCGGGGATCGGCATGGGATACGCGATGGGCTCCCAGATGGGCGGGATGATCGCCCAGCCGCCGCAGCAACAGCAACAGCAACAGCGGGCGTGCCCGAAGTGCGGCACGATGAACCCGACGACGACGAAGTTCTGCGGGAACTGCGGAGCCGATACGACGGTCGCGGCGGGGAGCAAGCCGTGCATCAAGTGCGGCAAGCCGGTTCCTCCGGGGCTCAAGTTCTGCGGGGAATGCGGAGCGGCACAGACGCTGAAGTGCCCGGACGGACACGACGTGCCCGGCAACATGAAGTTCTGCCCGGAGTGCGGGAAGCCGGTCAAGAGCTGAGCCCATGGAACCAACCCCGGCCCCCGCGGCACGCGGGCCCCTGATGCCAACGCTGTCGACGACCGTCCTACTCGCGATGGCCGCGATCGGCGTCGTGGTCCTCGCCTCGATCTTCGGCTTCATCTTGTTCGTCGCTAACCTCCGGATCGACGAACGGCTTTGGTGGACCGGCCTCACGTCGATGATCTTCGCATTCGCCTTCTACCTCATGTTCGCGGCCACGCACGATCGCAAGCTCGCGCGACCCCTCGCGGGTGGATTCTTTGTGATCGGCGCGGGCAGCTTCTACGGCTCGATCTTCACGGGCGGGGCGGGCGACGCCGGAAAGTTGCTCTACCTGATCCTGTTGTCCGTCCTCGTGGTCATTGTCCTCGGCGCGATCTTCGTGATGGCACGAGACGCGGAGCAAGATGCGATCCGGAAGGCGCAGCGCCGGCACATCCCTTAAGACGCGAACCGGCCGTCAGACGAACTGATAGATGTTCGGAGGAAGGCCACCCTTCTTGAGTTCTTCCTCCATCTCCTCGAGCATGAGGATCCGCTTGTACGTCGGCGGATGTGTACCGAACAGCTCATTGGCCCGGCGCCAGTGGCTCTTCTTCTCGACCTCGATCGCCTTCTGCAATTCGTAGGCATCGATCTGGCCGTCTTTGTCCAGGTCGTAGGCGCTCATCTTCTGATTCAGCTCGTCGTAGTCCGCGGTGGCTCGGACGGGATCACCGATCATGAACGCCCGGAGACCGGTCGGTTCCGAATCACTGGGGGCGAGGGAGAGTCCGTACGTGATCTTCGTCAGGGCGGAGGCGAGCTGGTGCGGGTCCCGCGTCGCCGCCCCGCTGTACGCGTCCGCATAGTACTCCCGGGTCCGCGACAGATAGAGGACGAGCATCTGCGTGACCAGGTAGACCGCGTACGACGCGACGGCGGAGAGGATGATCACGAGGACGGCCTGTCCTCCCCCTTTCCCGCGCGTCCGCACGCCGGTTCGCATCATCTCGAACCCGAACCGCGCGATCACGTAGGCGATGAGGGGGATCGCGGACATGAGGGTCACGATGACCACGTCGCGGTGGCGGAGATGGCCGATCTCATGGGCGAGGACCGCTCGGATCTCATCCTGGTTCAGCTGTTGGAGGAGCGCCTGCGTCACGACGAGTTCCGAGGATGAGACCGTGCGACCGAAGACGAACGCGTTCGGGGAGGAGTCCCCGCTCACCCAGATCTGAGGCATCGGTACGCCGGCCTGGCGCGTGAGCTCCTGGATCGTTTGGTAGAGCCACGGGTTCGACTCCTGCGTGACAGGCTCGCGGCTGCGGATCGCCCACCGGACGATGAAGGGCGAGATCAGCCATTCGAAGAGGATGAAGAACAACGAGAGCGCGACCACGATCGCGAATCCACCCGGGAACGCGTGGGCCTGGAAAACGTAGTCGGCGATCGCGACGATGAGCAGGAGCAGGAGGGAGAGGAACGCGAACAGGAGGACGACGGTGAATAGGCTACCGCGTCGGAGCGCGCCGAGGCTTCCCACGAAAATGGCTATATTCGACCAGGCCATGAGCATTCCGTCGGCATGCCCGAGCTCGTCGAATCCATCAACTGCCCCAAGTGCGGCGGACCCCTGACATTGGCCCCGGGCGAGGTGATCGTCACGTGTCCGTACTGCGGCACCGTGTCCCGGTTCCAAGGGGACAAGGCGTTCGTCCTGCGGCACTCCATGCTTTCCGCTCGGGTCGACCGCGACGGCGCGGTCCGGACGATTCAGGGCTGGATGGAGGGCGGGGTCATGAAACCGGACGACCTGCGAAAGGCGTCCCGGATCGCCGCGATGGAATGCATCTATCTTCCCTTCTACGTCTTCGAGGTCGACGCAACGACGACCTACACGGGCGTGCTCTCGCGGACAGGCACGAACGAACGGCGGTCCGGGGACCTGCGCCGGGATTACTTCTGGAAGATCCTGGGTCGCCGGTCGGGGGACTTCCCGACGCGGGAATTCAAATTGCCCCTCGGATTCAAGGTGCCGTTCGACACCGGGGGCATGGTCCGCGACTCCCGGTTCCTGAACGCCGAGGTCGACGAGGACGAAGCGGATCGGATCGCGCGCGAACAGGTAGACGACCACCAGCGGCAGCTCCTGAAGGACCTCGTCGACACGATCGAGGACGCGCGCACGGCGATCGACGTGAAGGACGTGGAGTTCCTGCACGCCCCGATCTGGTTCTCGACGTATGAGTATCGAGGGCAGACGTTCCAAATCCTGATCGACGCCGCCTCCGGCGAGGTGATCCGCGGCGACATCCCGCCGCCGAGCGGAGGCTTCGGAGAATTCATGAAGGGCGCCGCGAAGGACCTGTTCCGCCGCTGAGGTCCTCATCCCTCGGAGGGCTCGACGTCCTCGTAGTCCGCGAGGTAGGCCCCGCAGTTCGGGCACATCTCGTCCTCGGGGTCGATCTCCCAGCCGCACTCGGGGCAACGGGTCATGGAGGCCCTCGCCTCGATACGGACGTGTCGGGTATAAAATCGAACCGTCTCTCAGAAGTCGTCGAACTTGGTCTGACCTTTCTTCGATGGCGGCCTTTCTGGCGGTCGTGGGCTCGGCTCCTCGCGGGTTTCCTCCCGGAGCGTCGCGATCCGTTGCTCGGGAGCCGCGGCGACGAACATCTCGCCGCCCGGTTCCCCGACGAAGATCTTCTGCCGGAGTTCCTTCCGCAGGCGATCGAGCTCCTGATGCATCTTCCGCTCCTTCCGACGCGCACTGTAGAAGTAGGCTTCGTCCCGCGTGTCCGTGGTGACGAGCATGACGACGCGTCCCGCCGCGCTGCGCCCGGTCCGACCGCGACGCTGGATCGTCCGGATCTCGGAGGGGACGGGCTCGTAGAAGACGACGAGGTCCACCTGCGGAATGTCGAGGCCTTCTTCGCCGATCGACGTGGCGACGATCACGTTCACCTCCCCGGCCTTGAACTTCTCGAGGATCTCGACCTGTTCCTTCTGCGACAGTCCGATGTCGTTCCCGTGGGAGGCCTGCCCGACGAACCGGACCGGTCGGAGGCTCGGGATGCGGGCGAGCTCCTGCGTCACCCGATCCGCCGTTTCCCGATAGTGAGCGAAGACGATCACCTTGGAGTCCGGCTTCTTCATGAACTGGTCCCGCACGACCCATCCCGTCTTCGCGAGCTTCGGATGTTCCACGTCGGACTCCCGCGCGAGCTTGATCGCCTCTTGCACCCTCGCGTGCTTCAGGAATTGCACGTCCGCCTTCGACTTCGTCTCGGCCTCCATCTTGTCGAAGTACGAGCGGAGGGAACCGAGGCCCTGGGTCTCCGCGAGTTCCATCGCGTGGTTCGCCTTCATCGCGATTGCCTGCGCGGTCATCGCGCCGTAGAGCCGGCCGTCGCGCACACCTGAGTCGAGTCGCTTCCGAGCCTCGTCGCCGGCCGCGAGCAGGTCCTTCAGGCTCACCTTCGGCTTACCCGCGAGGAAGCCGATCTTCTTGAGTCTCTCGACCTGCTCCTCGAGGACGACCTGGAGGAGCGCCCGGATCTCCTTCGACACGTCGGGGGCTTCCACCGGGATCCGCTGGACCTCGAGGCCATGGAGGTAAGGGACCACGTCGGGGTCGTACTCCGTCCGGATTTCGACCGCGGTGATCCCGAGATTCCCGCAGACCTCGAGGATCTTCTCCGCGGAGGACCCGGGGGACGCGGTCATCCCGAGCACAAGCCGTCCAGGGACCTCCTTGTATGCCGCGGCCACGTCGACGTATGCGTAGTCGCCGACCGCTCGGTGGGCTTCGTCGAACACGACCAGGCTCACATCGTCCAGGGAGATCCGCTCCGCCCGGATGTCGTTCCGGATCACCTGCGGCGTCGACACGACGATCTTGTTCTCCCGCCAGAGGAGTTCGCGCTCTTCAGGGGACGTCGCCTCGCCGGTGAAGAGGGCGATCCGATCGACGACGAGGACCTTCCGCAGGGAGGCCGCATGCTGCTCGACGAGGGGTTTCGTCGGGGCGAGGAAGAGGACCTTGCCCCCTTTTCGACGGAGGACCTCGGCGATCACCATCGCCGCGATGACCGTCTTCCCCATGCCGGTCGGAAGGACGACGAGCGTGGACCGCTCCAGGCAGGCACGGGCGATGTTCACCTGGTACGCCCGTTCCTCGACGGCTCCGCGGCGCAGTAGCTCGTGCGTGACGGCCACGTCGTCGGAACGTCGGGGTGTGCGAATAATCCTTTGCACTAGGTCCGCGGACGACGTCGGCGACGGAGGACGACGACCGCGGCGAGTACCACGATTGCGGCGGCGAAGGACCCGACCGCGACGACAAGCTCCCAAGGAAAGCCACTGGACGCCTTCACCTGAATCGTCAGCGATACCTTCGCCGTGGGGTCGGCCACCGCGGACGCAGAGATGACGGTGGAATAGGTCGCGCCGACGGTCGCGTTCGCCGCCACCGTCAGGGCGATCCGAAGCGCCGCATCGTTATCTGGTCCGAGTCGCACGACGCGGCCCCGGAGGAGACCGCTGGAGCCGCCTTCCAGATTCGCGTCCCATCCCGCCGGCAGGATCGCGTCGAGACGGAAGTCGGTCTCGTAGTCCCCGACGTTCGCGAGCTTCAGGGCGATGTGCGCGGTCGCCCCCGCGGGCGCCTCGAACGGACCGACCGATCCGAGGAGGAGGGCGGCGCGACCCAGCCCGAGGGAGGCGATCATCACGTCGTCGATCCACCAGCCGCCCGCCTTCCCCATGACGTTCGAGCTCGCGTTAAAGCGCACCTGGAGCGTCATCGGGCCCGTGATGTTCGCGGTCAGGTTCAGCGATGCGCCTTGCCAACTCAAGTCTCGTCCCGTGTAACGGAGGAGCTTGATCCAGGGTCCCCCGCCGTAGCTCACCTCGACGTAGGCCTCGTCCGTATCGTTCGCGGTAACGGGGAGGATCTCTACAGTCCGGCCCGTCAGGTCGTACCGGTGGTAGAAAATCAAGAAGGTGGAGCCCGGCGTGACGCTGATCGCGGACGACGTCAGCATATGCCACGCCGGAGGCAAGGGATTCGGGAGGAGCGTCGCCACGTAGCCGAACCGCCACGCACTCGGGCGGCTGTGCGCCGCGCCATCCGGATCGGTCTCGTTGACGACGCGCCATCGATCCGGATCATTGGAGAAGCCATTCGTCGTCCAGCCGCCAGGATCCGCGACGGGGTCCCTGAAAAGGAACGAGTTCACGAGGACGTGGGCGACGCGCTCGTCGTTCGAGGGGATCTCGTCCTTTGCGCCGACGACCAGGGCGTGAACGAGGTATCGGCCGGTCGAGACCGGAGTGAAGTTCAGCGGGAACGTGGCCGTCGTCTGGGCCGCGAGTCCGACGCGGTTGAAGGTCGTAGCGGTCACCCGGGCCGACGACTGGAAGGAGTCTCGGTACACTTCGACCTGCAGGGTGACGTCGGCGGCCTGTACGCCCTCATTACGCACGTCGACCTCGGTCCGAATGATCGTGCCAGCGGCCTCCATGAACGGCACGCGGATCGCGGACACCGCGAGATCCTTCGTCACGTCATGCGCGAGGGTCGCGGTCATCGTCGCAGCGCTCGCCGAGATGTCTCGGATCCGCCAACCTGTGACGGATCCGTCGTAGCCCCGACTGTCCGGCGTCGTGTCCGGGCCCCATCCCGCGGCGGTGTCGTGCCACGGATCCCCGGAGTCGGTGGGCCGGTCGCCCGACACGCCTTCGTCGGCCTCCTCGAGGTCGAGCAGGCGATGATTGTCCTGGTCGTTCGACGTCTGCGAGTCGTCGACATGCCAGATCAGCAGGCCGGTCCCCAGGAGGGCGGCGTCGAATCCGATCGGTTGTCGATTCTCGATAAGGAAATATTCCGAAGTCGTGCCGGGCAGGCTCAGGCGAAATACCTTCCCGGATGTCTCGATCGAATCGATCGCGGCCCCGACCTGCGCCGTCGTCACGTCGGTCGGCGTGACCCATCCGAGCCGGAGGAGGGACCAGGCGCTCATGTGGGCGGGGCTCGAACCCGCGGGCGCGCCATTCCAGGAGCCCAGGGACATGATGTCCCAGATGCCCGCCCCGGCCGACGAACCGTCCGTGTCGTAGAGGTCCGGCAATCCCAGATCGTGGCCGAACTCGTGGGCCACAGTACCGATGACAAAATCCTCGCTTTCCATCGTGTAGCCATAGATCTGGACGCCGTCCGCGGTCTGGGACTGAGAGCCCGGCGTAGTTGGGTCCGCATCTAGGACGGCCCATCGGTGGGACCAGATGAGATCCTTGTTCGACGGGCTCGACTCTTGGCCTGCGCCGGCATGGACCACCATGAGGTGATCGACGACACCGTCCCCGTTCGTGTCGAATTGCGCGAAGTTGACGGTCGCGTCAGCGGCCCGCACGGCCTCCGTGACGAGACGATAGATCGGTCCGTTCGCGTCGTCCACCCCCGTGGCACTGTCCGCACCGTAGTCCGACATGGGGTGCGTGCTGTGGAACCACATCGGGATCACGGTCGCGTTCACGGTCAGCGCACCCCGGGAGACCTCCTGGTAATACGAGCCAACCGAATGCGCGGACGATCCCGCGGCATTCATCCGGGCGTCGAAGTAGGGGCCGTCATGGCTCGGATCATGCGCGATGTCGGTGAAGTCGATCAGAAGGACGACGATCCGGGCCACCCCGGTCGTCTGTGCGGGAATCGGCATCGGGCCGGGCGCCTGTCGTCGGAGATACGGGGGCCATGTGCCCATCGTGGGGTTCGGTGGCATCAGCAGAGGCCCGACGTCGGGAGGTGTCTCCCAGTGTTCCGTTGGAGGAAGTCGGATCAAAGCCACGGCCGCAGGTAGTGCGAGGACGAACGCCAGGAGCACCGCGGTCCAGCGCATCGGCCGCGTCGATTCTCTGCCTCGTAATGAAGATTCTGCCAGAATTCTCGGGATGGATTGCGCGTTCTCTCGACTAGAGGGTGGCCTTATCGAACATCGCGGGATCGGAGCCGAGCGGCCTCGTGGCATCGATGCCCATCTTCGAGGTGAAGCCGTCCCGGGCGCTCGGATCGATCGAGGAACCGCGGACCTCGTGCAGGACAACGAGTCCGCGGTCCGCCTGAAACCGGGTTGCAATCGCCCATTCGACGTCGCGGTCATTGAACACGTCGATGTCCTCGTCCACGATGACGACCTGTTTCATCGACGTGTGCGCCCCGAACGCGGCCATGATCGCGTTCTTGCCGTCCCCCTGATGCTGCTTCCGGATCGCGACGATGCCGTGGAGCCAGGCGCATCCGCCTTCCGTGAGCCGCACCGCCTGGACGTGGGGGACCGCCCGCGAGACGGCTTGATAGATGACCGGTTCCCGCGGCATCCCCATGAACATGAAATGCTCGTCGAGGCCCCCCACGATGATGTGGAAGACCGCGTCCTTCCGGCGATAGACGCGTTCCACGACCAGGATCGGCTCCTTCCGCACCCGGTCGTACGTGCGGACCGCGTCGACGAAAGGCCCTTCGTCGTGCGTCTCTTTGGTCAACCGGCCCTCGAGGACATAGTCCGCTTCCGCGGGGACCGTGAGGCCGTTCCGGATGCGGACCGTGTCGACCGGCTTGCCCAGAGACGATTGGGTGAGGGCCGACGCGATCCGGCTCTCGTCCACGCCGTATTCCACGGAGGTCCCGCCGGCGAGGAGGTTCCACGGATCGAGGCCGATGCACACGGCCACCTTCAGCTCCTCCCCGGCGGCCATCGCCTCGTCGTACATGTGGCGCAGGTGCCGAGGCACGATCCGGCAGGCCCCGCGGGTCTTGTCCAGGACCAGGATCCGATGGAACGACAAGTTCCGAACCCCCGATCGCTCCGCGACCCATACGCCCGCGGTAATGTAGCGTCCCGCATCCTTCGGGAAGAGCTTCGGGATCGGCATCGCCGTGAGGTCGACGTCGGAGGTGGCCTGCGTCAGGAACTCCGCGCGCTCGACGAGGTGCGTGTCCTGCGGATGGGCCTGTGCCTCCAACAACTTCGGGAGGAACTGGTTCGGCTGGATGCCGATGGCGCCCGCGACCCGTTCGCGGGTGGACCACAGGTTCGCGACCGCAGGGCCGCCCTCGAGGTTCGGGAGGAACACGGGGCGGCTCGGAGTCGCGAGGAAGTGCCGGGTCGCGCCGAGGTCCCTCTTGACGGATCCCTCGACGGTGACGACGTCGCGGCCGAATCGGTCGAGCCAAGTCCGGATCGCCATGGGAATCCCGCCCGCGGTATTGGAGGTTCGAATAGAAAGGTTGCTACGCGGTCGAACGTCCGATTCCTAGGGAGGCCGGAGCGGCGGAGGCGACCGGTCCGGTGGCTCCGGAGGCGGAGGTTCCATCTCGGACCCCTCCGGCCGCGAGAGGAACACGATGACCACCGCGATCACGCCGATCACCAAGAGGAATCCGATGAAGGCCCCGAACCCGAGCGTCGCGAGGGCCTCGATTCGCACACCGTCGGGGGGCGGGGGCGGTGGCGGCGCCCTCGCGGGCAAGACCTGCATCCACATCGACATGGTGTCGTACCCCGCGTTCGCCTCCGCAGGCACGACGTTCTCCACGCGGATCGTGAGGTTGTGTTCCCCGAGCCCGACTGCGAGGAACTGCGGCGTGTGGACCAGGGCCGACGCACCGGGCGCGAGCGAATCGGAAAGAGGGGTGACGCCAATTCGGACGACGTCTCCGTTCGGCCGCGAATCGATCAGCTCGACCGTCGCGGAGATCGCGGCCGTGTCGCCCACGTTGACAACCGTCACCGTGACCTCGACGACGTCCCCCTCGTAGGGAGGCTCCGGGCTCACCGCCAGGTTCAAGGGCCGGAGGTCGGGCGCGATTTGCGCGAGGACCGGATGGACAGGATTCGCACCCGCGATGAGCAGCGTGGACGCCGTGAGGATCCCGAAGAGAACCACGAGTCCCCCGCGTCGCCCCCAACGGAGCGGCGCGGACCACGCCCGGCCCACGGCTCGACATGCAGCCCCGAGAATATTACTTTCGCGAATCGGTTGTGTTCATCCTTCCCAGGTATCGCGGATTCTTGCCGGAGAGTGTCTGCGTTGTAGGATTTCTCTTCATCCCCAGAAGTCTTTATACGCGGCTCCGGTTCGGACGCTCGTGGGCCTCGAATCCGCCCGAAAGTTCGTCCTGCAGAATGCCGTTTTTCATGGAGGGAAAGCGGACGCCAAGGCGGTCCTTGGGAGGATGCTCGCAGAGGACGCGAGCCTGCGTGGACGCGCACAGGAAGTCGCGGACCACGTGGAGCGCGTCGTCGCGGACGTGAACCGCCTCCCTCCCGAGGCGCAGAGGGCGGAACTGTCCGCGATCGCTCCGGAACTCCTCGAAAGGACGACGACCACGGTGGGCCCGAAGGAACTCCCTCCGCTCCCGAACGCCGTCGACGGCAAGGTCGTCCTTCGCCTCGCGCCGTACCCGAGCGGCCCCCTCCACATTGGGAACGCGCGGGCGTTCGTCCTTAATGACGCGTACGCGAAGAAGTACCACGGCAAGCTCCTCCTCGTCTTCGACGACACGATCGGATCGGAAGACAAGCCCCTCCTCCCCGAGGCGTTCGACCAGGTCCGGGAAGGTCTGGACTGGGCCGGCGTCGAGTTCCACGAGGTCTTCTACAAGAGCGACCGCATCCCCCTGCACTACGAGTGGGCGGAGAAGCTCCTCTCGACGGGCGAGGCCTACGTCTGCGAGTGCGACGCGGAGACGCTCCGCAAGAACCGCGAGGCGATGAAAGCCTGCGTCCACCGCATCCAGAGCGTGGACGAGACGATCGCGATGTGGAAGGCGATGCTCGCCGGCGAATACGCCGAGGGGGAGGCCGTCGTCCGCCTCAAGACAGACATGGCGGACCCGAACCCGGCCTTCCGGGATCGCGTACTGTTCCGGATCGCAGAGCGGGACCATCCGCGCGTCGGCGACCGCTACCGAGTGTGGCCGATGCTGGAGTTCTCCTGGGCCGTCGATGATGCCTTGCTCGGCGTGACGCACGTCCTCCGCGGGAAGGACCTCGTAATGGAGGACCAGATGGAGACGCGGATCTGGGACATCCTCGGGATCCGGCGACGACCGGAGTTCGTCCACTTCGGCATCCTGCGATTCAAGGACCTGGAACTGTCGAAGTCCCGATATCGGAAGGAGATCGCCGCGGGCCACCTGACCGGGATCGACGACCCGAGGACGTGGTCCTTGCAATCCCTGCGCCGCCGGGGCATACGGCCGGCCGCCTTGAGGGAGTTCGTGCTCTCCTTCGGCCTGAGCCTGAACGACATCGAGGTGCCCGCGGAGACCTTGTACTCCGAGAACCGGAAGCTGATCGACAAGGACGCGAACCGCTACTTCTTCGTCCCCGATCCCGTGGCGGTGGAGATCGCCGGCCTGCCGCCGATCGAACATGCGAAGGCGCCCCTCCACCCGGACTTCCCGGGCCGCGGCCATCGCGAAATTCCCGCGGGACCAAAGGTCCACGTCGCCAAGGAGGATTTCGAGAAGTTCCGCGGCAAAGAGGTGCGACTGAAAGACTTCTGCAACATCATCCTGGATCACCGGGCTCGCTTTGTCTCGATGGAGAACAAGGACATCCCGAAGATCCAGTGGGTCACCCACGGGATCAACGTGCACCTCGTCCTGCCGGACGGATCCGAATCCCGAGGATTGGGCGAGCCCCTCGTGGCCTCCCTGAAAGTGGACGACGTCGTCCAGTTCGAGCGCGTGGGTTTCGCGCGGATCGATCACGTGAGCAAGGCCGAGGTTCGGGCGTTCTTCGCACACCGCTGACGTCGCGATGCTAGATCCCTGCGTTCGCTGTTTTCCTCCGTCGCAAAAGTCCCCAGCTGGTGAGCAGGCCGACCCCGCCAATCGCCACGCTTACCGCCAGGAGGGTCCCGATGAACGGAAGCAGGACCACGGACACGACGAGGGAAATCCAGGGAAGGATCCGTCGCATCCCGCGCTCCCGGAGGAGCCGAATTCCGGCGACCGACCCGATCACGTACGTCAGGATCGCGGCGCCGCTGGCCATCAAGAATGCCGACACGAATTCCACGTTCAGGAAATAGAAGGCCGCGAGGCTCAGGAGGACCATGACGATCAGGAACACGAGCGAACGCCTCGGAGCACCGGTCTTTGGATCGACCTTGCCGAGCGCCTCCGGGAAGACGCCGTCCCGGGCGGCGGCGTAGTAGACCCTCGCCATGCCCGCCACGTAGGCGTTCACCGTGCCGAACGTGACGAAGACCGCGAGGATGGCGACGAACATCCCGCCATACGAACCGAAGGCGCCCGACATCATCGCGGCAAAGGGAGTGACACCTCCCCCGACGGTGTAGGCCCCCGTGCCCACCGTGACGACGGCCACCGCGAGGTAGAGGGCGCTGATCAGGATCACGCTGATGACCACGCTGCGGTGGAAGTCCCGCTCCGGATTCCGGAACTCTTCCGCCACGTTGGATGTGTTCTCGTATCCCAGATAGGACCACATGATGAGCGCGGCCGCGGTGCCGATGGAAGCGAGTCCGTTCGGGAGGATGGGCGTGTAGTTCGCGGGGGAAATCCTCGGAGCGGACGCGACGACGGCGATCGCGAGGGCCGCGAGGATGGCGCCGACGGTCGCGACTTGCACGCGACCGGTGAAACGGATGCCCAGGTAGTTGACGCCGAACGCGCCAATCAGGATGGCCGCCGCGACGAGGAACACGTCCGGGCGATTCAGCGGGAGGACGAACGTGAGGTACGAGGCCGCCGCCACGGTCGCCGCGGGGGCCCCCAAGACCGCCCAGGCTAGGAAAAGCCAGGCGGTCGCCGCGCTCGCACCCCGGCCCAGGCCTTCCCGCGCGAAGGCATAGATTCCTCCCGACTCCGGGTTCCGGGCGGAGAGCTTCGCGAACGTATAGGCGAAGGGATAGCTCGCGAGCGACAAGAGGATCCAGGAGATGATCGACGCAGGGCCCGCGATGCGAGCCGCGAGCCCGGGGATGACGAAGATGCCGGACCCCAGGAGCGAACTGACGTAGATCGCCACGGCATGGCGGAGCGTGAGGACTCGGTGCAGGTCCGTATGAAGCGGATTCTTCGTTTCACCGTCCCGCTCCATCCGTCCTCCTCCCGTTCTTCCCCAGGGGCGTTGATCCGCGCGGCGCCGATAGCACCACCTCGTGCATAAGCCAATTGCCGGCCTCCGACGGTGGGGCAAAATGTGGTCTGGCGGTGAAGCTTTCTAGTCGACTGTATTCTTCATCGGCATGGTCCATTTCGCGAAGCGTGTCCGCTCGATTGAGTCCTCGCCCACCGTCCACATCGGAGACCTCATCGCGGAGATGAAGGCGCGCGGCGAGAAGGTCCTCTCCCTCGCGATCGGGGAGCCGGACTTCCCGACCCCGGCCCACATCGTCGATGCCGCGAAGAAAGCCCTCGACGCGGATTTCACGAAATACACACCCGCTCCCGGGATCCGGGAGCTCCGAGAGGCCGTCGCGGAGAAGGTGCAAAAAGAGAATCGCATTCCCGCGAAACCGGAGAATGTGCTCGTCGCTCCGACGAAGCATACCCTCTTCATGACGTGCATGGCCCTCCTCGATACCGGAGACGAGGCGATCATCCCGGACCCCGGATGGGTCTCGTACGCCCCGATGGTGACCCTCGCCGGCGCTCGGCCTGTCCCGGTTCACGCCGGCGATGACGAAGGATTCGTCCCGGCCGCGGACGCGGTCGCCGAGGCGATCACGCCGCGCACCCGACTCCTCATGCTGAACTCACCCTCGAATCCCGCGGGCTCCGTGTATTCGCGCGCGGAGACGAAGGCCCTGGCCGACCTCGCGGCGGATCACGACCTGATCCTCGTGAGCGATGAGATCTACGAGAAGATCCTGTACGAGGGCGAACACATCTCGCCTGCATCTCTGGACGGCATGTTTGATCGCACGGTGACCGTGAACGGCTTTTCGAAGACCTATTCGATGACCGGCTGGCGGCTGGGATGGCTCGTCGCCCCGACGCCTCTCTTCAAGGAGATCTCCAAGGTTCAGGAGCACACGATCACCTGTGCCACCGCGTTTGCCCAGAAGGCGGGCGTCGCGGCCCTCCGCGGACCGACGGCCCCCCTCGAGGCCATGGTGAAGGAGTTCCGGGCGCGCCGCGACCTGGTCCTCAAGGAGATCGCGAAAATCGACGGTCTCGCGACGTACCATCCGAACGGAGCCTTCTACGTCTTCCCGCGCTTCGAGGCCAAGATCGACAGCGGGACCTTGTGCGAGCGGATTCTGAAAAAGGCTTCGGTCGCGGTCACACCGGGGAGCGCCTTCGGTGAGGCCGGCGAGGGGCACATCCGGATTTCCTACGCCGCCTCCCGTGACACGATCCTGGAGGGCCTGCGTCGCATCGCCGAAATCGTCCGCGGCCTTTCCGGTTAAGTACCGCTCGAGCCATACCAACGGGGAGGGGAGTTCGGTGCAGGACACGGAGATGGAGCGACCACGGATTGTGCCCATGATCGCGTACGAGAACGGAGCGGCGGCGGTCGACTGGTTGGTTCGCGCCTTCGGGTTCCGGGAGCTCGATCGGATTACGGAATCGGACGGGACGATCAGTCACGCGGAACTCGATTTCGAAGGCGGTCGGATTTTCCTCGCCACTCCGACGCCGGACTACCAAAGTCCGAAGCACCACGGCAAGAGGTGCGCCGCCGCCAAGAGATGGTCCGCGGTCCCCTGGGTGATCGACGGCCTCAGCGTCCAAGTGGACAGCGTGGACGCCCATTTCGCGCGGGCGAAGGGCGCGGGGGCCACGATCCTCTCGGAGCCTCAGGACAACCCGTACGGCCGGCTGTACCGGGCGGAGGACCTCGAGGGCCACCGCTGGATGTTCATCGAGGAGCACTGAGTCGTCACGCGCCGCGGGTCTGCAGAAGCTTCACGACGGCCTCGTGACCCTCCTTGCGCGCGTCAGCGATGGGCGTGGACCCGTCGTCGCGGGTCGCCTTCGGGTCGGCCCCCGCGTCGAGCAACATTTGGACGATGGCCAGATTTCCGTGCGCGGCCGCCTTGTGGAGCGGGGTGTAGTTCGCCTCGCTCCGGACGTTCGGATTGCCGCGGGCGGCGAGCAACGCTTTCACGAGATCCGGATGGTCCCCGGCGACAGCGGCGTCGAGCGCGGTGTTCGCGAAGCGGCTCGATTCCTTGAAATTCACGTCCGCGCCGTGTTCGAGGAGGACCTTTGCGGCGTCAAGATGACCGAAGAACGCGGCCAGGCCGAGAGGCGTGAAGCCCTCCGCGCTCCCGGCGTTCACGCGCGTCCGGGACTGCCCCAGGATCGTCTTGAGACGTCGCGCGTTCCCGGTCGCCGCGGCCTCGTGGAGGCTCAGCGCGTCTTCGGGTGTCCGTTCGAGGAGGAGCCCGAGCGCCTTGTTCGCCCCATGGTACACCGCTGTGAGGACAAGCGTCCCGTTCGGCGTGCGCATCCGCAGGAGATGCGGATCGTGGTCGAGGATCGCGCGCGCCCGCACCGTGTCGTCCTTCACGACTGCCGCAATGAGTTCGTCCTGTTCCGCCATCGTCTCGCCTCGAAGAGGCGGTGGGATGTGGTCCAACGACTAAGAACCTTGTCCTCGTCACGCCACGGTCTGCGTCTCGCCGCACGAAGGGCACATGACCTCGATCGGCCGCTTGCTCGTCGTGAGGTCGATCGACTTCCCGCAATGACTGCAGATCACGGACATCGGCATCGTGGTCGGTGCCTGGGTCGTATCTCCGGGAGGCGGAGGCGGCGGTGCGGCCCTCGGTCCCATGAGATGGCCGCCGCCCACCCGGCGCCAGAGCCCGAGGACGGCCACGAACAAGAGGATGAACAGGAGGCCCAGGAGGACCGCAAACAGGGGGACGCCCCCGATGTCCGTCGACCACAGGGCGTTCGTCGTCCCGATGTGCAGGGTGTGCCCGATCGCGGTGCCCGTGCTCGACTCGGTCGCGATCACGACGAGCTCGCCGGTTCCCACTCCCTGGGGGATGGGCAGGGTGAGGTCCACCTCGGGGACGGTCGTGATCGCCGAGACGCTCGGCGAACCGCCGAATCCGCCCAGGCTTAGGGTCCAAGTGAACTGAAGCGGCAAGGCCGCGGTGCTCCGAGGCGTCACCGCGAGGTGCGCGTGGATCGAATCGCCCGGCGTGTAGGAGGCGCGGTCGAACGTCTCCCCGAGCACCCAACCCGCCGCCTGCGCGATGGTCAGCTGTGCCTGCGAGGTGTTCGTGCCCTCCCTCGCGGTCACGAGGAACCGGTATGTGCGGCTGGCAGGGGCGGGCGTACGGAAGGAGAAGGTCGTGTTGTTCGTGTTGCCGCTGAGGACGATCGTGAGGCTGCTGTCGGCGACCTGGTAGTCGTAGGTCGGCCGGAGGATCACGTGGGAAGTGACGGAATACGAGGCGGTGATCGCGTCGCCCGGCGTGAAGTCCCCGCGGTCAAGCCTCAGGGACATCACGGCGACGAAGACCGTAACGGTGCTCTGCACGCTCGACGTGAGCCCTTGTCCGTCGTCGACCCTCACGGAGAAAGTGAGCCGGCCCGTGTAGTTGAGGGGGATGGCGTAGGTGAATTTCGACACCCCATAGATGGTTGTGTTCACGATACGGCCGAAGGTGTCTCGGACCGTCCAGTTGTACGTGTAGTTCGCCGGCCCAGGGGTGCGATACACCAACGCGGTCGCTATCGCGACGTCGCCACTAAGGTAAGCGGCCTGGTTGAGAACGAGTGTCACGGTAATGGCAGCGGCGGGCTCGATCGTGCGTGGCGTCGCTTGGACGGAGGGAACGGCGCAGAGGACCGACAACAACGAGACGGCGACGACCAACAGGAGGGCGTTTCCCCTCCGGGACGAAGTCAGCGACATGATTCCCATCCCGTCGATCCGCGGGATTGACCCGCGGACGGAGGCGCATTATGTCTGACCTACTTAACCATTTGGTCGGCCGATTGTCCGACGCCCTCCAGTGGGTATCGGTCTTGAACAAGCCACGTCCAGCGAGGGTGAATGAGTCCGATCGAGATCACGGGCCGGCAGCGGGCCCGCTGCCTTGGAGCCGCGCGAACAAGCCCTCGGCCCGCGTCCGCCAGGACGCCGCATCTCCGCCGCGTCCTTGCGCGTCATAGAGTCGGGCGAGCTCCTCGTACCGCGTCGCGAGGGAGTACGGGTTGTCGAGCCGGTTGATGATCTCGACGGAGCCGAGCAGCTGTTCCTCGGCCTTGGCCCAATCGCCCCGCTTCGCAAACACGAGGCCCATGTTCGCCCGCGCCGTCGACACGGCGAGGGGATCGCCAATCGTGGTCGCCAAGGCGAGGGCGCGCTCCGCGCTCGATGCGGCCTCGTCGACCGCCTCCATGCGGAGGAAATTGTCGACCGCGTTTGCGAGGGCATACGCGGCGAAGCGGATTTCACCGGTCGCGAGGGCGATGTCCGCGGAACGGGCGAAGGTCGTCGCCGCGGTCCGCGGATCCCCTTCGCGACTCGTCACGATCCCGAGGTTGATCTGGATCACGGCATCCTCCCGCGTGGCCCGTCGAACGGTCGCTGCCGCCTCAAGGAGACGGGCCTTGGCGCCAGGGATGTCGTCGCGCGCGATCAGGGTGACTCCCAGATCCGTGAGGGCGCGCACCCGTTCCCTCGAGCCATTCGGGAGGACATCCGTCGCGCGGCCCAGGTGGGTGATTGCGGCATCGAGATCCCCGAGCTTGCGTTCCACGCCCCCGAGGGCGCGAAGGGCTTCGCCCTCGATCTCCGGCGACTGCACCGCGGCGGCGTCGCGCGCGGCCTCCTCCAAGACGACCCGCGCCTCCTTGTACGCGCCGAGCCGGTTCTCGATCCGACCGAGCTGGATGCGGGCCCGCAGTCGTTCCAGCTGCCCGCCCGATGCGCCGATCCGCTCGAGGGCCGCCCGAGCCTCGGCGAATTTTCCGAGGAACACCTCCGTCTCCACGAGGATGCCGTCCAGGCGGGGGCTCCGTGGGACCCGGAGCAACGCCGCCTCCAAGTCTCCCGCGCGGGCACTCTCCGCGAGACCGGGTCCGATTTCCACGAGCCGGATCCTCGCCGTGTCGAGGTCGCCCGCCTCGATCCGATGGTACGTTTCCTCGAGGCCGTCCGCTCGGAATTGCCAGTAGGCCGCGGCCCGTGCGTGCGCGTCCCTCCGCGCTGCGTCCCCGATGCGTCGAAGGAAGAACTCCTTCACGAGGTCGTGGATCAGGTACCCGTCATCCCGGTGATGGAGCAGGGCCCTGCGAACGAGGCGGCGGAGCTGGGACAGGGTCGCACCGAGGGCCTCTGGGGACCGGGCCGGGCGTCGCAGGACCGCGAACGTCCGCAGCAGTTCCTCCGACGAATCGTCAAGGCCGTCCAGGACCGTCTCGAGGACGTATCGTTCCGTCTCGACCGCGCCGGCGTCGAGCCCGCTCGCGGCGAACAGCTCGAGGGCCAAGGGATGTCCGTGGGTCGCGGCGATCACATGCTGGATGGCGTCCGCTTCGATCGGGGCGCCGCGAGTCCGGAGCAGTTCGGCGGACGCGCCCTCATCGAGTCCTTCGAGGGGGACCTCGAGCACTCGCTTCGCGACGAGATCGGACCGTTCGTAGAAAGTCGGCTGGGTCCGCGTTGCGACCAGGATCTTCGTCGTCCCGGGGACTTCGAACAGGGCCCGGAGGAGCGCATCCGCCGCCGGCGAAGCGTGCAGATCGTCGATCGCGACGACGCATCCGGAGAGGTCTCCCCGCATCACCGCGACGGCCTCGGTCGGATCGTAGGCGGGCCGCGTGATCACGGACTTCAGTCGTCGACGACCTTGGCGGGCGAGGAAATCGGCGAAGGAACTCAGGAGGCCATGGGCGTCGTCGTGCGCGTACACCCGTCGCATGAACGTGGGCCTCGGTTCGTCCGCCAGAAGCCGTGTGATGAGTGCCGTCTTCCCGATCCCCGCGACCCCGATGAGGACCGCAACCGAGGGAGTCTCCGCGGCGAGCCACGCCTGCAGCCTCTGCCGTTCGTCCGTCCGACCGAAGAAGGGTCGGCTCGGGACGGGGACCTTCGGGGCGTCGGGTCGCGGGAGCTCGATCACATCCGAGGCGAGGACCTGCTGGACGGCCTCGGACTCCCGCAGGCCGGACCGACGCAACGCCTCGATCGCGTCGGACCCGAGGACTTGCCTGACGCCTTGCGGCTCGTTCAGCTGAACGGTCCGGGCACGCGCGTGCTCGCGCATGCGGCGGGCGACCTCCTGGCCTGCAGGGGTGAGCTCGTACACCTTCCGCCGGGAGCGCGCATGGGCGACGTGGGCCATCCGTTCCTGGACGCGGCCGGCGGTCTTCAGGCGCTTCAACTCGAGGGCGACATGGGCGCGGCTCAACGCGAGGGCGGCCGCGATGCCGTCCTGCGTCATCTCGACCGGACACTCATAGGCGTCTGCGTGACGGAGAAACCCAGAGAGGTGGACGAGGACTCGCTCTCCTACGGTGACGCTCGACACTCCCTCCGCCCCTCCAGGCCGGGTAAGGGTGGGACGTTACTTAACCCTGTAGGCAGAGGGCGGCGGCCTCCTTTCCTTGGGGTTTTCGCGAGCCGTCGACGCCGGATCGAGGACCCGTTCGATCGTGTCTGGCAGGCCAGCCAGATCGCGCACTTCGGCATCGGGCTTCGGATCCGCAGGAGTCCGGTGAACATCCGCCCGATTCACCCAAATCGTGTGCATCCCGAGACGGGACGCCCCCGCGACGTCTTCTCTCAGGGAATTTCCGACGTGGACGACATCCACGGGATTCGCTCGAAGAGCTCTCAGAGCCGCTTGGAAAATTTGCGGCCGGGGCTTGTACGCACGGATGGACTCCGATGTAATCACCGCATCGAACCGCAGGCGGTTGCGTTCGAGCACGCCTTCGAGCAACGCATCGTCCGCGTCCGACACGATGGCGCGAGGGACGCCCTCAAGCACTTTCAAGACTCGCCGGACTTCCGGATATGCCTTTGCCTGCCGCCAACACGATTCCAGGGATTCGACATAGGGATTCGGATCGGCCTCGATGCGATGATCGCGGAAAGTTTTGCCGAGGCTCTCTCGCGTGAGCTTCGATAAGCTCCTGAAGGGTTCCAAGTCAGCACCGGAGTACAGATACCGGCCCCACGCGGCTAGGAGCGCGTCCGGTCTCAAGGACGGCCGGTGGTCCTTGCAGATCTCGCGAGCGATTCCGATCAGCACGTCCGGTCCCTCGTCGACGAGCGTGCCAAAGGCATCGAACGTGATCGCCCGTACCATGACGATGTCCCATCATCTCCAGGGTCTTTTATCGCTTCCGTCCCCGCCCGAAGTCGCACAAAAGGCGGATGGGGCATTCATTGCAGGACGGCGTCGGGCGGCACAGCGCCTTCGCATGGGCGACGAGGAGCGCGTGGTACTCCCGGTACATCGCGAGGTCTCGCGGCACGTGGGTTTCGAAGTGCTTCTGGACGTCGTCGTACGCGTTCGTGTCGAAGAGGCCGATTCTCCGACCAATTCGAATCGTGTATGCGTCGACGAGGAAGACGGGATGGCCGCCGGCGTAGAGGAGGATGGAATCCGCCGTCTCTGGCCCCACGCCGTCTTGTGCGAGCAGGTCGTCTCGGACTACGTCCGTCGATCGATCGAAATATCGCGTCAGGTCGCCATCCGATCGATTCAGAAGGTGGCGGCAGAAGTCACGGAGGCGTTTCGGTTTGGTCCGATACAGGCCCGCGATTTTCACGTGTCTCCGAATGACCGGCATAGGGGCCGCCGCGAGCGCGCGGACCTCGAGAAGGCCCGCCTCCTTCAGGTTCTGAATCGCCTCAGCGACATTCCGCCATGCCGTCTGCTGCATGAGCAATGCGCCGACGATCACCTCGAACGCGTCTTGTGCGGGCCACCAGTGTTGCGGGCCGTAGTGGCGGAGCAGGCGTTGGAAGAGGTTGATTTCGCGATCCAAGGTGGAAGACGATGGGCACGGGGAGGCCATGAGGCTTCTCTTGGCGTCGTCCTTTAGTCGGCTTCCGTTCTATCCCGGCGCGTGCATCCTTTGACCACGATGCCGCCGTCGCCAGGCATCGATGAATGGCTCTTCCGCACTTGGAACCTCGCGGGGTCGGATCCGATTCTCGACCGGATCATGATTTTCTTCACGATCCTCACCGGCGTCTACGTGATCTTCCTGGTGGCCGTTCCGCTGTGGTGGCGGGGCCTCCGGACCGCCACGTTCGACGTCCTCCTTCTCCTCGCCATCACGATCGTCGCCACGGAGGCGATCAAGTACCTGGTCGATCGACCGAGGCCGTGCGATGCACTCGCGAACGTGAACACGCTCGCGGGATACCGATGCTCCGCGGAGTTCGATCCGGCCTTCCCCAGCGGACATGCGTCCCGGGCCTTCGCCGTCGCGGCATTCCTGACGATCCGCTTTCGCTGGCGGCTCGGCATCCCCGCGGGCGCCTTCGCCGTCCTCGCCGGTATTAGCCGCGTCTACCTGGGGCTCCATTGGCCCTCCGACGTGCTCGGCGGCGCCGCGGTGGGGATCGGGTTCGCGCTCCTCATCGAGGTCGTGAGCCGTCGCGTGGAGCCCTATCAACGCATTCGGGCGCGGATCGTCGAAGCGATTCCCCATCTTTCGCGGCGTTCCCGCGGCACTTAGGTCAGGAGAGCTTTCGATTTCGTGATCACATCGTCGATCGCCCGGACGAGGGCCGGGGACCGTTTCTCCGACATCGCGACGAAGAACATCTTCCCTGTGACCTCGCGCACGGCCAGGATCCCGCCCTCCGACTCGACGGTCACATGGGTCGGGGCGCTCGCCTTCATCGTCGAATAGATCACCTCGAGGGCGCCGAGCAAGGTCGCCGCCATCGTCGCGAAGTTGTCGACCTGTGCGTCATCCGGGAGGACCCACGCAACGGGGACGCCGGATCGGGAGACGATTGCGGACATCCGGGCGTCGGTCCGGGCGTTGAACTCGTGAAGCAATTTCCGGAGCGCTTCGACCGCCACGGCCAAGGACTCCCTCCGAATCGCCTCGCGATGCGGCCCTCGTTATTTAGCTCTTGTTCCGAGGAAACCCACGTTCGATTCTCCCTGGCCCGGAAGGTATATGCCGCGTCCGTCGTCTTCTCGACCGCGATGGAGGAGGGGGCTCGCCTCGTGCTCACGACGAGTGCGGGCTTGCGGGCCGGAGAGAAGGTCCTGGTCGTCATCGATGAAGGGACGAGGTCCGTCGGAGAGGCGTTCCTCGCCGCGGCGAAGGGACTCGGGACGGACCCGGCATTGCTCGAGATCCGCGCCCGCACGACGGACGGTGAGGAGCCGCCGGAACCCGTCGGGACCGCGATGGCGGCCGCGGACCTGGTCCTCCTCGCGACGACGTACTCCCTGACGCACACGCACGCGCGCCGTTCCGCGAATCGAGCCGGCGCCCGTGTCATCTCCATGCCGGGGATCGAGGAAGGGATGCTGCGGCAGGGAGGGCTCGCGACGGACTGGGCGAAAATCCACGAGGTCGTGCGCAGGACCGCCCGCCGTTTGCGGGGCGCGCGCGAGGTCCATCTCACCTCCGCCGCAGGCACGGACCTATCCTTCTCCCTAGAGGGCCGGGATTGGATTTCCGAGGATACGGGACTCTGCACCCGGAAGGGGACCGTCACGACGCTTCCCGCGGGAGAGCTCTTCATCGCGGTCGTCGAGGGAAGCGCCTCGGGCCGCCTCGTCGTCGACGTGCACTTCGAGGAGCGCCTCCGAGGCCCGGCCACCGCACAGATCGCGGACGGTACCGCGAGCCGGATCGTTGGAGCACAGGCGGCGGTGGACGCGATGAACCGCGGCGGCAAGGACGGACGCGCCCTCGGCCGTTTCGGCTTCGGCCTGAACCCGCAGGCTCGGGTGATGGGTCCGCATCTGGAGGCGGAGAAGGCGGTCGGGTCCGCGCACCTCGGCTTCGGGGACAATCTGGTGATTGGAGGGAAGATCCACCCCGGGGTCCGCGTGGAGTGCATCCTGTCTGAGGTCCGCGTCGAGGTCGACAGCAGGGCGGTGATCGAGAAAGGGCGACTCGTCGAGTGAGTCAGCGGTGGTACAGCACGCTGTAGAAGCGGTTCTCCTTCGCGGTCTGCTCGAGCCGCCCGAAGATCGCGAGCTTGTACCCGCACTTCTTGCACTTGTTGTCCTTGCCCAGGTACCAGCCGGTGATGTCGAACCCGTACCGCTTGATCGCGATCGCGCCGCAGCCCGGACAGTACGTGTTCTCGAGACGATGGCCCGAGACGTTCCCGATGTAGACGTACTTCAGGCCCTCCTCCTTCGCGACCGTGCAGTGCTTCTCGAGCGTCTCGACGGGAGTCCAGGGGAACTCCATCATCTTGTAGTCCGGATGGAACCGGAGGAAATGGATTGGCGTGTCAGGACCGAGGTTGTCGTACACCCACTTCGAAAGCTTCCTCGCGGCCCCGAGATCGTCGCCGACCTGGGGTACGATGAGGTCCGTGATCTCGATGTGGATCTTCTTTGTGTCGCGGGTGTCGAGAATCGTCTGGAAGATCGGCTCCGCGTTCGGGATGTTGATGTACTTCCGAACGAAGTTGGTCTCTCCGGATCCTTTGAAATCGACCGTGACACAGTCCAGGAACTTCGGCATCTCGGCGACCGTCTCGGGTGTGTCGTATCCGTTCGAGACGAAGATGTTGATGAGGCCGGCCTTCCGCGCGAGCATCCCGATGTCGCGCGCGAACTCGATGAAGATCGTCGGCTGATTGTACGTGTACGCGAGGCCTTGGCAGCCTTGTTCGACGGTCATGCGTACGACATCCTGAGGTTCGACCTCGATGCCTTCGACCTTGCGTCGCTGGGAGATGTCGGCGTTCTGACAGTTAGAGACAGCCATGAAGTTCGCGGTGTAGCTGTGGTCCTCTTCCACCTCGATGTTGTAGACCGGGCCCACGTAATCCGCCCGCGAAATCTCCCGAATCGGGACCAAGATGAATCCGCCTCGGCGGATGACGCGTGCGTCCGAGGCTTCCCAGTCGACGTCCTGTGGAGTCATGGACACATGGTCGACCAGGAGCCGCACCATGTGATCATCCGACCGATTCACGATCCGTCCTTCAATTTCATATTCACTATCGTTTTCGGACCGGTAGACCCGAGGGATCTCGTCTAAGGAGAACAATATCTGGGCCACACCGTAGGTGAGCGCTTGCGAGACGGAGGCGCTTCCAAGAACGAAGCGCCCATGGCTCTTCGTGACGTAACCATCTCCGTTGAGATATCCGGTTAGGAACGCCTTGAGGACCCTCTTGTTGCCCGAACGTAAAATGAACTCCGGGACCCGCTTCGTCGCACTTGAATCGCCGCAGAAGTGTCGGAAAACCGTGGCCAAAGTCGCGCTCGATGCGATCACCGCGGTGCGATTTTTCTGGCGGCTGCGCCGAGCCCGGATGCCGAAGACATCTCCCAGGATCTTCTCCACTTCGCGGATTCGAGATTCTTCGTGCGCGCCGAAACTGAACCAGACGGATCCACTGTTGGGTCTGTTTGCGGCTCGGGAGAGCGAGCCTTCCGCACAGTAGTAACCGAACAACCGGGCAACACGAGGCGTGATGTGGAGGATCGCGGGAACGCCAAGCCCTCGCTCTGAGGTTCGCCGAATCCGCCCGTGAACAATTTCCAGCCTGACGTCGTACTTGTACCCCGGCGCGGGTTCGTCGCGGAGAATCTTCTCAACATCAACCGGTTCATCGCTTGACGGTTTCGCGAGAGGAACTGCGAGATAGTCGCCGAGGCGGAGGCTACCCGCTTTCATTTTCTTCACGGTTCCTCCGCCGATTGCCGCAAAGACAGCGTGATCCGGGGTGCACTCGAATCCTGGAAGATAGAACGGACGAAGCTTGACGACCGGCCCCGAGTAGAGATGCTCGAATGCCTTCTGAACCAGCCGCCACCGCCCCTGGTGACTCATGGCTTTCACGCCTTTCACAACGCGCACTTCGGGGTTGCTTGTGGCCTCGCCGTGTCGGAACAGCTCCTCGATTCCCACGTGGCCCTTGTCTGTGAGAACTTGCGTCCCTGGTATGAAACAATAACGGCAGTTGTGTGCCACCACGTGGCTCGCGGCGTAATTGTGAAATGGAACGCACTCGAAACTGTAGACCGATTCTTTCGGGGATTCTGGGCGGATTGAGTTGACGCTGGCCCATTCATAGCGTGAGCCACTGAACTCCCACTGCTGCATGAGTTCCCAGAAACGGGCAACCGTCTCTCCATGACAGTCGAGAGAATGCTGGGGAAGCCGTATCACATGCCCCTTCCGAGGAAATGGAGACCTACCCTCGCGGGCAAGAAGGACTTTGTCCCCTTTTCGCAGCAGCCCCGCGGGCGTCCATCCCCTCGGGGTAAGAATCGGGTGCTCCGCGGTTGCGAAGAGCGCTTCACGAAGGCCGTTGGTGTCGATTCGAAACGTCGCGGCCTTCCGGTTTCCCGCGGATGTCACGACCGATGGAACTGATTGCCCTCCCAGGTTGCCAAGCGATTCCAGCACGTCTCCGGCACGGATCTCCTCGACCGGCTTCGCATCCCCATCGGCCATTTTGATTGGAGTCCCGGCAGGGTGGCAAAGCCAATTGCATCCGGTCGTGGCAATGCTGAAGATCTTCGATCCAGGTCGATAGTGGGAGACAGGTTTCTTCTCGATCGGATCGACGTGTCCGGTAATCACACGTCCGTAGACGTAGAGCCACAACTTGCCCTCGTGCACTCCGCGAATGCCGCACAAACCAACCTGGCCCTCGCCGATCTTGCAGTAGCGGGCGCACGCCGTGCACATGATTTTGTTCGTGCCCTCGACCGGCTTCCAGAGCTCGGCGATTTTCCCCATCGCTCGGCCCGGTGGCTCACGGACATCGAGGACTTCCTTCTCTGAAATCATCGTCCCCGGTACACTGCCCTTCTCGGGGCAAAATACTTTGTGAATAGGTTACCGAATCGCGGAAGAACGGAAGTGTTCCCAGCCCTTCCCCAGGAGAGGTTCCTTCCCGGTTTTCGTAATCAAGACGTTCCCTCCGGAGGTGGCGACCTTCCCGATCACGGTGAGGCGCTGACCGCGAGGCGCCGTTGTGGGCCAACGCTCGAGCAGCGACCCGATCGCGTCCGCCCGGACCGTAGCGAGGAGTTCGTAGTCGCCTCCGTAGTATAACGCGACATCCTTCGCGACCGCCGGCGGCAATGGGGTGAGGCCGCGGTACAACGGAAGCGCATCGAACTCGATCTGGTACGAAAGGCGAGTCATCGAGGCCAGCTGCGCGAGGCTCACGCCCAATCCGTCCGAGAGATCCATGCAGCTCGTCACCGCCCCGGACTCGGAGAGGAACAGGCCCTCGGCAATCCTCGGATACGGTCGCAGCAATTCGGTCAGCGCGTCCGACCGAAGGGCGGTCGGCTGCTCCAGGAGTTTCGCCGCATGTCCCGCGCGGCCGAGGTCTCCGGTGACGACGATCACGTCGCCGGGCTTCGCGCCGGTCCGCAAGAGGATCCGGTCCTTCCGTACGCGTCCGAAGGCCGTCCCCGCGATCGAGAGGACCGGCGATTCCTTCGTGTCGCCCCCGAGGACGGCGATGCCGAACTCGCGCACACATTCCTCGATACCCTGCGCCAACCCGCGGAGGAACTCGACGTCCGTGTCGGCGGGCATCGAGAGCGCCGCGACGAAACCGAGGGGTCGCGCTCCCGCGGCCGCGATGTCGCTCAGGTTCACCGCGGTCGCATACCACCCGATCTGCGTCGGGCTCGCCCCCGCGGGGATGTGCGTCTTCTGGTTCACGACGTCCGTCGTCACGACGAGATAGTCGCCGCCCCATTCCACGACTCCGACGTCGTGGCCGAGGCCGATCGGCTGCCCGCGGTCGTAGATCCGCGAGAGGATTTCGATCGCTCCGCGCTCGCCGATGTCGGAGAGCCGCGTCACGAGCGGAGTGGATGGGCCCTCGCCCTAAGAAGGCTCCGGGCTCGCGGTCAATCCGAGGGGCCGGCCTCACTGCGGAGGCGGTGGCCGGGGCTGTCGCGCTCGGCGGTAGGCCACGGCCCCGATCGCGATGACCGCGACGATCACGAGGACGATGCCGATCAGGAGGAGGTTGCCCCCGAGGCCGCCCGCCGAACTGCCGGCGGTGCGGATCGTGATGTTGCCCCACATTTTCGCGAGATCGTCACCTGGACCGGCGGTGCGGTCGCTCCGATACGCGAAGGTCCCGGTTACGTTGGAGACCGTGAAATTCCACAGGACCTGGTTCGCGAAGTTCGGCGATTTCGGTTCCGACGCGTCTGCGGCCGAGTTGTTATTGTAGTCGATGAACCACCGGTGGCTCAGGCCATCGAGGGACGTTAGGTTCAGGGTCACGTTGTCGCCCACCTCGACCTCGATCAGGGGACCGGGCGTGGTCAAGGAGGTGTTCGTGGATCCCCAACCTCCGTTGCGGCTCCCGTACAACTGGTACGTCAGGTCCCGTCCCGCGGCCGCAGGGGTCGCAAAGGAGGAGGCGGCGAAGAGGAGGCACGCCAAGGTCGCGGCCACCAGGATCCGTCGACGCAGGGTTGACATGGCATCCCATCCGATGGTCGGCCGACGGGATGTCCTCCGGCATAAAAGCATCGGTCTGAATGGCCGGATGGTCTGAGGACGATCAGCCCGCAGCCAGGGCCCGTTCGGAGCCTACGCGCCCCGTTGGGCCTTCCGGAGGTGCAGCCAGGCATCGACTTTCATGAGCACGGCCTCCGTCATGGTCCGGCCCGCGGCGTCCTGGAGCCGATGGTCGGCCCCGGCGATGATCTCAAGGTTCACGCTCGTCATCGACGCGACCAGGTCTCGCAACAGAGGCAGGTCGGTCCGGTCCGACTCGAATCCCACCAGGACCAAGGTGGGGACCTCGAACTCCTCGAGGCGCTCCAGGGCCATCCGCCGTTCCGGTTGTCCCGTGTAGCTGAGGCCCAGGAGGACCGCTCCGGCGCAGAGCTCGTCGGTCGCGGCGGCCACCGCGGCCCATGCGCCGAGGCCACGTCCCGCGACGAAGACGGTGTCAAGACCGGCCGTCGTCCGCGCGTAGCCCATTGCCTCCCGCAGATCGGCGATTTCGTCCGCATGACCGCCCGAGGGCTCCGAGCCTGCGTCCGCGAAAGCGAAGTTGAAACGCAGGGCCCACAGTCCCTGGTCCGAGGCGCTCTGCGCGAGCGCCGAGAGAAGCAGACTCCCCATGTCCTCGCTTCGGCCGTGGCTCATCACGAGGGAGCCCCATGCCCTTCCGATCGGAGGGTGCAGTCGGCCGCGAAGGCGGGCCGTCGCTCCGTCGAAACGCACGTCCCGTTCGACCTCGTCGTTCATTCGGGCCCGGTCGGCGGCATCCGATGAAGGTAGATAAGGTTCTCCGAGTTGGAAATCTCCTGTGGGAATCAGGCCCCCGCGGCCTTCAGGGCGGGCGGTCTCTTCGCGGTCCATGGGACCTGGATCTGACCGAGGATATTCCGCCATTCCGCGGGCATGGGCTGGCCCGAATCGTCTCGGCGGTACCAGTCTAGCACGGAGTCGATCTTGGCGTCCCCCCCGGACAAGGTGACCATGAGCGCGTTGCGCACACTCGCAGCGGCCTCCGCCGCGACCCGGTTGTCGAACACGGCGGCGTACGGCACCTGGGACATCCACCACACGACCAGGTAGGCGTTTTTCCTCATGTCGTCGAGCTCCTCTTGGTTCGCGGGTTCTTCGGAAGGCAGGTGCAGAAACGTCCCCGGAGTCGTTCGGTTCGTCGCCATAGGAATTCACGGTCCGTGGAATCGATGTCCCACGCGAGCGGGTCGTGGTTCCCATCCGAATGCACGTGGGCCACGGCCCGGATCAGGCCGCGGCTCGCGGCGCGCCGGATCACCTGGTACGTCGCGGCGCGGGACAGGGCCAGGATCTCGAGCAGGTCCTGGGCGGTCGCCGGGCCGTGGTGGAGCAGGTAGTCTCGGAGCGTCTCGTAGGTCCGCGCGCTTTGTCCGGATTCGCGTCGGGTCGGGATCATCCGTTCCGAGACACACATGGCGTCGGTCCTAGATTGCCTGCTGAGATGCACCCTTGCGGGAGTGCACTTGACCCGAACACTTTGGACGGGGTTGTCGTGTGACGTGCTCGGAGGGTTGATATGGCCATCCCGGAATGGCCGTCGACGGGCACGAAAACCCGCGCGAGCCGCGAGGGAAACCGATCCCGCGCGAGGAAAAGTGCGCGGGGCGGGATTTGAACCCGCGCTATTGGCTTGGCAAGCCAATGTAACTACCAGGCTATACTACCCGCGCGCCTTTGGGCGTCAAGCCTGAACGGGACAAAAGGCTTTCCGAGCACCCTTCTCCAACGCGGCAGGAGGGCGATGCCCGCCGGATTTTCTCAGAGGCCGCGGCCGCCGCTGACCAGGTACGCGATGCCGAACCCCGCGAGCGCGGACGCGATCCCGATGATCGCCATCTGCGTCCCGCTGCGGCCCGGCCGTCCGATCGTCGTCCTCGCCTTCCACCAGCCGATCGCGAAGAGGGCGAGCGTGCTCACGACGAGGGACACCGCGGTCCCAAGGAGGATGTCGCGGCCGATGACGATGAACGGGATGAGGGGGATCAGCGAACCGAGGATCGCCGCGATGCCGACGAGGACGGCGCTCCGTCGGGCCTGCGTCGGATCGACCGGGGCCAAGTACAGCTCGTGGGCCATCATCAACTCCAACCACGCCTTCGGTTTCGAGACGATCTTCTCCAGCATCTCGTCGAGCTCGGCCCCGTGGAAGTCCCACCGCTCGAGGATGTCCCGGACCTCCTGACGTTCCAGGTCGGGCAAGGTCCGCATCTCCTCCTTCTCCCGCTCGACCTCCGCCAGATAGTGGTCCCGCCTCGCCAAGGTCGATGTGTACGCGACCGCCCCCATGGAGATCGATTCCGCGAAGGTCGCGGCGAGCCCTCCCGCGAGGATGATCGTGATGTCGCGCGACGCCACGGCGACGCCGAGGATCACGCCGAGCACATTCACCAATCCATCCTGACTTCCGAGGATGAAATCGGAGAGGAGGCCGGGTTGCGCGTGCTTCTCCGCCAGCGCGGCCTCGTCGATCTTCCGCCAGAATGCGAAACGGGTCGCCATCGCAGGTGCCGGCCCAATGAGCCACTCGGATTTGACCGTTGTGCTCCGGTGACGCATCGGCCCATGGATGGAATCCGGATTCGGGCGGTCGTGCGCGAAGGTTTTTCTAAGGACCCCCGCATCCGCGCGACGGATGACGGATCCGAGCGCATCTCCGCTCGCGGAACTCGAGTCCGCCGTCCGGCGTTCGAAGTCGGATCGCGCCACGACGGCGGCCTTGGATGCGATTCGCGCGAAGGTCCCACTCATGGAGGTCGTGCGCACCGCGGCCCGCGCGTTCGCCACACACTATGACGGCGCGTCGGGAGTCGCGCCGCGTTCTCTCGTCGCCCTCTCGTCGGCCGCGAATCTGATTCCGGTCATGCAGCCGCGATTCCAACCTTTGCCGGTCCTCCAGGCGGTTTCCTTTGTTGCGGCCGCGAAGAAGGCGGACGCTCCCGCGAGGCCCGCGGTGGTGTTGTCCGGCGAAATCACGCACCTGGGGCGTTCCTTCCTGTTCGGCGTCCGCGATGGAAACCGGCCCGAGGCGGAATCGATTTTCCTCGGCATGCTCGCGGAAGGCAAGGAACGGAAGATGGCCGGCGACATGTTGTTCCGCGCCGCGATCGAGGACATGGGGGAGGCCGGCCGCAAACTGATGGTCGCGGTCAAGTCATGGCAGCTCGCCCACTCCCTCGGTTTCAAGGAGGCGCGGCTCCTGCTGCGACCCGCGGTCCAGTACATGGTGTCCGGCCCGCGAGACCGAACGGCGTTCGAGGCGATCCTCGCCGCCCTCGGGAAGGAATGGGTTGACCTCGAGGCGCTTGCGTCCGGTGGTCGCCCCCTCGATCAGGAAGGACGGACGAAGGTTCGAGACATCGCCACCGCACCGAATCCCTCGTCGTGCATCGCGGCGACCCTCGCCCTCCTCCGGGACGGATACGCGGCCGTGTCGATCGCGGAAGGACTCGCGGTCGCTGCGGCGAAGCGCGTCGTCGCGGCGAAAGGGTACGACCTGGAGTCGGCTCGCGCTTTCATGTTCACCCACGCGGCCAGATTCGTCCTCCGCTTCAGTCGGACGGGTGAGCGTCTGTACGCACTGTTCCAAGCGGCCTTGCGCGTGCGCTCGCCCGAACCGTCGAACTTCGCGACCTCGACGTCCAATGCGCCAGGGGAAGGCGAGGAGCTGTGCCATCTGGCGGGAGAATTCGACGCCCGCAGGCCCTTGGAGGCCGGGGCTCGGACGCGGGCATACTTGTCCGGCGGCTATTCTCCGTCGCGGCTGCTCGACGTGCTGGCGAACTATGCCTGCCGCGATTCCGCCGTATCGAACGACGGGATCTCTCTGATCTTCGCGGACACCTGTGTCGCCGAGTTCCTCGCATCAAAAGCGCCCGAGATTCCGATGGGGCTCGCGAAGATGATTGCGGCGTCTCCGAAGGACCAGGCCGCCTACAACACGTGGGCGCCGCATCTGGCGGCGTGACATCACTTCTTATTCAGTTCCTGGCCGATCAACGCGAAATGCGCCAGGAGCGCCTCGATCTGGATCCGCTCGCTGCTCCCTTCCGTGAGACGGAAATCCGTCTCCCCGATCCGGTCAAGGAGCCGCACCTTCGATTCGTCCGGGACGTTCAGGTCGAACACGGTGCGGTGCAACTGCCGGACGATGTCCTCTCCTGACAAACCGTATTCGATCAGGAGTCGGTCGAGGACCTCTCGGGCCCGGAGGAACTCGCCCTCCAAGGCCTTCTCGATCAGTTTCTTCACTTCCTCCGGGCGGATCGTGCTCGCGACCTTGTACAGGACATCCGCGTCGATCGTCGCACCGAGCGAGGCCGCGACCTGGAGGGAATTCACGGCTCGTCGCATGTCCCCTTCCGCCACGTAGACGAGGGCTTCCATCCCGTCCTCGGTGATCTTGAGCTTCTCGCTCTTCGCGATCCGGCCGACGTATTCTCGGATCGCCTCGGGCTTCAACGGTCGGAAGCGGAAGACCGCTGTCCGGGACTGGATCGGTTCAATCAACCGCGAGGAGTAGTTCGCGGACAGGATGAACCGCGAGGTCTTCGAGTACGTCTCCATGGTCCGCCGCATCGCTGCCTGGGCGTCCGCGGTCAGGTTGTCCGCCTCGTCGAGGAAGATGATCTTGAAGGTCGTCCCTCCGAACGGCGCGAGCCGAGCGATCTCCTTCACCTTCGTTCGGACGGTCTCGATCCCCCGCTCGTCGCTGCTGTTCAGCTCGTAGTAGTTCTGCCGCCAGGTCTCTCCGAACATGTCGCGCGCGAGGGCCATTGCACAGGTCGTCTTGCCAGTCCCTGCGGGTCCCGCGAACAGGAGGTGCGGCAGGTTCCCTTCTTTCGCATAGGCCTTCAGGCGTTCGACGATCTCGTCCTGGCCGACGACCTCGTCGAGGGACTTCGGTCGATACTTCTCGACCCAGATTTCCTTCATCGCCGCCCCCAACGCGTGCGTGGCATCCGAGGGATGCGTAATAAGCCTTTGTTGCGGGGTGGGAGAACCTACCCGATGACGACGTCGAGGAACTGCATGACCGCGCCGATCGGATTGATCAGCGTCGTCGTCGGTCCGCCCGCGAATAGGAGTCCGACGGCGCGGCTCCGGTCGTCCACGACGAGGGAGCCGCTGTCGCCGCCCTTCGACAACATATCGCTCACGATCTGCCCGCGGAAGATCGCGGTCTTGCCTCCGCCGTAGTCGACTTCGACCGTGGCGTCGACCGCGGTCACATGTCCCGCCGTCAACGCGGTCGTGCGACCGCTCTTCCGGACGGCGAGGCCGATCGCCGCATCCGTGGTTCCGCTCACGCGACCGATGTCCAGGATGTCTGGAGCGACGAGACTCGCCTCGATCGGTTCCGCGACCGCGGCGTCGACCAGGTTCTCCTGGCCGTTCGGAAGGCGCTTCAGGCTCAGGCCGAAGACTGCGAGCAGCGGCGCGACGGCCCGTTCCAGGAACTGCGCGACCGGGCCCATGGATCGTTGATTGAATCGGATCGGGACGAAGTCCGTGAGGCGGGCGATCGCGTCTTGCAACCGACCGCCGTCGACGGGACCCGGCTGCAGGATTGGATCCCCGATCTGCCCCGCGTTCTCGTTCGCAAGGACATGGTTGTTCGAGAGAATGGCGGGCCGTCCGTGTCGGTGCACGAGGACTCCCAAGGTCCCCGCCGTGATCCGGTAGTGGCCAATGCTCACTCCCCCCGAGGCGGGACGAACCCGATGCGTCCGGTTCTCGTCCATGCTTTGCACGAGCGGGATGGCCATGAAGCGGCCCGTCTCCACGACGTCGGTGAGGACGCCGTCGATCTCTTTCGGGACCACATCGTGATGCCGGAGTTCGTCCTCCGGCCGTTTGCGTTCGACGAACGCGACGATGCAGCGTTCGTTCGTGTCGTGGCCATGGATGATCTTGCTCCCGACGGCGACACCGACGACGTTCGCCCGGCCGAAGATCGCGTTTTCGTGGACCGCCTTCGCGGCCCGCACATCGAAGGGCATCGTCACCCCTTCCGATCGAGCGCGCTGATCTCGAGCAGACCTTCGCCGAGCTTGCCGCCGGCCGCCGTGCCGGCTACCCGGACGACCATATTCGACACGAATCCGAGGAAGATGCCAATGCCGTAGTAGGCGAGGAGGTCGCGCGCGTACAGGAAGGACATCAGGCTCACGCCGAAGACGATCGCCATGAACGAGGCGAACGCCCCCCACTGGACCTTGTATCGGCGGACGGCGAACATGAGGAACCATCCGAGGACGCTCCCCATGAGGACGACGCCGACTTGGTTGATGTCCATCGGATTCCCTCGAAGGAGGGACGCCATTCGGAGTCGCGGGGATAAAGGAACCGGCCCCGTTCTCACTCGAAATAACACGGAGCACCTGGGAAGCCCGCCGGAAGACTCAACTACCTAGGTCCCCGATTCCCGGCAGAGAGGGTCCGCTTGTCCGCCTCGAAGGCCTGCCCGGTCTGCGGCGCCTTGAACGATCCGACGAATGCCTATTGCATCCAATGCGGGAGGCCGTTGTTCGCCACTCCGACGGCGTCGCCTCCGCCGACCCCGTATCCGTCGGCGACCCCGCCAGCCGTCCCTCCCGCGGTGGCCTATCCGTATTTGCCAAGTCCGCCTCCCCGCCACGCTACGGCCGGGACGATCCTCTCGGGAATGTTTGACGTCTGGACGAAGAACCTCAAGGAATTCTTCGTCGTGTTTTTCGTCCTTGCGCTGGTGAACGGCCTCCTCGGAGGGCTCGTCGCCCTCGCGATCCTCGGTACGTTTGGACCCAGCACCGGTTTCTTCCCCGGGGGCCCGCCGTCGGGCATCCCTGCTTCAGCCCTCGGCAACCTCCTGCTCTTCGCCATCATCTCGATCCTCGCGGGCGCGATCCTCAGCAGCATCGTCGGTGGCGGCATGACCGAGTACGCGGTACGGAGGTTCCGCGGAGAATCCATCACCCTGGAGCGCGCCCTCCGTCGGGGCCTGGATCGGTTCCTCAGCATCCTCGGGGCAAACCTCCTCCTCACCCTCCTCCTCCTCGCGCTCGTGTTCGTCCCGTTCCTCCTGATCTTACTGCCGTTCACCGGTGGGACGGTCAATCCGGGGACCGCGATCGGGGCAATCTGCGGCGGCTTCGTCTTGCTCGCCATCGGAGGCCTGATCGCCCTCTATGTGGGCATCGCCATGAGCCTCTACGCGCCCGCCATTATGATGGAGAACGCGACCGCGACGTCCGGCCTGATGCGAAGCTGGAGACTCACCAAACGTCATTGGTGGTCTCTCTTCGGGGCCATGTTCGCCGCGGGGATTCTCGGCGGATTCATCACCCTGGTGATCACGATCCCGATCTCGCTCCTGCGAAGTCCCTTCGCGACCATCTTGGCCGCGGCGCTCGCGAACGGGCTGGTCGGCGCCTGGTCCATGATCCTCGCTGCGGTGGCGTACGACCTCCTGGTGCGACAGCCGTCGTACGGACTGCCGCCGTACTATCCCAGCGTGACGTTGCCCCCTCCGGCCGGAGCGGCGCAGACTCCCCAGCCGCCGCCGGCTCCACCTCCCCCTCCTGGCCCATGAGCTCTTAAGCCGGCGGCCGATTCGATTCGTCATGAAGTGCGACCGTTGCTCCGCCGCTGCGGTCGAGTGGATTCGCTACAGCGGGGAGCATCTTTGTCGCGACCACTTCCTGGGTTTCGTCGAACGACGTGCGAAGCGCGAGCTCCGGTCCCAAGTCCATCTCCGCGGCCAGGAACGCATCGCGATCGGCATGAGCGGCGGCAAGGACTCGAGCACCACGGCAGCTCTCCTGGTCGAATTCTTGAGGAGCCGAAGCGAGATGGAGTTGATCGGCATTACGATCGACGAGGGCATCGCCTCGTACCGGCCCGCGGGAATCGACTTTGCGAAACGACTCTGCGCGCGCCTCGGAATCGAGCACCGAGTGCTCGCGTACCAGGAGACGTCAGGGCACACGATGGACGAGGTGGTGGCCCGAGATCCCGAATCGATCCCGTGCAGCTACTGCGGCCCGTTCCGGCGGCAGGCCTTGAACCGGGCGGCCGTCGAAGTCGGGGCGGACTATGTGGCCACCGGCCTGAACCTGGACGACACGGCGCAATCGATCCTCATGAACGTCGCCCGCGGGGACATCGAGAAGCTCGCCCGCCTCGGTCCGCACGAGAGTCGACAACCCGGGCTCGTGCCGAGGATCCAGCCCCTGCGGATGATCCCCGAGAAGGAAGTGTATCTCTACGCCCTCCTGCGGGGCATCGAGTTCCACGACGCGACATGTCCCTACGCGGAACGGGCCCAGCGCGGACGGTTCCGAGAGATCCTCCACCGCCTCGAGGAAGAGAGCCCGGGGACACGCCACGCCATCGTCAGCGGGTACGATCAGATGCGCCCGCTCCTTCAGTCGGCCTATCCGCCCGCCACCCTGAACGCCTGCGCCCGCTGCGGCGAGCCGACCGTCAGCACGGTCTGCAAGGCGTGCGAATTGCGGGAGCGCATCGAGAAGATCGGGGCCCCGGACGTGACGGAACCGCTCGTCTGAAGGCTCGGATCACCGGCCCATCGTCGCGGCGCGCGACCGGCCCACGGACAGGATTCGCGCGGGCACCTTGAGTTGCGATTCGATAAAGGCGACATATCGTTGGGTGGTCTCTGGGAGCGCCCTCCGCCCGCGGCTTGCGATTCCGATCCACTCGTCCTCCGGGAGATCCGGCCACCCTTTGAACTCACGGTACACGGGCCCGCTCTCGGAGAGGATCCGCATGCTCGCGGGGAACTCCTTGACCACGCCGCCGTCGTGACGGTACCCGGTGCACACACGGATCCGGTCGAGGCCTCCGAGCACGTCGAGTTTCGTCACCGCGAGGCGCGTGAGGCCATTCACACGGACCGCCATCCGAAGCATGACGAGGTCGAGCCACCCAACCCTTCGCGGACGTCGGGTTGTCGTCCCATACTCGCCGCCGCCCCGTTCCCGCAGGTGTTCCGCGATCGGCCCTTCCAACTCGGTCGGGAACGGGCCCGAACCGACCCGCGAGGTGAACGCCTTCGCGACGCCGAGGATGTCCGTGAGGTAATGCGGCCCGATGCCGGCCCCGACGGCGGCGGCTCCCGCGACGCAGTCGCTCGAGGTTCCGTATGGATAGACTCCGTGGTCGATGCAGAGGTGGGTCCCTTGGGCTCCTTCGAACAAGATGCGCTTCCCGCGTTTCAGCGCGGCATCCAACCAGGCCGACGTGTCGGTCACGAAGGGAGCGAGTCGCTTGCCGTAGGCCTCGTGTTCCCCGAACACCGCGTCCGCATCGATCCGCTCGCTGCCGCCGTACGCCTCGATGAGCCTCTGCTTGATGGGCACGATCGCGCGGAGTTTGGCGCGCAATACCTCCGGGTCGACCAGGTCGCACATGCGGATGCCGAACCGCCCGACCTTGTCCTCGAAGGCGGGACCGATCCCCCGCAGGGTCGTCCCGGCCCCCATGTCGCCCTTCAATTTCTCCTCGAGGCCGTCCAGGATCTTGTGGTACGGCATCACGACATGCGCGCGGTCGCTAATGCGGAGGTTCGTGACCGCATGGCCACGGGCCCGCGTCTCGTCGATCTCCTTCAGGAGCTGCGCCGGTTCGATGACGACGCCGTTCCCGATCACGTTCATCGTCCGCTTCCGCAGGACCCCGGACGGGAGCAGGTGGAACGCGTACAGGTCGTTCCCCACTTGGACGGTGTGGCCCGCGTTCGCGCCGCCTTGGAATCGCGCGACGACGTCGGCGTGATCGGAGAGAAAATCGATGATCTTGCCCTTGCCCTCGTCCCCGAACTGGGCTCCCACGACTACGCTCGCGGACATCGCGCTCTCCGAGAAGGCATCACGAGTCGGGTAACGATACTTTCGTAAGAAGCTTATCTCGTGAAACGTGACGCGCTTCGATATCGTTCCCCCGGGACCATCCTCCGAACGAGGATGCGGACGGATCGGTGTGCCCCTCCGGGATTTTGGTCTTCGTCGGGCAGGCATCTTCCGGACTTTGCCGCGATAGCATTTTATCATCCGCGAGCCTTTCGCATCTCGCCGTCTCTTGACGGGGGCGGGAGGGGTTCCAGCGTTGTCGCAGGCTACGGACAAGATTCCCACCTATGTGGTGGGCTTGGACGCTCGGCTCAGCGGCGGCATCCCGCGCGGCCACATCGTCCTCGTCGGGGGACCGCCCGGCTCCCTGAAATCATCTTTCGTGTACCGCATCCTCTTCCATGAGGCGAAGGAGCGCGCCGCCTCCGGGCTCTACCTGTCCATGGAACAGAGCCGCGCGTCGCTCGTCGCGCAGATGACCTCGCTGGGGATGGAGCCGGCCCAGGCGAAGGGCGTCCATGTGATCGACGTACGCGCGCTGCGGCGGGAGATCGAGGAGGTCCGGGAACAGCCGCGGTGGCTCCTCGGGCTCCGTCGGCAGCTGGCCCGGTACAAGGAGGAGATGGGGTGCGACCTGATCGCGCTCGACAGCCTCGACGCGCTCTACGCCCTCGCGCCGTTCGAGAGTCCGCGGAACGAGATCTTCCAGTTCTTTGAGGAGCTGCGGGACCTGAACGCGACGACCTTCCTGGTCTCGGAGATGCCCCGCGACGCGACGCGCTTCGCCCACTTCGGCGTGGAGGAGTTCCTCTCGGACACGATCATCCACCTACGACTGCGCGAGGTCGATGTCGGCATGAGCACATCCGTACGCCGCTACATCGGGGTCGTGAAGATGCGTGGGGTCGAACATGACCTCGACTACTTCCCGCTCCTCGTGGAGCACGGGACCTTCGAGATCGTGTCCGAATGACCGCCGGCGCGTCCGTCGCATTCGTCCTGAACCTCGGGGCCGCTCTCCCGATCGTCGCGCTCTTCGTGAGCGCGTTTCTCGGGGCGTACGTCTTCGGGCTGAATCCGCGCGGCCCCGCGAACCGGTCGGTCCTCCTCGTCATGATCGCGTTCGTGGTCTGGGATGTCGGCGAGGTGGTCCAGCGGTCCCTTGCTCCCGGCACATCCCCGGACGTGCTGTTCTTCTGGGCCCGCGTGACCTGGGTCGCGATTGCCTTCGTGCCCGCGACGTTGTACCAACTCGCCCTCACCTATCCGACCAAAGCGGATTGGATCCGACGGCCGTGGGCCCTCGCAGCGATCTACGTCCCTGCCCTCGCCTGGGCCTCCTTGATCTCGATGACCGGGTTGGTCATCAACGGGATGTCGTCGAACGCCTTCGGTCCCAGCGCCCGGGTCGCGCCGACCTACGCCTACCTCGCGCCCGTGTTCTTCGTCTGGATGTTCACTTCTGTGATGCTCTTCGTCCGTTCGTGGTGGCAGGTTCGCAAGACGCCGAGTCGATGGGTGTTCGGCGTGGTCCTCCTTGGTCTCATCGCGGGCACGGTTCCAGCCGCGGTGACGGAACTCCTGTGGCCCATCCTTTCTTCGAACGACACCCGAGTCGGCCTCGGCTCCCTGTATACGCTGATGTGGTCGATCTTCATCGCGTACGCGGTCGTCCGGTACCGGTATCTCGTGATCGAGCCGGTGACCGAGGCGCGTACGGCGAGGGCCCCGCGGCACCGCCTCGAGCGAGGCCTGAACTACCTGGTCCTCGAGAACGGGCGGAGCTCCGCGATGGGTGCGTTCCGGGACATCGTGTCCGCGACCCCGGGCCTGTGCGTCACGGGCCTCGCTCCCTCCCGGGTCTCCGTCCGATTCGGGCTCGAGCGCACCCCGATTCTCTGGATCACCACGGTGTCCAACGAAGAACGGACCGTGCGACCGAATGCGCTGGACTTCGAACTCGTGCACACGGTCGTGAAATTTCTCCGGGAGAATCCAGGGACCGCGGTCCTGCTCGACGACCTCGACTACCTGGCGACCCTCGCGGGTTTCGACGCGGTCGCGCGCTTCCTCAAGCGGGTCACGAACCAGGCGAGCGCCTCGAAGGGCACCGTGATCGTCTCGGCGGGCTTCGGCACGTTCCCGCCGGAACAGATCGCGCTCCTCCGCGGCTCGGTGGACCGGGTGCTCGAGGTGCAGGAGGCGATTGCCTCTTCGACCCCGGGTGCCGAGCACGTCCTCATGACGATCAACGCACAGGATGCCCCGGTGGCCCTGCCCCTCGTCGGCGCGAGGCGCGGCTTGCTCCTGACGACGGAGCATCCGACGAAGGCGCGTCTGCGCTACGGCGACCGTTTCGACATCGTGTGGGTCACGGAGCAGCCGGAACCTGGGGTCCCGTGCGTCCGGCCGAATGCCCTCGATACGGAAGGCCGCCGGGCGATCGGGAACTACGCCACCGCCCACGAAGGGATGGACATCGTGCTGGTCGGCCTCGAGCAGTTCGCCCTCTACGTGGACTTGCGCTCCTGGCTCCCGTTCGTGAAGGACAGCCTCGACATCGCGAGCCTCCACGGTTGCCGGCTGTTCCTCACGGTCGCTCCGGAGGCCCTGTCCCCGCAGGAACTCGCGGTGCTCGCGCGCCGCTTCGACACGGGCCTCTCGCCGTCCATGTTCAAGGGGTCTGCGCCTTCAGGGCCGACCACAGCCGCTCCTGAAAATCGAATTCCTTATCGAGAACCCTCTGCATGAACAGCACGATCTGTCCCTGGGGATCGAGGCCGTTGCGGCGGCAGTATTCCCGGAATCGCGACAGCACCTCGCCGTCCACGCGGATGTTGAACTGGACCTTTTCCGCGGGCTTCGGGACGACGGTTCGCGCCACGGCCTTCCCGATCGTCCCCGACCTATTTCATCGTTTCTACAGAAACCTCCAATCCGTAGCAATTCGTAGCTTTGGTAGCACTTAAATAACTGATAATCACTCCTGGGAACAGTGGGATAGGGTTCTTTCCGTGACCGCCAACAGCTTGCCTAAGACGCCGCCGGCGCCCCCTGAAGAACCAGGATTGGAACCCCCTGATTCCATCGACGCCGAGCCCGTCGACGACCGCCTCCAGGAGGACCTCTTTCAGAGCCTCGTGGAATCCGCGGATTACGTGGACGGACAAACGCCACTCCCGGCCCGGAGTGAGGGGGCGCTGCAACTTGCGACGCCGGAGGCGATCCGTGCTGCGTTTGCCGAGTCGTGGGAGGCCCTTTCCCATTCCCTCGGTCTCGGTGTGGACCCGGACCAGGCGCTCCTCGGCGTACGGGATCTCGTCATGTACGACATCCCGGACGGGACGCGGTCCACGCTGTCCGTGCCGGTCGAATACGACGTGGAAGCGGATGCGGGCCTGTACTGCCTCGCCTTGGTCCACAGCCTCGCGAGCCTCGGTGCGAAGTCGAACGTGATCTTGACGCACACCGCGTATAACCGGGAGCGCGGCCCGGAGGAGACGAAGCGATTCCTCGATGTCCTCGCCAAGGGCATCGATCCGTTCCGTCACTATGCGCGTCGACACGGGATCGCGATCCACCTGGAGGGTCTCGGCTCCGGCTACGAGCTGGAGGGCGCGTTCCGCCGGGCCTTCCCGCTGCCGGAAGAACCGAAGTTCGATGCCCACTTCCTGATGGACTACGAGGAAGAATGGTTCCTGACGCCCCACGGCAGGGAACTGCTCGACCTCCTCCCGATGATCGATGTGGTCGTCCGCCACACGAAGCTCGGGATCGCGGGCGGTTGGATCCCGACGCGGATGCGACGAGCCTCTTACGTGTATTCGCAGAACGGGTCCGTTCACAGCAACTGGAACTTCGACGAGTACGCAGCCATGGTCGCGGTCACCTACTTGTCCAAGCTGCTCCACCAAGGGGAGTCGTTGTCGAAGACCTACGCATCCGTCGACGAGATGAAAGCCCGGTACCGCGACCGGGAGATCAAGCTACGGCAGAAGATCATCCGTCTCCGGCCGAAACCCCGGAAGCTGTTCGTCCTCGGTTCGCCCGTGGGCCTCATCCAGGTGTACGCCTAAAGGAGAGGGGCCTCCGCGAAGAACGCCGACAACATGCTGTCGGTCCCCTTCGCTTCCGCGGGCATGCCCCGCCACTGCGCCAGAACGGCCCGATTGTTCGTTTCAAACTCGAGGAGCAGGTCCCTCATCTGCCTCCGGAGCTGGTCCGTCTCCTCGCCCTCGAGGACCACAGTGAGGTAGGTGTGGCGGGCCCGCTCGACGACCAATGTGTAGGTGCCATGGCTGATCGAGCTGAGGGACTTGCCCCGAAGAATCGGAAACGAGGTCCGCATGAAGTTCTGGATCACGTCGAGAGTCGCCCCGAACAGATCTTGGTCGATGACCGTCTCGCCCGGCCGCGCCTTTGAACCGATGAGCGTTCCGTCCTCGAACGTGAGGAACGAGGCCTTGATCGAGTATCGGCGGGACTGGAAACGGCGGACCGCCTCCGAGATCCGCTGCGTGCTTCCTGGATACAGGGTGTAGATTGTCGCCGCCGCGATCACGAGGGCGAGCGTCGAGAACGGGGGCGGGACGTTCGAGCGGAGGGCGCCTAGCGCCCCGTTCGTCCCGAGGCCAAGGACGATGACGAGGGCGAACACGATTAAGAAGCCTCGGGTCCTCGCCGCCAACGCCGGGCTTGCCTTGCGGACGATCTTATGGAGGCGATACAGGTTCACGATGCCGCCGAGGCTATACGAGCCGATGTACGCGATGATGACCAAAAACACGACTTCGTTGTAGACCGGGATCCAAAGGGACCCCACCTGTACGACGTCCTCGAGTCCGAAAAACCAGAGGACCACCAGGACCGCGATCGCGACCACGCCGAACGACCAATAGACGCGACGCATACGATCGATGTAGACGACGGTGAAGAGCAAGAGGAAGAGGCTCGTGACAATCGCGCTGGACGTGGACATGAGGCCCGCGAACTTGGCGAAGTTGATGCTCCCGGCCGTGAAGAAGAGAAAATCCCACGTCGCGTATAGGGCGGCGAAGATGCATGAGAGCAGGAAGAACGTCTCCGTCCACGTGTGGATTCGATCGCGGTATACCTGCAGGCCGGCGAGGACGAACCAGGTGGCTGCCGACGCCAAGGGGAGGACGCGCAGCAGATCGTAGATGTCCATCGATTCACGTAGGCCACAACAGGATCGAAAGGCCGTTGGGGAGCGATTTCAATATGAGGTAGGCCATATATAAACCGGGGTTCCTGAGTCCTTGGACGCCGTGCATTCCAGGGCGAAATCGTGACATCTGGCTAGGGAAGTTTATTTTGTCTCGGAACGATGCGGCGGTCGTGGTGGAGAAGGTTCGCATCGCCGGTGCGGGGGTCGCCGGACTCACCGCCGCGATCGGACTCGCGCGGGCCGGCAAATCGGTCGAGGTCCTCGAAATGAAATCGCGCGTCGGCTCCAGCGCGGGGACCCACACGGAAGGGGTTCGAAACTACCTCGGACGCGACGGCCTCGAGGATCTTGCGCGCTTTGGTGTGAAGGTCCGTCCGTTCGCGGTTGCCAATCGGGTCGTCCGAAGATCCCGTCGATCCGTGAGCGTGGTCCGCGGCCCGTCGTACTACATGGTGGACCGAGGAGGCGGGCCGCAATCCCTCGAACGGCAGCTCCTCGAGCAAGCGCTCGACGCTGGAGCACAAGTTCGATTCAAGACGAAAGCGGCCCCGTCCGATGTCGACCTTTTCGCGACGGGCGCGCCGAAGAACTTGGTGAACATCTTCGCGGGCGGGTATCGATTCTCTCATGAAGGATCCAACCTCGAGTCGGACGAAATCCATGCGCTCTTCGACAACGACCTCGCCCCGCAGGGCTACTTGTGCATCCTACCGGGACCGAGCGCCCACAGCATCTATACCGTTTCGTGGCGCCCGTTGCCCTATGGAGAACTCGTCGCGAAGGTGGACCGCGCGCTGCGGCTGGACTGGGTGCGAGAGATTCTGGGGACCGCGACAAGGGTGGGCCGAATCTACGGGAAGGGCTACTTCCACCCGGATCCCTATTCGGTCGCTGCCCAGGCGGGCGTCCTCCGGGCGGGCGAAGCGAGCGGCATCCAGGACGCCGTGGGCGGCTTCGGTATCCGATATGCGGTCGGGAGCGGAGCCCTTGCCGCAAAGTCGCTCCTCACCGGCTCCGATTATGCCGCGATGCTCCGCGAGGAGTTCAGCGACGATTTCGAAGTGGCGATGAAAAGCCGGGCATGGCTCGAGCGGGCGACCGACGAGGACTACGACCGATTCCTGGAGAAACTCGGGCCCGAGGTCGGGGTGAGCGATTACGCTTCGTGGCGCGGCGTACGATTCCTCTGAGGTGGGCCTCCGATGACCGATCGCGGGATGTTCGTCCTCTTTGATCTCGGCGAGACATTGGTGGACCTCACCGACTTGGTCGGACGGATCGCCGACCGACTTCGACGGGAGATTCCGGGGATGGAGCAGGATGCGGAGAAGACCTCCCACGACTGGATTCGTCGCACATCGGCATCCCTCCCGCGGGAAGAGGGGACTCCCTTTGTGCGGGAGATCGACGTGGCCGCGACGGTCCTGCGCGAGCTGCTCGCCGCGAGAGGAATTCCGATCACCGAATCCGATGCCGACGCACTTCTGCGCCGCGCATGGAATGATTTCGAACCGAGCGCGCGGTTTTGTCCCGGAGTGAGCCGGGAGTGGCTCGAAGAACTTCGGCGCATGGCCTCGGGCTTGGCTGTCGTGACGGACGGCGACATCGTCAACGTGAACCGACTCGTGAAGCGACTCGATCTCGAGAGGTATTTCGGCGCGATCATCACGTCGGAGGCGGTTCGCGCCTACAAGCCGAATCCGCGAATCTATCGGGCAGCGCTCGAAGCCCTCGGAGCCGCGCCCCGCGACAGCGTCTTCGTCTCCGACACACCGCTCGACCTGCAGGGAGCCGCGGCGGTCGGCATGAGGACGGCGCTACTTCCGAGGGGACTCCTCTCCGAATCCGCGAAGCTTCCACCGGGTGCGCTGCGACTATCGGGCCCCCAGCACCTGCACGACATTCTGGCGAGCTGGTCGAAGGAACGCCCCGGTCCCCCGTGACCTGGCCCTAGGTGGGTTTCCTCGCTCGCTTAATCTGGAGATTGTACATCTCCAACAGTTCTTTCGTGCTCGTCGCGTCCTCCGGCTTCTTGTCGTCCCGCCATCGGCCCGTGAATCGGGGGAACCGAATCGCAAGGCCGGCGCCCGGTCGGACTTTGTCCCATGCCGCGGTGTGGACGGGGCTCACCGTGATCTCCGCTCCTCGCACTTCCAACACGGCCTCGGGGTCGAACCACGCGTCCGCTTCGAGCTTGGAATCCACCCGTGGCGGTCGCCGCTCGCGTTGCGAGCCCTTCAACTTGTCCGGCAGGTGGCGCAACGTCTCGTCATCGAAACCCGTTCCGAGCTTGCATGTGGTCCGAAAGACATCGGCCTGTTCGTCGTAGGCGGCCATGAGCAGGGCGCCGTACGTCCCCGCTCGTTTCCCCCGGCCGGCGAAGGCACCGACGACGACGAGATCAATCGTGTCGCTCAAGGCCGCACTGTATTCCTTCTTGAATTTGATCCATTGGAACCCTCGCGCCCCCGCGTCGTACGTCGACTCGAGCGCCTTCGCCATGAGACCTTCGCATCCGGCCTGAAGCGCTTCGTCGAAAAACTGCTCGGCTTCCTTCACGGAATCCGTGATCCGCACGGTCGCCAACCGGATGCGGTCGTTCGGGCGGAGGATCGAGTCCAAGGCCTTGCGTCGCTCGCGGTAGGGCCGCGGGGTGAGGTCGTCATTTTCCCGGAGGAGACAGTCAAATGCGAAGAGGGTGACGGGGAACTCCATGGCCATCTTGTCGACGTCCGTCTTGCGTCCGCGTCGACGGCTCACCTCCTGGAACGGCAGAAATTCGCCCGTGTTCGGGTCGACCGGGACCGCCTCCCCTTCGAGGATAGCCGCGCGGTCCTTGACCGCGGAACGCAGGCCTTCCACAATCTCGGGGAACTGTCCCGTGATATTCTCCAGGTGTCGGGAGAAGAGTTCGATCTTCTCCGTCCCGATGTGGGCCTGGACCCGCAGGCCGTCGTACTTGTATTCGAGCGCGCACTTCCCAAGCCGCGACAGGATCTCATCGAGGGTCTCGAGCCGCTCCGCGAGCATGGCTCGGATGGGCCGGAAGAGCTTCAGGTGCACGGACTCGAGCCCCTTCAACCCTTTCGACGCGAGGACCCGGGCCACTTCGCCGAGGTCGGACGACACGTTGTATGCGCGTTCCACCCGGTCTCGGTCCGATTTCGTGGCGAAGGTCGCGGCGAGCGCATCGACGATCGTCATATCCGCGACGCCGAGGCGCATCTTGCCGACGACCATGCGAACAATGTACTTCGCCTCCCGCGGGGTCGCGTTGCTCAACAAGTCCGAGAGGAGGCGGATCTTTCGTTCTTGGCTGCCCTCTCCTCCCTCCTGCGCGATCGAATCGAGGTTCGCGTAGACCTTGGCCACGGTCAAGGGCGTGGACTCGAGCGGCTTCAGCCGGCGGCTCGCGATGACCTGTTCCGCGACGAGTCCGAGGTCGCCCTTTTCCTTCCACAACTTCTCCACACGGCCCTCGTCGAGGCCCGTCGCGTGGGCGAGGACGCGAATCACCATTTTTTCCGCCAGTCCCAGCTCGACTCCCAAATAGTCGGGATGAATTCGGCCTTGGGTCAGGTACACGACCTTGTCCAGGTCCTCCGGAGGCGTGTCGCGCAGCAGGCCGACGAGTAGGCCCGTCATCTCCAGACGTTTCGTCGTCCCTTCGATCTGCTCGTAGACCTCGACGGCCCGCGCGAACTGCATTCCTGCTCGGAACCCGAGGACGACACTTAAGGGTTCGCGGAGGTTCGCAGGCGCATTGCTAACGCAGGCGCTTCAACGTGGCGTCGATGATCGAGGCGCTCTGTCCCAGGTAGGTCGTAGGATTCATCGCGGTTTCGATCTCACTCTTTGACAACAATTTGGAGATCCGCGCCTCCGCGAGGAGGGCCTCACGCAGGTGGGTCCCGTTCGTCCGCGCGCTGTGCGCTGCATCGCGCACGAGCTTGTGGGCCTCTTGCCGACCCAGACCTTTCGCGACGAGGGCCATCATCGCGGCCTCGGCCATGACCTGGCCTTGGGTCGCCTCGAGGTTCGCCTTCATCCGGTCCGGAAACACGCGGAGCGTGCGGAAGATCTCCGTGGTCTTCGCCACGATCTCATCGATCAGGACGCATGCATGCGGGATGAGAATTCGCTCCGCCGCACTGTTCGTCAGATCGCGCTCGTGCCACAGCGGCACGTTCTCGAGGGCCGGGGTCACGAGCGACCGCACGATGCGCGCGAGAGAGCAGACGTTCTCCGAGGCGACCGGATTCTCTTTTTGGGCCATCGTCGAACTGCCGACTTGGCTCCGCGACTCGAACGCCTCCGCCACCTCCCCGATTTCGGTCCGCTGCAGATTCCGCACCTCGGTGCAGAACTTTTCCAGGGACGCCGCGAGGTTCGCAAGGATTCCGATGAACTCGGCATGCCTATCCCGGCCGACGACCTGGGTCGCGGCCTCCTCGAATCCGATCCCGAGGTCTGTCATCACGGAAGTCTGAATGTCGAGGGCCCGGGGACCGAACGCGGCTCCCGTTCCGACGGCCCCAGACATCTTGCCGACGACGATTCGCGGCGTGGCCTGTCGCATCCGTTCTCGCTGCCGCGCCACCTCGGAGGCGAAGACCGCCACCTTGAGTCCGAACGTGATCGGTACGGCGGCCTGGCCGTGGGTCCGCCCGAGCATGATCGTCTTCTTGTGCTTCGTCGCCAGGTCCGCGAATGCGTCGACGAGACCATCGAGGCCCTCCTCAATGACGCGGATCGCGTCCCGGAGCTGGAGGGCGGTCGCACTGTCCTGAATGTCGTTGCTCGTCGCGCCCAGATGGACGTAGTTGCCGGCGTCGCCCGCGCACGCCTCCGTGAGGGCGAGGACGACGGCCATGAGGTCGTGCCGCGTCTCCCGTTCGAGCTCCTCGACCCGCTTCACGGTCACGAGCTTCGTCGTCGCCTTCTTCGTGATCTCCGCCGCGGCCTCCCGCGGGACGAGGCCGACCTTGGACTCCGCGCGGGCGAGGGCCGCTTCGACGTCTAGGAGCCGCTGGAGACGCGCCTCCTCCTCGAAGATCCGTTTCATCTGCGGTCGGCCGTATCGAAAGTCGATGGGACAGAGGAGAGACATGCCCCTCGGCGACGGCAAGGTCCCCGGCTATTAAGGAGCTTTTGGCGTTGTCCGCGGCGCGGCGGCCTTCGTCCCCTTGGCCGGCGCCTTGTCCGATGGATTCGGCAACGTGATCGTGAAGGTGGACCCACGTCCCGGCTCGGAGATGACCTGAATCGAGCCGTCATGGCCCTCGACGACCTGCTTGACGAAGACGAGTCCGAGACCGAGTCCTTCCGACCGCGGTTTCGTCGTGACGAAGGGCTGGAACAGGCGGGCCCGCATCTCGGGGTCGATCCCCGACCCGGTGTCGAGGACGGCGATCGTGATGTGGTCGTTCTCCGATTGCAGGCGGACCGTCACCGACCCGGAGCCGGTCGCCTGGAACGCGTTCTTGAGGAGGTTCACGAGGGCCTGTTGCATCCGGAGCGGGTCCACGGGGGCGATGAGCGGGTCCTTCGGGAGCTCCTGGACCAGTCGGACGTCGGGCATGCGGAACGCGCCCGTCTGTTCGATCGCGGCCTCGACGACACCGCGCACGTCGACCGGGATGCGCTTCATGTCTTGCGAGCGGGTGAGCGAGAGGAGTTCCGAGACGATGTTCGCCGCCGTCCGTCGTTGGGCATCGATCTTCACGAGTTTCTCGAGGACGCCCGGATCTTTCGCCGCGCGGGCGAGGTTCGCGGAGAGGAGGGAGATGTTCGTGAGCGGCGTGTTGATCTCGTGCGCGACGAACGCCGCGACCTGTCCCATGGAGGCCTGGCGCTCGCTCTCGAGCAACCGCCGCTGGTATTCTTTCTCCGGGGTCACGTCGCGGGCGACGACCTGCACGTAGGGATCGGTCCCTTCTTCGCGGATCACCCGCGAACGGACGTGGAGGAACCGCCGATCGGAGCCGGCCGGCTCCAGGTGGATCTCGAAGGGTTCCACGATCGGCCGGTCGTGAAGGAGGTCGCGGAGGTACTGGCGCGCGCTCTCGAGCTCCCGAGGGGGCAGCAGTTCGCCGATGTTGATCCCCCGGAGGGCCGCGGGATCCTTGACGCCGGCCAGCGCGGCCCCCGCCGGATTCACTTCGAGGATCGTGCCACGTCGGTCGATCAGGAACGTCGCATCCGCGGCGACCTCGAACAACTGGCGGAACCGGGCCTCCGATCGACGAACGAGCTGCTCCGACCGTTTCCTCTCCGTGATATCCCGTGCGATCGTCGAGCCTCCGATCAGGCGGCCTGCGCCGTCCCGGAGCGGCGACACGCCCACGGAGACCACGATCTTGCGTCCGTCTTTCCGGAGCCGCACGGTCTCCAAGGGCTCGATCTTCTCGCCGTTCCGAAGGCGTGCCATGATCCGCTCGAACTCCTTCCGTCGGTCGTCCGGCACGAGCATCTCGACTGATTGGCCGACGGCCTCCGACGCACTGTACCCGTACATGCGTTCCGCGCCCGCGTTCCACGTCAGGATTTCGCCGGTGAGGGACTTCCCGAAGATCGCATCCTCCGAGCTCTGGACGATCGCGGCGAGCCGTGCCTGGGCCTCCCGCGCTCCGACGAACTCGGTGATGTCCACGAGCGTCGTGATGATCGTCGGCTGGTCCCTCAAGTCGAGGTACTCGATCGACATGAGCGCCCGTCGCACCTGGCCGGCCTTCGCGCGGATCTGGACCTCCGCGTCCCGGATCGAGCCGCGTTCCTTGAGCCGCTCTCCGAGCACCCGCCGTTGCTGTTGATCGACCCACATCTCGAGCTCGAGGGACGAACGCCCGACGACCTCGGCGCGTTCGAACCCGAACAACCGGAGGAACTGCAGGTTCGCTTCGACGAAGCGCCCGTCGTGGAGGGAGCTGATCGCCATCGGAACGGGACTCGCATGGAAGGCCTTCTGGAACGCCTCGACCGAGGCGCGCCGCGAGGCCTCGACCTTGTCCCGTTCGAAGATCTGGCCGATTCGGCTCCCGATGTCCGCCAGGAGGTCCAGGAGGGGCTCGTCCGGCTCGCGGATCGCCTGGCTGAACAGGACCGCGACCGCTTCGACGCCGGACCGAGCGCGGATCGGGAACCCGACCGCGCTGCGAAGACCGAACCGCTCCGAATACTCCGCCCAACCGAGTTCCTCTTCCTCGCGAAGGTCGCGGATCCAGACGGGCGTGTCCCGCTGCCAGACGCGGCCGACGAGGCCGACTCCCGGACGGATCGCGAGTCTGGCGGACGCGAGCTCGATGCCGTGCATGTCGCGCAGACCGGGCGCATGCCACGTTCCATCGAGCCGGAGCACGGAGGCCGCGGCATCGTAGAGCCAGACTTCGCCGAGGGCCCATTCCTCCGCCTGGCAGATTGCGGCGATCGCCTGCGGCGCAGCCTCCGCGAAGGACTTCGCATCGATCAGGACGCGGGTGACGCCGATCTCGGTGGCGCGATGCCGGTCGCCCCGCAGCCGCTCCGTCACGTCGTTCAGGAGGGCGAGCCGGGCGCGCCGCGTGAGGATCGTGACCTCGGTCGACAGGACCTCCGCGTCGAAGACGGTCCCGTCCTTCTTGCGGTTCCGCCAGATCCCAATCATCCGGTCCGTGGGCTTGAGGCTCCCCAGGGCCTCCCGGAGGCGCGGGACATCCTCCTTCGGCCCGATGTCCCCGAGGGTCATCGCGAGGAACTCGGATCGAGAGTAGCCGTACTTCTGGACCGCCGCGTCGTTCACGTCGAGGAATCGAAGGGATTCGAGGTCGAAAACCCACATCGGGAGCGGATTCTTCTCGAACAGGAGTCGATACGACTCCATTTCCACCGGGGAGCTCCCCTGCTTGTGCCGATCTTCCGTCTCGGTGCGGCCTCCGCGACGGCGACTCGCCCCTTCGCTCCGTGAGCGGGGTGGGCACGGCTGTCCCGTTCGCCGGACGCAGTTTTCCCATGCCGAGCTGGCGGCTTAAACATTTCGCGCGATATGTTCGTTCTTGGTTACGTCCTAACCAGACCGTGAACCGTGGTCGATGGAGGGACCCTTCTCATCGGGGCGGAAGCCCGCGGATCACGTCTTGCCCGCCCAGGTGCGGACGCAACACTTTCGGAACCGTCACGCTCCCGTCCGCGTTCTGGTAGTTCTCCAGGACGGCCACCATGCCGCGGGAGGTCGCCATCGCGGTCGCGTTCAGCGTGTGGGGGACAAACTTCTCGCCACCGACCTTGCCGGCCCGGATGTTCAGTCGCCGCGCCTGGTAGTCTGTGCAGTTGCTGCAGCTGATCACCTCGCGGTACGCCTGCTGCCGTGGAGACCAGGCCTCGATGTCGTACTTCTTCGCCGCGACCGTGCCGATGTCTCCCGTGCAGACGTTCACGACGCGGTACGGGATCTCGAGGGCACGGTAGATCGCCTCGCCGTTGGCCCGGAGTTTCTCGTGCCAGGTCCAGCTGTCCTCCGGGCGGCAGAAGACGAACTGCTCCACTTTGTTGAACTGGTGCATCCGGAACAGGCCCTTCGTGTCCACGCCATGGGCCCCGATCTCGCGACGGAACTGGGTCGCCAGGCCCGTCAAGGTGACGGGCAATCGGCCGAGATCGATCACCTCGTCCATGAACATGGCGCCCATCGGATGCTCCGACGTCGCGATCAGGTACAGGTCCTCGCCGTCGATCTTGTACATCACGTTCTCGAAGTCCGTGAGGTCGACGACGCCCTCGTAGGCGGCCCGGCGCATGAGGAACGGCGGGAAGACCGCGGTGAAGCCTTGCTTCACCATGTAGTCCAAGGCGAAGGAGAGCAGCGCCTGGTCCAGGCGGACGAGGTCTCCGAGCAAGTAGACGAATCCGGCGCCCGCGATCTTGCGGGCCCGCTCGAAGTCAACGAGCCGGAG
>Ga0209268_1000040_pt1 | contig 63061 bp, 55 predicted proteins | sample GraSoiAngelo_143_FD_185900 | JGI IMG/M metagenome (GOLD analysis project Ga0209268, IMG submission 185900) | Grasslands soil microbial communities from the Angelo Coastal Reserve, California, USA - 14_1009_02_30cm (SPAdes) (version 2) | ecosystem: Environmental > Terrestrial > Soil > Grasslands ... | reverse complement strand
CGCGAGCGGCCCGGGCCGTTACTCGGATGCAATGAGTGTTACAACGGCCTCTACGGCCGGGCTGATCATTCACGCAACGTTCGACAGTTCTATCACTAACAACCCAAACGCCGCGGCGATTGAGGCGATGATCAACCGTTCCATCTCGATTTACGAATCGCTCTTTAGCGATCCGATCACGATTGAGATTCGTTACCGCTACTCAACAACTGCTCCAGACGGCACTCCACTCCCCCAGGGGACTCTCTCGCAAAGTGACTCCGTAATTTATGACATCCCATGGGGTGTCTACTTCAACGCCTTGAGAGCTGATGCAACGACCGACAACGATATTCTCGCGAACTCGAGTCTGCCGGGCAACGCACTGTCCGCGAATATCAAGCCAAAGGGCCCAAACGGCCGAGCGGTTGGGTTAGACACGCCACCGACAATGTTCGCAAACGGCACCGTTGGGAACGGCGGACCATATGATGGGATCGTTACGCTTAATTCCTCCTTCCCACTTCAGTTCACCCGACCCATCGGTGCTAATAACTTCGACGCGCAGAACGCCACCGAGCATGAAATAGACGAGGTCATCGCTTTTGCATCGCATGCGGACGTCTCTAATCTCCGCGTGCAAGACCTGTTCAGTTGGTCATCAGCCGGGGTTAGAAACATCACAGCGACTGGTACGCGCTATTTTTCCATCAACCGCGGCGTTACAAACATAGTCAATTTCAATCAGAACCGGAGCCTGGATTTGGGCGATTGGGTGAGCACCGCGTGCCCGCAAGCGCATCCATACGTGCAGAATGCCGCTGGTTGCCGAGGTCAATCATCCGACGTGACAGCGACATCACCGGAAGGCATCAATCTCGACGTTGTCGGTTATGACCTGGTGAATGCCGCCAGGGCGGCAGTGGCCGACTTTAACAACGACGGTCATCCGGATTATGTGCTTCGTAATCCCGGTACCCGCCAGACAGCGATTTGGTATCTAAACAACAACATTTATCAGAGTGGCGCTCTAGGTCCAAGCATTAGAGCTGGCTGGAGCCTCGACGGTACGGCGGATTTCAATCGCGACGTGCATCCAGATTACGCACTGTTCAACTCCGCTACCGATCGAACAGCGATTTGGTATATGTCAGGGCCAACGCGCATCGCAAGCGCGTATGGGCCAACGCTTCCTGGTGGCTGGGATTTGGTGGCTACGGCCGACTTTAACGGTAATGGCTACCCGGACTATGTGCTTTACAATGCAAGCTCGCGCCAGACAGCGATCTGGTATCTGAACAACAACGTGTATGTTAGCGGCGGCTACGGTCCAACTCTTCCGGTCAACTGGAGCCTGGTGGGAGTAGCAGATTTTAATCGCGACGGCCATAGAGATTATTTGTTGTTCAATTCCAGTAATCACCAGACAGCGATCTGGTATTTATCAGGGCGAACGTTGGTCGGAGCCGCTTACGGGCCGACCATTCCCAGTGGGTGGGCGTTAGTGGCTACGGCGGACTTTAACAGTGACGGGCATCCGGATTATCTGCTTTACAATCCCGCCAGTCGTCAGACAGCGATCGCGTATCTAAACAACAACGTTTATGTCAGTGCCGCATTTGGCCCAACCCTTCCAGCTGCTTGGAGCTTGGTCGGGCAGTGAGCAAACATAAGCGCGCATCTCGAAGAAGACGCTCGTATCGTACAAACCTAGCTGCGCCTTGGGGAGCGACGACACAACAGCCGTCTATAAACCGGACGAACGGAGCTATCCCATCGCAATTCAGGCCACCCAGCGTTGCTATTTATCGGAGCTAAACCTTACTGGGGACCACTTGAGGGCCAATCCTTCCCTGCGGCTGGGCATTGGTAGCTACAGCCGACTTTAACGGTGATGCCAAGCCGGATTATGTACTGTTCAATGCAATCACTCATCAAACCGCGATCTGGTGTCTGAACAATAATATTTACATCGGCGGCGCGTACGGCCCGACTCTCCCTATTGGCTGGAGCTTGGTCGCACCATGAATGAGGGCCTTGGCGCCCTGGTTTAAACGTTAACTGTTCACGTTTTGGGGAAGCGGCCCACTGCTCGGCCGCGTTACGGCGACTGGTTGAGCGCTTAACTATCGACGACTGGGCAATCTGGGTTAACGGTTTTGTTAATGACGAAAGAGAAAATTGCTGGCGAGCTGGAGCAAATCGCGACGCTGCTCGAATTGAAGAACGAAAACCCTTTCAAAATCCGGGCTTACACGAATGCCGCGCGTGCGATCGAAACATTTGGCGGAAATATCACCAATTTTCAGGATGAAGAAGCGCTTTCGAAAATTCCAGGAATCGGGAAGAGTATCGCTCTCAAGATCAAGGAACTCGCGACGACGGGATCGCTGAAATATCTGGAGGAATTGAGCGCGGAATTTCCATCCGGAATCCTCGAATTATTCTCACTGCCCGGGCTTGGCGCCAAGAAAATTAAGGCTCTCCACGACAAGCTTCAGATCAGTTCCATCGAGCAGCTGCAAAAAGCATGCGAAACCGGGCGTGTCGCTGAATTGCCCGGTTTTGGCGAAACAACACAGCAAAAGCTCTGTGACATTATTGCAAAACGCGCCGCGCATGCCGGTTCATTTCAATTCGGGCAGATCGCACCGGAAGCGGAAACATTGCGGTCTGATCTCGCAGCACATAGCAGCGCTGCGCAGGTCGATCTGGCTGGAAGTTATCGGCGGAGAAAAGAAATCGTACATGATTTGGATCTTTTGGTGGCGACAAAGAATCCCGAGCACTTTACGAAATTCTTCGTTTCCCATCCGCTCGTGGAATCGATTATCGCGCAGGGGCCCACCAAATCGAGCGTGCGATTGCGGTCGGGAGTGCAGTGCGACCTGCGAGTGGTGAGCGCGACGGAATATCCTTTCGCGCTCGCTTATTTCACTGGAAACAAAGAACACAACATCGAATTACGCAGCCGTGCGCTCCAGCGAGGCTGGACGCTTAACGAATATCGGCTCGCTCCGCTTCCGGTGGATCCGAAAGCGAAAAAGAAAGGACCGATAAAGAAAATTCCAAATGTGCACGATGAAGCAGGCCTTTATCGCGCAGTCGATCTCGATTTTATTCCGCCGGAGTTACGGGAGAATTGGGGTGAATTCGAAGCCGCTGAGAACCATTCGCTGCCAAAACTCATTGAGAAGGAAAACCTGCGGGGCGCATTTCATTGTCACACAACCGCAAGCGATGGGCACAACTCCATCGAGGAGATGGCGGAGGCTGCACAGGAGCTGGGACTCGAGTACCTCGGGATCGCAGATCATAGCCGCAGCTCGATTCAGGCCCATGGAATCGACGAAGCGAAGTTGCGCTTCCAAATCGCCCGCATTCGGGCGTTGAATAACAAGCTACGCGGCTTTCGCCTTTTTGCGGGTGTGGAATGCGACATTCTGCGCGACGGTACGCTTGATTTTCCAGACGAGGTCCTGGCAGAGCTCGATTACGTCGTTGCGTCCGTTCATTCCGTATTCAATTTAAGTGAAGTTGAGATGACCCGCCGCGTGATCCGGGCTATGGAGAATCCATTCGTTGCGATTCTGGCGCATCCAACTGGCCGATTGCTCCTGAAACGAGATCCCTATCCAATTAATATTCCGAAAATCCTCGATGCTGCGGCGCGCACGGGGACATGGATCGAGCTCAACGCTGCGCCGAAGCGCCTCGATCTCGACTGGAGGTGGTGGCCACTTGCGAAACAAAAAGGTGTTAAATGTGTGATTAACCCGGACGCGCATCGCACTGAGCGATTACAAGATTTGTGGTTCGGAATCGGGATCGCGCGCAAAGGCTGGTTGACCAAAGCGGACGTGATGAATTGCTTACCGCTTGTTAAGATCGCGGGCGCGCTCCGCGCAAAGCGGGAGTCGGCAGGGGGCGATCGTTGAGCGCACCGGAACTTCACGGACGCGGCTCCGCTTCGTCCCGACCACTTAGCATTTTTCTCGTTGCGGCATAAACATGGTGAGGCATTTGCAGGCGCCGCCGGCTTTGATGAATTCGCTCATCGGCAGTTCGTAGCAGCGGTAGCCGCGGTCTTGCAGCGTCGCGACGAGTCGCGGCGCGCCTGCGGGTAGGACGATATCTCGCTCGATGACGACCGCATTGCATGAAAAGTGCATTGCTTCCTCTGGCAAAACGTCGATCAAGCCAGCGACCTGTTCGCGAATTGCGCGCTGGCCGTATTCATCGAACGCGGACGGAAACCAAAACGCGGAGCCGTCCGGCAGCGGGCAAAAGCAGGTGTCGAGATGATAAAAACGCGGATCGACCAATTCGACTGAGATTACAAGACAGCCAAGGATATCCGCCAGGGCCCGGTGAGATTGAATGTCGGAACGAAATTTGTAACCGCAAAAGAGCGCATCGCCGCTAAAAAGCGCGTCGCCTTCGCCCTCGAAATAAAGATTTTCCGGCAACCAATTCACTTCATAACCGCGTTGTTCCATCCATTTCGCGAAGAACGGCTGCTCACCCGCGCGCTCTTTATGGCGAAAATTACTCGGGATGAATTTGCGACCAATCGTCAATCCGGCGTTTGCCGTGAAAACCATATCGGGAAGTCCGGGCTGGGGCGAAATCAAATGAACGTCGCAATCGAGATTTGAGAGTCGACCATGCAATTCTTTCCACTGCTTTTGCGCCAGGGCTGCCTCGGCGCCGTGGGCGCGGCTCATCCAGGGATTGATCTCGTACTCGATACCGTAGTAATCGGGCGGACAGAGGAGTAGTTCGCGCATAAGAACTATCAATTTACTCGCGAACGCGAGACTCACTAAGAGACTCGGCGAGCTCTCGCAGAAACGGTTCCACGTCTGTGACCAGGCCGATTGATTGCAAGGGCTGGTGCTCGACCACGCGCTCCACGGCAGCCGTCTCAATGTCAACGCATACGGTTTTTGCCGCAGGCGCGAGCATGCTAGCCACGGCAAGCGAATGCTGGACTGTCGCCAGCATCATCACATGAGTTACATCGGCGAGCTTTTGTCGCATGACTTTTTGAGCTTCAATAATATCCGTCGTTACTCCGGGAATCGGTCCCTCGTCGCGAATCGCGCCAGTCAGCACGATATCAACGTCGTGGCGGACACAGGCATGCATGACGCCGCGCATTAGGATTTTTTGCCGCACAGCAGCGGAAATTCCCCCAGCCTCGCGAATCGTATTGATGGCGCGGAGATGGTTCTCATGTCCCCCTCGCGCAAAGGCAAGATCGGGATTCATTCCCAGCGAGGTTCCGTACAGAGCGCGTTCCACATCGTACGCGGCAAATGAATTCCCGGCGAAAAGGCGATTGACATAACCCGCTTCAATGAGACGGACTAAATGGTGGCCTGCGCCGGTTCGTACAATTGAGGGACCGGCGACAATCGCGATTTTACCTTTTGCCGCGTGAGCGCGCCTCAACTCCTCACCCAGTTCACGAATGATGGCCGATTTCGGTTCGTCGGCATCAACCACCGTATTGATGAATTGAAAGATATCAGTGTGGGTGGTCGAACGCTGCACCGGTACGACGCGAACCCCTTGATGACCGACCACAATTTCGTTTCCCTTGTTAACATCGAAAAACTTGACCGCACGGGCGGATTCTTTTTTTCGATCAAGCGCAATTGCGCTGTTGATCATTGCGGGCTGCACCTCGATTTCTTTACCGTCGAAGCGGATAAACGTCTGTTGATTAGTTGTCACGTAGAAATCGCTGGGGAAGACTCCGTCCGCAGGCGCGCTAGCGAGTTGCACGTTTGCACGCTCAATCACTTCGGCTCCGTGCTGGCGAAGACGCAGCACCAGTTCGTCAAGCGCTTCGCTTGTCTCAGCGGACACTTCAATCCGTGCGAAGCTCTGGTCTGCGCGTCTTTCGCCAATCTTGATCTCCCCGATCTTGAAATTCGCGCCGTGAGTCAGAATCTGATCCAGAACCTTAGGCAAAATGAGAGAATCAATGATGTGCCCGCGTAACTCGATCGTTTCCGAAACCATTTGTAAAACTTAGCCGATCAGAGTGACGGCGCCAGTTGCGTAAGAAAGCGTATTCGCAATTTCCGACCTCATGGTTCAATTTCTCTTCCGATATGGAAAAACCTAGCGCGCGCGGTCCATCCCCCAGTCGCAAGGCGCATCGCGCGCTGGCCCAGGTTCTGAATCGAAAACCGAAACGACCGCCACCGCTGCCTGCAAAAAAAATTGCCAGAGTCGTGGACCGTACGGCGCGCGGTTAAAACGGAATGGCCATCCAGCAGCATCTGCCAGCCCTAGCCACGAAGATCGCAAAGATGCTGTCGATCAGGCCCGAGTATCTGGTAACACAGCCTGCGGAGCTTCGAATTCTCCGAGAAATGTCCGAGGCAGAGGTCAGAGAGTTTGCAAGAAATCACGGCTGGCGTGTGATATCCCGCCTTGGGGGGCGGCAGATCGAATTTTACAACGATGCAAGCCCGCGCCCGCTGTAGCCGGGGTCGGCAGTCCAGCCGAAGGAATGAGCCGAATCGCGATTAGACTGAAATCGATCGATTCCGTTACAACCGCCACTGGACAGCGCAAGCTGTTAGCTTACCAATGCGCCAGCCGTAATTAAATGGAAGCAGCGAAAATTTATTTTATTGTTTTCGGCGTTCTAACAATCGCCGGCGGCGTTGTCGGTTATGTCAAGGCGGACAGTGTGGCGTCGATCATTGCCGGGTCAATCACTGGGGTGCTGCTACTTGTAGCCGCGTTTCTTCTTCCCGAACATCGCGCAATCGGTTTAGCAACTGCATTCATTATCTCGCTTTTGCTCGCTGCGCAGTTCGCTCCCAAATTCCTACGTACCGGAAGAGTCATGCCTGCAGGGATGATGTCGATCCTGAGTGTGATTGGGCTCATCGCGGCTATTGTCGCCTGGGTGAAAAAGTAATCGCGTGGGAAGAATTCGTCTGCGGACCTGGCGGAGCCTGGTGCTAGTGATATTCAGCGCGCTTTTCGCCGCGATCATTTATCGCTGGATCTCACTCGAACGCCTGCAGCATGCTGCGCCACTGGAAGTCATCGCGACGCCGACGCCCAGCCCGACGCGGCCACCTCTTATCACTGGGAAACTGGACACGGCGAAATTATTCAACGGGATCACACTTCATTCCACGGTGGAGACAATACCCGGCGCCGATGCAAGTACCGAGCGCGCCGAGCCAGACAGCTATAAGCTCGACCTTAAATTGCAAGCACGGGTGCCTTCGCCCAATAAGACCATTGAAGATCTGGCCAAGGTCAGCCCGCAATTACCGACGCTGTTGCCCGAATTGACGACGATGCTACAGCCCAATCCGGTTTCGCCGCTCTACGCTCAGCTCTACGATGCGAAAGTCAGAATGCTACGCGAAAACCTCGCTCGGCTCGATATTCTTCTCTCGCGGCATAATTTTTTCGATTGCCAAACGGTCTTGCAGCTTCAGCATCCGCAAACGCACCGAAAAGCGCTCCTGCTCCAGGGAGATATGGACGTAGATGCTGACGGCTCCGATGCCGATCGGATGCCCATTAGCACGGGCACACCCACAAATTTCAAGCCGTCCACCAGTTATCGCTGGCCCAAGAAGACGCGCGAGCCTAATCCATACCTCGCAGCTACCGAAGACGGATTGAAGCGTGCGGAAGCTGAGTTTGCCCTTTCCACTACGAGTCCCGCCCGCAAACGTGATCTGCGCAATGTGATCGGGCAATTGCGTGCGGAAATCGACACGTTAAAAAAATACAGTTTCCTGATCGGTGCGACCGACCCCTTTATTGTCGTGCCTGGTGCATTCATGCATGGCAGCGATCCGGTTAAACCCGGCGACTACGCGCTTGTCATTTTCGGCAACTCGATTTATCCGGCCCTCGTCGGTGATATAGGGCCTAACGACAAAGTCGGGGAGGCATCATTGCGTATTGCGAAAGAGATCAACACGCTTTCGACGCCGTACAATCGCCCGGTTAGCGATCTCAAGGTGACTTACATGATCTTTCCCGAAACCGCCGACAAGCCATTTGGTCCTCCGGATTTGGAAAAGCTTCAAGCGCGCTGCGAGATGCTCGTCAAAGAAATCGGTGGCGCGAGTGTACCGCTGCATCACTGGGAAAATATTATTCCGCCTTCGCCATCGCCCAGTCCGGTACAGAGTCCGCTGCCGTTGCCGAGTGCAACGGCGTCTCCTCCAGCAGGTGTATCGGCGACAAATTCTGCGTCGCCATCTCCGACATTTGCGTTTCCCGTTCCGAGCCCAGCGGGGACCACCCCGACCGATTCGAGGCATACGAGGTCCCCCGCCGTAACGCGGAGCCCGATGAAGAAACGTAAGCCGTGAACGTCGAATACGGGGCTGCGCTGTCTAGCTTGGTCGCGGTGTGAACTGTACCTTGTACGAAATGATCATCCGTGATGCTGTTGAGGCTGATCTGCCGACCATAGTTGAGATTTACAACGCCACCGTGCCGACACGCATGGTGACGGCCGAACTCAAGCCAACGACCGTCGAAGCTCGGCTGCCCTGGTTCCGCGAACATTCGTCAGAGCATTATCCTTTCTGGGTTGCGGAGTCGGAAGGTCGCGTGATTGCCTGGCTAGATTTCAAAAGGTTCCTACCGCGCTGTGCGTATCGTGGCACAGCCGAGATCAGTGTTTACGTCGATGAAGAATTTCGGCGTCGCGGTGTGGGACAGCGATTATTGGAACAGGCGATCGCACGCGCACCATCGCTGGGCATCACTGCCCTGGTTGGGCTCATCTTCGGGCATAACGAGCCGAGCTTGAAATTATTTCAATCTCTCGGCTTCGAACGCTGGGGATTTTTTCCTGGAGTCGCACAACTCGATGGCGTCCAGCGCGATCTCGTGGTGATGGGCCAACATTGTCCAGCACGATCGTCCTCGTTCTCGTCGTCGTCCTGGTCCTCGAAATTAATCCACAGAGAACATCGACCATGAGAACGAGAACGAGGACGAGTAGGAGATTAAACGATGAGAACGTATTTTGATCACGAAAAGCTTGATGTTTATCAGCTGGAGCTTCGTTTTATCACATGGGTGACGAGACTGCTTGCGAAGATCAAGCAACGCCCGACCGATGCTCGAGTCGCTGAAGTTTCCGATCAGCTTGACCGGGCTAGTCTCTCGTCGTTGCTAAATACAGCCGAAGGCAATGGGCGGCGCCGACGGCAAATGCGGGCCAAGTTCTTCGATGATGCGCGCGGGTCGGTGACTGAATGTGCAGCTTGCCTGGATGCGCTGGTCGCCAAAGGCACCTGCACCGAACAGGAGGTCGAAGAAGGCAAAGAAATGCTGGTTCGCATTGCTTCGATGCTCACGAAGCTAATCGCCTTGTTCGATTCGTCCTCGTCCTCGGTCGTTCGAGAAGAGCCGCCGGACGCAGAATTCGACGACGAGAACGAGGAGGAGGGCGAGAACGATTACAGCGAGTGCCTGCGTCTGATGCATACGCTGATGCAATACCGGCACGAGGCGATTCATTCGAAGCTGCTGAAAATCCGTGACAAATATTCCATGTTGCATCTGGACGTGCTGATTCTCATTTATCATTTCGCAAAAATTTGCTCCGGCAATATTCTCGAGATCGGCGCCTTCATCGGGGGAGCCACAATTGCCGCGGCGTTCGGCGTGTGCGATTCAGGAACGCGGAAAAAGCTGATTGCTATCGAACCAGGCGGCAGCGTCAAACACAAGCGGCTTGGTACGCGCAATATTTTCCGCGACTTGGAACGGAACCTTGCCAGGCAGCGTGTATCGGAGTTGGTGACTACTATCAAGGGCCGTTCCTTTGACCCGGCAACAATCTCCGCAGTCAATGAGACGCTGGGTGCAGACAAAATTGGTCTCCTGATTCTTGACGCCGATGCAGCCAAGCGGCGCGACATCGAGTGCTACTGCGACAGATTTGCAGACGGGTGTTGGATGGTCATTGACGATTATTACGGCATTGGTACCAACGCAAAGATCACTCCAAGCCGAGCCGATGTAGAGGCGTTGACCACGGCCGGTTATTTGCAACCGCTAGGTTTCTACGGCTGGAGCACGTGGGTCGGACGCTGGAATGGCCCTCAACGCTAACGTTAATGATTGGAAAGTTAGCTTAGAAGAAAGCGCGCGCTGTACGTTGCGACGGTCTTGACCTTCGCATTCGGCTAGCCCTCTGGACCAATGACCAGATGAATCACGCTGTTCGGCGCGGAGATGAAGAAGCCGTTGAAGTCCTCACTCAATGGCTCAACCTCATCGCGCCGCGTCACACCATGCACTTTCAGAAAGGATGCCGCGGCTTCCGTGTCGTTTGTTTCCAGCTCTAGCCAGATATCCGGATGACTCAGGTTCGGGACCTTGTCGATCCAAAGGCGGTTAGGGCCGAACTGGAAAATGCAGCCATCCTTTTCCTCTTCGATTAAAGGCAGTCCAAGCGTGTCGCGATAAAAGGACACCGTCTGCTCATATGTGTGACTAGGGCATTTGATGGCGATGTTTGCTCCGCCAGAGAATTGCGGACCTTCGAGCTTTGCAACCATCGCGTCGGGAGAGTAACCCTAATCTTCCTTGCCGCCCGGCTCGGTCATCTTGACCGGATCGAGTGCGCGCTCCAGTTCTTTTTCGGGCAACACTTTTTTCTCGCGCGCGATTTCGCGCACGGTGCGGCCGGTTTTGGCGCTCTCTTTCGCGATTTCAGCCGCACGATCGTAGCCGATCTTGGGCGCGAGGCTTGTCACCATCGCCATGGATAGCTCGATCAATTCGCGGCACCGCTCTTCGTTCGCGACGATGCCGCGAACACACTTGTCGCAGAAAACATCGACGACATTTGCCAGCAGCCGGATCGACTCGAGAAGATTGTGCGCCATCACTGGCATCATCACATTGAGCTCGAAGTTTCCATTCGCGCCGGCCCAGGTAATGGTCGTGTCGTTACCGATCACTTGTGCGCAGACCATCATCATCGCTTCGCACATTACCGGGTTCACCTTGCCAGGCATGATCGAACTGCCAGGTTGCGTCGCCGGCAGTTGGATTTCACCGATTCCGCATCGCGGACCGCTCCCGAGCCACCGGATGTCGTTTGCAATCTTAAACAAACTCACCGCAATCGTCTTCAGGTGACCGCTGACTTCAACGACTGCGTCCTTTCCACCCTGTGCCTCAAAGTGATTTTTTGCCTCGTGAAAAGCGATGCCGGTGCGTTGCTCCAAATGCCGCAGCATTTTTTCTGGAAGATTAGCATGACGGTTGAGACCTGTGCCCACCGCGGTTCCGCCAAGTGCCAGCTCACGCAAAGCTTCGATCGATTTCTGCGCTCGTTCTTTGGCATAAGCAACCTGTTGCGCGTAACCCGAGAATTCCTGCCCGAGGCGAACTGGCGTCGCATCCATTAAATGCGTTCGGCCGATTTTCATGACGTTCCAGAATTCTTTCGCTTTGGCTTCCAGTGCGACGTGTAATTTTTCGAGTGCCGGAACGAGGCAACTCTTTAATTGTTCCGCCGCGCTGATATGAATGGCGGACGGTATCACGTCGTTGCTGGACTGGCCCATGTTGACGTGATCGTTGGGATGCACCAATTCACGCGACCCGATTGCCTTGCCTGCTAGTTGGGCGCAGCGATTCGCGATGACTTCATTAGCATTGGTGTTTGTGCTGGTACCCGAACCGGTCTGGAAAATATCGAGCGGAAAATGGTCGTCGAGTTTTCCTTCAACAACTTCTTCAGCCGCCTGCACGATTAGCGCGGAACGCTCCGCATCGAGCAAGCCAAGGTCGTGATTTGCTTGTGCGGCAACCCATTTGATCAAGCCAAGAGCGCGAATGAATGGCCGTGAAAACCGATAGCCGCTCACCGGAAAATTTAGCACTGCGCGGTGAGTCGATGCGCCGTGGAGAGCCGACGCTGGAAGCGTCATCTCGCCCATCGAATCTTTTTCCCTTCGGGTCGGCTTTTCCGTCATGCCGAACGATGTGCGCTAACGCTAAAGCTCGCCGCCTGCAGAGTCCCGCGATTGCGACTATCAGGCGGATGCGTCTTCTGAAAAACAGTGATGAACATCGGAGGTATGTTTTGCAGGAAGTACTCTGACTGGGCGTGCTCGAACAGGGTCGCGTGTTGCTTCAGTTCGTTCGTGACTTGATAGATGATGAAACTGCCACCACGCGCCAGCGAATCATATGTTTTTTGCAAGAGTGCGCGTTTCTTCTCAATTTTAAGGATGCTGAACGGAATACCCGAAAGAATATAATCGCAGCGATCGATGCGATGGCGTTTCAATTCGTGTGGCAACGAAGCCGCATCGCCATGAATGACACGTACACGCCGGTCGCCGGCAAACTGTCGTTCCAAATCGCGCGCGAATGCTCGGTCCAACTCAAACAAGAGCAGATGTGAATCCGGACACATCCGCCGTGCAATCTCGCGCGAATGTACTCCTTCTCCCGGCCCGTACTCGGCGATCACACGTGGCTGACTAAAATCCATCTTGCTGGCGACACGTTCCACCAGTGCTTTGGAACTGGGAATGATTGATGCAATCTGAAACGGCCGTTTCAAAAATTGTTTGAAAAACAGGGCACTCACGAGACGCGAACAGTCGTCTTGCACATCGAAGTTGTCCAGTCACGAAGTGGTCGCACAAACGGTAGGATTTCTACTGCGGCTGGAAACTTTCTTGCAGAAGGGCAAATTGCCCGCCTTGCTGCCGATATCTCGCTTGACTCGTCTCTAGACCCCGATCAGTTATCACTGCTGATTTGAGCGCGGTTAGCTCAGTGGTAGAGCACTACCTTGACACGGTAGGGGTCACAGGTTCGAACCCTGTATCGCGCACCATCATACGCGGCGAGAAGTCGCGCCAGGCTTAACGCTCAGCCGGAACACAACACTCCATGCGCCAGTAATGGGTCCTCTAAATCACCGAAGAAAGAGATGCAGTAGCCGCCTGGTTTCTGCTGCTCTATCGTACTTCTCGTACGCCCTTCTTAATGCGTCATCGACGCAGCCGCTTCCGCGTGGTGGATTTGTTGCGACCGGGAATCCATTGGACTGATTATCCTTCGGCGGCGCGAACGAGGTAAGAGTCTGTTTGCATGTTGGAGTCGGCGGTCACGCGCCGGGTTCGATCAGCGGGAGGCATGAGCCCGGCAAGAAACGTGCCTATATGTTGGCTGCTCTTAGTCTGAAGGTCTGGCTTACTGAAGATCAGGACAGAGGGCCTATCGCTTAGGTGAAATTCAAATGTCCCTGGCGTGTTTAAGCGTTCACCGTTACAAGAGGCAACCAGGTCATCGCAAGTTCGCACCAGCTCATTGCGGTAAGAGCCGTTGGTGTCGGCGATGATTCTTGGGCCTCGAACGTTCGGCAGCCAGACCAGATGGCCACCTTCATCTTCTGATTGTAATTGGAATCCCACGTCTCGATATGAGCGAGAGCTGCACCCGGAGAACAATGGTTTGACGGCAAGGTGCACTTTCATGGGAAACGGACTGTGCAATTGCCATGAAAAGGCTGCGGCCGATCTGTCATGCGGCAAGAATATCTGCTGTTCGAGGATGATTCCGGACGCGAGCTGGAAACGCGAACGCGGCCACGAGATGGCTCCAAACAATGCACCGGTACAAGGCGAATGCGAACCGTCCATCAGTTCCTTGGAACAGATTGTGTAAACGCCAATCGGCGCCGTAAGCGTGGCTTCTAAAGCAACCAGGACTGGCGCCGAGGAATCTCCGGAAGAGCAAATCGTGATCATGATGTGAAAGTTTAGAAATGCGTCGCGATTCCGGCGGATTCCTTACAACGTGAGTGATCATTATATTCGCCACAGAGATCTCGCCGCCGTCGCGACACTAATATCCTGCGAAAAAGCGAGCCTTATGCGTGTAAGGATTGGGATGCCTAGATCGACGTATCACTGTGGAAATGGATACAGCGCGCAAGGATTACGCACATCGCCCATGGGATTTTCCGAATTCGACAGCAACACCGGAGCCGTACTATCTGCGACGTGGGGAATTTCAGCGTGTCGTCGGACTCGGTGTGGCCGCATCGGGGTTCATCGCCGCCGCGCTGCTTGTTTATCATCAAGCGATCGCCGGTAAAGGTCACTGGCACACCGGACGCTGGCTGTTCTTTCCTTTAGCGTCGCTCCAGCTTGCGCGCATTACCAAGCAGCTGTTTACGAGACCAGCTCGCAAGCATCGCACAACAGCAATCTTAACAACGGTGGCGAATGCGCGGTCAGCGGCGCTTACATTCACACTATGAACCGCCTTGGCAGACACTCACTAGCCGCGTCGCTGTCGATACGTGTAGTAGACGCGGATGAGATGAATCGATTCAACGAGGAAATTTAAATGGCGGCTCAATCATACAATCCATCGCCAATCGGCAACCCATCGGTGCTCGCGCGAAGAAACTGGTGGCAAACGGCGCTGGTGAAACTTATCGGCAAACACACACCCAAATGCCGGGAAATGGTCCGCATTTTGTCGCAGTCAATGGACGAACCGATGCCACTCATGATGCGGATCAAGAAACGAATTCATTTTCTGATCTGCTGCTGGTGCCAGCGCTACGAAGAACAGCTTCGCTACATTCGCCGCACCGCATCCAGATTTCCGGAACATGCTGATAAAGCCTCCGATGCCTCGCTTCCCCCGAAGGCAAAAGAACGGATTAAGGCTAAAATAGGCGAGCAGGCACAGTAAATCTCTTTTTCTGATTTGGGCGTTGTAGAAGCCCATTGTCTGATCGCCAGGTTGCGTAGACAACCCTGATGTCGTGCAAATTCTGTGCATTCGCTGCCCGTGCGTCGATTAAAAAGGGTCACCGGACCCGAGTCCAAAGAACTGCATCTGTAAGGTTCTTAAGCCGGTCGCGACGAATCGGGTGAAGTGCAGTTCGGATAATCCGCCTGCGAAAACAAACAAAAACCCAACTTACATGATATACAAAACCATCCTCGCTTCTTTAACCGCACTGGTCATTGCTGCGGCGGGCAGCTTTGCCCAGGACGGCCACAAGAGCGGACCGTTTCAAGGCGCGAAAGCCAACAAGGGCTTCGTCACGCACACCACGCAAAACGGCAAGAGCACCCTCACTCTTTCCGATGACTTCGTCCCGCCGCAGACACCCGATCCACATTGGCAGGTCGTGGACTCGAATGGAACGACCTACCTCTTGGATCGGCTCATGACCAAGGGCGACAAGATGAACAAGTCGATCGTCGTCCCTGATTACGTCAAAGACATCGCCAAAGTGCAGATGTGGTGCGCGTTTGCTGAGACAAATCTCGGCGAAGCCGCCTTCGAGCACCCTGTCAAATAACATCATGCCGCCTGGCCGCGCCTAACAAGTGGCCGGCCAGGAGGGCAAATCGAAAAACCCATGAAAAATTTTATGAAAATCTCAACTGGAACAATTCTTGCGACAGTAATGGCCGTCGCTGCGAACAGCCACGCGCAGATTGTAGAAAAGAAATCACTCAACCTCGACGGCGCAAAAAAAGCGATCGCCGCCGCGGTCGAGTACGCGAAGAAGAACAATGCCCCCGGCGGGGTCGTCGCTGTGGTCGATGAAGGCGGAAATTTGATGGCGCTGGAACGCCTCGATGGAACTTTCGCTATGGGCGCGACCATCTCGATCGGCAAGGCCCGCACCGCTGTGCTCTTCAAGAAACCGACGCGCGTCTTTGAAGAATTAATCAACAAAGGCCGCACAGCCATGACAGCGCTAGATGGATTCACTCCGTTGATCGGCGGAATTCCGATAGTAATCGATGGTCAAGTCGTAGGCGGTGTCGGAGTAAGCGGCGCAGCTAGCGCGAACCAGGATGAAGAGCTCGCGCTCGCCGGCGCAAACGCGCTCATGGGTAGCGCAGCGCACACTGAGATGCCGTTGCTGTTGACACCGCCTCCGGCTACAGCCGCGATCTTTATCGACAGCAAGAAGATTGCCGCTGCGTTCATGAAGGGAATGCCATTGCTCGAAACTGCGGGCTACAAAGTTCACGCTAGCCGCCGCGTTGAACCAGGCCAGGCCGAGATCCACACGCTCGACACGGACGTTATTTACGTTGTCGATGGATCGGCCACGCTCGTGACAGGCGGAAAAGCAATCGATAAGAAAGTTATCGGGCCTAACGAGATCCGCGGCAGCAGGATTGAAGGCGGCGAAGAACACCACATCACTAAAGGTGACGCCATCATCATTCCCAACGGTGTCGCGCATCAATTTACCGCCGTCGCGGGCGAGTTGCACTATTTCGTCTGCAAACCAACTGCGCTGGCAGACGCGCGTCTGACCACACGCTAACCGTCAACAAATACAAACCTATGAAAAAAATACTCATTATCTCAATCGCTGCTTTTGCAGCAAATTATGCTGCGAACGCGGGCTGTTCGTTGCCAAAAGACCTCGGAGTTCCATCGTCGCCCTTCGTTTTAAGCGGATCCGCAAAACATGATTCCGCGACGACGCCTGTTACTAAACAGACGCGGGTCTCTGGTCGGGCCCAAGCCGGGAACCAATCAAACCGAAGTGATCAGCGCGTTACCGCACGCTGATTTTTCGCAACCATCATTCACCCAGGTCCGACTATGAAAAACCTTATTCTCAGCATCGCCGCATTAGTAACCTTCGCCGTTTTGGCGCCGGCCGCCGAAGTCATCAACGTCGACAAGAACGGTCTGGCTCTCCAAGGGTACGATCCGATTGCATACTTTACCGACGGAAAGCCGGTCAAAGGCTCGCCCCAGTTCACGGCCAGCTACAAAGGCGCGACCTACCAATTCGCGTCCGCCGAGCATAAGCACCAATTCGAGAGCTCCCCGGCAAAATATGAACCGCAATTTGGGGGATTCTGTGGTTACGCCGCGTCAATCAACAAGCTTGCACCGGTCGAGGTCCAGTATTTCCAAGTGCTGCATGATCGCTTGATCCTCCAACACAACGAGAAGGCTTGGAAACTTTGGCACCAGGATGTCGAAGGAAATCTGAAAAAAGCCGACGCCAATTGGCCGACGTTGTCGCAGCAAAAACAGCCCGCGTCCTGAGGATCAACGATGATGACTCCGCTCTCAATCGATGCTTCGCTGGTTCGCGCTTGGGCGACGCAGCTCAATCGCGAACACCGCGACGCGCCTACAGGCGCTTCGCTTCGGCGTTTGCGTTTCACGGTGGTCTTCATCCTTGGCGTGTTACTTTTCCTGGCTGGGCGCGCGTTTGCGGAGACAAATGCGGACGCGCCCAGTAGCAGGCCGGACGCGGTGATCGATCTCGCGACAAAGGAAGGAGTCGATTTGGTCAAAGGTCAGTGGCGTTATAGCGACACGAAAATCACCCAGGTCGATTTCAAAGCTGCCGGCGCGGACAAACAACCAACTGGCAAATCGGTTAAAACATATGATTTCGTGCCGCACGCGGGCGGCGCCGATTTCGACGATTCAAACTGGGAGAGAATCGAGCCGGCAACGCTCGACGCACGCCGATCGACGGGTCGGCTTTGTTTTAACTGGTATCGAATTAACATCACGATCCCGCCGCGCGTGAACGATGTCGATCTTGCGGGAACAACCGCAATTTTTCAGACATCGCTTGACGATTACGCTGAGATTTGGGTAGATGGTGAGCTCGCACGTGCGCCTGGGCAAAGTGGTGGCTCGGTCATTAAGGGTTGGAATGCGGCGAACCGTCTAATTATCAATCGCAGCGTCCAGCCCGGTCAGAAAATCCAGCTCGCGATTTTTGGTATCAATGGGCCTCTCTCGAACCCGCCCACCAACTACATCTGGATGCGGGAGGCGAAGCTTGAGTTTTATAAGGATGGCATCGCGCCGGTCGCGATTACGCCGAGCGAAGTAAACGTCGAAATAATTCGCAAGGATCCGGCGCTCGACACGATCGTTCCGCCGAACCCGAAGATCTTCAAGCTCGCCGAAGGTTTCAAATTCACCGAAGGCCCGGTGTGGGATCGCAGAGGCGGTTATCTGCTCTTCAGCGACCCGAACAGCAACACGATCTACAAATATTCACCGGATGGAAACGGCACCCTCACCGTGTTTCGCGAGAAGAGTGGCTACGAAGGCGCGGATATCACCGAGTACGGTCAGCCTGGCTCGAACGGTTTAACGTTTGATCGGGAAGGTCGCTTGACCATAAACCAACACGGAAATCGTCGCGTCGCGCGGCTCGAGAGCGATGGCACGCTCATCGTTCTCGCCGACAAATTCGAAGGCAAGCGACTCAACAGCCCAAACGATCTCGTCTATCGTAGCGACGGCACGCTTTATTTCACCGATCCGCCATTTGGTTTGCCGAAGTTTTTCAGCGATCCGCGCAAAGAATTGCCTTTTAGCGGTGTCTTCGCGGCCAAAGACGGGAAGATCCAACTGGTCAGCACGGATCTGACCGGGCCGAACGGCCTAGCCTTTTCGCCCGATGAAAAATTCTTCTATGTCGATAATTGGGACGATCACAAAAAAGTTGTGATGCGCTACGAAGTTCAACCCGATGGCTCGCTCAAGAATGGCAAACTCTTTTTCGACATGACGAGCGCTGGGACAGAGGACGCGCTTGATGGACTGAAGGTGGACAAAGCGGGCAATCTCTACGTTTCCGGTCCGGGCGGTCTCTGGATTTTATCGCCACAGGGCAAACATCTCGGCACGATCATCGCGCCGAAACATCCGCACAATTTTGCCTGGGGCGACGCGGATGGAAAAACTCTCTACCTCTGCGCGCGGAGCGGACTCTACCACATCAAGCTAAACATCGAAGGCATTCGGCCCAAATGATCTGCCATTAGATCGACATGTTGCGTTCACTGAAAGAACACTGGCCGGAGTATTTCTGCGAAGCAGCCGAACTCGGCTTGTTCATGGTATCGGCCTCGCTCTTTACGATGTTGCTTTGGCATCCGTCATCACCAGTTCTCAACCTGATTCCAGATCCATTTGTCCGGCGCATGCTGACGGGAATCGCGATGGGCGGCACGGCCATCGCATTGGTCTTCTCCCCCCTGGGCAAGCGCTCCGGCGCCCATTTTAATCCGGCCGTGACCCTGACGTTTTGGCGCCTCGGCAAAGTGAAAAACTGGGATGCGTTTTTTTATGTCATCGCACAATTCATTGGAGGAATCGCTGGCGTGTTCGTCGTGACTTTGGTCGCGCGCACAATGTTGTCGCATCCAGCGGTGAAGTACGTTGCCACATTGCCGGGTCCACACGGCATGGCGATAGCCTTCATCGCCGAGCTCATAATCGCATTCATTCTGATGACAGTTGTCCTCAATGTGAGCAATACGCCGCACCTGGCACGCTTCACTGGGATTTTCGCAGGATGCCTGGTCGCGATCTACATCACGCTGGAAGCACCGTTTTCAGGCATGAGCATGAATCCGGCGCGCACGTTCAGCTCGGCTTTTGTCGGTCATCTCTGGACCGGACTCTGGATTTACTTCATTGCGCCGGTGCTCGCCATGCAGCTTGCCGCCCTCATTTATCTATGGTCGAAGCGCACAGTTTATTGCGCGAAATATCATCACCACAACAACCAGCGTTGCATTTTTAATTGCCGGTTTCCTGAACTGCTCGAACGCGAGCAAGCGAGCAAGGAACCGTACCAAGCGACGACAACTCTGAATGAGAGCTCAGTGGCACATTAAATTTGCGATTGCCGCGCTGTTCGCGCTGCTCATTGCCACAAGTTTCGCGCAGTCGCCACAGGTCACGGTCAAATCTGTCGGCATGACGGTGAGCGACATGGATCGGTCGGTGGCCTTCTACTCGGAGCTCGCGTTTCAGAAAGTCTCGGACGTTGAAGTTTTAGGAGAGCAGTACGAACACTTGGAAGGCGTTTTCGGGGCGCGGATGCGCATCGTGCGGATGCAGCTCGGAAACGAGTATCTCGATCTAACAGAATATCTCACGCCGCGCGGGCGACTCATTCCCGCCGATTCGCGCAGCAACGATCTTTGGTTTCAACATATCGCGATCGTCGTGCGCGACATGGACCAGGCATTTGAAAAACTGCGCGCGCTCAAAGTGCAGTTCGTCTCGACTGGGCCCCAAACGCTACCGGCATCGCTCCCCGCGGCTGCTGGAATCAAAGCGTTCTATTTTCGCGATCCGGATGGGCATAACCTCGAAGTAATTTACTTTCCGCCCGGCAAAGGCGATCCGCGCTGGCAGGAGAAAACGGACAAGTTATTTCTTGGCATTGACCACACGGCGATTGGCATCGCGAACACAGAAGCCAGTTTGCATTTTTATCGCGACTTGCTCGGGTTTCGCAAAGCTGGCGAAAGCGAAAATTTTGGGACGGAGCAGGAACATTTGAACCAGGTGTTTGGCGCGCACCTGCAGATCACAGGAATGCGCCCCGCATCCGGCGCGGGCATCGAGTTTCTTGAGTACCTTACCCCGCGCGACGGCCGGGCACGTCCGGCGGACGTTCACGCGAATGACATCGTTCACTGGCAAACGATGATTACAACGGACGATGTCGATCTAACGGCCAAGAAATTACGCGATGCGCACATGCATTTCGTTTCGCCTGGCGTGGTCTTTATGCCGAAAGATAAAGCGGGATTTTCCAAAGGCGCTCTCGTGAGCGATCCCGATGGACACAACGTGCTGCTCATTCAGAGGTAGGGCACGATCGGGGGAGCGCGCCAACGCGCAGAGCGAAGCGGCTAGGCTGCGGGAAAATTCTCGCGCGCGTACCGAAGCGCTCGCGACATCCAAACAAGTTCGTTCAGAAACTTGTCCACGCGTCCGGCGTACGCCGGATCGGTAATTTTGCCAGAAGCGGGATCGAAGAGCTTCCCCGCGGTACCGAAATAAACGTCCGAGAAAATCGTGACCAGTCCCAGCTCCCGCAGCACGGGCACCAAACTCTGGATCATGCGCGCGCCGCCGAATGGACCGGCTGACACGCCGCAAACGCCGACCGCTTTGTGGATGTACTCCTTCAGGTTTGTGTCGAGCACGTGTTTCAGCAGCCCTGGGAAACTGTGATTGTATTCTGGGACGACGAGGATAAGACCGTCGGCTCGCGCGACCGTGGCTGAGAACTGAGTGTCTTTAAGCGCTTCACCGGCGTCATCGACCGCGAGTCGAATCTTCCGAATATCAATCAGCTCGGTCTGAATATCGCCGCGCTTTGATACTTCGCCGAAAACGAAATTGGCGGCGGGTTCGCTCAAGCGGCCCTGGCGCGCGGTGCCGAGAACGACCGGAATGAAAACGGGGCGCGCTGCGTCTTGCGTAGCCATACTTGGATTTGTCGCGGTAATTTAGGGAAGCTTACAGTTACGCGGGAGTGAAATCGTTTTGGTCGCCAGCGCCTTATTTGAACAGCACGGTCCAGACTTGTAACGCATCGTCGCCCGCCGTTTGGAAACAGCAACCTCTGTGTAGCTAACTGTTGCCGCGTCCGGTCGATGCATGCAGATCGAGAACGGTCCGCGCTCTGGGGAGTGCGATCGGTGCAACCGGCGCAGCCAATCGAGGCGGCCCTCGGATTTTTGCCTTTGCGCGGCTTTGCAAATTCGGCCCCGTTCACGTTCAGCCTTCGGCTCATCCAAGCCCGACGAAAACCAATGGCGCCGTACCCAGGCGTGTTTGTGAGTCGAGAGGTGATCACGATCCCAACGCCATTCGATGACTTTCTTTTCCGACGGAATGATTGCAATCAAGCGGAACGGCAGCAGCCGGCGTAGTGGCAACGCAGCCAATCCAGCGGCAATTTCCTTGTCCGAAGACTTCGCGGCCAACGCCTTGACGACTTGCCCGCGACTTGCAATTGAACGAACAGGCTGTCGCTCGATTCTGTGCCAGTTAATCAATGCGAGGCACACTCCGGCATCATTAGCAGCGATCCATGTGCCACCTTGCGGCTCGCACGGAAAAATAGCGCGGCGATCCGCAAGATCGACAATCGCCGGCGGCAACGCAGTGGAACGCGTAAATTTTTCGTCGCGATTCATTGCGAGATAAAACCCACGCAGGTTTGGGACAAAGGAAATCGTGCACATCAACTGGCGCACGGATATGATACCGCAGCGGCCGAGTATCGTCGCCACTTTCGCCAAAGTGTGCGCAGCGGCGACGGCCTGCAGCCTCGCGCGCGATTGGCAGCACCGATGGCGAAGACGAGCTTCCATTGGCGAAATAATGTGCGGTAAGCCGAGATGAGCGAGTTGCGCGCATCATAGATGTTTGTTGCCTCCGATGAGGCCCCGTTCAGCTCCACAATTTGGAAATTCCTGCCTTGTTTGAAATCTTCTTCGTTCTCGTAGCGAATGTCGTAGCGGCCAATATAAAAACCCGGGACCTTTCGAGAGATGTTGTCGATCACGCGCTCGAGCGCGTTAGTCCGGAGGCGCCGGCCGTCGCGAAAGATGCATCCCTGCGCATGATTGCCGGTTTCGACCAATTTGAGGACTTCGCCGGCAAAAAGTATCTCACTCCGGCGATGAGCAAATCGCCGCAGGTAAGTGCGCGCAATCAGCGCGGCGCGAGAATCAGCCCCAATCAATTCCTCAACCGTGCGAACCCCGTCGCCGGTGATCGTTGGGAAAATCTTTTCAGTGATCGAAAAGATTTGCCCGCGTGCTTTGCCGGGAAAGCGGAAATAAAAAATCCCGGCTTCATGCCGTCCGTTTGCATAACGCTGAAGCACCACTGGCGCCTCTACCTCTACCAAATAATCGAGGGCATCACGCATTGATCTTATTAACCGTACACCATTGCCGCGCTGCCCCACGTCAGGCTTCAAAATGAATGGCAGCGTGACGGCATGTTCGCGGCAGAGTCGATGAATAGAGAGGAGTCGATCGGTCGTCGTCCAACCATCGAGGAGGAAGGCCTCCGCTACCGAGTCGGGGCTCGTGGCGTGTAATTGATCGAGAATCTCGAACTTGGATTCTCCGACGAATCCGCCCGTCGCCATTCCTGGATTCGCGGCCGTGGGCAGACTCAAATTACGGTAACGAACGGCGAGCCAGAAATAATAGAGGGCAACAGGAATGTAGAACAACCAGGCCGGCCAAAACTCCCAATGCGTCCAGCGTCGCGCTGCGACGGTGATTTGGCGCAGGATCGACATCTTGAGAATTTTTCGACCGATAAGCGTTGCACTGAGAAGCAAGAGCGCCGTGAAAACAAAGGCGGCGATTTTTGTTTGCGTGAACGTGAACCAAGCGACGGCATGAGAGCCGAGCAGTTTTGTGAGCGCGAAGAAAACGCTGATCCACAGGAGCGCGCCGATCGCAGTAATGAGCGCAAAGCGGCCGGCTGGCATCGCAAACAAACCAGCGGCGACATAAGTCGGCAGACGTGTGCCCGGAACGAAGCGACTGGCGATTAAAGCGAAGGCGCTATTTTGCGCGAAAGTCTTTTCGCAACGTGTAATCGTGACCGGATCAGCCAGCCGCGCCAGCCAGCGACTGCCTAAAACATTTTTGCCGGCGTATCGAGCGAGAGAATAGAGACCGAGATCGCCCAGCCAAATTCCGGCAAAACAAGCCGCAAACCCGAGCGGCCAGCTAATCGGCCCACCGAAGATCGACAACGCGGAAGAAATTGTTGCTGCGTCTTCAGAGATGAAGCTCAACAAAATAATTGCGGTCGAAGCAAGGAGCGCTGGCGCAATCATTGGTTTGAGATCACGCCGCTTTTGCTTGATCGGCCTGATATTTCAGCGTCGACGGTGCAACGCCGAATCCGGCAGGTAATCGCACGTCAAGAAGACCGCAGATCACCGCGATTAGCGCGTAATGATGAATCGCATGCGCGACCGCGTACATGAGTTCGCGGCCAATTGTCGATCCGATCAGCGGTGCAGCGTCGAGTTCGTAGTTTATCTTGCTTCGGACATTGATTGGGCAATCGAGAAATCGCGTTGGGATGGATTCACAAACGCACAGGATTCGATGTGTTTCAGCAAGCGCGAACATGCAATCGTTCTCGACCCAGGAGTTTCGCTCGCGATGATCGTAATCGATCTCGCCAGCGTCGAGGCCTGACAACAGACTCTTAAAATGATCCAGGCAATGCCGGTAATGCCCGCCAACAGTGGAACCAAACACGGTAGGCAGTTTCCGCTTGTAATCTTCGTCGCTGAGGGAATTCAGCAGCGCTGCGCCTTGGCGCAATACCTCGGCGACGGCCTCGTGTAACGGGGATCGCTTCACAAATACGCTCCGATGAGTGGAAGCCGTCGGCGTTGCAAAAAAAGCAGGACAGCACTGCAAGCAGCCACAACGAGGGCCAAACCAAATAGCAATCCCCCATCGCCCATCACTTCGATCCCTAGAATCGTGAGATGACTCAAGATCGCGCCGGCCATAACGGCGAGCGCGAGGCCGGCGCCGAGCCACGTGGTCGGCGGAAACAAAATCAGAATCGCCGCGACCAGTTCGGCAACGCCGGAACCAAGGCGACCCCACGGTTCGAGTCCGACTTTGCTAAAGATATAAACAGATTCAGCCGCGCCCGTGAATTTGAAAAACAGTGTTTGCAGGAGAATCACCGCAGCCGCGATGCGGCAAATCCAGGCGATGACTATCGTTGTTTTGCTGGTGTGATTCATAAAGAATTTTCGTTTCCTGTTTTGTCGGAGGAGAAATCGATTCCTTACAGCGAAACACTTAATTGAGTGCAGGCTCGCGACGCCTCCATTGGTTGCGGAGCGGTTACGGCGAATGGCAATCACACGATCGTAAGGAGCGCGATTGCGCAACGACTAACCATCAATATGAAGCAAATCCTTTCCCTTGCCCTCACTTTGCCATTGCTGCTCGCCCATCCCGCGAAAGCGCAATTACCGGTGAAGAAAGTTCTAACTCTTGAAGTTGCGACGAAGATAGCGGCTGCGGCCCACGCCGAAGCGAAAAAACGCGGCGCCACGGTGGTGATTGTTGTCGTTGACGACGGCGGTCATCTGTTGTTGCTCGAACGCCTTGACGACACACAGGTCGCGAGTGTGGAGGTCGGGATCGGCAAGGCGCGCACGGCCGCGATTTTCCGCCGTCCAAGCAAGGTGTTCGAAGATCAGGTCCGCGACGGGCGCGTAGCTGCGCTGGCCCTGCCCGGTGCAACGCCGTTGCAAGGCGGTATTCCTATTGAAATTGAAGGCAAAGTGATCGGCGCGATCGGCGTAAGTGGTAACACGCCGCAGGAAGATGAAGACATCGCCAAAGTCGGAGCGGCCAGCGCCGTCGCGGCGATTGGACAATTTCGGGCGAACTAGCAGCGAATCATTTCCAATCAGCACGCTAATCAAATCGCGATTTTTCAGCGCGCCTAAGCTCTGGCCCGCAGATGAACGGCACGTTCGACGTCCCGGCTGGACCGAGCTGTTCTATGACTTGGTCTTCGCGGCCGCGATCAGCCAATTGAGCACGCCGCTCGAAGGGGATTATTCGCTTCATGGCGTGTTGCACTACGCTTTTTTGCTGGCGCTAATTTTTCTCGCTTGGCTCGGCTACACAAACTTCTCCACGCAGTTTGCTGTCGATGACGTGGTCCAGCGCGCCCTCATTGTGGCGCAAGTATTTTTCGTCGCGGTAATGGCGGCGAACGCGACCGGGCCGCTTAGCAGCCGGGACGCGGCGGGGTTTGGAGCGGCCTATGGAGGAGTTCGCGCAGTTCTCGCCTTGCAATACGCGCGAGTCATCGGATTGCCCCGCACTCGGTCTGTTGTTATTCGTCGTATCGGATGGCTTGTCGCAGCCGCGGTTGTTTGGACCGCTTCCGCATTGCTGCCTGCGCCGCACCGATACGTCGCTTGGTGCCTCGCTTTCTTAATGGACATCGCAAGCTCATGGCCGCCGTTGCGCGGTACGATCGTGCTGCCACCGGGGGCCGCGCATTTCCCGGAAAGGTTCGGGCTGCTGACCATCATCCTGTTAGGTGAATTTATCGCTTCGGTGATGCGCGGAATAGAAAGTCAGATGGGCTGGAGTCTTTTAGCCGCGTCCGCCGCGGTACTGAGTCTGGCCTTGGGATTTGCTCTTTGGTCGTGCTACTCGGACGGCGCCACCGGTTGGGAAACTCGGCACATGCGGACAAACAAGCATGTGGTTCAACTGCGTATCTGGATCGCGCTTCATTTTTTGCTGTTCCTGGGCATCGGCATTCTCGGGGTTGGTGCGCGCCATGGTATTGCGTTGCCGTCGGGCGGATCTTTCGGCGCGACTGAACAACGGCTAATCTGTTTCGCCGGGGCGGGCACCATGCTTGTAATAATAGGAATCGCAGCAACTTCGGAGCGTCACATTAGTCCGCGAAATAGTTGGGTGTGGCTGGCACAGGTTGCGATTGCGGTTTTTGTTCTAAGCCTGGGGCCACTCGCCTCGCGAATCATTGCGACCGCACTTCTTTTGGTCTTGTTCTTCTGCTTTGTCGGCCAAACGGCGCTACTCCTCGTCAATCAACGCACACACCGCCACATGGCGGAGATTTAGAATCAGTTTTTTTACTGTCGCAGTGCTTCTTTAAGGCGCTCTTTCGCTTCGGCGGGAAGCTTTGCGTCAGAGACCTCGCCGATTTTTTCGGGAAACTCGCGAGCGACTTCGCGCATGTACTTGAGCTGTTTCGCGTAGCGCTCGCAAAATGAACACATGAGATAATGAATGCGCAATTTGATCCGCGTGGAGAGCGGCAGCGGCTTGTCCATGCCTAGGGAAAGAATGCGGATCACCTCCGGGCAAGTCGGCGTGAACCGGCAGATGAGCAGCACAATTTGCAGCTGAAACCAGTTGCGGTGCTCCTGGAAGATAGACGAGTCGTCCGGCGGGCGCGGATTAGGAGTCCATTCCGACGTTGGTTTTAGCCGTTTAATGTTGCACCTCCGGATTCTCAAACCAGTTAGCCGCCAGACATTCGCGCAACGCCATTCGCGCGCGATGGAGCATGACCCACAGGTTGCTGTCCGAAATCGAAAGCGTCGCGCAGATTTCCTTGCTCTCGATTTCATCCATTTCGCGCATCATGAACACGGTGGCGACACGCTCCGGCAGCTTGGACAGGCAGTCGCGCATCGTCTGCCAGAATTCGTCGCGATGCATGACCTCGTCGGCCTCCGGTTTCCATTCTTTTGGGCCGTTCATGTGAACCCAGTAACCTTCCGGCACAAATCTTTCGGCGCATTCGTCGTCGAGAAATTCCAAGTCGGTGAAGGAGGTCTCGCGTCCGAGCTTGCGGTAATAGTCGCAGAGCTTGTGTTTCAAAATACCGCACAACCAGCTCCGCACCGAGGACTGGCCGGCAAATTTCTCGTGGCCGCGCATGGCGGCGAGAAATGTTTCCTGAACGAGATCCTGCGCCAAATCCGGGTTGCGAACGCGGGCCAGGGCGTAGCGATAGAGCACGTCTCCATGTTCATCCACCCACGCAGCGGGATCGTTGCCAGCAACGAGCGAAGCCGCGTGCTTGATCGCCTCATTTGTCATACCACCGTCAATGCCTTCGGGCCGAAATGACATATCGCGGATGTACTCGGATCCATTTGAATTGTGAAGGAAATAGCGCAGCCGCCTGATGGTGTGTTCTTGGCTGGGGCCAGATCGAGAACCGTGGAAATATGGTGCTGCATAAGCTAGTTGCCAACGACCTTTACGAATTTAAGCGCCGCAGAATTCATGCAATAACGCAGCCCGGTCGGCTTAGGCCCATCATCGAATACGTGCCCAAGATGCGAACCGCACCGGGCACAAGTGATCTCAGTGCCGCCGCCGAAACTTGAATGGTTTGCCGCACTGACCGCGTTTCCTGCAATCGGTTGCCAAAAACTCGGCCACCCAGTTCCCGAGTCATATTTTGCATCCGAGTTAAACAATGGATTGGCGCAAGCTGCGCAAAAGTAAATTCCTTTCTCGTGCGTGTGCCAGTAAGCGTTGGCGAAAGGCAGTTCCGTTCCCCCTCTTCGAAGTACGTAATACTGGCGACCCGTCAGGATGTATTTCCACTCATCGTTCGTGAACTGCACTTTTTGATCCAAAGGAATAGCCTCGAGCTTGGTCTGGATTCGCGCGGACTCTGCCTGATTAGGCTTGGCCGAGTCGCATGATACGCCTGCGGCACACGCGAGAAGAAGCGCCAAAGCAGTTACGTTAAGCCTTCGGACGAATTCGAGAAGCATTGTCATTTTGAATGATAAACGCGGCGGCCTCCTGCGGATTATCCCTAGCGAAGTGGATGCGTTGCGCGGGAAAGTAAATTGTTGAAAAAGCCCGGATCGTTTCGGCAGGCGGTAATCCTTCCTGGCATCGCTTAATCGCGCGTTGCAATCCGGTTGCGAACGAACAATCTACCCACGCGGTTAAGTCAAAGTGACGTCGATACGCGGGCTTGAAAAGAAAAATTCCCTCCAGCAGAACAACGTCGACCTTGCGGAATTCGTAGCGGTGCTTGCGCCTGTTCCCTTTTGCGTCGGCACAGTCCGCAACAAAACTGACGGCGCGGTTCTCCTTTAACGGGACGATCAATTGATTAAACATCTCATCGAAGCGCATGGCGTGCTCATAGAAATGGTCTCCCGGGCTGCGCCGACTCATGCAACTCTCAGGCAGGTTCAGCCAATCGTCTGCATTAATTATAGCGACACGCCAGCCGGCCTCTTGCAACCGTTGCGCAATCTTTTCAGCAATAAAGCCTTTGCCGCTGGCATCGATACCGCTGATGCCGACAACAATGGCACGCTGCGCCGACGTCACTCGGCGCTGCGCAATGATTCTAGAAATGAAAGGCTGGAGTCGCTTCAAACCTGTGCCGGGATTACTCCTGCCCGATTCCTGTGCATAGTCGACGCGTCGGTCGCCTCGTCGTTTGTCCGCCGGGCGTTCATTCGCTCGAGCAAGTGATCGCCGACGCGCAGCGCGTTGGCTATGATGGTGAGCCCTGGATTGACCGCGCCACTGGAAGGGAAAAAGCTTGCATCGACCACATAGAGATTATCCAGCTCGTGCGCTTTGCAGTTGCGATCGAGCGCGCTCGTCTTTGGGTCGTTTCCGAAGCGGATCGTCCCGTTCTGATGCGCCACGCCAGCCAGCGGGATGCGCTGGCCGAGATACAAATTGCGCGCGAAGAGGCCCTCATGGCATTCGTGGCCGTGCACGGAACACTTTGTTTGTTGCTGCATTAAAGATTCGAGTTTCTTGATCAGTCGCTTATGCCCTTCTTCGTTGTTCGGTTTGTATTGCAGGACGAGTTCGCCGGCGCGATTGATCGTAACCCGATTGTTTGGATCGGGCAGATCTTCGGACGTCAACCAGAAATCGAGCGAATGTTTGCCCATCAAATCGAGTGTCCACTTCGGCGCGACTTTCGGTGCTCCGGCCTTGAGCGTGTCGCCGTCGAGTTTGCCGACAAACGAGATGTGGCCCATGGGGAATTCCCATTCCGGCGAGCTGAAGTAAAAATCGTTTACCGAAAGAGTTTTCTGAAACACGGTCGGGTTCGGGCATTTCGACAGAGCCATCAGAACGGAATTCACATGACCCATGTAATGCCGGCCAACGACGTCGGAGCCGTTGGCAAGGCCGTTCGGATGATTGTCGTTGGCCGAACGCAAGAGCAACGCGGCGGAATTAATCGCGCCACCCGACACGATCACGAATTTGGCGGAGTAACTTTCTTTTGTTCCATTGCGCTCAACATGCACGGCTGTGACTTCTCGTCCGGAGCCATCCGTTTCCAGGCGCGTTACCTTCGTATCAGTAAGCAGGGTCACATTATCGTGTCTCAACGCTGGCACGACACAGCAGATGTGCGCGTCCGCTTTTGCGTTAACAAGGCAGGGGAAGCCGTCACATGTGTTGCAACGTATACACGGACTTTTTTGCGGATTTTTCTCATCCAACATGACGCCGAGTGGAGTATGAAATGGCTTCAGCCCGTGCAGCGCAAAGTCGTCGCTCAATTGCTGAATGCGCGGCTCGTGGCTGATCGCAGGGTATGGGAATGGTCCACTGCGGTGCGGCTCAGTCGGATCTTCGCCGACCGCGCCATGCACGTGATAAATCTGCTCCGCCTCAGTGTAATATGACTCGAATTCGTTATACGAAATCGGCCAGGCGGGTGAAGTGCCGCCGTAGTGTTTGATTTCGCCAAAATCTTTTTCGCGCAGGCGGAAAAGAGCTGCGCCGTAGAATTTCGTGTTACCGCCAACGTAGTAATTCGTGTGCGGATGCAGTTCTGTTCCGTCGGCATTCCGCCAAAGCTCCTTCGTGTTGTATTTGCCCTCGGCATTTACTGCGCGCGAATTCCAATTGTCTTTCTCACGCCGCACGTAAGGGCCGCGTTCAATTAACAAAATTTTCTTGCCACTCGGCGCAAGGCGATAAGCCAAAGTGCCGCCGCCCGCGCCCGAACCGATGATGATGAAATCGTAATCGCTCCCGTTGTTCATGCCGATTCGTCGCAGCGAGGAGCGAATCCTTACGCACTTTTGACGTTAGAATTACACTTCGATCCAAAATTGTTGAATGTGGCTTTGTAAGGAATCGCAAATCGTGACGACGAATCTGCAAAACCAACAAATCTTATGCCAACCATGCCAGCCGAAGCAGCTAATCGTCCGAAACCGAAAATGCCTCATGCGCAGAATTTCATGGATCTGCCAAAGCCGGTTGTTCCGAAAACCGAAAATCGTAAACTGCTCAAAGGCCAGAAAGCGATTGTGACCGGCGCCAGCTCCGGCATTGGCCGGTCCATTGCGCTCGCACTCGGGCATGCCGGCGCCGATGTCTGCATTAATTATGTCGCTGGCGAAGACAAGGCGCAGGCGATGGTCGATGAGCTGCGCGGCCACGGCCACACGGCGTTCGCTTATCGCGCCGACGTTTCGAACGAAGAGGATGTCGCCAAAATGTTCCAAGCCGTTCGCGACGAGTTCGGGACGGTGGACATTCTGATTAATAACGCCGGACTCCAGCAGGACGCGCCAGTCGACCAGATGACGCTCGCACAATGGAACAAAGTCATCGGTGTCAATCTTACGGGACAATTTCTCTGTTCCCGCGAAGCGATCCGAGAATTCAAACGTCGCGGTGTCCGGCCGGAGATTTCGTGCTGTGCTGGAAAGATCATCTGCATTAGCTCAGTCCATGAAGTGATTCCGTGGGCCGGCCACGTGAATTACGCGGCGTCGAAAGGCGGCGTGATGTTGATGATGAAAAGTATCGCCCAAGAAGTGGCGCCGTTCCGGATTCGCGTGAACTCCGTCGCACCGGGCGCCATCCGCACACCAATTAACATGCAGGCCTGGGACACACCCGAGCATTACGCCGAGTTGCTCAAGCTCATCCCGTACAAACGCATCGGTGAACCGGAAGAGATCGGGCGCGCCGCCGTATGGCTGGCGAGCGATGAATCGGATTACGTCCAGGGAACGACGCTTTTCGTGGACGGCGGTATGACGCTTTATCCCGGCTTCGAGACAGGAGGTTAAACCCATGACAATCGCGATCCTATCTGCGCTGGTCATTTTACTGTTCCGCATCGATTCCACTTCGCATCGTGAATCCAATTGATTCCAGTGCCGAGTGGATTCGAGGCGGACGGCCTCGGCGGATTCGCAAGTGGGACGGTCTCCGGAATTCGCAGCCGCCGTTATCACGCGCTTCTACTCACGGCAACGACGCCGCCTGCCGGCCGGATGGTACTGGTAAACGGCTTCGATGCGTGGGTCGAGACTCCTGATGGGACAGTTTCGCTTTCATCGCAGCGCTACGGGCCCGATGTGATCCACCCTGACGGCGCAACGCGCATTGAATCCTTCGAATACGAGCCGTGGCCGCGCTGGCGTTACAACATCGACAATGATCTTTTCGTTGAGCAGGAGCTGTTTATTCCGAAGGGCGAATCGGCGGTCTTCATATCGTGGAAGCTCGTCTCAAATAGAGATGTCGATCTTAAACTGAAGGTGCGGCCATTTTTAAGTGGCCGGGATTTTCATTCCACGCATCACGAGAACAGCGCGTTCCGTTTTGATGCCGAACAGAATGGCGAAGGCGTAACCTTTCGATCTTACGACGGCGTTCCGGCTGTCATGGCGCATTCGAACGGCCGTTATGGGCACGAGTCCGCATGGTATCGCAATTTTCTTTACTCCGAAGAGCAGGCACGCGGGCTGGACGCTGTGGAAGATCTGGCGTCGCCCGGTGTCTTCGAATTTTCATTCTCTTACAAACCTGCCCGCAATGCTTCGCATAGCGTTGCAGGCGGGCCGGCGATGCTAATGCTCGCGGCTGAAGGACACGCGACCACCCACATCGAATCCATCGAAGCACGGTATGCCCAGGTCAGAACGGTCGAGCAGGCCCGCCGGAAATGTTTCTCCGGTCCGCTCGAACGCGCCGCCGACGCATATCTCGTCAAGCGCGGCCAAGGAAAGACCCTCATCGCCGGCTACCCCTGGTTCGGCGATTGGGGCCGCGACACGTTTATTGCGATTCGCGGCCTCTGCATCGCGACCGGACATCTGGAAGACGCGCGCGATATTTTGCTCGCTTGGGCGGGCGTTGTTTCCCAGGGCATGTTGCCGAATCGCTTCCCCGATTCCGGTGAGCAGCCCGAATTCAATTCTGTCGATGCATCGCTCTGGTACATCATTGCGGTCAACGATTATCTTCTCGCAGCGACGAAACAGCCTTCGCTGACCGACGATTGTCATACCAAGAAATTACGGGCGGCAGTCGAAGCGATTCTTGCTGGTTTCAATGAAGGGACTCGCTTTGGCATCCGGGCCGATGGGGATGGATTGCTCTCAACTGGCCAACACGGCCAGCAGCTTACCTGGATGGACGCGCGCGTCGATGGTCGCGAGATCACGCCGCGCATTGGCAAGCCAGTGGAAATTCAGGCGCTCTGGCTAAACGCGCTCGCCATCGGTGCGAAATTTTCCGCGCGTTGGCAATCTCTCTTTGATAAAGGCCGCTCTGCTTTCGAAGAGAAATTCTGGAATGAGGACGCCGGCTATCTGGCGGACGTTATCGATTGCGATCATCAACCGGGCGCCGTCGACCTCACATTCCGTCCCAATCAAATCTTCGCTGTCGGCGGGTTGCCGCTCACACTGTTATCACCAGACAAAGCGCGGCGCGTTGTCGATGCAGTCGAGATGCTTTTGCTTACGCCAGTGGGTCTACGCTCGCTCGCGCCAGGCGAGCCGGGTTATGCGCCGCATTACCAGGGCGGATCGCGTGAACGCGATGCCATTTACCATCAAGGCACCGTCTGGCCGTGGCTGATCGGCCAATTTGTCGAAGCGTGGGTCCGCGTCCGCGGCTCCACATCCAGAACGAAAGCAGAAGCGCATGCCAAATTTCTTCCGCCAATCTATCAACATCTGAACGAGGCTGGACTCGGTCACATCTCAGAAATCTGCGACGCCGAACTGCCGCACACCCCACGCGGCTGCCCGTTTCAAGCGTGGTCTCTAGGCGAGCTGCTTCGGCTAGAACGGACTGTTCTTGCCTAAGAGTTCCACGATTATGGCGAACAAGACGCGTGTGCTCATTCTCGGCGGCGGGTTCGGCGGGCTTTACGCGGCGCTTGAATTTGAGAAGCGTCGCGATCCGCTATTCGAAGTTACGGTCGTCAATCGCGAGAACTTTTTTCTGTTCACACCGATGTTGCACGAAATCGCGGCGAGCGATCTCGATTTGACCAACATCGTCAATCCCGTCCGCAAGATGATCCGCCACGTGAACTTTTTCTGTGGTGACGTGGACAAGATCGACATTGGCAAAAAGCGCGTGACGGTTTCACACGGGTTCGACCGACACTCGCATGAGCTGGAATACGACCATCTGATTTTGGCGCTGGGGTCGGTGACGAACTTCTTCAATCTTCCCGGCGTCGCCGAGCACGCGCTCACGATGAAATCGCTCGGCGACGCGATTCAACTGCGCAATCGGTTGATCGCGCATCTCGAAGAAGCCGATACGGAATGCGCGCGGGCGGAACGCCCGCCACTGTTGACCTTTGTCGTTGCGGGCGGCGGCTTCGCCGGAGTCGAAACCATCGCGAGCATCAACGATTTCCTGCGCGACGCGCTTCCGTTCTATCCGAACCTAAAAGAGGAAATGCTCCGTCTCGTACTCGTGCATCCGGGGGAGTTCATTTTGCCGGAGCTTGGAGAGAAACTCGGCCGGTATGCCGATAAAAAGCTCCGTGAGCGCGGAGTGGAGATTCACGCGAAAACGAAGGTCGCAGCGGTGCGACCTAACGAGATCGAGCTGAACAACGGCGAGCGGATTACAAGTTCAACGCTGCTCTGGACCGCGGGCGTCTCTCCGAACCCGGCGCTGGACCTCGTCACGTGTCCGAAGGAGCGCGGCCGAATCAAAGTGAACGTAAACCTCGAAGTGGAAGGCGTTGACGGTTTATGGGCGCTGGGCGATTGCGCACTCGTGCCTGATCGCACGACGGGCGGCTATTGTCCGCCGACCGCGCAGCACGCGTCGCGCGAAGGAAAAATTGTCGCGCAGAATATCGTCGCGAGCGTTTACGGCGAACCGAAGAAGCCATTCAGTTTCAAAACGCTAGGATTGCTGGCCGCGATCGGTCGCCGCACGGGAGTGGCGCGGATTCTCGGCGTGAACTTCTCTGGATTTTTTGCCTGGTTTCTCTGGCGCGGAATTTACTGGAGCAAGCTGCCGCGCATGGAAAAGAAAGTGCGCGTGTCAATTGATTGGGCGCTCGACGTCTTTTTCTCGAAGGATTTCGTCCAATATCTCGACCAGCGCGCTCTCGCGCATACGCAGACCGAGACGCGGACTGCGCCGTGGAATCGCGAGCAGTTGTCTGTAGCCGGGATCGATGATCCCAGCTGTTCACGAGTTGGCCACAGGCGCCAGCCGGGGTCACCGCCCCCGGCTACAGTTGCAGCGTAAGGAATTTTCACATGAAACGACGAACTGATATGGAAGTTTCGACCACCGCCGAGCACCGGCGGCTTAACGAAGACGCATCACGCACAAAAAACTGGAAACGTTGGGGCCCGTATTTATCCGAACGGCAATGGGCCACTGTGCGCGAAGATTATTCGCCGTACGGAAATTGCTGGGATTATTTCCCGCACGATCACGCGCGCAGCCGAGCGTATCGCTGGGGCGAAGACGGATTGCTCGGCATCACTGATCGGCAATGCCGCCTCTGTTTCGCACTTGCGCTTTGGAACGGTAAAGACCCGATTTTAAAGGAGCGCCTCTTCGGTCTCACCGGCTCAGAAGGGAACCACGGCGAAGACGTGAAGGAGCTTTATTACTATCTCGATTCCACGCCAACTCATTCTTACATGAAGGCACTCTACAAATATCCGCAGGCGGAATATCCGTACGCACAGCTGGTTGATGAAAATCGCCAGCGCGGATTGGGGGCACCGGAGCTCGAGTTGATCGATACAGGCGTCTTTAATGAAGACCGCTACTTCGATGTGTCCGCTGAATATACGAAAGGTTCGCAGAATGACATTTTGATTCGCATTACGATCGCGAACCGCGGGCCGGAGAAGGCAATCTTACATCTGCTGCCAACACTTTGGTTTCGTAACACCTGGTCGTGGGGAGAAATCGCGGAAGAGTGCACGAGCAAACCATTAATTGCATTGAAACGTGACGGTCTCGCACATGTTCACCACGATCAGCTCGGCGAATATCAAATTTCCTACGAGGGCAACGCGACGCCGCTCTTCACCGAGAACGAAACGAATTCTGCGCGTCTTCACGGTTATCCGAGTGGTCAGCCTTTTGTGAAAGACGCGTTCCATGAGTACGTCGCGCACGGCCGGACGGATGCGGTGAATCCAGGGCAAACCGGGACAAAGTTCGCACCGCACTACGTCTTGAAGATTGAACCCGGGCAATCGCAGCTCGTCAGACTGCGCCTCTCAGCGAAAGGTGAAGTGCCAGGCAATGCCCTTGCCGATTTCGATCAAATCTTTGCCGAGCGCATGAAAGAGGCGGACGAATTTTACGACGCGATTTCGCCCGCCGGAATTGATGAAGAATCGATGAAAGTCGCGCGCCAGGGATACGCCGGACTGCTTTGGAGCAAGCAATTTTACAATTACGTCATTCGCGACTGGCTTGCTGGCGATCCCGCGCAGCCACCACCTCCGCCGGAGCGAAACTTCGGCCGCAACCGCGAATGGAGTCATCTTTTCAACCGCGACATCATCTCGATGCCGGACAAATGGGAATATCCATGGTTCGCGGCATGGGACCTCGCTTTCCACATGGTTCCGTTTTCAAAAATCGATCCGCACTTCGCGAAGAAGCAGCTCAATCTTTTCCTGCGTGAATGGTACATGCATCCCAATGGCCAAATTCCGGCTTATGAGTTCGCCTTCGGCGATGTGAATCCTCCCGTGCACGCATGGTCGGCTTGGCGCGTTTACAAGATGACTGGGCCACGCGGCAAGCGCGACACCGCGTTTCTTGAAAGCGTGTTTCAAAAGCTGCTGCTCAACTTTACCTGGTGGGTGAATCGCAAGGACGCCGAAGGCAACAACCTCTTTTCCGGCGGCTTTCTCGGGCTCGATAACATCGGCGTATTCGATCGTTCGAAGCCGCTGCCAACTGGCGGATTCCTCCAACAAGCGGACGGAACCGCGTGGATGGGATTTTATTGCCTCACGATGCTTTCCATGGCGCTGGAACTCGCGCAAACCAATCCGGTTTACGAAGACATGGCCTCAAAGTTCTTCGAGCATTTCATTGGCATCAGCGATGCGATGAATTCGCTCGGCGGTACCGGTTTATGGGATGAGGAAGAAGGTTTTTATTACGATCAGCTGAAGGTTGAGGGGCGAATGATTCCGTTGCGGACGCGGTCGCTCGTCGGGTTGCTACCGTTGATCGCGGTGGAAAATCTCGAGACCGCAAAGATCAACAAACTGCCCGGATTCAAAAAGCGGATGGAGTGGTTTCTCAATTACCGCAAAGATCTGGCTCAGTTGATCACCTATTGCGAAGTGTGCCCCTTCACCGGCAACCGTATGCTGGCGATCCCAACACGCGAGCGTTTGCGACGCGCGTTGCGCTACATGCTCGACGAAAATGAATTTTTATCGCCGCATGGCCTGCGTTCGGTTTCGCGCGTCCATCGCGAGAAGCCCTACATTTTCCGCGCCGGCAACGAAGAACATCGCGTCGATTACGTACCCGGCGAGGGGAACAGTTACCTGTTCGGTGGCAATTCGAACTGGCGTGGACCGATTTGGTTCCCGATCAATTTTCTCATCGTCGAAGCGCTCGAACGTTATCACCTCTTTTACGGCGAATCATTCAAGGTGGAATGCCCGACCGGTTCAGGAAACATGGCGACACTCAAGCAAGTGGCCGAAGAACTTTCGCGGCGGCTATCAAGTGTCTTTCTGCCTAACGAAAACGGCGCGCGGCCATGTCATGGCGAGATCACCAAGTACGCGACTGATCCGCATTGGCGTGATCTCGTGCTTTTCCACGAATACTTCCACGGCGAAACCGGCCGCGGCTGCGGCGCAAGCCATCAAACCGGCTGGACGGCCCTAGCCGTCAAATTATTGGAGAACACAATTGAACGTCCTGATCAAAGCGAAACAAACGACCGAAGCGGCGAAAGCCAGGCGGCAAAAGTACGCGATACGATTGGCTCAAAGCGCGGAAGAGGTGCGTCGCGCCCAGCGGTTACGGTTTGAGGTGTTCAATCTCGAACTGAACGAAGGCTTGGTCGAGTCGCATTTCACCGGGCTCGACGTCGATTCTTTTGACAAGGTTTGCGACCACTTGATCGTCGAACACGTCGCGACAAATGAAGTCGTTGGCACATATCGATTGCAAACCGGCGTTCGCGCTGCGGCGAACAACGGCTATTACAGCGAGCGCGAGTTTGATTTCACGCCGTATGAGTCATTGCGCGGTGAAATGATCGAGTTGGGCCGGGCATGCGTGCATGCTGAGCACCGCAATTTCAATTTGTTGCATCTGCTCTGGCGCGGCATCGCGCGTTACGCGTGCGAGCGAAACGCGCGTTTCCTCGTCGGATGCAGCTCGCTTACTTCGCAAGATCCGTTGGATGGTATCGCGATGTACGAGCAGTTGCGTGGCAAATATCTCGCTACACCCAAGCGGCAAACTGTGCCGCATCCGGCGTTCAGAGTGGATGTCGATCGTGGGGCGGCATCGTGCACGCCGCCGCCGAAGCTCATGCTCGCCTACTTGGCCATTGGCGCAAAAATCTGTGGCCCGCCTGCAATGGATCGGGAGTTTGGCACAATCGACTTTCTTACCCTCCTCGATCTTCATGCGCTGCCGACGATCGTCCGCGCGCATTTCCTGAGATGAACGCGTCTTCTGCTCGTGTAGCCGGCATCGGTGATGCCGTCAGGCCGGGATCAACGATCCCGGCTACAACCTTGCTTGCTGCGTGGCGCGCTTTCGCGGTGTTATTTTTCTCCGCGTGGGCGCTTGCAGAAATCATGGTGGTCATTCTATTCGTTAGGCGGGAGCGCCGTCTCGCCGCGCGCACCGAGTGGCTTCATCGTTGGTGCCGCTTTGCCTGTCGCGTGCTCGGTATTCGAGTGACCACATACGGCGCAATGCCGCGATCTAGTCTGCTCGTTTGCAATCATCTGAGTTACCTCGATATCATTGTTCTCAGCTCGATTAGACCATGCGTTTTCGTCGCCAAACGCGATGTCGCAGGATGGCCCTTGTTCGGATGGTTAGCGCGCGCGGCCGGCACAATTTTTGTTGATCGCGAGCGCAGATTGTCCAGCTCGGCAGTTCTCAATCCTATACGACACGCAATTAGCGGCGGCTTACTCGTTGTCGTGTTTCCTGAAGGGACAAGTTCCGACGGCTCGACAGTCTTGCCATTCAAATCGGCCTTGTTGGAATCAGCTGTGCAACTTCAATGTCCTGTCGCTTCCGCGTCGGTTCAATATGCACTCGATGACGGTTCGGTCGCCGATGAGGTCTGCTACTGGCGAGACATGACGCTGGTGCCGCATCTTCTTCACCTTTTCTTCAAACGCGAAATCCGATCGAGCTGCTCGTTCTCTCTTCCAAAAGTTCGGGCTGGCAATCGCAAAGAGATCACTCGCGAGCTGCGTGACGAAATCATGGCGATGCGATCATGAAGCTGAAGAAAAAGGCGATGCAGACACAATTCGTTCGCGTGATTTATCCCATAGATGGCGGGAGAATCACCCTTCGCGCTGAAGAGAACTGGGATTCGAATATCGAGGCTAATTCCATCCGAGAGAATGGATGTGTATCTGAATTTCAGATCGAAACGGAGCGGCCATATTTCTATTTCAAACCGGTCCTGCTTCGAGATGGCATCGCAATCTGGTCGCGCGGGGAAAATTTTCTAGCGGTCACGACTTCGAGTGCGCCATTGGAAATCCACCCACACTTTCGTGAAGATGCCCATTGCAGCGTATGTGAGTTGATGCCGCCGCTCGCCAGCTCCTCCGGCGCACAACATCGGTTCCGCGTCTTCCTGCCGCCCGGCTATTACGAAAATACGCTTAAGAAATATCCCGTGCTCTACATGCACGACGGCCACAATCTTTTCTTCAAAGAAGAAGCCTTTGTGGGAAACACATGGAGGACTGACGAGGTTCTCAATGTGTTAGATAAAATGAACGCTATCGAGGAAGTGATCGTCGTAGGAATTCATCCTAACGACCGCATGATCGAGTACACGTCGCCCGGTTACGAGGACTACGACCGGTTCCTTGTTGAAATGCTCAAACCGTTCATCGACGCGAAGTATCGGACACTGGCTGGACCCTCAAACACGGCAGTAATGGGCTCATCCTTGGGCGGTGTTGTCTCTTTTTATGTGGGATGGCAATGGTCAGAAGTTTTTGGCAAGATCGCCTGCCTCTCGAGTACATTTACTACAAGGACGATCTGCTGCAGCGCGTGTCGACCGAACCCAAAAGAAAAACTCAGATTTACCTCGACAGCGGCTGGCCCGGCGACAACTACGAAGCTACCCGCAGCATGAGAGACCGACTAATCTGGAAAGCATACGCTCCAGGCTCCGACTTGTTTTATCTGGCATTTCCAGAAGCGAAACACGACGAAAACGCATGGGCTGCGCGCAGCCCGATCCCCTTCCAATTCCTTTTCGGAAAACTGCCGGCCTTCGGAGAAGCCATTTCCAGGAAATAAAGAATCCCAATCGGGCAGGCTGGATCAAGCGGCGGCAAGGCTCGGTAGGGGTCAGAAGTTCGAACTCCCTATCGCGCAGCATTCAAAAAAGGACTCGCCGAGGTGTTCAGAAACGTGTGTTTGCGCGGCAGGAAATTACGTTACGAATCAACCGCGTATCCAATAATCTTCCTGGTAATCTAACCAGCGAGCTTCTGGCTCCCCGGCTGAAACGATTATGGTTGACTCCTTTTCGCAGATTCCTAACCAAACGGTGAATCCAGGCCGACGTTAGGCCCGCTCCTTTGTCGAGATTGTGCCACAATATGCTCGGTTGTAGGGCTTTCAGCGACTTTCGATTGGCACATTACCTTTCGCCTGAAGCGACGATCGCAAGAATGCGACGGAAAACCTTACGATTTTTCGAAACTTGGAATCGCCAATTCCGTAGTTCGGAGTGTGACCCAGTCATCTGCCTCGCTCGCACTGGTCCCTGAACCAGTATGGTTTTGTTTAAAGACGCAGCCAAAGCGCGAGCATTTGGCTGCGACCGCACTCCGGCGTCAGTTTGGCGTCGAATGTTTCTCGCCTCGATTGCGTTTCCGAAGGATGACCCAAAGGGGTCCGGTCTGGTTTGTAGAGGCCATGTTTCCTGGGTATCTGTTCGCAAAATTTGTCTATTCATCGCAACATCGCGCCGTTGAAAATTCTCATGGAATTCGAGGGATTGTTCATTTTGGCGATCGGCTGGCGACGTTGCCTGAAAATATTGTAACTGCGCTCCAATCGAGAGTGGGTTCGGAAGAGATCGTGACTCTCGATTGCTCCATCAAAATAGGCCAATCGGTTCAAATCGCTGATGGACCCTTTCAAGGACTCGAAGTCGTGGTTACTCATTTACTTCCAGCGAAAGACCGGATCCGCGTCCTTTTCGATTTTCTCGGACGCTCCGTGGAGATGGAAGTTTCGACGGCAAAAGTGCTCGCAGCGTAAGGCTGATCGCAGCGCGCCATATCGGCCGACAACTCAATCGGTTTTCCCACTGGTACTGGCGAGGCAAAGGGTTTGAGCCAGTCGACATGGGTGGATCTGGAGTCGTGTCGAGTTGCAGGCGTAAGCAGAATTCAAGGCCCTTGTGCCAAATGTGACAACTGTCTTCCGATTAAGACGTAAGGGAGTGCAAACTCAATAGTTAGAAATTTTCGCGTTAGCCTTGCCCGCAGTGCTGTCCCTGGTGCTGTTTGTGACGTGCTCCGACGTTAGCCACCATCGCCAGGCTGATAGCGCGTTTCCGAAACGACGGCTGCGCTTTGGACTCATCGTAACGGATCGGTCCACTACCGATTCTTGTTTTCCGGCGGGCGCTCCTGCTTGGGCAAAAAAAACCGGGCAGGTTTTACCCTGCCCGGTGAAATCGATTTCGTTTCGAGTGCCGTATCGAGCTAAATCTTTAGGACGCGCCGTGCCATACCAAGAGCACCGAGGGCCGCGCCGAGCAGCATTACCGTGGTGCCGCCGTCCGGAACTTGACCACCGGTTGGGCCAAAGAGGATCCAGCCGGAGAGGCCATACCCGAGGGGGCCATCAGCAGGAATCGTGAGGATCCCAGTTAAACCGCTGATGTTCCAAACAACGGAATTGTCGTTTTGGCCGTCGTACTTCGCAAACAGGTATGTAAATGTACCCAGGGTGTTAAGATTTATAGTCGTTCCGGTACCGCTTACAGCTCCCGTTGCTGAGGCCGTAGGCAAGGAACCGAACGTATTGGTTGTGCGGTAAAAGTTCTGGATGCCTTCCGCGCCCCCGAAGTCATGCGATTGGGTAGTGTTGGTGCCCATGGTAATCATAAAGTTGATATAATCTGCGACGTCGGCGGCACTGGCGGGCGCGCCAGGACTTACAGTGCCGACAACGTGCGAATCACCAGTCAGAGTTACTGGATCAAAGAACCCCAGATCGGTGGTAATGGTCGCGGGCATGACAGTGGGGAGTGCACTGGCATTTTGGCTGAACGCAAGCATTGTGCCCAAAAGGGCTATGGAGAACAGTGCGAGTTTAGTTGTTGAACTTCTATTTATTTTCATGTCGCAGTAGAACCAAGCAAACCCTATGCCAACAGAAACAAATTATTCTTTAAGTGTCGCAACAATCTAATTTGTAGATAGTTATGTATGACGTGAACTTATCGATGATACCGCTGCGTCGCGCGAAAACTCGTAAGATATTCCGACGGTTACTTCCCATCTCAAAGCGGAAGCGCATAACAGCCACTAGGAACGGACATTACGTCGGGATTCCTGACGTAAGTATTTCCGACGTTTGTAGTCGGCCTGTCAATAGCTCAGCCTCCCAAGCTGAAAATGCCTGTGCGAAAGAAGGGCGAAAAGCTCGCTGCCAATGAAAATTGGCTTCATCCCGCGTGGCATTGGAAATGATATCTTCGCCTTTAGCGGGCGGCGCGATTTTCAACTAAGCCTCAATATTGTGAAATCCGCTGGCAAGACGCAGGCGGCCGGCGGCACGACCAGCGATATTTCCGTGCTGCCGCTGTCAGGAACGACTACGCTACTTGGCCGAACAAGATCTATTCTGGGAAGAGCACACTCGCAACCCAGGACGGGAGGGAGGGATGGTCACTAGGCACAACGGAGTTACGGTCTGGCCGTATTACACTCAGTCTTCGCTTGAATAGTGAGAGGTAAAGCTGGCCGAACGCAGAGGAAGATTTAGGAGAGCAACCCGCCGCACATGAGAGTTCCTCGAGGACAGCGGAGAGAACGTGCCATTGCGTTTTGGCGTACAAGCAAAAGTGACCGTCCCTAAAGGGAACGGCCACTCTTGTGTCGGGAAACTTTTTTAGACTGGTTAACTCATCAGGAAGCGCCGCACCATGCCCAGCGCACCAAGGGCCGCTCCGAGCAACATCGCCGTGGCGCCGCCATCCGGCAGACTTCCCGGTGGTGCCCCCGCTGTGAAGAGCGTCCAGCCGGAAAGGCCGTAGCCATTCCAATCGGCAGGGATGTCGATGGGTCCACCCAGGTTACCGACGTACCAAACGACGGATCCCTGGTTTGGACCGTCGTATTTCGCAAACAGATATGTATATGTGCCTATTGCGCCAAGGTTTATGCCTGTATTACCGGTGCCGTCATGACCAAATACGGCACCTGGCAACGTCGCGCCAAAAGTCGGGGAGCCATGTACGAGCGTGTAATCCTGTCCGCTAGCGGAAAACGTGAACCCGTCAGGATGGCCCTGGTTGTATTCGAAAACCAAGTCGTTCACGTATTGCGTTCTGTCCGCATCACCGGACGGTATGCCGTAAAAGACGTAGCCAAGCGTCTGGCCGTCGCCGATGGTGAGGGCACTGGCGTTATTGTTAAATGTAAACATCAGTGCGCCAACGGCTGCACAGACGAGGGCGAGTTTTGTAGGAATTAAGTTTTTCATAGGTAAGTTTGGGTTTTGCGAGAATAGAAAGCAACATGCGTGCCAAAAAGAATCACTCGACTCAAAACAAGTTGTAGATGCTTCTATTCTAATGAGTTAGTAATACGACAAAAAGTCTTGGACTTGTACCGACTCCGACCCTGAAATCGTAAAGTATTCCGATGGCCTGCCACATCTGGCCAATGCGAATGCGACGTAACACCCACGAGGGAGGTGGATTATAACACGGAATAAAAACCGTATGGGTTCCCGACGATCAGTTAACTAGGAACCCGGAATCATACAAATTCGGGAAGGCGACTTTCTGACGGTGCGATAAAAAATCCTGCCCGATAAAATTGCTTGCGACTCGTGTGAAGTCCGTGCGCCAGGGATGTCAGGCTGCCAGCCAATAGTGTTCGGCACGGCAATGCTTCGCCGGGTTCAGCTCCAAGAGGAGCGGAATGTTTATAGCAGTGGGGCGCAAAAACAGGGATCAATCTCCGTAGGAGCGGCACAGCACATGTCGCTCCTACAGAGCTTTTCGAGATTTTTCAATGTATTTGCTATAAACGTTTCGCCTGTACGGGGCTGGCTTTCGTCTGAGCAAATCTGCTGCCGAACACTATTGGCTGCCAGCCCGCTCTAGCACCAATTCGCCAGGCTCGCCACGGGGGACGAGTCGGTCCGACTGGCGGACTGGCAGCCCCGCGACTGCGGGGCCGAGTCGGCCAAGTTCGCCGCCGCGAATCGGTCCTGTGGCGGACTGGCTAACATCCAACTCCGCTCCCCTCCAGGTAAACGGACAATCAACCAAGGCTACTGTTTTCACTCCTGCTGGAGACCGGCAAGCGCGCGTTTTGCTTCAGTCGCGAGGGGCTCCTGAAGACCAGCGACCAAAGCTTGATTAAGCACTCCTTGCGCTTCGGCTTTTTGTCTGGTCTGAAGCTGAGACATTCCCAGATAGAAAAGAGAATCGGCGCTGAGTGCTTTCTTCGTAGCGCATTCCTGTAATAACTGAATCGCGCGCTGGTATTCCTTTTTTTCGTAGCTCAATCGTCCCAGGAGCTCGGCCAACTCTGCGTCGTCTGGTAATGTCTTGCGCGCTTTCGCGGCCAGATCGTAGGCCGCAACAGTTGTGGATGGCTCTTGAGCATACAACGTGGCGAGGCGCTTCTGTGCGGGCGCGAAATCCGGCAATCGGCGCAGGACACCCGTGTATATCTCGGCTGCCGGCTTTATCTGGCCAAGCTGTTTCTCGAGAGAGGCTTGGGCCATGAGGGCGGGCAGATACTCAGGATTAGCTTGTAACTCCTTTTGAATCTCGTTCTCGGCGGCCACGAGCCCCTTTGGATTTTCATCCAATGCCGTTAATGCTAGAAATTTTCTGGCGTCAGCAACCTCCGGGAAGTCAGAACCAGCAGTCAAGGCTCTTTGCATTGCCTCTCGAGCCTCATTCACTTTTCCCAACCTATAAGCAGCCCAAGCCAAATCATGCAGGATTGACGGATCGTTCTGTCGCAGACGCGCCGCCTCCTGCAGAACGCTGTAGGACCAGGTGAGATTGCCGGTTTGGTAAGCAACCTTTCCGAGAACAGCGGTAACCTGAGGATCACTTGGTGCAAGCTCGCGTGCTTTTTTTGCGTAAGCGAGAGCTTTCTCCTTGTTCTGAAGCGGTCCAGCATAGAGTTGCGCAAGCTTGGTTGTGGCGGCGGCCAATTTGGGATTCAACTTCAGGGCTTGCTCAAAAGCCGCGGCCGCCTTGTCCCAGGCGCGTTGTTTTTCGTAAGCTTCCGCCAAACGCATTTGGGAGATAACATCGTTAGGCTGCTCTTTTGTCATCGCTTCCAGTTGTGAGATCGACAATTCAGCGGAGGCATTCGTCCCATTCGCGAGCAAAGCTAGACGACGTTTGCTTTCCTCCTTACCCGGAAAATCCTTTGCGGCGCTCGCGGCTTTTTGGAGAGCGACCCTGGCCAAATCTGTCTGCCCCATCATGTAGGCAGTCATGCCCAGGTGAAACTGAACTTCCGGGCTGTCAGGAAGCTTTGCAGCACTCTCCTGCAGGATCGGCAGAGCTTGCTGATAGTCGCTACGTTTGGATAGAATCCAGCCAAAGGTGTCGGCTATGGCAGGGTCGTTACCTTGCAGTTCGCGGGCTTTACGTGCCAAGTCGTAAGCCTTGTCGAGATCCCTCAGTCGATCGGCATAGAGGCAAGCCAGATTATTCAATGCGGTAACCAAGTTAGGGTTGATCGAGAGAAGCCGCTCATAAGCATCGCGCGCCTTTGCGAAATCGCTTGTTCGCTCGTATAACAGCGCCAGTATCATGAGTGCTGATGCATCGTTAGGATTCTTCGCGAGCTGAGACTGCAATTCGCTGAGCGCCTGCGGAAGTTTGTTGGTCGCAAGATAAGTTTGGACCAACAAATCGTATGCGCCGGCAAAATTTGGGTCGAGTTGGAGCGTCTTTTGAAGCTCTACTTCGGCCAAATCCCATTTTTCTTCCGCCGCCAGGATCTTGGCCTCAAAGAAATGGGCGGCTGCCGCATCGGGTGTCTTTTGAAACTGACGCTGTATCGTCTGCCGCGCAGCATCAAAATGCTTTTCCCGCAAGTCCACTTCCACGAGTTGATCGACTGGCCACAAGCTATCTGGCGCGAGCTCGGCGGCTTTTTCAAAAGCCTGGCGAGCTTCGCCATTTCTCTTGGCTTGACGCAAAGTCAGGCCAAGCGCCATCTGCGCCTGGGGGTCGAGGGGCGCAAGCCTTGCTTGCTCGCCAATGACCACGGCGGCATCGTCGAAGCGATCAAGCGACCCGTATGCAGCGGCCAAGAGCAATGCGGCAGGCCTCAGCTCGGGATTTCTCTTCAGCAAACGCGTCATCGGTTCAATAACCGCTTCGCTGTGCCCGGAGCGAAGATTGACCTCGGCAAGGAGTAGGACTGCATCGGCATAGTTCGGATTGATTGAGATGGCCTGATCCAACACCATCTTTGCCTGGTTTAAGCCATTGTTCTTAAGATATGCGCGCGCCAATTCGTATTTGATCAGAGGAGTGTCCGGATAGGTTTGGTCCAACCGCTCCAAAACTTCGACCGCTTTCTTCGTGTCGCCCTTTGCCAGCATCACTTGACTTTCCAGCCTGCGGCCATCGATATATTCCGGGTCTCGGCTAAAAACATTTTCAAGAAGTGAGAGGGCCTCGTCGTATTTCTGGTCCTTAAAGGCAACTTCAGCCAGCAACGTCCACCCTGGCAGATAATCTGGCGCCTGCCTGGTCATCTCAGTTGAAATTCTTCTCGTTTCTTCCTTATCACCGGCGGCGGACATCCACGCAGCGTATTTCAAGCGCTCCATAGAACGAATGGGCGCAAGCTCGGCGGCTTTCTTGAATTCTTCCGCCGCTTGTTTCTGATCTTTCTTGAGCAGATAGAAATCTCCCAGTGCCATGTGCGCGGCGGAAGAATTAGGATTGATAGAAAGCGCCTGCCGAAGGGCTTTTTCTGCCGCAGCTAAGTCGCCACTACTGAGAAACAGATTCGCCGAAGCGAGGTGAAAAGAAATGTCGTCCTTTTTAGGGTATTTCTCGAGCTGTTGCTCCGCGGCCTGAATGTCTTCCTTGCTTCGCGCCGCTTCAGTCAAAGCGATAATTGCGTCTCCATCGTCTGGGGTCTGCTCCAACACCTTAAGGGCTTGTTTGCTTGCATCGGCAAAGCGCCCTATGGCCAGATAACATCGGGCGAGCCGTATCCGATTTTGATCGTTCTTTGGAGCCAGCTCGTTCGCCTTCGCAAGGAACGCAGCGGCACGCAGCGGTGATCCATCCTGCAGCCACATGGTTCCAATTCTTTCGAAGGCGAGCGCGTTTTGCGGGTCTAGACGCACCACGTTTAGGTAGCTTACCTTTGCCTTGTCGTATTTGCTGGCTTTAAAATAAGAGTCCGCCTCCGCGAGAAACCGTGTCTTCTTGGCTTCCTTTGAGCACGCGATGATGAACGTAGCCGCAAGAGCGAGCGAAACGATTCTAAATAAGGTTTTCGATGTTTGCATATGGAGGATTGTTTTGATGTTAGTTGACGTTTGTATTTACGCGTTCCTTGGCAATGCCGAGCTTTTCCATCAGTTCGTAAAGAGTTGGTCGACTAATGCCGAGGTCAGCGGCTGCGGAAGTGATTTTTCCAGAGTTCTTCTTAAGCGCCTGCTCAACCATTTCCCGTTCGACGTGCTCGCGTGCTTGTCGCAGAGTCGTTGCAGCCGAAGACACCACTTCCCGATGCCGTTCCAACTCGAGGTCTTTTGCAGTCACTCGCGATCCGCTGGCCATAATGACGCCCCGTTTCACACGGTTTTGGAGTTCGCGGACATTTCCAGGCCATGAATAACAGCTCATCGCGCGCAACGCGTCAGGCGCGAAGACCATCTTAGTCCGACCGCTTTGGTTAGCATACGTTTGTAGGAACTCGCGACCTAGGAACACGATGTCTTCCCCACGCTCACGAAGCGGCATCAGGCGGATAGTGACAACGGCAAGACGAAAATACAGATCTTCACGAAATTTACCGTTGTCGATCAATTCTTTTAGATTGGCGTTGGTCGCAGCCACCAGCCTGGTATCGACTTGAAGCTCTTGTCTCCCGCCCACTCGCTGTAAGCGCTGCTCCTGGAGGAACCGGAGGAGCTTCACCTGAATGGCAGGTGGAAGTTCCCCGATCTCATCCAGAAACAGGGTGCCGCCACTGGCTGTTTCCAATAGCCCTTTGCGCTGGATGTGAGCCCCGGTAAAGGCGCCCTTCTCATGGCCGAACAACTCACTCTCCAAAAGGTTTTCAGGAATAGCATTACAATTAATTGCGACAAAAGGGCCATCCTTACGCGTACTGCGACGATGAATGGCCGCTGCCGCCATTTCTTTACCAGTACCGCTTTCTCCGAGCAAAAGCACTGGAGCATTCGTCACGGCCACTTTGCGAATGAACGCAAAGACCGCCTGCATTTGTGGGCTAGTGCCGAGCATGTCTTCAAAGACATCAGCGCGCCGGCTTTGTTGTAACTCGTGGTATTCTTTCTCGAGTTCCACCACATGGATGCATCGACGAAGGAGTAACCTCAATTCTTCCATGTCCACGGGCTTGCACAAGAAGTCGTAAGCCCCTGCACCGACCGCCTCAATGGCATTCTGCTTTTCGCTCTGTCCGGAAATAATGATGACCTTCGCCGTGTTATCGATTGCAAGTATGTCGGATAGCACGGCCAAGCCCTCGTCACATTCATTGGGACGAGGCGGCAGACCCAGATCAAGTAACGTTACCGCCGGCGAGTTAGCTTCAAAGCTTTCAATCGCTGCCTTGCGGTCTTCGGCGAAATGGACTTCGTATTGCTCGCCCAGTGCCCATTTCATCTGAGCCCGGATGGCTTCATCGTCATCCACAATGAGTAGTTTCGGTTTCATGCTGTTTGGCATTTCAGAGGCAGCATGACTCGGAAAGTGGTGCCGACGCCAAGTTCGCTTTCTACGTGGATCTTCCCCTGATGGGCTTCGACAATCGTCTTGGATTGAAACATACCAATGCCCAATCCTTTTTTCTTCGTCGAGCGGAACGGCCGGAAAAGAGAATGCTTGATAAACTGCTCACTCATTCCGCATCCGTTGTCACTCACGGACAAGGCTATCCATTCACCCTGTCGGGTCGTCTCCACCGTGATCCGGCCATTCATGTCGACCGCATCGCATGCGTTGAGAAGGAGGTTCGTAAACACGCTTTGAAGCTGTTGTCCATCGGCCAGTATCTTTGGGATTTGATCAAATTTTGTTACCAGTTTGTTGTCCAGTGTCCCATTCAAGGTCGCGAGAGCTTCGGCGACGACGAGATTGAGATCCAACTCAGCCGGCTTGATGCGCAACTCATGGCGCAGGGCGTTCATGCGGTTGATAAGATCATTGATCCGACCGGCTGCACTCCCGATTCCACGGAATGCGTCCTCCCGGAAGGCGGGATTGTTGAAGTGTGTCGGCAAATTCTCCAACATGAGGCCAAGGGTTGAGGCCGCATTCTTTAGGTCATGAATCAAGAATGCGGACATCGTCTGGAACGCCTCCAGCTCTTTTCTTTCCATGATCTCTTCTGTGAGGCGCAATTTCAGCAGGCTCGCCGCTACTTGCTCGCCAATGCATTTTAACAAGTCCATCTCTTCTGCTGAATAGCCCAGGCCTCTAACGCGGTCTGCGAGGACAATCGCTCCGAGGCAGTGCTCTCCCCCAACCAGCGGGAGACAAATGGGGCTCCCTCCAGTACGGAATTGGCCAATGCTTCTTTCCATGAGGTCTCGTGCCCACTTTTCTTTTGCTCTACCGAGATCAAAGGGTCGTGACAGCTTGATTAACTCGGCTGCATTGAGCTCCCTTCCCGCAATCGAGGTGGTCGAGTCGTCGCTCGGTGCCTGCTCCGCATCGGAGGTTGAGCCCACTCGGATCAGGCGCTCTCCATGTTCATCGAAAAGCCAGGTCGAGACGGACAAGGCACCAAACGTCTCTGAAATCAGCCGCGCGGCGATTGTACCGAGCGCGGCCTCATCCAGGGCAAGCGAGAGACTTCGAGTGAATCGCGCCCAAATCTGCCGAAAATCATGCTGTGGCCTTTGAAAGTGGCGGCTGATAAAGATCTGCAGACTTTGCCGAGCTCGATCAGAAAGAAGCAACACGGCCAGGATAGCTATACCAAGGAGGACGAGAAAGGCAGCGATCGGGAAACTGGCCGCGCCCCCAAAGCGGACAACGATTTGAGCCAATACGCCAACAACAAAAAGATATGCCCCCGTCAGTAACACCGTGACCGAGCTCTGTAATACGGCACGCGACGGATAGACATCGATTTCGCTGAATCCAGTCCGGAAATAAGCTACGGCGATCAGCGCGCAACCGACAAGAAGCGCAGTCGCTTCGACGGTGAGCCGACCCGGGCTGTAGTCTGAGAAAAGAAGCGCCTGGCTTCCTGTATAGATGCGGGCACCAAAGATTACCCCCAGCCCCAGAACCAGGAACTTGATCCGCCAGCGCATCGTTCCCACGGCGGCTCGGAACGTCCGCTCGATATTCATAAGAATTAACACCGTTGAGAAGAGAACCAGAACGTTTAGAATTTTTGCCGGGTCATCAAGCATGAGTCCCCATCCGTCAACTGGTGGCTTGTAAGCGACAATGTAGAAAAAAGGTTTGTAAATAGCCGCTAGCGATAACAGCGGAACCAAAAAAGCTCCCACAAGAAGCCAGCGCGATCGAAGGAGAAAATCCCGGTAATTTGCCCTGGAATACGTCAGGCTAAAAGTTAACCAAACGCCAGGCAGAAATGATTTTGCCACCAAGGAAAGCGTTCCCCAAAAGACCACTCTCTCGGGTGGAAGTGAATCGTTCGCTATTGCGCCAAGCAGACTTTCCAAGGCGAAAATCAGCATTCCAGCTGAGAAACACCAGGTCGCAAGCGAACGCTGCTTTCGACAGGCCGCAGCAGCCACCAAAGCGGCGCTGAACATCCCGGCGGCCAAAGCTAAGACGGTGTTCGGACTCACAATTGGCTCCGAGCTGACATGATGAATCGCATTGCAGTTTAAGCTATGGCACGAGTTTCCGGCCGGTCACCAAATCGAAGTCTCATTCGTTCAGCGAAACGCTCTCTGGGCGCGAGCCGTAGCGTCGGGTCTCTGAAGCGTTCTCCGGAAACCGGAGGACAAAGTTCCCGAAAACTTGCGTAAAAAATGGAGAAACAAGGGCGAAACAGGCAGGAAGCCGGAGAAAGGCAGAACCTACAACCCGATGCGGCGCCTCAGCGCGATTTCACTGGGCGAGTTCGGATCTCGCTCTTGCGGAGCCACCACAACAGTAAAAAAAGCGGAATCAGCGAAAGTACGAAAAAGACGGGACCGCCCCGGGTGTGTATTGGACTATGAATCATCTGCGGACCTAGATTTACGCAGAGGAGACCGATCACAAGAATGCGGAAGCCATTTCGTAAGATCCCGAGCGGAATGATGAATGCGACAAGTACAATGCGCCGCCACGACGTCTTCAGGAATAAATTGGCGGCCAGGATACTGGTCATCAACAGCACCCAGCTCGATCGAATGCCGCTGCATTCTTGTCCGACTTCGATGGTAATGGTCGGCAGTTGGAAAACCCGACCTGCGCGGAGAATAGGCGTGCCGCTGAGGTGAAAAAGAACATTCGCCACCTCCGCCGAGGCATATTTCGAAGCACTCTCGAGCGCCTCGGCCATTGCATCCGGCATCGGAACCATGAAAATGAGATAGGACAGAGGGAAAGCTGCTGCTCGCATCCAGTCGCGTCCGAAAAAGAAAAAACCTCCCGCCGCGAGACAGCACAGGAACGATAATGTCAACTGTATGATGCGAGCATTACCTGCTGGCGGTTGCCCAGCGAAGTCCAACCAGCAGGCGAATGCCAAAGTGGCGACACCGGTAACCAAAAACGCGATCGTAACGGGAACATCGATAACGTAATTTTTCGGCAATTGATCACGCCGGAGGTAAAGCAGATAAGCAGAAACAAACGGTATCAATAAAATGTATGAATAGAGGTCGCTCCTGGCTGCGTAGTTTATCAGCGCGAGGAGAGGCTGAGCAAAAGTCCCCAGCAACACAATCGCAAAACAGATGCCTGCCCAAATCCGCCACTTCTTTTTATTCTTCGTGAGAGTCGATCCCGAGATACGCCCTGCTTGTGTCGGAATGCTGGTTTCGCGAGCAGCGGCTCGATCCATTGAAGAAGGTATTTCCAAGATGTTTCCTAAGCTGACGTCAGAGAATGATTGTCCACCTTTATCCAGCTAGCTCCTTGTAGCCGCGTTCTTTTCGTCTGCGGTTTTCAATAAGTGTAGGTTACTCCGCCGAAATAGCGATTTCGCGTGTAACCTGGTGTCGATCCTAACGAACTCTGCGTGGTATGGTTGTAGTCCAGGTGCAAGCTAAAATGCTTATTGACTGTATAACGGAGGCCGAGATTGAGATCCAAAGAATCCTGCGTCCCTGTGGAGCTGGTTTCGGTGCCGCCTTGATTTTCATCATGATGATAATAAACGCCAGTGGTTGAGCTGAGCCGCGAAGTTAGATCGTACGTCAGGTTCAGACCCGTGCGCCATGTCTTGGTGGTCGTCGTACCTGTCGCAGTGGGCGATTCGTATCCATAGCTAGTCGTCCAGTTCAGCGAGTGATTGCTCCTCACGTAACCAAGCGTGCCTTCAAAGTAAGGACTGGCCATATTCCCGTCGTTTTCGAGAGAACGAAACGATTCACCGCCGCGCACGTGAACCATTAAGTGCTCTGTTAAATTATGATTGACGCCCGCGAGGACAAAGTTAGTCGTGGAATTGAGAGGGGCCGTATCGTAATCTATCGCTTCAAAACGATATTCCCCCAGTAGAACCGTGCGACTGGTGAGGTTAAATTGAAGCTCTTCGCCAAATGTGTTCTGAACACGGTTCTGAGAATTTCCGGTCGACGAGGAAGTGTATTGAACGCGCTCGAACGTATAGCTGGTTACCATACTAAATCGCGAAAGCCAGTGGTAAGTAAGCGCAAAAAGATCGACCGTATCGAAAAAAGGCGTGCGCACGTTCTGCGGGCCGACATTGGATGTGAAATTCGGTTCGTTCTGGTAAGTGCCGTAAACGCTGGCGTAGAACGAAAGCCGACTCGAGAAGTTATGCGTAAGGGACAAAGTGACGTTCCCGGTAGTCTCGTTCTGCCCCGACACATCGAAATACTGGCTAAAGCGTCCGACTCCAATCAAACTCACTTGTGTGCGCTCCGAGGGACGAGCATAAGTGAGAACAACGTTTTCTCTCGCGAAAACTGAGCCTTGGCCGGACGAGCTCAATGTCACATTGTCATCGTAGCCCATCTCCAGGCCGGCAGTGATTTGAACTGGAACAGCTGGCAGCCACCCGAGCCCGGCGGCCTCCGACGCCGATGTCAGCGCTTCCTGACTCAAGATTTTGCCGACGGGGGCCAGTAGGCAAGCGGCGAACAGCAGCATGAATGCAAGTGGATCAACCCGGTTACGGTCGGGGCCCGGTGAATTCGACATGGCAAAATCATGCGGTCGCGCCCTAACGGCACATCAGGTCAAAACAAGCTGCGCGCGATGTAGATCACGTCTCCGTCCTGAACATATTCTGGGTTGGTAGGCTTGCCACGAATATTCGGCCGAAGATTAATCGTCTCCGTGCGCTGCACTCCGTTGATTATGCGAGTGAGATGAATATTGCTCAGGCTTCCATAATCACTCACTCCGCCCGCTTGCATAATTGCCTGGTACACAGTCGTCGGGCGATCAACCGTAACTTTGCCCGGATAAACGGCGAATCCTGACACGATGACGGTGGCCGGACCGCTCTCCAAGGTGACTAGCACCTCAGGGTTTTCAAGGTACTGATCGTAGCGACGGACAAGCTCTCTTTGGAGATCGATGACCCGCCTGCCGGCTGCCGTCACCTGGCCCAGGTATGGTAGGCTTATCGTTCCGTCTCTGCGAATTTTCTGCGTTTGATCCAGATCGCTCTCCTCGGCAAAGGAAAGCTTGAGGACGTCTCCGGGCGAGAGCGTCACCGCTGTGTGAGGACCGGGCGGATTCGGCAAGGGCGGTAACGGGCTCTGGCAGCCACCGCATGCAAGCGCGGCAAAAACCAGAAAAGCGAACAGGCAAGAGGACCCGCTCGGCTCACGTTTGAGATAAACTGTGGCAATGCCCGGCAATTGTCGATGGTTCGACATCTGTCTGCTGTCCTGTGTCATGCAAGGTCGTTTACCCTACAAATCTGTTGATTGGCAAGATAAATGCGACCATGCCGGTGAGCCAACGTCATTTCGGGAAGTTGATTGGCAATAAAGCGTCCGATTTCAAGTGAGGCCGTCGCTGCCGGCGAGGGCGCGTTGCACACGTGAATAGAGTTTTTCCCGTTCATTATCAGAAAATCGTCCACCAGTTTCCCATCCGGCATCAACGCTTGCGCCCGGACTCCGGAATCCGTCGGAATCAAGTCATCTTCATTTACTTCAGGGACGAGTTGTTGAAGATTCTTCACGAACGCGCGTTTGCTCACGGAGCGAACCATCTCCATCATCCCCTCTCGGTAATACTTCCGCGCGAGCTTCCAAAAACCCGGGAACGTGATGGTCTCAAACAAATCCGCACAGTTGATGTCCGTCTTGTGATAGCCCTCCCGTTTGAAGGCCAGCACGGCGTTGGGCCCGGCGTGGACTGAGCCATCAATCATGCGCGTAAAATGAACACCTAAGAATGGAAAATCGGGATTGGGCACTGGGTAAACTAGCGTCCTTACGAGATACCGCTTTTCGGGCATCAGCTCGTAGTACTCGCCACGGAACGGGATGATTTTCGCACCCGGATCGAGACCGCCAGAGCGAGCCACGCGATCGCTAAACAGGCCGGCGCAATTGATAACGAATCCGGCCTCAAACTCTCCGTGAGCTGTTTCGATAACTTGAATCCCATTCACCTTGCGCAAGCGGTCAACGCGCATGCCGGTTTGGACTGTTCCACCCTGTGATTTAATCAGCTCAACATATTTCGCAGAAACCTCCCGGTAGTTGACGATTCCCGTTGATGGAACTCTGACGCCGGCGAGGCAGCGCACGTGTGGCTCAATTTCCTGCACTTGTTCGGGCGCGAGGCGTGCAGCGCCAAGCCGGTGATCGAGGGCGCGTTGAAACAAGCTTTCGAGCAGTGGAAGTTCGGACGGTCTGGTGGCAACGATCACCTTTCCGCAGACTTCATGCTGGATGCGGTGCTCGCGGCAAAACTCGATCATTGAGCGGTTGCCTTCCCGGGCGAACCTCGCTTTCAGAGTTCCGGGCTTGTAATAAATACCTGCATGGATGATACCGCTGTTTCGCCCAGTTTGGTGTTGCGCAACCTCCTGCTCCTTTTCCAGGACGAGGATCCTCGCCTTGGGATGCTTTTTCCCTACAGCCATAGCCGTCGCCAATCCAACGATCCCGCCTCCGATGATTACGTAGTCATGCATGGGTAGAACTCAACGACGGCGAATTTATCGCACGCCTGTTACGCGGCTTGATTCGTTGTCCCGAGCAGCACTTTCCGACAGTAAAAAGCTTCCGCGTAACGGGTGGCTGAGGCGGCTTCGACGGCCCGCAGCCGCATGAGGCCGTAAAATAATTCCTCCGAGAACCACTGCCTATTCTGTTGGGTGGTAAAGTACCGCATCAGGCTCTTCACTTTCTTCCGTGCATGGGTCTCCCTCAACGGCACGAAGAAATTCGGTGAACGCAGATCGGCGTCGTATTTTGGGATCTCGTATTCGAGGATGAAGTGATCGCGAAAAATATTCCACGTCAACTCGCACACCAGACGATGGTCTTGGTGAAGATCGTGCCTGCAATGCGTGAAGATTACATCCGGCGTGAAGACTTTCTTGAGTTCTTCGAAGCACTCTTTGACCGGCGGACCGAGGTAGGGAAGGAATCCATCTCGAAAGGATTTCATCACGACAGTCTTCTTGCGCGCACGCCCAAGGAACGCGTTCGCGCTGCGCTTTGCTTCCGCGGCGCGTGTCGGATTGGAACACAGCACGAGCCAGTAGAATTCGATGCTCTTAGACTGCTCAATCATCCGCAGCACCGTCCCGCCGCAGCCGATCTCGATGTCGTCGCTGTGCGCCCCTAGGAATAGCACCCGCTTCACGCGAGTGAGATTGCACGAAATCATTTGTTGATTTCGTGCTGATGATTCCACACTGCCCAAGGCGCACTGCCTCGACCGAACAGGTCTTCAAGGTCCTGCTTTTCTTTGAAAGTATCCATGCACGCCCAATAGCCGTCATGTGGATAGACCATCAGTCGGCCAGCGTCGATGAGCCGCCGGAACGGTTCCTCTACGAGCTCCTCCCCGTCGTTCATGTAACTGAAGATTTCCTGCCGCAACACCATGAATCCCCCGTTCATCCGCGCCCCGGACTTCGCGATGTGCTCGATGCTCGTGACGGCGCCACCGTTCTCCATAGTGATGAGATGGAAGCTAGCCCGCGGCTTCACACCCACGAAGCAAGCGATATTTCCGCTATTCTTGAAAGATTCAATGACTGCAGGGAGCGGCACATCCGAAAGGCCATCGGTGTAGTTGGCAAGGAACATCTCCTCTCCTTCAAGCTGCCTTTGCACAGCTTTCAGGCGCTGACCAACGTTCGAGGTAAGTCCTGTATCCACAAATGTGATATTCCAGTCATCGATGTCGCTACTCAGTAACTCAACATTCTTGCCTCCGTGGGAGAGAACGAAGTCGTTTGACACGCACTCGTCGTATTCGAGGAAGTACTTTTTGATAATGTTAGCCTTGTAACCTAAACATAAAATAAAGTCTTTGTGTCCATAGTGGGCGTAATACTTCATTACATGCCAAAGGATGGGCCGATATCCAATCGGCACCATCGGTTTAGGCAAAGCTTCGGAATATTCGCGCATGCGCATGCCGAAACCACCGCAAAACAAAACCACTTTCATAATCTATTCTCCTGAATCACGTCTATGTCTTTTAGTTCTCGCTGCGATCAGTACGACTTCATGCAGGGCCGCATACTGACTTCTGTAACTTCAGCAGTTCGAGGCAGCGTAAGGGCATTAATGACAACCGCTGCTACATCCTCCGGCTGGATTAGTAATTCCGGGCTATATTTCCTGTGCTCCATTTCATGGACCATGGCCTGCATTGGACTGGCGGTCCGCCCCAAGAACAGGCTCATTACGCGAATGCCGGCTGCGTTTACTTCTTCGCGCAAGCTATCCGCTAGCGCCTTCAAGGCATGTTTGGTTGACGCATACTGGCTGGCCTTCGCGCCGGCGCGAAGGCCAGCGCTTGAGTTCACGAACACGATCTGACCTTGTCGTGCTCTGATCATCGGCAGCAGGCCCTGAGTCAGAAGATACGGCGCACGCACATTCACTTTGTAATGCCAATCCAGTTGGTCCGGACTGGCACACTCAAAGGAAGACAACCGAATCACTCCGGCGCTGTGAACCAAGATGTCGACGCCCTTAACGTCCTGCTTCAGGTTCGCGACCAGCTCTGTGATATCCGAATCAAGCCCGAGATCCGCCTGGTAGCTCGCGGAACCATTCGAGGCTTGCTGGGCGACTAGCTGCAATGCCTCCATTCTCCGGCCGACAAGACAAACTGTCGCGCCTTGCGCAGCCAGGGCCAAAGTGATCGCCTTCCCGATTCCACTATTTGCGCCAGTAACCACGGCCACTTGATTAGCTAGATGCGTCATAAGCCGGAATCAGTATCGCGCCGGAACTTCTTTCAATAAGCCATGGTGCAGCAGCAGGCCAGCCGCCTCATGAACCGTTTCAAAAGCTAACCCGGATCGTTCGGCAATATCCAACAGATTATGCTGTCCATCGGACAGGTTCAGCACCCATAACATCGCGGTTTCTTGGAGCTTTGTGTCGCGACCGCCCATTTCGCGATATAGCCCACGGCGACCTAGTTGCGGCTCGCATTTTGGGTTCTGATTGCAATACGATCGATTGTTTTCTAAAACGTAAAAGACCGACAAGCATGTCGTCAGCGAATGCGCAAGGCTGGTCGGATCCATTAACTCCAGATTGTCGGCAGAGCTGTGATATTCCGGAAATTTTCCATGCGGTGTACGCATAAAGCATCCAACAGGCAGGTTAAATCCCGGCGAGCAATACTGGCGCTCATCGTAGCCATGCGGCGAAAAATTTTCAATGTCGTACCTGCAACCTGAATTTTTGAGCACGTGCGCCATAGCGCGATCGATCTCCGCATCTCCTCGGCGGCTCTTCTTATAAGTGATATGTCCCTGGTCTCCGACGCACGTCAAGACCAAGCCATGTCGTACAGCGTTCACGTGGTCTTCATTCTGGCTCAACCACGTAATTGCCCCGATCGTCCCAGGTATGAATAGAAAGCGGTACGAGTAGCGCAGCTCGGCTTCGCCTAGATACTTCGCAAGAAAAGTCGCGATCGCAAGACCTGAGAGGTTGTCATTGCAGAGTGAAGGATGACAGGCATGGCATGAGATCAGAACTTCCGCCGAGCTCTCGCCCGGAAGGTAGCACTCCCCGTACGTCAAGGATCCACTTTCAAGTGTGGTATCGATGCACACTTCGTACTCATCTTCGCGCAGCGTTTGCAATTGGTTATGAGATAAACAGAATCCCCAGCTCTCTTTGTAGTAGGACGTGCGGTAAGGAATCCAGTCCGGCTGATCAGCCAATGTATGAAGATGCACACGTAATTCAGCCAGTGCCATTTTGCGATGCACGGGAACGCTGTAGTTGACTACGTGCAGGTTGTGGCTTTTGAAGTCGATAATCCGTTCCCCGCGGCTGTTCTTCACGTAGGCATCGCGGATATTCCACTCCTTTGGCACGGTCCAATCAAATACTTGGGTTCCGCTGGGAACTTCATGCACCTCCAGAGGGATTTCTTTTCGTACGCGGCCAAGCGTCTGGCGGAATCCTTCACCTGTAATACTGCGACAGATGGGATAAAGTTCACGGATCAGGGAATAGATCTCGTCGCCGAGCGAAGAGTTATGAAGCTTAAAGCGAAGGCTGGAGAAATCCGTGGTTCTGGCGGACATTATTACTCTCTGAAGTCCTCGTAGTTGCGGTCGCGATCGGAAATCACGGTCGCCTCTATCGGCCAATTGATTCTGAATGCGGGATCGTTGTAGCGTAGACCGCGCTGATGCTCAGATGAATAAAACTCTGACATTTGATAGAATACTTCGCAGTCGTCCTCAAGCGTCTGAAAACCGTGCGCAAATCCTTCCGGAATGAACAGCGCCTTGTAATTGTTGCTGCTTAACATTTCCGAGACATGCTGCTTGTAAGTTAGCGATTCACGGCGGAGGTCGATGATCACGTCGCAAATTGCCCCTCGTGTGCAGCGCACAAGCTTTGCTTCGGCGCAGGGAGCAATCTGATAATGCATGCCACGAAGCGTGCCCTTCAGCTTGTTGAACGAGATGTTGCACTGTACGGTTCGCGGATTCAGGCCGCGCGCTTCGAATTCCGTTTGGCACCATGCGCGCGCAAAGAAACCCCGCTCATCTTCATGCTTTTGTAACTCGATGACGAAAGCTCCCGGCAACTTTGTCTCCCGAAAAAGCACTAATAGATCTCCACCTCCGGAATCAGCACCACCAGTTTGCCACCCCACTCGCGCACATAGGACAACTGCTCGCTAATTTCCTTTTTCAGGTTCCAAGGCAGGATTAGCACGTAATCGGGCTTCGTTTCACGAATTCTGCCGGTATCAAATACCGGAATGTGTGTTCCGGCCAGGAATTTTCCGTGCTTGTACGGGTTTCGGTCGACCGTGTAATCGAGAAAGTCGCTGCGAATGCCGCAGTAATTGAGCAATGTATTCCCTTTGCCGGGCGCACCATAACCAGCGACCGATTTCCCTTCCCGCTTCACGCGAATCAGAAAATCCAAAATCTTGCGCTTGGTTTCTTTTACCTTTTCTGCAAATGAAAAGTACGTTTCCAGCCGCGTGAAACCGGCTTTCTCTTCTCGTTCTGCAAGTTCCTGGGTGCGCAGAGTCACCGGCCGAGAATCCTCCTGCTCGTGCCGCGCATAAATTCGCAATGAGCCGCCGTGCGTTCGCAGTTCTTCCACGTCGAAGACAGTTAAGCCGAATTCCGCAAGAATCTTCTGCACAGTCAGGAAGGAAAAATAGGAGAAATGTTCGTGATAAATAGTGTCGAACTGATTCTCCTCAATTAACCGCATCAGATGGGGGAACTCCAACGTGATTATTCCCTGCGGCTTCAACAGGGTTTTCATGCCCTTTAGGAAGCCCCGAAGATCAGGCACTTGTGCCAGCACATTGTTGCCGACCAAGAGATCAGCGTGCATGCCGTCGCGCACCAGTTCTTCACCCAGTTCAGCGCTAAAAAATTTCACCAGTGTGGGAACCCCCTTGGCGATTGCAGCTTTGGCAACGTTCGCGGCTGGCTCAATGCCTAAGACCGGGATACCAGCCTCTACGAAATACTGAAGCAGATAACCGTCATTGCTGGCCAATTCCACGATTTGGCTTTGGGCGTTTAGCTTGAAACGTTCGATCATCAGCTTCGTGTACGCTTTTGCGTGTGCCAACCAGCTGTCTGAGTAGGAAGAGAAGTACGCGTACTCGGTGAATATGTCTTCCGGCGCCACGTGGTCCTGTAGCTGCACCAAGAAGCATTGATCACAGACAAACACGTGCAGCGGATAGAAGGCTTCCATCTGGTTCAGTTGTGCGCGTTCGAGAATAGCCTCACAAGGTGGAGACATGCCGAGGTCCACAAACGTATGTCGCAGCCCGGCCCCGCAGAAACGGCAGGTCCCGAGGTTCCGCAAAGTGCTTGGTTGAGCGTTCAGCCGCGGGGCCATGTTGCTGATAGTATGATTTCGTTCGTGCACGTCGTATGACATACTAGATAAACAAACGGTTAGCGATGGTTTGTCCGTTGGTCGCGGGGGTTCGTCCCCCCTCGTCATCGTGCTGCACGAGGACCGATCGTTGGTGAAGCTGTTGTCACGCTCGCCACACCCGAATACTCTTTCTGGCTCCCCCTCGCATCCCTCACCAAGACCCGATAACTGTAGTTGCTACCCGCTGCCAATCCCGTGTCGGCATAGCTCGTTCCTGTAGTCGTTCCTACGCGCACGAAACTCGTGCTTCCAGGGTCCTGTCGTTGCACTTCATACTTTTTCACACCGACATTGTCGGTTGACGCGGTCCAACTCAGCTTAACTTGGCTCACGCCTAAGGCCGTGACCACAAGATTCCCGCGCATACTGGGCTCCTGCGTCTCCGGCAGCAGAATCCCGAACATCCCGAGATTCCCACCTTCCCAGTCGTCAATCGCCAGGTGATCCCCGGATGGCAAATAGATCCCGATGCCCGGGCTCCCTCCAGTTAGGTTCTCTGTCGTGTCCGTATAAGTTAAAACCGGATTCCCGTTTCGGAGCAACGTCAGTTGAACCGGGTTCAACCCTGATGCCTCCAATCGGATGATGTCACCAGCCACCCACGTCTCCGTATTGCCGTTGCTCAGGTCATAATAAAGCCCGTCCTTCCGCAAATAGAGGCGGTAGTCGTTGGGCCCAAATACAAAGGCCATATAGAATCGGTCGATGATGGGCTGGGCTCGGGCAATCACGCCGTTCCATGGCCCGACATTGCCAATCCGTACCTGGGAATACTGATCCTGGCTGAACATGTTCCCGATCCAATATGCGTAACAGTGCGCGCCTTCGATGTCCGGCGTCACCTCGTTGTTGGCGATCACCAAAGTTTGTTCCGATGCCGGCACCGGCTTCGCCCAGTTCAAACCGAGTCCCCCATCCGCGTGGTTGAAATCATCAGTAGCCGCAACGCCCGCCTGCGTCGTCACACTCGCCACCGCCGAATAGTCACCCAGGTTCTGTGCCGCATCCGTTGCCCGCACCCGATAACTGTAGTTGCTACCCGCTGCCAATCCCGTGTCGTTGTAGCTTGTGCCGGTGCTCCTCCCCACCTGCACAAAATTCGCGCTTCCAGGATCCTGCCGCTCCACGAGATAGCCTGTCACTCCCACGTTATCCGTTGACGCGGTCCAACTCAAGTTGACTTGGCTCACACCCAATGCCCTCGCCACAAGATCCCCAGGGGCACTTGGGGGTTGAGTGTCCGCGCCCAGGTTCCCGCCCTCCCAGTCGTCAAACCTCAAATTGGTGCCTGGCGAGAACATCCCTATCCCTGGACTACCGCCCGTGAAATTATACGTCGAATCGGCATAGGTCAGCATTGCTATGCCGTTGTAGCGCAAGGTAAGATTAACCGGGCCTGAACCAACCGCTTCTAGTCGTAGGAAATCTCCGGGAACCTGAGCCGTCGATGAGTTATGTGCCAATAGATGATAACCGGAACCGTCCCGGGCGTAAATATCAAAGCCATTACCATCACGGGCAATTCCCAGGTAGAACTCATCAACCGCAGCTTTAGCTCTGAGGATAACCCCATTCCAATCACCTACAGTAACGACCTTGATTTGTGAATATTGATCCCCATCGAATGAATTAGCATTCCAGAACGCATAACAATGAAAACCCTCAACGCTCGCAGCGACTTGGTTACTGACGATAGAAAGTGTCTGCTCGGCTGCCGGCGGGGCAGTCCAGTTTGCGCCTAATCCGCCATCAGGGCGGTTAAAGTTGTCGCTTGCGAATGCAGGTGTCGGCGTTGGCGTCGCCGTCGCTGTTGGCGTTGGGGTTGGGGTCGCTGTAGGGGTAGGGGTAGCAGTCGGCGTGGCTGTCGGAGTAGCCGTGGGTGTTGCGGTTGGAGTCACTGTCGGGGTGGCCGTCGGCGTCACAGTGGGGGTTGGGGTAGGTGT
>Ga0209268_1000039_pt1 | contig 63446 bp, 61 predicted proteins | sample GraSoiAngelo_143_FD_185900 | JGI IMG/M metagenome (GOLD analysis project Ga0209268, IMG submission 185900) | Grasslands soil microbial communities from the Angelo Coastal Reserve, California, USA - 14_1009_02_30cm (SPAdes) (version 2) | ecosystem: Environmental > Terrestrial > Soil > Grasslands ... | reverse complement strand
GAACTGGCGCCACGCCGCGAAGGCGGTGAGCACGGACGCCACGTGGTCGGGGGTGCGCCCCATCAGGCCGTAGGACGGCTCCGCCCAGAAGCGGTGCACGCGTCGCCGCGCGCCGAGGTCCTCGGCGGAGCGCGGCACGAGCCACATGTTGCTGTGGCGCGTCGCCCTCGCGGGATCGGCGTAGGTCAGCGCCGGATCGGCCTCGGCGGCGCGGGCGCGCTCGTAGGTCGCGGCGATGCGCCGGATCGGCTCGGCGAACGCGGGATGGCTCGTGACGTCCTTGACCCGTTCGCCGTCCAGGTACACGGCGCGGCCGTCCCGCAGCGCGGCGACGTAGGCGGCTCCCGTTCGCACGCGCCCACCTTGCCACAGGCGGCGCGTCATGACAAACCTCGCGGCCGGTGCTAATGTCGCGCAACTTCGGCCCGGGAGGCTCTGGATCTGAGGCGTCCACCCCTGGCGGTCGTCCTGGTCGTCGTCGTCGTGATCGCGCTCGGCGAGACCGGCGGGGCGGCCATGTCGCGGTTCCGCCCGCACATCGAGCGCTACGCCGCCGCCCGCGTGGAGCAGAACGCGCAGGCGCACGGCCTCTCGGGCTCGGCGGAGTACGACGCCGAGGTCCGCGACCGCGCCGTGTTCAGCGTCGAGGCCGGTCTCTCCTTCTTCCACACGCACGCCGAAGGGGTCGGCCTCATCCTCTTCTTCGCGAGCACGCTCGTGGCGAGCCTCGTCCCCCGGCGCCGGGCGCGCGCGGCGCTCTACCTCGCACTCACGGCCGGAGGGCTGTTCCCGCTCGGCTACCTCGTCTACGGCGTCGCCGTGCTCGAAGCCGGGCGCGACACGGGCATCGAGCTCGCCGAGCGCTGGGTGCTCACGCCCCTCGGCAGCGCCGCGATTCTCGGTGTGGCCGGCCTCGCGCTCGCCCTGGCGCTCGCAGGGCCGCGGGAACCTCTGGAATGAAAAGCGACTGGCTGGACGGCGCGCCTCCTCCGGAGTGGAAAGCGAAATGAGGACCGCAGCCGGGTCGTGCCTCGGCTCGGGCCGCCCACAGAGTGTCCCGGCCTCGCGGCCCTCGTTACAATGATTCCGGAAACGCGGGCCCCGCTCCAATGGCGCCTCCCGCCCGTCGCCGTGCTCCTGACCGCGGTGGTGCTGATCGGGTGCGCGGAGGTCGGCGGCGCGTCGATGGTGCGCTTCAAGGTCGAGCTGACGCGGTGGGCCCGGCACGCGATGCTCGCGCGCCCGGCGACGCACGGGCTGGTCGGCGTGCGCGACGTGGACGAGCGCGTGCTCGACGAGGCGCTCGTGAAGTTCGACGCCGGCCTGCGCCTCTTCCACCTGCACGCGGAGGGAATGGGGCTCGTGATCATCGCCACGACCACGATCGCCGCGACGCTGGCGGGCTCGCCCGCCTCCCGACGGCCCATCATCGTTCTTCTCACCGTCGGCGGAGCAGGCTATCCTCTCGGCTACCTGGTCTGGAGCGGGCTGATCCCCTACTACGGACCCGAGAGGGGGAAGACGGTCGCGGAATGGCTCGTGTGGACCCCGTTCGGCGGCGCCACGATCGTCGCCCTCTGGTGGCTCGCCGGCCTCGTCGCGTGGCGGATGATGCGGAGGGAACGCGGGTGATCGGGCGTGCCCGGGTGGTGGCCGCCTCCCTCGCCGCGGCCGTCGCGCTCCTCGTCACGCTCTGCCCGGCCGCCGCCCATCATGTCGGCACCTACGTTCCGAAGGACAACGAGATCACGACGAACTTCAAGCAGATCAAGTTCTCCGTCCAGGCGGGCAAGTTCGCCGTGGCGCGCCGTCTCTTCGACACGGGCCCCCTCCAGACCGACATGCGCGCGCGGGCGGCCAGGCTCCCGGCCGGCCTCGAGGCCGGGCTGCGCGCCGCCCTCGAGGGCGGCGACGGCGCCGAGGTCGAGCGCGGCCTGACGATCTTCTTCGCCGCGCTCGCCCGCGACCTGGCTCGCGAGGCCACACGCCAGACGGCGGATCCGACGCTGTCCCGCGAGGCCTGCGCGGCGATCGGCGCGCGGTTCCTCGAGGCGATCTGGCGCTACTACAACCTCGTGGACTTCGCCGTCGCGCGGCGCGACGACCAGACCTCGGTCGTCATCCGCCTCGCCTTCGACGAGGCGACCGGCTACGCCAAGTCCATCGCGGCCCCGGACAAGCTCCGGGAACCGCTCACCCGGATCGCGCAGGCCCTCTCGGCCTTCATCGACGCGTCAACCCCAGCAAGGAGGGGCTCATGAAGCGCATCGCCAGTGCCGTCGTGCTCACAACGGTCGCCGCCCTCGCAGTGGTCGCGGCGCCCGCGGTCTCGCAGCCGAAGGTCGTGAAGATCGGCGATCTCGGCTCCAAGGTCGGGGTCTTCGAGGGTTACGGGAAATACCAGACGATGGGCATCCAGATGGCGGTCGAGGAGTTGAACGCCAAGGGGGGCGTCCTGGGCCATCGAATCGAGATCCTCTCCGAGGATGACGAGACCAAACCCGCCCCCGCCGTGCGCAAGGCGGAGAAGCTCATCCTCCAGGACGACGTGAAGCTGCTCGTCGGCGTCGTCTCGAGCGGTGCGACGATGGCGGTCATGGACGTCACCAAGAAGCACAAGACGATCCACTGGAACTCGGTCTCGTGCGCCGAGTTCATGCGGACGACGAAGTTTCACAAGTACTACTTCTCGAACCAGCCCGATTCGCGCATGCAGGCGAACGGCCTCGCGAAGTATATCGTCGACAAGATGGGCAAACGCGTCTACATCTTCTACACGGATTACGCGATGGGGCAGTCGGACGGCCGGCAGTTCAAGACCGCGCTCGAGAAGCTCGGCGGCGAGGTCGTCGGCGTGGCCGGCGCGCCGCTCGACACCAAGGACTTCAGCCCGTGGTTCGGCGCGATCAACCAAGCGGCCCCCGAGGTCCTCTTCCTCGCGTTCGCCGGCACGGACTCGCTGCGCCTCATGACCCAGCTCCACTCGTTCGGCATGACCCGGAAGTACAAGCTCGCGGGGATCGATTGCTTCCTGCTGCAACAGGATCTGCCCTCCATCGCCGAGCCGATGGAGGGCTTCGTCCAGCTCAACCACTTCTCCGCGTACAACCCGGACAAGAGCATGCAGGCGTTCAACGCCAAGTTCAGGAAGCGGTTCGGCGTGGACGCCAACATCGCGGCCGGCGCGTACGACGCCGTCCACTTCTGGGCGGCCGCGGTCGAGAAGGCCACGTCCTTCGACCCCGACCGTGTCGCCGAGGCCCATGAGGGGATGTGCCGGGAGGAGACCCACATCGGCCGCCAGTGCATCCGCAAGGAGGACCACCAGGTCGTGATGGACATGCACCTCTACCAGGTGAAGGGCGGCAAGAACATCCCGATCGCGCGCATCGCCGGCACGGATTCGATCGGCGAGCCGATGGTCGGCCGAGACCCGGTGGAAGGATTCAGCTGGGAGATCAAGAAGAAGAACTAAGCTGGACTATCTCGTCGCCGTCCTGCTGCCGCAGCTCCTGCACGGCCTCGTCTTCGGCGCCGCGCTGGGGCTCCTGGCGCTCGGCCTGACCGTGATCTTCGGGCTGCTGGGCGTGATGAACTTCGCCCACGGCGAGCTCTACATGCTGGGTGCGTACGCGGGGATCGCGGTCATCGGGGTCACCCACTCGTTCTGGGTGGCCCTGATCGCCGCACCCCTCCTCGTCGCCGCGCTCGGCGCCGTCACCGAGGTCGCGACCCTGCGCCCGCTCTACCGCCGCGAGCCCCTCTACGGCCTCATCCTCACCTTCGGCCTGGCGCTCGTCTTCCGCGAGGGCGCACGTCAGATCTGGGGCGGCGACATGCGACGCGTCCTGCCGCCCGTCACGGGCTCGACGCCGCTCCTCGGGATGACCTACCCGAACTATCGTCTCTTCCTGCTCGGAGCCTCGTCCGCGCTGCTGCTCCTGATCTGGCTCTTCTTCACCCGCACGCGCGCGGGGGTCCTGGTGCGGGCGGCCGTGCAGGACGCGGAGATGCTCGACGGTCTCGGCGTCAACGTCCCGCGCCTCTTCACGCTCACCTTCGCCGGCTCGGCGGCGCTCGCCGCCCTCGCCGGGCTGCTCCTGGCGCCCGTCTTCACCGTGTACCCGCAGATGGGCGTCGAGATGATCCTGCTCGCGTTCATCGTCGTGATCCTGGGCGGCATGGGCTCGATGGGCGGCTCCGTCGTGGCCGCGCTCGTCATCGGCACGGCCCAGAGCCTCTTCTCGCTGTGGATGAACCCGCAGCGCGTGGCGATCGCGATCTTCGCGATCATGATCGTGGTCCTGATCGTCCGCCCGCGCGGCTTCTTCGGCCGGGAGGGCGTCCTTGAGTAGGGTCGTGACGTGGCGGGTCCTCGTCGCCTTCGTGGCGCTGGCGGCGCTGCCGGCCCTGCCCGGGATTCCGACGTACTACCTGCTCCTCGCCTTCGACGCGCTCCTCTTCGGCGCGATCGCGATGAGCCTCGACCTCCTCATGGGTTACACGGGGCTCGTCTCGTTCGGCCACGCCGCCTTCTACGGGCTCGGCGCGTACGCCACGGCGATCCTCCTGGAGCGCGGCGTCCTGTCCCTCTGGGCGTGCCTCGGCGGCGCGCTCGTGGTCGTCGGCGTCTACGCGGCGATCGTGGGGTACTTCGCCACCGCGCGCCGGGGCATCTACTTCGCGCTCCTCACGCTGATCTTCGCCGAGGTCGTCTACACCTTCTTCCGCTACACGCAGACCTTCGGCGGCTCGGACGGCATCCAGGGCCTGCCCGACGCCCACCTCTGGCGCGGCGTCCCGATCGACACGCCGCAGCGCAAGTACTACCTCGTGCTCGTCTACCTCGCGGTCGCCTACGCGATCTGCCGCGTCGTCGTCACGTCGCACTTCGGCCGGGTCCTCGTGGCGATCCGCGAGAACGAGGACCGCGCGCGGTTCCTCGGGTACCGCGTCCAGCGCTACAAAATGGCCGCGTGTATGATCTCGGCGTTGCTCACAGGGCTCGCGGGCGCGATCTACCCGATGCGCGCGGCGTTCGCGACGCCCGACCTCATGCTCTGGACGGAATCGGGCGAGTTCATCATCTCGGTGATGATCGGCGGGCTCGGGACCCTCGTGGGCCCGATCCTCGGCGGCGCGTTCTTCACGATCCTCCGCGACAAGGTCTCCTCGTTCGTGGACTGGTACTTCATCGTCATCGGCGTCGTCCTGGTCTTGATCGTGCTGTTCATGCCCAAAGGGCTCCTCGGCATCCGGCGTCTCCACGGCTTCCGGCAATGGCGGCAGGGGGCGTAGTCCTCGAGGTCGACGGGGTCTCGAAGAGTTTCGGCGCGCTCTCGGCGCTGAGCCGCGTCGGTCTCGCCGTGTCCGAGGGCGAGGTCTTCTCGATCATCGGGCCGAACGGCGCCGGCAAGTCCACGCTCTTCAACGTGATCGCGGGCCTTCACGCCCCGAGCGCTGGCCGCGTGGTCTTTCGCGGCCACGAGATCACCGGCCTGCCGCCCGAGCGGATCAATCGGCTTGGCATCGCGAAGACCTTTCAGATCACGAACGTCTTCCCCGAGATCTCGGTCGGGGAGAACGTCCGCGTGGCCGCTCAGTCGCGCTCGGCGGACTCCGGTCGCGTCGCGTCGTTGTGGCGTGCGGCCGACGTCGAGGTGCGGGTGACGGAGCTCCTCGAGTCGTTCGGCCTCGCCGTCAAGCGCGACGAGCTGGCCCAACACCTGTCGCACGGCGAGCAGCGCTACCTCGAGATCTGCCTGGCGCTCGCGACCGAGCCGACGCTGCTCCTGCTCGACGAGCCGACGGCGGGGATGACGCCGGGCGAGACCAGGGACGCCACCGCGCTCGTCCGGAAGATCGCGCTCCAGCGCGGGCTCACGGTCCTCCTGATCGAGCACGACATGTCCGTCGTCATGGGGATCTCCGACCGGATCGCGGTCCTCCACTTCGGCGAGAAGATCGCCGAGGGGACGCCCGAGGCAATCCGGAGCGACGCGCGGGTGATCGAGGCGTACCTCGGGGGCGCCGACGACTAGCGGGCTCAGGATCACCGACGTCCACGCCGGCTACGGGGCGACGCCGATCCTCTTCGGCGTGTCGCTCGAGATCCGGTCGGGCGAGGCCGTCGCGCTCCTCGGCAAGAACGGCATGGGCAAGACCACGCTCATGAAGACCGCGATGGGCTTCCTCAAGCCGTGGCGCGGCGCGATCGAGTTCGACGGCCACGACCTCACCCGGCTCACGCCCCACGAGATCGCCCGGCTCGGCATCGGGTTCGTGCCGGAGAGCCGGCGCATCTTCCCGGGACTGACCGTCCGCGAGAACCTCGAGCTGGGCCTGTCGGCCGTCCGCGATCGGTCGACCGCACTCCGGCGCCGGCGCTTCGAGGACGTCTTCCACCACTTCCCGCGCCTCTCCGAGCGGCTGGACCAGCCTGGCAAGACGCTCTCGGGAGGCGAGCAGCAGATGCTCGCGATCGCGCGCGTGATGATGGCGGGGGCCCGGCTCATCCTGATGGACGAGCCCACGCAGGGGCTCGCCCCCGCGGTCATCCGCCTGATCCGCGGCATGATCACGGAGCTCAAGCGCCTCGGCGTGGCGGTGCTCCTCGTCGAGCAGAACGCGCGCGTGGCCCTGGGCGTGTGCGACCGCGGCTATATTATGGAGAAGGGACTGATCGTGTTCGCGGCCTCGGCGACGGAGCTGCGGGAGAGTCCGGTGACCCGTGAGAAGCTGGGCGTCTAGCCTCATCGGCGTGAGCCGCTACCAGTCGCTCGCGCGCGCGGGGCTCGCCGTCCTCCTGCTCGGTGGCCTCCTCTGGGCGCTGCCGGAGAGGCGCCCCGGCGAGGAGGGCGGCCATCACGCGCGACCCGCCGTACCGGCGCTCGACCCCTTCGAGAAGGCCGGCGTGACCGAGTTGACGGACGGCCAGCACGGGCCCCCGTTCCGGCTCGCGACGCTCGACGGGGGCGCCGCGTCGCTCGCCGACCACGTGGACCGGCTGGTCGTCCTGAATTTCTGGGCCACCTGGTGCGAGCCGTGCCGGCTCGAGATGCCGACGCTCGAGACTCTGTGGCGGGAATACCGCGACCGCGGCCTGGTCGTCCTCGCCGTGTCTCAGGACCGCGGCGCGCCACGCGCGCTCATCGAGCCGTGGGTGCGCCACCAGCGGCTGACGTTCCCGATCCTGCTCGACCCCGACCTCCGGACGTCCCGCGCCTGGCGGGTCACCGGGCTGCCGGCGACGTTCCTCGTCCGCCCCCGTGGTGAGGTCGCCGGCCTGGCGGTCGGTCCGCGCGAGTGGACCAGCGGGGAGATGCGCGCGCTGGTGGAGACGATGCTCCCGTCTGCGCACCAGAGCCACTAGGACAGCGGCGGCGGGGGCTTCGGTCAGGTCCGAGCCCCCGCACCAGCCGATGCGCCCCGTGTCGCGCTCGAGCGCACGAGGGCCAGCGCCCGCCGCTTGAACGGCGGCCAAGCCCGAGCGAGGACGACGAGCGCCGCGATCAGGAGCGCGTTGGCCAGCACGTAGGGCCACCACGAGTGGAAGAGCACGCCAAACCGCTGGCGGAGGAAGGTCAGGACGATCACCTGGTGAACGAAGTAGAGCATGAGTGCGTTCTGGCCGAGGACGACCAGCCAGGGCACCTGCACCCGCCGCACCTTCATCAGGTAATACGTGGCTGGCAGCAGGGAGAAGAGGATGCCGAGGATCCACAGACACGTCACGGCCCCCGGGTTCCAATGTTGATTGAGGACGAGATCGCGCCCGGAGAAGAAGTGCGGCGTGGTCCCGATGGTGACCTCGAGACCGAGGAACGCCGCCAGACATAGCACGCCCACGAGGCTCATCACCTCGAAGTACCGCCGATCGTCGTCGCCCCGCCGCTGGCCCTCGGTCCACACCCATCCCAGCACCCCGCCGAGGAGTGCGAAGGCGAACCACGGCCAGAGCGGGAAGTCGTAGAGCCAGACGTCGGCAAGGCCGGGATGGGCCTTCACCCACGTGCGGAGGAAGGGATGCGCGAGGGCGAAGCTCGTGTAGATGCCGAGCGCCGCGGCCAGCAGCACCCAGCGCGCGACGCGCGAGACCATCACCGGCAGGAGCGCCGTCAGCCCGATGATCGAGAGGCCGATCGTCTGGAGCACCCCGCCGGCGAACAGGGGCTCGTCGGGAAACACGAGCAGGTTCAGGAACCAGCCCGCGACGACGAGCTGGGCGCCACGCCGGGCGTACTTCCACGCGACCGACATGTAGCGCTCGCCGCGCGTGACCGTCGAGTTGAGAAACGAGAGCGGCATGCAGAAACCGGCGAGGAACAGGAAGATCGGCGCAGCGAGGGTCACCGTCAGGTAGACCAGGTGATACCGCGGCCACCCCATCGGGCGCTCGAGCCACCACCGGCCCGTGTGGTTCAGAACCATGAAGATCAGGGCCAGCCCACGGAAGCCGTCCAGGAAGAGCTGTCGGCCCGATGCCGGCGTCGCCACGGGCCCGAGTCTACCTCAAAGACGAGGTGAGAAAATGGCTCCGTGACGACGACACCCGCCGACTATCCACGCGATCTCGTGCACGACGCCAAGCTGAGGGACGGCTCGTACGTCCACATCCGTCCGATCCGTCCGGAGGACGCGCCGCGGCTCCAGGAGCTCTACGGCCGGCTGAGCCGCGAGACCGCCTACCATCGCTTCTTCACGGTCATGAAGCGCCTGCCGCCCGACTGGGCGCAGATTCTGGCCACGGTGAACTACCGCCGCCGGCTCGCGCTGGTCGCCGAGCACGAGGGCGCCTCCGGGGCCGGGGTCGAGATCATCGGGGTCGGACGCTACGAGCCGACGGACGAGCCGGACACGGTCGAGGTCGCGTTCGTCGTCCAGGACGACTGGCAGAACCGGGGGCTCGGGACGATCCTTGTCCGCGACGTGCTCGCCGCCGCCGCCGCGCGAGGGATGCGCCGGTTCCGCGCCTACGTCCTCTCCGACAACCGCCGCATGCTCGACCTCATCACCCGCTTCGGCGACGTCCACGAGCGCAAGACGGACCAGGGCGTCACGGAGCTCCTCTTCACGCGCCGCGCGGAGCGCGCCGACGCTACGCGATGAGGCGGGCGATGAGGAAGGCCGCGCCGGCTGCCAGGCCGCCGATCAGCACGGTCTGGAGCGCGCTCCGGAGCGGTGTCGTCCCCGCGAAGTTGCCCTTGACCCAGCCGAAGACGGCCAGCGCCGTCAGTGTCACGAGGGCTGACCACGGTAGGGCGCTCCGCGCGCTCGCCATGAGCATGTAGGGTGTAAGCGGGATCAACCCGCCCGCCACGTACGCCCCGCCGATGACGAGGGCGCTCGTCCGCGCGCGGGCTGGATCGGGCTTCTCCAGCCCGAGCTCGAAGCGCATCATGAAGTCGCGCCACGCCTCCGGGCGCCTCCGGAGCGCCTCGACGACGGGCGCGCTCTCCTCGGCGGTGAGACCGTGCGACTGGAGCAGCTCCATGACCTCCTCGGCTTCGACCTCGGGCTTCTCCGCGATCTCGACCTCCTCCCGCGCGCGTTCCCTGATGTAGTGCTCGAGATCGCTCTTGCCGGCCAGGTAACCCCCGAGGCCCATGGCGATGGCGCCGGCTGCGATCTCGGCGACGCCAGCGGTGACGACGAGGCCCGTCGAATCGACGGCGCCCGAGACTCCCGCCGCCAGCGCAAACGGCACCGTGAGCCCGTCGGACATGCCGATCACGATGTCCCTGACGACCGCGCTCGCGGTGAAGTGGTGCTCGACGTGTGGCGTCAGCGGCATAGCCCTGCTCCCGCCTTGGGCTCGAGCCGCCTGACGAGCCAGAACGTCCCGAGCGCCATCAACACCACCAGCGCCGCCAGCAACCAGAACGGAAGCCCGAGCACCTCGGCGAGAGTAGCGCTCTGGAGCGAGCCGCTCCAGACGAAGGTCGCGATCGCCGTGTAGACCTCCGCGAAGACGATGACGCCCGCGATCAGGCCCAGCATGAAGACCACGGCGTCCAGCCGACCCGAGGCCGCACCTGCGGCCGAGGAGCCGGGTCAGTAGCCGCCGAGCGCAAAGCCGACCCCGAGGATCAAGCCGCCAACGGCTTGCGGCCAGAGATAGGTCGGCTGGACGGCGATTTCGGTGAGATCGACCACGCCGAGCAGCGACAGGGCGCCGAGCCCCGCGGCAGCGACGGCGATCGCGGTGAACATGACCTGCAGCATCGTGAAGTCTTCGAGATAGAAGAGGGCGGTGAGCTTCTTCGGGTCACCCAGACCGCCGCGCTCGAGGACGAAGCCGAAGGCCACGCCCGCGAGGAGCCCGACGAGGAGCCCGCCCGCGCCTCCAAGGCCGAGCGGCCAGCTCATCGCCACGCCCTCCTGACGATCCACGCGGTGGCGAAGCCGCCCGCCATGAACGCGGCGAGGAACGCCCACGCGCCCGGCGCGAGGACGGCGCCACCGGAGAGCGCGACTCCGCTCGTGCACCCCTGGGCGACGCGGCTCGCGAAGCCCACCGTGGCCCCGCCCAGGAATGCGAACGCCAGGCGGCGGCCCGCGCCGATCCGCGGGCCCTTCTCGAGCCGCCACGCGAAGCGCCCCGCCGTCCACGCGCCGAGGCCGGCGCCAACGAGCACGCCGACCATCTCGACCACGATCCACTGCGCCCACAGCCGGCCGGCCTCCAGGTAGCCCATCAGGTACGGGTTCGCCTGGGCCCGGCCGGGCGCCACGGCCACCTCGAGACGCGCGGCGATCTGGGCGAAGGCACCCGAGGCGCCGAGGCCGAAGCCCATCAGAAGATAGGTGGCAAGGAGCGTAACGCCGAGCGCCAGGCCGGCGACGTATGGTGACCAGTACGGGCGCGTGCCGTTCATGCCATCATCCTCGCACGACCCCGAACCCGAAGATCACTGCGATGAGGAGGCCGGGTGACGTATCTCTCCGCGGCGACGCTGGTCGCCATCGGGTTCTTCGTCGGCGCGTTCGGCACACTGATCGGTGCGGGGGGCGGCTTCCTGCTGGTGCCGCTCCTGCTGATCGGCTATCACTTCCTCCCCGCCGACGCCGTCGGCACGTCCCTCTCGCTGGTGTTCCTCAACGCCGCCTCCGGAAGCTTCGCCTACCTGCGCCAGCGCCGGGTGGACCTCCAGCTCGGCTGGAAGTTCGCGGCCGCCACCATCCCCGGGGCGATCGGTGGCGCCTACCTCACGCGCGCGATGTCCTCGCGTGAATTCAGCGTCGCGTTCGGCGCGCTCCTGGTCCTGATCGCCGTGTTGCTCTTCTCGGGGATCACCGCGGCGCCCTCGGCGCGTGCCGGCGCCCGCCGGATCGTGGACACGAGCGGGGCGGCCCACGTCTACCACGTGGACACCTGGAAGGGCGTGGTCGTCAGCTTCCTCGTCGGGATCCTCTCGAGCGTGTTCGGGATCGGCGGCGGGATCATCCACGTGCCCTTCCTCATCGTCGTGCTGAGCCTGCCGGTGCACATCGCCACGGCAACCTCCCACTTCGTCCTCTCGATCTCCACGCTCGTCGGCGCCGCCACGTTTTTCGCCCTCGGCCACGTCGATCTCACCACGACCGCCCTCATGGGTGCGGGTATCCTCGCCGGCGCGCAGCTCGGCGCCCGCGTGTCGATCCGGACGCGCCCCGTCGCGATCCGGCGCATCCTCGCCTTCGCGCTGGCCGCGGTCGGGATCCGCATGGTCCTCCACGGGCTCGCCATCGGGCTCTGGTGACGCTCACCGGCCGTGGCCGACTCAAAGCGCCACGCGCCGCGGGCGGAGCGCGTTGGCGATTACGGAGACGGAGCTCAGACTCATCGCCGCGCTCCCGGCGCGCTGCGCACGATCTGGGGGTGCATCGGGCAGACGTACTCGGTCCGCGCGGTGGGCGCCGCGGCGCCAACGGACTCGAGCGCCATGTCACACGCGTTGCACGCTATCATGGTGAATCGCGCCATGGAGCTGATCGCGAACCGGACGTTCGACGCGATCGACGTCGGCGACACCCCGCGCACGTCGACGAAGAGTACGCCAAGAGCGATCTCTTTCACAAGATCGCCGCGCACGGGCCCGCATCCACACCCTTGACCTCGTCGGCGCCTGACGCCCTCACCCCGCGTGCCTTCGGCTGGCGCGTCGGCGGGCTGCTGGCGCTCGGCGCGATCGCGACCGCCGCGGTCTTCACGCTCCCGCCGATCCCGCAGGACCCCGCATACCACGACTTCGCCGACCACCGACGAGTGCTCGGCATCCCCAGCGCGCTCAACGTCCTCTCGAACCTGCCGCTCGCGCTCGTCGGGAGCATCGGGCTGGCGGTGGTCGCGCGCGGGCGTGGCGGCTGGGAGCGTGCGGCGCTCCTCGTCCTCTTCACGGGCTTGGCGCTGACCGGCGTGGGCTCCGCCTACTACCACGCTGCGCCCACCACGGCGACGCTCTTCTGGGACCGCCTGCCGATGGCGGTCGCCTTCATGGCGTTCTGCGCACTCACGCTCGGCGAGCGCGTGAGCCCGCGCGCCGGCCCGTGGCTGCTCGCCGCCCTCGTCATGATCGGGGTCGCCAGTGTCGTGATCTGGCGCCTCGGCGAGACCGCGGGCGCGGGCGACCTCAGGCTCTACGGCCTCGTGCAGTTCCTGCCGGCGGTCCTCCTCCCGCTGGCGCTCGTCCTGTTTCCGGCGCGCTGGCTTCGAACCTCAGATCTCCTGGGGGCCATCGGCTGGTATGCGGTGGCGAAACTCTGCGAAGCGCTCGACCGACCGATCTTCGCCGTGGGCGGGATCGTCAGCGGGCACACGCTCAAGCACCTGGCGGCGGCGACGGCCGCCGCGTGGCTCCTGCGCGTGGTGGCAGGCTCGCCGGAGCCACGATAATAAGCCACGATAATAGAGGTCGCTCACCAGGCCACGCCGGCTGTCTTTGCCGGCGTGCCTGGCCTACCGACTCACCGACAGAAGACCGTCTGGCGGAGTTGGACGTATCCCGGGCCGCACGGCACGGACTTCTCGTTACCGCCGAGCTCGATGTCGCTGACCGTCGCGGTTAACACATCGCCCGGCGTCACGACCTCGTGCGCGTACTTCACGATCGTCCAGGCCGTGAGATTCTTCTCAGGGTCGATCACGTACTCTCGGACGTTGTCGGCAACGATCGCGGTACCGTTCACCGACAGCTGGGCGTTGACCAGATCCGCCGTCCCGTGCGCGACGACCACTGCGATGAAATAACCGAAACTGAATTGTGCCGCCACGACCCGATCGACGGTGACGTCACCCGCGATCGCCGGACGCGCGACGACGGACAGACAGAGGAAGATCAGCACGGCCAGAATCCTCAAGGTACGCATCGTCACCTCCCGGCAGCTCACTTCGCCGCGTGGATCAGTGCACGGCATACGACTCGTCGACGGTCACCAGGGTAGCAAGACGGTCGACGCGGCTTCAATGAGGAAAGCGCCTCAATTCGACGAGGGGGGCTACGGGTCGTCCCGTAACCCCCCCTGAAGATTTGGAGCGGCCGACCGGATTCGAACCGGCGACGACCAGCTTGGGAAATCTTTCGCGGCGGATCCGCTCGTATCCCACGGTATACCTATCGCGAAGTTAGCGAGCTGGGCTTGTATGGCGCAAGGCCTGAGAGAGGGTCATCTACCGACGTTTTGTCAGAAAATTGTCAGAATCGGTACCCGCGCCGAGAGCCGCGTTCCTCCAGCGTCACTCGGCCGACCGGCTGTACGAACCCCAGCTCGAATTGGAGCCCGGGCTGGACGAGCAGCACCGCGGAAGGGAGTCCGGCGCTCAGTCGGCAGCGCCGACTCCCCGCACCTCAAACGTCGCGCTGGTGCGCAGACGGCCGTCTACATCCACGAGTGACAGTCGGTGTTTGCCCGAGCGTGGCGCCCACAGCACGAGAGACGTGGCAATGCCGATATCGGCGCCGTCCAGAACCCAACGCAAATCGGGCGATGCGTGCTCGGCCTCGAAGGCGACTCGTTGGTACGTGGCCGGAATATCGGGGTCGAGCGCGATGCGTGTCCCCGAGGTCGGAGCCACAATGCGTGGATGCCCGTAGCCGCCGATCCTCGGCAGCGCGATCGGCTCTGTGCCCCTGAGGAACCACTCCTCGCGCGCCGGCTCCGCGGTCCGGGCGAAGTCGACCCGCGCCCGAACGACGCCAGCCGGCGGCGCGGGAGCGTGACTGGACCGCGCACGGTGGAGGTACGTCATGATCTCCAGCCACACAGGAGCGGCACCGGTAATACCGCTCACATTCCACATCGGCTCACCGGAAAAATTTCCCGCCCAAACCCCCACGGTGTAGTCGCGCGAGTATCCGACGCACCAGTTGTCGCGCATGTCCTTGCTCGTTCCTGTCTTCACCGAGGTCCAGAAGGGTGTGGCCAGGGCGTTTTCGAGCCCAAAGGTGGCGCTGCGACTCTCGCGGTCGGCGAGCATGTGTGACACGAGGAACGCGGCGGCCTCAGAGTACACGCGTCGCTCCTCGCCCGTCGTCTCCCCGGGCGTGAGACGCAGGCGGCTCCACCGACCGCTATTGGCGAGCGTCCGGTAAGCGTTGACGAGCTCCCACAGGCTTACGTCGGCGGAGCCGAGCGCGAGGGACGGGCCGTAGAAGTCGCCCCCCTCGCGCAGCCCCTCGAAGCCGAGGCGCCGCAATCGTTGCGCGAACACCTCGTCGCCGACGAGACCCAGCGTTCGCACGGCGGGGACGTTGAGCGAGGAGGCGAGCGCAGTGCGCACGCTGACAAGGCCGAGGAACCGCTCGTCGTAGTTTTGGGGCCGGTAGAGCCCGCCCGAAACCAATATTTCAACCGGGCTGTCCTCGACGAGGGAGGCCGGCGTAACGAGACGCTCGTCGAGGGCGAGGGCGTAGAGGAACGGCTTGAGCGTCGAGCCTGCTTGGCGCCTGGCCCGGACGCCATCGACCCAGCGTGCGCTCGACGCGTCACCCGCGCTGCCAACGTAGGCGAGCACGCCTCCCGTGGCGTTATCCACGACGAGGACGGCGCCGTCCTGGACGTGCTGGGCACGCACAGAAGCGAGTTGGGCCAGGAGCGCGTCTGCGGCGAGCCGCTGGAGTGGGGCATCGAGCGTGGACCGCACCACGACGGCCGCGGGTGCCGCCGCCGTCGACGGCCCGAGCAGCCGCGATGCGACGTGCGGTGCGAGCACCACCCGCGGGCCCGTGCCTCTCGGCGCCCGCGCAGCGCGGGCCACGGCGGCCCTGATCGCCGCCGGCGCGGCCCCGCCGAGCGCTGACGGCGCTCGGCGGACCAAGGTCTCGGGCGTCGCGTTTGGCGAGCGTAACAGCACCGCGAGCACCGCGGACTCCGCAGCATCCAACCCGTGCGGCGTCTTGTCGAACAGCACCGCAGCGGCGGCCGCCACGCCTTGGAGTTCCCCGCGGAACGTCACGAGGTTCAGATACGCCTCAAGGATCTCGCGCTTCGACCAGTTCGACTCGAGCGCCCAGGCGAGCCGCATCTGCCGCAACTTCTGCGTGAGCGTCCGGGGACCGCCCTGACGGTGGAGCGCCGGATCGAAGAGCGCGGCGAGCTGCATCGAGATCGTGCTGGCACCGCGCAGCGAGCCCCCCATCAGACGCCGTACGGTCGCAGCGACCAGGGCGGCACCGTCCACACCACCGTGACGATAGAACCGCCGATCCTCTGAGGCGATGACCGCCTCTTGAAGCGCCGGCGAGATGTCGGTCAAGGGCGTCCACTGTAGGCGCCGGCGTCGCGCGTCGATTCGCAGCTCGTGCAGCGTCTCACCATGACGATCGACGAGGCGGACGTCGGACGTTCGCCAGGCCGCACGCACCGACTCGAACGAAGGCACCGGAGACGGCACCACGCTGGCACCTGCGGCCAGTACGACAACGGCCCCGAGCGCGGCGATCACGGCCGCACCTCCACGGGGGCGTTCGGCAGCTCGCCGAACATCTCCGGCGCGTAGAGCGCGTCGACGCGGGTCGTCGGGAGCAGGAAGCGCCCAGTCTGGTTGAGCCTGAGCGTGTACTCGACGGTGAAGGTTCCCTTCGGCACCCACGCGTAGTAGGCGCGGAACGCCTCGAAGGCGCGCTCCTCATACGCCGGCCATGCGGCGCCACTCTCGCTCTGGCCCTTGGTCGCGATCGACGACTCGCGCCGGAGGCCGCGGCCCACGTGTGACGCACCGCCCGGAATTGGATCGTTCACAACCACCCAGGACATGTCAGCCTGCGCCTCGACCTCCAGCTTCACGCGGAGCAGGTCGCCGCGGCTCCAACGCCCCGGATGCTGCTGCTCGATGGGCGTGATGGTCTTGGCGATCTTGTAGCCGCTCGAGAGCGGCGCGGCGAGTGGGATCGCGGCCTGCGCCTGCACAGTAATCCACGGCTGACCTGAGCCTTCGTGGCTGAGCGCCACCTCCGAGCGTTCGGTGGGCCACGGCAGTGCGAGCGTGCCGCCCTTCGGGACGGCCAGCCAATCAATCCGTTGCGAGACCGCCGCGAGCGTGGCCGAGGTCCTGCCGCCGACTGGCGTCCGCTCGAAGCTGCGCGAGAATTTCTCGAGCGCCAGCACGCCCCACGCGTTCGCGGTCGTCAGATCCCAGGCGCCCCGCTGCTGGCGGGCGAGCGCGCCGCCGACCAGTCGCGGAAGATCGTCGCGCCACTTGTCAGCATCGAGCAGCGCGAGGATGAGCCGAACGGCGTTCGAGTCCGACGAGACCATGAGCCACCAGAGGGCATCCGACCGCTCCGTCGAGAAGCCCATCGTCGTTCCTTGGAGGTTGAGCCGCGCGCGCAGGACTCGCTCGGCCTCGGCGAGGCGCGCGGCGCGGTCGGCGATGCCGTCCACGCGCCGGAGTATGGACCGCCAGTCGAGAACGGCGGAGGTCGGCCAGAGGTTTGGCTCGACCCGGAGGCTTGCCAGCAGCGCCGGCTCCGCCCGGCCGTAACGCGCGAGCGCCTCGAGCGCGGCTAGCTTGCGCATAGTGAGATCGGGCGACGGCACTTCCGAGCGCCGCACGATCCGGCCCTCGATGAAAGCGCGGAGTCCGCCCTCCAGGCGGCCGCGCACGTCCTCGGGGATTGGCCACCCCGCCTCGTTGCTCAGTGCCAACACGTAGGCCGTGAGCACCTCGCTGCCCGACACCATCGACGGAAAGTACTTGAGCAGGCCGTCGGCGTCGAGGTGCGCGGGGAGGGCGTTGAGGACGATCCGCCACTGCGCCTCATCGCGGAGGGCGACGGCGCGTGAGACGAGCTGCTCGAGGCACGTGTACGGATACGCGCGCATCCAGCCGCGCAAAGCGTCCAGGCCCTCAACCAGCGTCGGTCGCAGCGCGATCTGCACGCCGCCCCGGCCAGGGACGGCGTCGGCCGGGCGCTCGACGGCCTGGCGCATGATGCGCTGCCGCGGGTCCCACTGAAACAGCGTTGCCTGGAACGTTCGGACGCTCACCGCGGCGACCACCTGTTGGGCTACGACGACCCGGTCCATCCGGCCGCCGGCCTCGCCCGCCTCAATCTCGTAGCGCAGCGTGCGCGCGCCGACCGGGGCCGTCACCTCCCACGCGACGGTGTGTGCCTCGCCGGCGGCCAGCGCGACCGTCTGCCGCCCAAGCGGCGTCGCGAGCCCCTCGACACGGGCCGCGGCGACAACCTCCATCGGCCGCTCTGTGGCGTTTCGAAGCGTGACCTCGGCGGGGAAACGATCGCCCTCGCGGACGAGCGGCGCGATCCCCGGCAGCACCATCAGGTCCTGCGTGGTGCGGACGGTGAGGGCGCCCGTACCGAAGGCGTCGACACCGCTCGTGGCGACAGCGACGATCCGGAAGCTCGTCAGCGAGTCGTTGAGGGGAATCTCGAGGGCGGCGTCGCCCCGTCCATCCAGCGCGACGCGTGCCTTCCAGAAGAGGAGCGTATCGAACAGTTCGCGGGTTGTTTTGCTACCGCCACCACCGCCCTGCGGGAGCGCCTTGAGTCCGAAGTGGCGCTGGCCGACCACGTGCCCCTGCGCGGTGCTGGTCTCGACGGCATAGTCGCGACGCTGCATCATCCCCTCGAGGAGGTTCCAGCTCTCATTCGGCAAGAGCTCGAGGAGCCCTTCGTCCACCGCAGCGACGGCGATCTCGCTCCCAGGCGCGGGCGCCTTGCCGTCTGACGTGCGCACGGCTATCGAAACGGGAACCGTGTCGCGCACCCGATACGTCGTGCGCCCGGAGGTCACCTTGACGGTGAGCTCGTGGGCTCGCCAGCCCACGCGGATCTCTGCGATGCCAAGCTTGAACGCCGGGCGGCCCAGGTCCACCATCGCCGTCGGTTGGATACCGCCGACCCGCCCGCGCACCACAAGGACCGAGACGAACACGTTGGGTGCATACACGCCGCGGAGCGGCACCTCCACCCAGGGTTCGCTGCCGGACACCGGCCTCACCCACGCGTCAAGGACGCCCTCGCGCTCGACCGTGACCAGCGCCGTGGCCTCGCGGAACGGCATCCGTACCTGAAGGCGCGCAGTCTCATTGGGCTCGTATCGACGCCGCTCGGGTAGGAGGTCGATACGATCGCTGTCACTCACGTCGAACCACCACTGCGCCTCCGGGCCGACCATCCACACGTCAGCCTGTGCGGTCGTCGTGTGACCGGCTGAATCCGTCGTGAGCGCCTGGAGGATGATGTGGCCGCTCACACCCGGAGCGCCCTCGCAGACCAGCACGCCGCCGACCGGTGTCACGCCTCGGCAGAACTCGCCCCGGCGGCGGATCTGTTGGACGTGTTCGTACGCGTAGAAGCCACCGACGAGCCGTTTGCGGTGCGAATAGAGCGTCCGCTCGAAGACGTCGACGCGGACCTCGGCGCCAGCCACCGGCCGCCCGGCGAGATCGACGACGGCGACCTGCGTACTGATGTGATCCCCGAATGCCACGCTGGACTCAGGCCGGATGCCGACCAGGCGCGACGCCGGCCAGAGCGGGATGCGGGTCGAGACCGTCTGGACTTCGCCCGCCGGGTCGCGGAATTCGAGCTCGGTCAGCAGGTCGCGTGGCGTCGCCGCGGGCGGCAGGCCCCGAATGGTCGCGCGCGCCGTCCCGGCTGCGTCGAGCGTGAGCTGGTCGCGCTGATGGATGACGGGCTTCGCGCGCCTGATTTGCCCCGCGGGAGCTTCCGCGCCCTCCCCACCCTCGTCCGTGTCCGCTAGCCCGCGCCGAGTGGTCCCTTCGGCGACGACACCGTTAGCGAACGCGAACCGGTCGAAGCCGTCGAACGGCGGTGGCGTTTTCGGAAGGATCTGGGCGCGCAGTGTCACCGGCAGCCGTCTGGCGCCGCCGCCTGCGAGGTACCGGACGCTGAGGTCGAGCGGGATCTCCGTCGCGTTGACCTGTGGCTCCGCCGGTGGCCTGAGCACCGCCTTCATGAATGGGATACGGAACTCCTCGACCCTGAACTCGCCCCCTTCCCGCTCGCCCTCGCGTTCGAAGCGAGGCGGCGCGCCCCGCGAACCGGCATCGAAGGCGACGACGTAGCGGCCGAGCTTCGCGCTCTTCGGGATCGCCCACGTGCTCTCTGCGGCGCCGACCGCGTCCCACGCAAGCGGCAGCTCGTATTTTTCGTCGCTGCCGGTGTGGCGGATGATGGCCTTCGTCGGCCGGTCCTTCGGCGGCGTCGGCGCGAAGCCGGTCAACGTCCGCGTCCTGACCACATGCTTCATGTGGACGGTGTCACCCGCTCGCAGCAGCGGCCGGTCGAAGATCGTGTGAACCGCCGCCGCCCCCTGCCACGACGAGGGCCGCGGGAGCTGGAAGCGCCAGGGCTCGACGCCGTCGTCCCAGCTCGAGTGGACGAAGCTCAGGTCGTCGAGCGTCTGTGCGATGACGAAGAGGCCCGAGCCCAGCTGGCTCAGCGCACGCGATTGGGTCCAGTCATCACCGTACGAGTGGTCGCAGTCCGGCAGCGCGGTCCGCGCCGGAAGACCCGTCACAATCGCGAGTCCCCGTGCGTCGGTCCACCCCTGCCATCGCACGTCGCCCCTGCAGTCCTGTACGGTCACGCGCGCGCCCTCGACCGGCCGCGCGTGGTCGAGCGTGGTGACCCAGACCAGCCCGTTCTCCGCTCCCCATTTGAAGTGGACGGAGAGGTTCGTGACAAGCGCAGCCGCGGGAACGTACATCGGCGTGGCCGGACCAAGGAATGACGCGCCGAGGCGCGCGCTCTCGAGCTCGACAATGTAGAGCCCCGGCTCACCGAGTGGGATGCCGACCACCTCGAACGCGTCCGCACCGCCAGGCTTAGGCAGGGTGAACTCGCGGCGCGCGCGCTCGTTCGGGCCGAAGACCGACGCCGCGCGCCGCGCGCCGGCGACACGCCGGAGCCACGGCACGATATCCCGACTGTAGGCGGGCGGAATTCTCAAGACTGTCGTCGTTACGCGCTGGAGGAGCTCACCCAGCACACCGCGCTCGTCACGCTCGGCCCGGAGCATCCGCGCGCGCACCTCGGGCTCCAGCCGACGCAGCGTGACCGGGAGCACCGGGTCGGCGCGCTCGACGATGCCGAAGCGCGCGGAGAACTTCGCGAGTGGCGGAAACGGCGCTGTCTTCACCGTCAGCGGGAACCTGTCAGCATTGATGGCAACGCGCCCGGCGTCATCCTTGAGGTCGGCGGGCACCTCCAGACTGAACGCCGAGGATTCCGGGAACGGCCCCTTGAACGCGACCGCGTAGTGCAGCGCGGCGCCTTCGTCGCGCGCCTCAGGCTTCCACCGCCGACCTCGCGGGCCGACGAGGGCCACGCGCCGGGCCTGCTCCCAGAGAACTGGCGCCGAGAAGCGCAGCTGCATCGGGGTCACGGGGATACATGCAGCGTCCCGGTGCTCGCGCTCGCACTCGAAGGCGATCTTGAAGGTGTCACGCGCCCTGAAGCTGAGCACCTGGTCTTCGGTAGTCGCCACGCCGCTCGCAGTCGCCACGCCGCTGCCCCAAACCAAGCGCACGCCGGCGCCGCTCGGAAAATGCTGTCTCGCTTGGATCACGAGCCGGGGCCCCGGGGGGAGCCACCGCCCTTGGGTTTTCAGGATCTCGTCCCGCACCGCGCCCGAGACGATCCCGACACCAACCGGATCGACGACGCCCTCCACAGAGAATCGGACATGGTCTATGACCGTGCGCTCCACCGCATCCGCGTCGAGCACCAGCAGGAAGGCTTGGGTTTCGTCGATCCCGCCTGCACCCGCGTATGGCAGCGAGGCGATGATCGCCGGGCCGCCCGTCGAGAATGAAAACTCGTGCTGGCCGCCTACGGGCTTGCCCCCCAGCGTCACAAGTCCTGCGCGCAGGCGGAATGTGCAGCGCACGCCCGCCGGCAGGTCGCGTGCGAAGTCGTAGGCCCAGTCGCGGCTGTCCACCCAGCGAGCCGTCCCCGCCTCTGGGCAGGCGATCTCAAAGACGTCGGACGCCGGCCGCGGATCGCCCAGAGGAACCATCGGTTCTGAAAAGCGGGCAGTCACCTGCCGGATTTTCTTGATTGTCCCTTCGGGGGAGAAGTGGACCACGTGCGGGCCGGCAGACTCCTGAGCGGTCGAAGCGGACGGGCCGAGCGGTCCGAGCGCCGGAGCGCCCCACACGACGAGCACCAACGCCACGACCGTCTGTCTCATGCTCGACCCCCAAAACCGACTTGGGTTCGCCATAAGTTCGCAGGTCTCATGGCATTAAGGGGGAACATCTCGACTACCAACCAAATTAGCCGGAATGCATGCCATCGGCATAGCTATTTGCTGGGATCTGATCGAAGGACACTTGACCTGCGCAGTCTTCGACAGGACGGACAGCGCCGCCATGGCGCCACCGGGCAGGAACTCCTACGAGCCGCTACTGCCGGGGAGGCCCCTGCGCTTATCCACCCCAGAGGCGTTGCCACCACTTCCGCGGCTGGCCGGGCAGGTCACCATAGTCGGCGCGCATCTTCTTGCGGATTTCGTCGATCGACCAACTGGTGAGCGCGGCCAAGGTCTGCGCCTCGCGATCGGCGCGGCGGTACAGCTCCTCGCGGTATCGCTTCGCGGCCTCGCAGACCTCCGTGCCCTTCCACGGATGGCGCAGGATATAACGGCCCTGGAAGATCGCCCGATCCGCGGTCTCCTGGAACACGAGGTCTTCGGGGAAGTGGGCGGCGTCGTAACGCACGTGCAGCCGCGTCACAAACACATCGACCGCGCCGCCGGGAGCGAAGCGGGGGCTCCGGGGACCCGGGATCGCCGGGCCGGTAGGCCGCTGATCCACCCAGAACACGCCGAGCTGGAGCAGCTCGTCCGGCGTCAGCGGGTCCGCCGCGCAGGGATCGCACCAGTTCATGTCCCAGGCGTACTCGAGGAAGACCACGCGCATATCCTCCTTCTTCACCTGCTGGGCGAACATGTCGCGATAAAAGCGCGGAAACTCGCCGCGGATGAAGAGAGGGATCTCGACGTCGCTCGGCAGCCGCACCGTCCGGTAGTTCGTGGTCTCCACGCGGCCCCGAGGCGTGAGCGCGTAGACGAACAGTTCCTGTGGTCCGGCGGCATTCACGGTGCCCAGGCGGATCGGCAGCATGAACTTCGGCGACTCGTAGGCCATCTGAATCGGCCGGAGATAGGTGAAGCCCAGCTTCGACTGCTCCTGGAGATTCACCTTGGCCACGAAGAACTTCATGTTCTGCTTGATATAGCTGCCCAGGATGGCCGAGGTGCCTGCGGGGATGCGATAGCCATTCTCGCGGAGCCAGGTTTCGAGCCCGGCACTCTCGCCGGCCGACAGGATCAGGATGTCGTACTCGCCGATGGTATAGCGCGCCTCGATCGTGACACCGAGGCTCTTGGCCCGCGCCTCCGCGTCACCCTTGGCCCCTGCCATCATCCCCGGCGCCGACCGCAGTGGGCTGAGCATGCGCGGCCGGCACGGGTCCTCGTCGAAGTACTCGACCAGGCGCGGCGCCGTGTAGGCGTCGAGGTGCTCGACGACCGCCCGCTCGCCGACGTGGATCTGCCCTTTCTCGAGGACGGTGGGCACCGGCACGACGAGGGCGAACTCCTTGGGGTCGCCCCTGAAGTCGTTGACCATCGTGAGCACGGTCTTGTCCGCGTTCCGCGCCAGGACGACCAGCGACGCCTGGTTGAACAGCTTGGTGTCGGCCTTGGCGACATAGAAGCCGCAGAACGCGAGCACCGCCGGCGCGCAGGCCAGCGCGGCCAGCGCACTCGTTCCCAGGATGAGCAGTCGTTTCATGCTGAGCTCCTTTCCAGTGCCGAGGGGAATCGAGCGCGTTCGCGGTCGGGGTGCGCCCCGAGGCCCGTCTCGGTGGGCGCGACTGCCGACGGCCATCGATAGCGCCGTCCGGGCAAAAGCCAGTCGATGACCGGCACGAGCAGCGAGGCGACCGCCAGGGACCAGAGGAAGCCATTCGTCCGAAACAGGACGAACTGGACGACGTATGCGCCGGCGGCGACGAGGCCTGCGAAGAGCATGCGACCGACCCGAGAGTCCGGCGTCGTCTTGGGGTCGGAGATCATAAAGAACGCGAAGAGGATGAGGGCCCCGCTCTCGAGGCGGTGGATCGGAACGGCGACTGGTTCGCGCAGCCACATCGAGCGGCCGAAGAGGAGCGCGGCCCAGGTGCCGAGGAACACCAGCGTCACATCGGCCCGCCTGGCCCGCGTGACCACCAGGCACCCTGCCGACGCCATGAGGAAGCCGAAGGTCGCGGCGCTCCCCCACTGGCCCGGGGACACCCACACCTGCCCGGTGACCAGCATCATCACCACGAGGCCGAAATTCGTGGGGTTGAAGACGTGCTTACGACGCCAGCGCAAGGCGAACTTACTCGCAATCGCCGCCGTCGCAGTGGCCACGGCCAGGAGCGGCTCGTTAGTCCGACAAAGGAGGCAGAGCGAAAGCCCCGAGATGAGTGCGCTCCTTGGGTCGAAGGCCGCGAGCCCCCATATCCGACCGCACACGTACTGGGTGGCTAACGCCGTGCCGAGGATGGCCATCGTGCGCTCCGGGCCCACGTCGAAGTCGAGCCACGCCATGCCGTAGAGCAGTAAGGCGGCCAGGACCGCGATCTGATACAGCCGCGGGTCCTGCTCTGTGAGCGGCTGGCTGCGGCCTGGGCCTGTCTCCGCGCCTCTCATGACCGGTTAGACCGAGGGCGGCGCGGAATGTTCCCGTCGAGCTCGCCTGGGCCGCGCCGGTCGGGTGCGCTATGGGTCAGGAAAGGTCCGCGAATCCCGTTATGCGTGACGCCCGGGGCCCCGAAACCGTCCGACGTGGCGCCGATTATCCCGACCCGCACCCCGATTACCGCCTCCGGCCAGCGGCCCACCAAGTCGCCAGCGAGGGCGACGACGGGCTTGCTGAGGGGCTGCACGCCTCCTACGTATGAGCCCGGTTCCTAGGTAGCCTCAAGCGCGCCGGAACGCTGCCGCCTTGGGACGGACGCAGGCGCCATCTACGCCTCCCGAACTGGAGCTTCCGTGGCGGCGGTACAGCCCGCGCGGCGCACTCATGGGGAGATTCACGTGTAGGCCGAGGCCAAGGATCATGGTTGGCAATGCGCCCGCGATCGGCACGCCGACGAGAGCCCGTCCGAGTGTCCGGCGGCACGCGCGGCGACACCGAACGTGCGCGACGGCGGTTGTGAAACCACGAAGTACCCCAGAAGGGGCGTGCTTCATGACTTCGCCCGACGCCACGGTGACTTCCACCGCACGTGAGGTGACTTTTTATCTTGCCGTACGATCTCCCTCCGTTCCCGCCTGTCTCCCTCTGGTTCCATCCCTGACCCGTCATCGGTCCGCCGTCGGGCTCGTTCTGGGTCCGCCGCCGGCCCCCTTCGAGGCACGATCCAGATCCCACGAAGAGCACAGCGTCTTAATCAGAAGTGGCCCCAGGTCAATCGCCCCGTCGAGCAGCCTGCGCTATTACCTAACGTACGCGCTGAGCACCTGCTGACGGACCACCGCTCGCCTTCTCCCATCCTCCGATCAGCGCCCTCGGCCAAAGAGAGCTCGATCGCGGACGAACCGGCGGAGGGCCGTCCGCCCCGCAGTTCACACGTGCACTTAGGGACCGCCCGGCCCTCTCGTTTATCTTGCTCTATCACCTCAGTCGGTATGCGGCCGCGGCGCCTTCGCCGCCCCGTTGCGCTTTGCAGCACGCTCTTGTGTTTTGCATCCGTGCGGACGGGTTCGATAAACCAGTCGTTGCCATCGGAATTCGTTTGGGTCGCTCGATTGTTCGAGGACTTATGAGATCGCGACGCGCGACAAGCCAGTGCTGGCACGTTCCTCGCTCTCGTTCGTTGATCCACCGGGGGTGGTCTGTTGATCAAGATAACGGGAGACGGCGACCGGTGCAGCAGCGCGCTCTTGAGGAACTGCGGGCTCTGCCCACCCAGCGTCGGTTCGAGTGGCGATCGATGAGGAGGGGTTTCCCTACATCCCGGGCCGCTACGGTCGCATCGAGTGGTTCGATGGCCGGGACCCCGCCGTGTACAGCGACCGGCCCCGCGCCTTCGTGAAGTTGTGGGCGATCCCGGGCGTGAGGCGGCACCACACGGGCGACACGGAAATGCGCGCCCTGTTCCCCCTTGAAGCCCTGGAGCAGGTCGCTGGTGTCATCAGGTCCCGGCACCGGCGCACGCTGGCTCCCGAGGAGGCCCGCCGACGCGGGTTCAAGCCCACACCCAGAGCAACTTCAGAACCCTAGAAGCCACGAAGAATGAGCACCGAGGGCATGAGTCGCGGCTCAACGGCCAGGGCCTTGAGCGCGGTCCGGGAGGATCGAGGCGAGGTCCAGCGTCGTCTAGATCGGCTCCGTGCCGAGCTCGTCGAGATGGAGACCGAGGTGCTCGCGCTCTCGCGGTTGCTTGAGACCGTCGCGATAGATCCTGAGCGTCTACTCCGAGATACAGCATCAAAACGCGTTGACGGCGCCGAGGACGTGGAGTATCTCTCAATTCGTGACCTTGCCCGTCGTATCCCCTACGCCGAGCAGACCATCAGGAACCTCATGACCGGCGGCGTCTTCCGCCTGGGTGAGCATTACATAAAACCGCGGTCGCGCATCATGTTCCGCTGGAGCAAGGTGCGGGACTGGCTCGACCGGCAGAACAACTCGGTGTAGTTCAGCCTGGCATCATGGCTTTCATCACCGCGGTCAGGAATCGGCTTGTCCTCGACTTTTCCTGGAAGAAGGTTCGCTGCCGCGAGTATCTCCGCCTTCCAGCCACCCGGGAGGGGCGGACCGAGGCACGGAGGATCAAGAAGCAGATCGAGGGCGAGATCGTCGCCCGGACGCTCGACTACGCCAAGTGGTTCCCGGATGGCGCCAAACTGGACCTCTTCGCGCCGACGCGCGAGACCGCCGCGGCGCCCACCTTCGCCGCCCTCGCCCGGGAGTGGCTCGAGAACAAGAAAGCGTGGTTCGCCCCGGCCACCTACTACGACCGCAAGCGGATCATCGAGGGCAAGCTCATCCCATTTTTAGACGACGCGACGACCGGCCCCACGTCGGCTCGGCTCGTGTCGACGATCCAGCTCGAGGACGTCGAGCGCCTCGTGAATGCCGTCAAAGGCCACGAAGGAATTCACGGCAGGAAGCTCTCGAACCGCCGGGCGAACATCATCCTCGACGTGTTGCGCCAGGTCCTCGACCGCGCAGTCCTGCGAGGGTGGCTCGCGCGTAACCCCGCGCGCGCCGTCAGCAAGCTGCGCGAAGACCGGGTGCCAATCGATCCGTTCTCGTTCGAAGAGGTCAAAACGCTCCTTGAGAAGGGTTTCCGGACGCCAGAGGAACAGCGCTACTTCACCGTCGCGTTCTTTACCGGCCTCCGGCCGAGCGAACAGATCGCGGCCGAGTGGGAGGCGGTCGATTGGGTCTCGCGCCCGCCGCTCATCGGAGTCCTCGCTGCCGTCAGCCCGCGCGGCGGGCGAGGCCGGACCAAGACCGAAGCCTCGAAGCGCTACGTCGAGATGCTCCCGATGGTCCAGCACGCGCTTCGCGAGCAGCGGGCCGCGAGCCAGCTGCGGAGCAGCTACATCTTCCCGAGCCGCGCCGGTGGGCCGCTGAACATCACCAACGTCCGGGAGCGCGTGTGGAAGCCCGCGCTCCGGCGCGCGGGTCTTCGCTACCGGACGATGTACCAGACCCGGCACACCTTCGCGACGCTCGCGCTCCAGAGCAGCGAGCAGATCGGGTGGGTCTCGAAGCAGCTCGGCCATACGAACGACGAGATGGTGATCCGGCACTACGCGAAGTTCATCCCGAACCTCGCGCGACAGGACGGCTCGGCGCTCGCCAAGATAATGCAGGAGCAAGGCTTGGCATAGCGAGATGGGCGTGGTAAATTCTATAGCAACTTGCTCCCCGCTCGATATGCCGAAAGGCCTCGGGCGGGGTTATTTTTTGCCCGGAGCCGCGCCTGCCGCCTGAACCGACTACCAAGCGCGCCGTCGTCTTCGTCGATGGCCAGAACCTCTTTCACGCCGCCCGCGAGGCGTTCGGCTACACCTACCCCAACTACGACGTCTTGGTCCTCGCCGACGCGGTTTGCAGGGCCGCGGGGTGGACGCTCTCACAGGCGAGGTTCTACACGGGCATCCCCGATCCGACCGACAATCCGTTCTGGCACAACTTCTGGTCGGCCAAGCTGGCCGTGATGGGCCGGCAAGGTGTCGTCGTCTTCAGCCGGTCACTCCGGTATTGCAACCAAACAGTTCGGCTGCCGGATAGGAGCGAGTTCACTTTTGCGGTCGGCGAAGAAAAGGGTGTCGACATCCGGATGGCGCTGGATGTCATCCGCATGGCACACCGTGGCGAGTACGACGCGGCCGTGATCCTGAGCCAGGACCAGGACTTCTCAGAAGTCGCAGACGAGATCAGGGTCATCGCGCAGGAACGGAGCCGGTGGATCAAGGTTGCCTCTGCGTATCCCCTCAGCCCCACCACTCGAAACCGGCGTGGCATCAACAGGACCGATTGGCTCCCGATCAACCGCGTGATGTACGACGGCTGTCTCGACCGCCGCGATTACCGCCCACCCAGGTAGACGGCAGAGAGAGCTCGGGCCAGGACCGCGGCGAGATTCGACGCCGAAATGTCAGAAAAATGTCAGAAACTCGAAGGGGGCTACGGGCGATTTCCCGTAACCCCCTGAGAGGTTGGAGCGGCCGACCGGATTCGAACCGGCGACGTCCAGCTTGGGAAGCTGGCATTCTGCCACTGAATTACGGCCGCCCGGCGCCTCCTATACTACGCATCGTAGAGCGGCGACGCTACTGCGACTCCCTGAGCGACATGCTGAACGCCTGGATGACCTCGTCGCTGCGAGCCCTCCAGCTGACCCGCTTGCTTACCCCGTAGAGGTCGAGCTGCTGGTAGAGCGGCACCGCCGGCATCTCCTCGACCCAGAGGCGGTTGATCCGGTGGTACTGCTCAAGGCGCTTCTTGTCGTCCATGATCGCCTGGGCCTCGTCGACCATACGGTTGAACTCCTCGTTGTGCCAGTTCACGAAGATGCCGGGCGACTTGAACAGCGGCACGTACACATTCTCGGCGTCGGTCGTCCCCACGCCCCAGCCGATCAGCCAGATCGGTCCGGCCTTGTGGACGTAGACCATGTTGTTCAGGTAGGTCACGAAGTCGTAGGTGCGGAGGGTCGTCCGGATCCCGGCCTTCGTGAGCTGACCGGCCACCGCCTCGGCCACCTCGGCGTCGCGCACGTAGCGGCCGCGCGGGCCGTGCAGCGTGACCTCGAGACCGACGGCAAACCCGGCTTCGGCGAGGAGCTTCTTCGCCTTGTCGAGGTCGTGCTTGATCGGCCTGAGCGACGGGTCATAGCCGAAGTGCATGGACGGGAGCATCGTGGCCACGCGCACGCCCCGACCGTCGAGCACCCCCTTGATGATCTCGTCAGCATCGATGGCGTAGGCGATGGCCTGGCGGACGCGCTTGTCCGCGGTGGGCCCATCGTACGGCCCGACCGGCTTGTGCTGGGCATCCATCTGGTGCGCGTAGAACATGAGCTGGATGGTGCGGATCGACGGCGCCGTCGAGAGGAAGAGCTTCGGGTGCTTGTCGATGATAGCGGCCAGGTGCGGCGGGATGTTCACCGCCAGGTCGATCTCCCCGTTCTGAAGCGCCGCCACGCGCACGGCGTCGTCGGGGATCGGCCGAAAGACGATCGTCTTGATGTTTGGCGCGCCCCGCCAGTACCGTTCGTTCGCCTCGAGGACGATCTCCTCGTCCTTCGACCACCGGACGAACTTGTAGGGCCCCGTGCCGATCGGGTTCTTCGAGATGAACGTCGTCTCCTTGTCCCGATACGCCTTCGGCGGATACATGCTGCCCTGCACGAACGTCATCACCTTGGTGAACGTCGGCCACGGCTTCTTGGTGTGCACGCGGATCGTATACGGGTCCACGATCTCGACGCGGTCGATCGGCGCGAAGAAGGTCGCGCCCCGGAGCTTCCCCTGCCCGCCCGCCAGGCGCTCGAGGCTCCACTTCGCCGACTCGGCGTCGAAATCCTCCCCGTTGTGGAACTTCACGCCTCTCCGGAGCTTGACCTCCCACGTCGTCGGCGCCACGAGCTTCGGCATCTCGGCCGCGAGCGCCGGAACGACCTTGAGGCCCGGGTCTCGCTCGTAGAGCATGTCGAAGATGTGGCGCCCCAGGTTCGACGCGGGTGTCTCCGACTGGTTCATCATGTCGAGCGTCGTCGGGTCCACGCCCTGGGCGATGACGACCTTGCCCGCGGGAGCGGCGGCCGCCCCGAGCGGGACGAGCAGGGTGAGGGCCAGAGCCACGAGGGTTCGGCGGAGGGTCATTGCGCGCCTCCTCGGTATCGAGGGAGATCGATCTCCGTCGAGTTCCGGAAACTCCAGCGGTCGAGTTTCCGATAATCTAGGGGTCCGCCGACAGCGAGTCAAGGTAGGCGAGCGCCTCGTCGCGTGTCTTCAGCCGTCCGAGCGCCTGGGCCTCTCGCACCCGCGCGAGCGCCCGGCCGACGGCGGGACCGGGGGCGAGGCCGAGCCGGTGCATGACGTCCTCGCCCCGGAGGAGCGGCGGCGCCGCCTCGATCGCCTGCAGCTCTTGCCAGCCGCCGAGGAGGTCGCGGATCAGCAGCGCGCGCCGCCAGACACTCCACGGCGAGGTGCCGGTCACCGCGGCCGCGTCGGCCAGCGCGAGCAGCAGCAGGTCCTGCGTGTCCTCGCGCAGGTCGCGATAGAAGCGGGAGCGCGCGCGGTTCGTCAGCCGCCCCGAGGCGCCAAGGTGCATCGGACGCAGGTGGTGGCGCACGAGGCGCTCGAGCACCCCGAGCGCCCGCTCGGGCAGGCGCAACCGTCGGCCGATCGCGCGGGCGCGCTCGGCGCCGACCACGTCGTGGTCGAAGAACCTCACGCGACCCTGGACCAGGCGCCGCGTCTCGGGCTTGGCCACGTCGTGGAGGAGCGCGCCGAGCTTGAGCACCTGGCCGCGCGTGACGCCACCGCCGAGCGGCTCGTCCATGTGCGCGCGGAGCTCCTCGCCGAACGGCACCAGCGCGGCGAGACGCGCGAGCACGCGGTCGGCCGCGGCCAAGGCGCGCAGCGAGTGCTCGAGGACGGGGAAGCGGTGCGGCGCGGGTTGGGCCGTCGCGCGCATCGCCTCCACCTCGGGCACGAGCACGCCGAGGAGCCCGAGCGCGTCCATGCGCCGGAACGCGCGCGCCGCGGCGGGAAGTCCCAGCACCGCCAGCACCTCGTCCCGCACGCGTTCGGCGGCGACGGCGGGGAGCGCTGGCGCGACGGCCCGGATCGCCGCGACCGTCCCACGCGTCAGCCGGAAGCCGAGCGCCGCCTCCAGACGCACGCCGCGGAGCGCGCGCAGGGGGTCGTCGGCGAGCACGCGGGAGGCCGGCGCGCGCAGGCGGCGCGCGCGGAGATCGGCGAGGCCCCCGGTGGGATCGACGATCGGCGCGGCGCCGTGTGTCGCCAGCTCGCGCAGCGGAACGGCGAGGGCGTTGACGGTGAAGTCGCGGGCCGCGAGGTCCGCCGCGAGCGACGGGCCGCGAAAATCGGTCACGTCGAGCCGGACACCCGCGACGACGACGCGCCCCGTTCCGCGCTCGGGGTCGAGGGGGACGAAGGCGCCGCCGAGCCGCGTCGCCACGCGCCGTGAAAGATCGAGGGCTCCCGCGGGGACCGCGATGTCGAGGTCGACCCCGGCCCCCGGCCGGCGCCCGAGCCACGCGTCGCGCACCGTCCCGCCCACGAGCACGGCCGCGCCGTGTCGGCCCGCGAGGGCGGCGACCGCGCGCAGGACCGCGACCTCGGCGCGCGTCAGGCGCTCGAGGCGGAAGACGGGCATGGGAGACCCTGGCGCGCCCGCGTCAGCCGAGCGTGACGCCGCCTTCGGTGATCCGGAACTCCACGATCTCGTCGGACATGGGGCTCCCGCGATGCTTGACCACGCACAGCATCCGGGCGAGTCGGTTGCCGACCCGCTCGCTGCCGAGCGCGAGGATCGTGTTCGCGGTCGCGCCGATGTCCCCCGTGGCCACCTTCCGCGCGAGCAGATCCTCGAGACGCGTCTCCTCGGTGGTGACGAGGAGCAGCGTCGTGATCCGCGCGTGGTCGTAGCCGTGGGCGTCGATGAACGCCCGGTGCTTCCACACCGGCATGCAGATCTCCATCCCGAGCGTCTCGGCGTCGCGGTGGATCGTCTTCCGGTAGAGCTCGTCGAACATGAAGAACTGGATCGAGTCCGCCGGCGTGTCCATCGGCTCGACGCCGTCGACCACCACGCGCCGCGTCCCGGCGGCGAAGTGGAAATACATGAACGGCCGGACCGTGTAGAGGGCGCGGTTGTACATCGCCTTCCAGTTCCAGTCGAACTCGGCGCCACCGTCGGGCGTCGCCACCTGGAAGTCGCGGACGCGCCCGACCCACGGGAGCGCGTTCGAGTAGAACGCCTGCATCTCGGCGGCGGGCGGGTACGGGTCGCTCATCGGCGTGACGGCGTGGCGCCAGGTCGCGAGGGTCCAGCCGAAGAGGCGTGCGGCGTAGGCGTCGTGCTGCTGCGAGTCGCCGCGCCCATTCATGTCGAGCACGACGCCGCGCGCGCCGTCGGCGACGCGGCCGTGATCGGCGAACGTGAGGCCCAGGTGGGTCTTGCCGATGCCCGTCGCGCCGTAGACGACCGCCAGCGTGCCGGGCAGCAGGCCGCCGCCGAGCATCGCGTCGAGCTTCGGGAGTCCGGTGGAGACGCGTTCGGTCACGCGCGGAGATTCTACACTGCCCGTCCCTTGGTCGCGAACTGGCGCTCGTAGAGCGTCGAGAGCTCGGCGAGCGTCGTCGTCTGGGTCGGGCCCTTGTCGTCGCGGATCTTCGTGATGCGGGCGAAGCGGAGCGCGAGCCCCGAGCGATACGTCGGACTCTTCTGGATCTCGTTGTACGCGACCTCGACGACGACCTCGGGCCGGACGCGTACGGTGTAGCCGTCGTCCGCCGTCGCGAGCCCCCAGAGCCGCGAGGTCATCTCGGCGAACTGAGCGTCGGTGAGCCCCTTGAAGGTCTTGCCGACGTCCGCGAACGCGTCGCCGTCGCGCACGGCCAAGTGATAGTTCGAGAGCCAGCCCCGACGTCTCCCCGAGCCCCGGTCCGCGGCCACGATGACGCAGTCGAGCGTCTCCACAGCCTTCAGCTTGAGCCAGCGCTTGCCGCGGCCGCCGGGCTCGTAGGGGCTCTCGAGGTCCTTCGCCATCACCCCCTCGTGCCCGGCCTCGAGCGCCCGCGCGAAGAACGCGCGCCCCGCCTCGACGTCGGCGACGACGACGCGCTCGGCAAGGTGACGCCCGCCGGTGACCCCGGCGAGCGCCTCCCAGCGCCGCTCGTACGGCTCGTCGATCAGCGAGCGGCCGTCGACCATCAGGCAGTCGAAGAAGTAGAGCGCCAGCGGCATCTCTCGGACCAGCGCATCCACACCGTGGACGCGGCGGAAGCGCCGCATCAGCTCCTGGAACGGAAGCGGCCGGCCCGCGGGATCGAGCGCCAGCACCTCGCCGTCGAGGATGAAGGGCGCGTGACCGAGGTCGCGGCGCGCGATCGCGACCACGTCGGGGAGGCTTCGCGTGACGTCGGAGAGGCGCCGCGTCCAGACCGCCACCCCGTCGCCGTCCCGGTGGAGCTGGATCCGCGCGCCGTCGTACTTGAACTCCAGCGCCGAGCGGCCCCGGTGGGCGGCGAGCGCCTCGTCCACGTCGGCGGCGATCTCGGCGAGCATCGGCAGGAGCGGGACGCCGGGCCGGGCGGTTGCCGCCGCGAGCGCGGCCGCGCCGCCGGTCACGCCGAGGCCGGCGACGGTCGAGAGGTCGCCGAGCCGCAGGGCGGCGCGTCTCACCGCGCCGACGGGCGCCGCGGCGACCTGAGCGATCGCCTCCAGCACGAGGCCGTCGGAGACGCCCGTCCGCATCTCGCCGCTGACGACCCGCGCGAGGATCTCACGCTCGGCCTGGGACGCGCGGGCCAGGAGTTGTCCCACGAGACGCTCTTTGGACTGGCGAGCGCCCTGCCCCTGGGTCTCGGCGATCGCGGCGAACGCGGCAGCGACGTCGGCGAAGCTGAGGGGGGGCCCGGCGGTCGGCTCGTCGGCGGACGGCAGCCAGCGGATCCCGAGCGCCCGTGGATCGGCTGGGGGGAACGCCCGGCCCGTCAGGAACAGGACGGCGGTCGCCACGTCCTCGGCCGGCAGCGCCCGGAGGAACCCGGCGACCAGGCGGAGCTTCTCGAGCCGTGCCGGAGTCCGCTCGAGCTCGAGGCAGAGGCTCACGAGGTGCCGGAAGTCGGCCATGGCGTCGATTGTACGGGCCGCCGCCCATCCTTGACTTCGATCGAGCGCCCACCCTAGGCTGACTCATGCATCGCCGCGTCCTCTACGACACGAGCTCGCGCGCGGCGGCGGCGGCCGCCCACCTCCTCGCCGACGAGTACGACGTGGGGACGCTGTCCGCCGATCGCGTGGCCGAGGTGGTCCCGACCGTACTCTTGATCGTGCCCGATTCGCGCGACATCCTCCAGGTCGGGCGCCACGTCCGCCTGGTGGCGCTCGTCGATCCCGCCGCCCCGGGCCCCGACTCCGCCGCATGGTACGCGCTCGTGCCCGAGGGCGCGGCGCGTGCCGTGGTCGCCAGCGCCGTGCGCAACGCCTTCGCCGATCTCGAGGCCGAGGCCGAGGTCGCGCGCCTCGACCGCGAGCTCTCCGAGCTGAACGCGATCGGCATCCGGCTCTCCGCCGAGCGGAACCCCCGCGAGCTCCTCGAGACGATCCTCACCAAGGCGCGCGAGATCACGAACAGCGACGCCGGCTCGCTCTATCTCGTGGACGAGGCGGCCGACGGCACGCGCCACCTCCGCTTTGCGCTCGCACAGAACGATTCGGTGGAGATCCCGTTCCGCGCGACTACGCTACCCCTCACGAACGACAGCGTGGCGGGCCACGTCGCGCTCGCCGGAAAGATCGTGAACCTCGAGGACGCGTACGCGCCGCCGTCGGGCGCGCCGTACCGCATCAACCGCGCGTTCGACGAGCAGACGGGCTATCGGACCAAGTCGACCCTCGTCGTGCCGATGCGCACGCCGCAGGGCGAGACCATCGGCGTCTTCCAGCTCATCAACTGCAAGCCGGACGTCGCCCGACGCCTCGAGACGCGGGAGGAGATCGAGCGGCTGGTCAAGCCGTTCAGCGCGCGCCACGAGAAGCTCGCCGGTTCGCTCGCGTCGCAGGCCGCGGTGGCGATCGCGAACAGCCGGCTCTACGAGGCGGTTCGTCAGCTCTTCGAGGGCTTCGTGCAGGCCTCGGTGACCGCGATCGAGTCGCGCGACCCCACCACCTCGGGCCACTCCTTCAGGGTCGCGAACCTCACGGTGGCGCTCGCGGAGGCCGTGGATCTCGTGACGACCGGGCCCTACGCCCCCCTCCGCTTCACGACTGACGAGCTGATGGAGCTCCGCTACGCCGCGCTCCTGCACGACTTCGGCAAGGTCGGCGTGCGCGAGCAGGTGCTCGTGAAGGCGAAGAAGCTCCACCCCGCGGAGCTCGACCGCATCCGCCAGCGAGCCGAGCTGGTCAAGCGGGGCCTCGAGCTCAGGTACGCGAGGAGGAAGATCGAGTACCTCCTGGAGAAAGGCAAGCGGCGCTACCGCGAGCACACCCGGACTCTCGACGCAGAGCTCCGCGCCTCTCTGACCGACCTCGACGCGAGCCTCGCGCGCATCGTGCTGGCGAACGAGCCGGCGATCCTGCCGCGGGACTTCGTCGAGGAGATCGAGCGGCTCGCGCGACGGAGCCTCGAGGACGACCTTGGCGGCGGCCGGACGCTGATCACGCCGGAGGAGGCGTCGATCCTCGCCATCCCCAGGGGGAGCCTCACGCCGGACGAGGTGCGGCAGATCCAGTCCCACGTCGTCCACACCTACCAGTTCCTCGCCCAGATCCCGTGGACGAAGGAGTTCCGCCGCATCCCCGAAATCGCGCGCTCGCACCACGAGAAGCTCGACGGCTCGGGCTATCCGTACGGGATGAAGGCGGACGAGATCCCCGTGCAGTCGAAGATCATGACGATCGCCGACATCTACGACGCCCTCACGTCGGGCGACCGCCCGTACAAGAATGCCGTGCCGCCGACCACGGCGCTCGACATCCTGAACGAGGAGCGCCGCGCCGGCCGCATCGACGCCGCGCTGCTCGACCTCTTCATCGAGGCCAAGGTGTACAGGCGCACGGCCACGCGCGTCATCCCGCCAGGAGCAGAGCGACGGCGCCCCATCCGATGACCGCGGCCAGCGCCAGGGCCGCGCGGGCCAGTTCGCGGGCGAGGCGCGCCTGGGGTAGGCCACCCTCGGCGGCACCGCATCTCTCCATGTGTTGAGTAGAACGCGCCAAAAAAAAGGCGCGCGAGCCCCGGCGATGGACCAGCGTGTAGGTGAGCGCCCGGGTAGCCATACGACCTTCCTTTCCGACTCCTCAGAAGCCGCGTAGCAGTCCGATGACCTTGCCGAGAATCTGGACGTGCCGCTCGCGCGGGTCGACCACGATGGGTCTCATCGTCCGATTCTCGGGCTTGAGCACGACGCGGGCGCCGTCGCGGAGGTAGCGCTTCACGGTCGCCTCGGCGTCGCCGCCGGCGTCGGACTCGAGGAGAGCGACGACGATGTCGTTGGGCTGCGCCGAGTCCTGGCGCCGCACCAGGACGAGGTCGCCGTGACAGATGTGCGCCTCGATCATGCTCTCGCCCCGGACGCGTAGCGCGAACACGTCCTCGCCGTGGCCGGCGAGCGCGGACGGGGCCACGGGCAGCTCCCCCTCGACGTTTTCGGTCGCCAGATTCGGCGAGCCCGCGGCGATGCGACCCAGGATCGGCACCGGCCTGAACTGGCGTGTGCCGAGGGGGGCCGTGGGGGTGAGCGCCCGGGAGGTGCGTCCCGCGCTGGGTCGTCGCTGGAGCGCGCCCTTGCGCTCGAGCGCCCGGAGGTGGTCGAACGCGGCGCGGGGCGTGACCTTGAACCGGTCGCCGATCTCGCGCACCGTCGGCGGCACACCGTGTCGGAAGGTGAAGTTCTGGATGAACCCCAGGACCTCCCGTTGTCGCGCCGTCAGATCTCGCATGTGGCGGTTCCCGTGACCGCCATAATACTCAACGGGTGTTGAGCGTGTCCAGGAAAAAAGAGAGGCTCTCAGGCGGGCTCCCACGGCTCGCACACCGGACACGTCACGTACCCCTGCTCGCGCGCGTCGACGACGTGCTTGAAGTACAGGCGCTCGGCCTCGGGGATCCGCGTGGTCCACGTACAGTCGGTCCGGTGGAAGAGGCGCGAGCTGCGCTGCGCGCAGAAGGGCTCGGCGGGCGCGGCCGTGGCCGTGGCGGCCGGCGCGTCCGCGGCGGCGGACGGCATGGTCGTTGCCGCGGGCGGCGCGGTGTCGACCGTCGGCACGCTCGAGAGCGCGCCGACCGGATCGACGTCGTTCAGGTTCAGGTTCGTCTCGACGGTCTGGCGGAACTCGTCGCTCGCGCGGCGGAACTCGCGCATCGCACGGCCGACCATCCGTCCGAGCTCCGGGAGCTTCGAGGGCCCGAAGACGAGGAGCGCGATGACCCCGATGACGAGCATCTCCTGGAGCCCGATGTCGAACATGGTCGAACGCTAGAGTATCACTCCGGCCGTGGCGCGGTCATCGGAGGGGTCCAGGCGACGCCGGCCGCGCGCACGAGCTCGGCGAACGAGCGCACGACCAGGTCGGCCTCGGGGGCGGAGGCCGTGCCGTCGGGGGTGTAGAGGACGGTGCGCATCCCGAGTCGCCGGGCGCCCTGGATGTCTGACGCGATGCTGTCGCCGACCATCGCCGTCGCCGCCGGCTCGAGCCCGAGGCGTTCGAGCGCGATCCGGAAGAGTGGGGGCTCCGGCTTCCCCACGACGAACGGCCGCACCCCGGCGGCGACCGCCACCGCCTCGACGAGTGCGCCGCACCCGGGCAGGAACTCGCCGCCCTCGAGCGGCAATCGCGGGTCCACGTTCGGGGTGACGAGCGGGGCGCCGGCCGCCGCGGCGCGTGCGGCCGCGGTCAGCCGCTCGTACGTCAGATCGAAGTCGTTGCCGACGACGACGACGGTGGCGCGCCGGTAGTCCTTCGTCTCGACGATCTCGTGGCCCGCGCGCGCGATCGCGTCGCCGAGCTCGGGGGCGCCGATGACGAGCACGCGCGAGCGCCCGAACCGCCGTGCGATCACCTCGCCGATGATCTCGAGCGGCGTCAGCGTGTGCTCGGCGCACGTGACACCGAGCGTCCGGAGGCGGCGGCGGACGTCCTCCGCGGTCGCGCGCGAGTTGTTGGTGAGGAACGCGAGACCGCGACCCGCGCCGTGGAGGGCGGCCAGCGCCTCGCGCGCCCCGGGGTTCAGGGCACTGCCGTTCCAGACGCAGCCGTCCAGGTCGAAGACGAAACCGCGCACGCCGGCGAGGATCGAGCCCGACACGAGGGCTAGTCGCCCGCCGAGGCACGCCTGAACTCGGCGGCTGCCTCGGCGTAGACTTGCTCGGTCCGCTCGGCCACGTGAGCCCAGCTGAAGCGCTCCTCGACACGGCGGCGCCCCGCGCGCCCCATGGACCGGCCCAGCGCCGGGTTTTCGAGCACGCGCGTGAGCGCGGAGGCGAGCGCGTCGGGGCGCGCGGGCTCCACCAGGAGCCCGGTCTCGCCGTCCACGACCACCTCGAGGATGCCGCCGACCGCGGAGGCCACCACGGGCGTCTCGCACGCCATCGATTCGAGATTGATCAATCCGAAGGGCTCGTAGACCGACGGGCACGCGAACACGGCAGCGTGGCTCATGAGCTGGATCACGACATCGCGCGGGACCATCGCATTGATCCAGACGACGTTCGGGTGATCCGGGACCGCGCGCGCGAGCCGCGCCTCGATCTCGGGCGTGTCGGGCGCCGACGCGCAGAGGACGACCTGCACGCCCGCGGGGAGCAGCTTCGCGGCCTCCAAGAGGTGGAAGATCCCCTTCTGGTCGGTCACGCGCCCGACGAACAGGACGTAGGGTGTCCGGACGCCGAACCGTTCGAGCGCGTCGCGCTCCGCTGTGGGCCTGAACACCTCGGGGTCGATCCCGTTGTGGATGACGACCACCTTCGCCGAGTCCACGCGGAAATGGGCGAGGATGTCCTCCCGCATCTTCCCGGAGACCGCGATCACGCGGTCGGCCGCCTCGACGGCCGTCTGCTCGATCCAGGTCGACAGGAGGTACCCGGTGCCGAGCTGATCGGCCTTCCAGGGCCGGAGCGGCTCCAGGCTGTGGAGCGTGACGACGAGCGGGATCCGGTAGAGCGTCCGAATCCAGAGCCCCGCCATGTCGGCGTACCAGGTGTGGGCGTGAGCGACGTCGGCGTCCACGGGATCACGGGCCATCGCGAGCGCGATCGAGAGCGTCTCGAGCGCCGGGGCGAAGCGCGGCCCGTCCGGGCCCCCGCCGAGGCGCTCCCACGCCGCGTACCCGCGAACCGTGACGCCGTGTGCGCCCGCGTCGGGCGGGCGCGCGCCAAAGCACCGGACCTCGACGGCCATGCGGCGCCCGAGGGCCTGCGTCAGCTGGTCGACGACGACGCCCGCGCCACCGTAGACGTGTGGGGGGTACTCGCGGGTGAGGACGAGCGCCTTCACGAGGGAACGCTCTGAAATCGAGTTGCCTAGAGCCCGATCCTAAGACTCATTTGAGCTCCCATCACTCGCTTCTTCCTGGCGCTTGAGCTTGCGCAAGACGGTGGTGGGGTCGATGCCAAGCAGCTTCGCGGTGAGCGTCTTGTTGCCCTTGGTGGCGCGGAGCGTCTCCTCGAGCAGCCGCGCCTCGACCTCGGCGAGCGGCGTCCCGAGACGGATCGAGAGCACGCCCTCCGGGAGCGGCGTCGAGCCGGCGATCTCCGGTGGCAGGTCGGTCACGTCCATGAGCGCGCCCTGGGCGAGCACGACGCCGCGCTCGATGACGTTCTCGAGCTCGCGCACGTTCCCGGGCCAGGCGTACGCCTCGAGCCGACGGATGGCTTCGTCGGTGAAGCCCTCGAGTCGGCGATTGTTCTTCGCCGCATAGACGCGCAGGAAGTGCTGGGCGAGGACGCGGACGTCCTCGCGTCGCTCGCGGAGCGGCGGCACGGTGAGCGTGATGACGTTGAGCCGGTAGTACAGGTCCTCGCGGAACCGCTTCTCCCGTACCATTTGGGCGAGGTCCTGATTCGTCGCCGCGACGATGCGAACGTCGACGCGGAAGGTCTTCGTGCCGCCGAGGCGCTCGAACTCGCCTTCCTGGAGCACGCGCAGGATCTTGGGCTGGGTCACCACGGAGAGGTCGGAGACTTCGTCGAGGAAGAGCGTGCCCCCATTGGCCAGCTCGAAGCGGCCCTCCTTCCGCCCGGCCGCACCGGTGAACGCGCCCTTCTCGTAGCCGAACAGCTCCGACTCGAGCAGCGTCTCGGGCAGCGCGGCGCAGTTGACCGCGACGAGCGGACCGCGGCTCCGCGCCGAGCGCGCGTGGATCGTGCGCGCGACGAGCTCCTTGCCCGTGCCGCTCTCGCCCTGGATGAGCACCGTGGCGGAGCTGTCTGCGACCTGCTCGACGAGCGCCATGGTTCGGCGAAAGGCGGGGCTGGAGCCGATGACCGCGCCCTGCTGGAGCAGGTCGTCGAGCCGCTGCTGGAGCGCACGGTTCTGCTCGATCAGGTCGCGGCGCTCCAGGGCCTTGCTGATGAGCTTCAGGAGCTGCTCGCGCCGGAACGGCTTGGTGAGGAAGTCGTAGGCACCGTCCTTCATCGCCTTCACCGCCTCCTCCACGGTGCCAAAGGCGGTGAGGAGAATGACATCGACGTCCGGCGCGATCGCCTTCGCGGCGCGAAGGACCTCGATCCCGGTGAGCCCCGGCATCTTGAGGTCGGTCACCACGAGGTCGATTCCGCCCCCCTGGAGCCGCTCGAGTGCGCCGCGGCCGTCAGAGGCGAGGATGACGCGGTACCCCTCCCGCGTCAGCGTACGCTCGAGGCTCTCGCGGAGCCCCGGATCGTCGTCGGCGATCAGCAGCGTCGCGGGATCAGACATTCACGGGCCTCTTGATCGGCAGCCGGATCGTGAAGACCGCGCCTCGGCCCGGGCGGTTCGCCCACCGGATCTCGCCGCCGTGCTCCTCCGTGATCTGGCGCGCGATCGGGAGGCCGAGGCCGGTGCCCTGCGGCTTCGTGGTGAAGAACTGCTCGAAGAGCCGCGGCGCGACGTCGCTCGGAATGCCGCCGCCGGAGTCGGACACGGAGATCTCGACCGTCTCGCCGTCGAAGCGGCTCGCGATCGTCAGCTCGCCACCGCTCGACAGCGCCTCGAGCCCGTTCTTCACGAGGTTCAGCGCGGCCTGGCGCAGGAGGCCGCGGTCGATCTCCATCATCGGCACGTTCGGGTCGATCGCGACCGAGACCGTGAGCCCCTGGCGGGTGGCGACCGGGCGGACGAAGTCGGCCAGCTCCTGCACGAGATGGTTCACCGACTCCTCCTCGAAGTGGGGGCGCGGGAACCGCGCGAACGCCAGGTACTCCTCCGTGAGCGCGTCGAGCGCGTTGACCTGGTCACGGATCGCGGTGACCAGGCCCGCCGCCTCCTCCATGTCCCGGTCCGGGCGACCGCGCACGATGTCATTGAGCATCTCGGCGTTGAGCTCGATCGCGCTGATCGGATTACGGACCTCGTGCGCCACCTTGAGTGACAGGCGTCCGACGGTCGCCATCCGCTCGGCGACGAGCAGCTCCTGCTGGGCCGTCTGAAGGCGAGAGAGCGTCCCCGTGAGCTCCGCGTTCAGCCGCTCCACCTCATTGCGCGCCCGCCGCTCGCGCTCGGCGACAAGGCCGAGCGTGACCGCGGGGAGGCCGACGAGCGCCGCGAGAATCACGGGCGGTGTCCAGCCCACCCAGGGGGGCACGAGCCAGGCCGACAGCGCGTACAGCGCGGCGCCGAGCACCGACGCGCCGAGACCCATCCACGGGCCGAAGTAGTAGGCATTGACCGCCACCAGCGGGAAGAAGAGGAGGTAAAAGAGGCTGTCACCCCCGCCCGTGAGCGAGAGGAGCGCGAAGATCAGCAGGAGGTCGATCGCCAGGGCGCCCACGAAGATCGCGCGCGTCGCGCGCGGGTTGACCGTCACGAGCGCGAAGATGCCCACCTTGTAGGCCGCGAACCAGAAGACCAGCCAGTACAGATCGATCCGATGCCGGGGCCGCAGGGGCACGAGGCCGAGGGTGGCGAGGCCGCCCACCATCACGACGGCGAGGAGCACGGCGAAGACGCGCTCGTCGCGCTCGAGCAGCCGGAAGATCGCGTGCCACGGCTTCCGCTCGTTCGATGCCACGGGGTCCCCCACGCCGACTATAGCACTACGGTCGCCGGCTCCTGTGATAGGCGCCGACCACGAGCCACGCCGCGACGGCGGCAACGCCGAGGAGCGCGAGCCAGCGCTCGAGGCGGTGGACGTCGCGCAGCACCTCGTAGACCTGGTCCGCGAAGAGGTAAGCCAGCCCGAAGCTCACCGGGACGCCGACCCCAGCGGCCGCCGCGTCGAGCGCGAGGAACCTCCAGAACGGTACGCGGGCGATGCCCGCGGTGAGGAACGCCGCCGCGCGCAGCCCCACCACGTGGCGCGCGGTCAAGAGAATTTTCGCGCCATGGTCGCGGTACGCCGTGAGGAGCTGCGCCTCGCGCTTCCGGCTCAGCACCCGCCGGACCGCGCACCAGTCCAGCACGCGCTCGCCCCAGTGATGGCCGACCCAGTAGAGGACCGCGTCGCCCGCGAGCACCCCGGCGAGGATCACGGGGAGCGCGAGCCACCAGCGGAAGACCCCCGTATGCGAGAGGATGCCGGCCGCGACGATCGGGACTTCCTCGGGCACCGGCAGGCCGAGCCCGGCGGCGAAGAGGATGAGGAAGAGCCCGACGTACCGTAGCTGCTCGATGACGCTCGCGATCACACCGCACCTCGGCAAGATCCGACTCGTCTACGCTTCGGACAGTGTATACTCCGGAGCGTCGGATTCGGATGCAGTCATCGGTTCGCTGTGAACCGTCCTGCCCAGAATGGAGCCCTTCGGATGGCAGTCAAACTCTTCGTCGGCGGCCTTTCGTTTTCGACCTCCACTGAGCGCCTGCGTGAGGCCTTCGCCGGGGCCGGCACCGTCGAATCCGCGAGCGTCGTGACGGATCGGGAGACCGGCCGATCGCGTGGCTTCGGATTCGTCGAGATGGCGACCCCCGAGGAGGCCGAGCAGGCCATCAGCCGCCTGAACGGCACGAACCTCGACGGCCGCACGATCCTAGTCGAGAAGGCCAAATCCCCGGGCAGCGGCGGCGGCGAGCGCCGTGGTACCGGCGGTGGTCGCGGCGGCTCCCGCGGCGGCCGCTGGTAGCGACGCCCGCCCTCACCCGTCCTTTCTCCTGCGAACACCGGCGGCGGTAGTCTGTCGCCATGCCGACGATCCTCCACACCGAGGCGTCGCTCGGGCTCGGCGGCCAGGAGCTCAGGATCCTCGCCGAAACGCGCTGGCTCCGGAACCACGGCTGGGGGGCGCTCGTCGCGTGCCAGCCTGGGAGTGGCCTCCTGGCCGAGGCGCGCGCCGCGGAGGTGGACGCGGTCGCCGTGCGGATGCGCGGCGTCGTCGACCTCGGAGCCCTCTGGGCGCTCCGCCGCCTCATGCGGGCGCGCGCCGTGAGTCTCGTCCACACCCACAGCTCGACGGACAGCTGGCTCGGCGCGCTGGCCGCCCGGTCCCTCGGCCTCCCTGTCGTGCGGAGCCGCCACGTGTCGATCGCGATCCGGAGCGCGCTCGTCTACCGCCTCGCCGACCGCATCGTCACGAGCGGTGAGGCCGTGCGCGCGCTCGTCGTGGCGGCCGGGATCCCGCCCGAGCGCGTCGTCGCGATCCCGCCCGGCGTCGACACCACGCGGTTCCACCCCGCCGTCTCGGGCGCCACCGTGCGCGGCGAGCTGCGGCTCGGCGCCGGAGAGCCCCTGGTCGGTCTCGTCGCCAACATCCGCGGCTCCAAGGGCCACAACGTCTTCCTCGAGGCGGCGCGGCAGATCCTGGCCGTGGCGCCGCGCGCGCGGTTCGTGATCGTGGGCGACGGCGTCGGCTACGAAGACGTCCGTCGGCGCGTGACGGCCCTGGGCCTCGCGGAGCGCGTGATGATGACGGGGTTCCGTCGCGATATCCCCGAGGTGATGGCCGCCCTGGACGTTCTCGTGCTCCCCTCGATCCGCTCGGAAGCGACGTCGCAGGTCATCCCGCAGGCGCTCGCGGTCGGGACGCCCGTCGTCGCCACGACCGTGGGGGGAAGCCCGGAGCTCCTCCGCGACGGCGAGACGGGGCGGCTCGTCCCGCCCGACGACGCGCACGCGCTCGCCGGCGCGGTGCTCGAGATCCTCCGCGATCCGGCGCGGGCGCGCACGATGGCGCGTGCGGGCCAGGCGACGGTCGCCGCGCGGCTCACGCTCGACGCGGCCATGACGCGCACCGCCGCGGTGTACCGCGCGCTGCTCGGCGATGGCGGCGACCCAGGATTGACTATATAGTAATATTATGATATACGAAATCTTCGTGGGCGTGGCGGCGACGACCACGGAGCTGCAGTCCTTCAAGGCCGAGTTCTTCAAGGCCCTCGCGCATCCCATCCGCATCCGGATCCTCGAGCTCCTTCGCGGCCACGAGCGCGGCGTGCGAGAGCTGCAGGCGGCCCTCGACCTCGACCAGTCGACGGTGTCACAGCAGCTCGCGGTCCTGCGCGCCAAGAACGTCGTCGTCGCCAGCCGGGAGGGCACGGCGGTCCGCTACGCGATCCGCGACGAGGCGGTGGGCGAGCTGCTCGACGTCGCCCGGCGGATCTTCAACAACCAGCTCATCGGCACCCAGACGATGCTGCGCGCGCTCCGCCGCGAGGCGCGCCGGCCCGGGCGGCGCTGACCGGTGCGCCGCCAGCTCCGCATCGCCCTCCGGACCGGCATCGTCACCGAGCCGCCCCCGGGCCGGTCCGACGTCGAACGCCTCGGCGCGCGCCTGGCCGGGGAGATTCAGCGCCGCTTCGGCCGGTCGCTGGCGATCCGCCAGGTGGACGCCGGCTCGTGCAACGGCTGTGAGCTCGAGATCGCCGGCCTGACGGGACCGCACTACGACCTCGAGCGCTTTGGCCTCTCCTTCGTCGCCTCGCCGCGCCACGCCGACTGCCTGCTCGTCACGGGGCCCGTGACGCGGAACATGGCCGAGGCGCTGCGCCGGACGTGGGAGGCGACGCCCGACCCGAAGCTCGTGATCGCCGTCGGCGACTGCGGCCGCGACGGCGGGATCTTCCGCGGGTCCTACGCTGTCGTCGGGGGCGCGGACGCGGTCGTCCCCGTGGACGCCGTCGTTCCGGGCTGCCCGCCCTCGCCTGCGGCGATCCTCGCGGCGCTCCTTGATGTGATCGGCCGCCGGCGTTGATGGCGGCAGCCGGCGCCCTCGCCGCGGCAGCGATCGGGCTCGTCGCGCTCGTCCTCGGGCTCGGCGGGGTCGCGGGCAGCGCCTGGACCGTCGTCGTCGACTGGCTCGTGCCGCTCGGCGGCCTCGAGCTGACGCTCGATCCCCTCGCCGGGCTCTTCCTGGTACTCGTCGGCGGCGTGGCCCTCCCCGCGTCCTTCTACGCCGCCGGGTCCGCGGAACGCTCAGCGCGCGGTGCGCTCGCCTATCCCGTGTTCGTCGCGTCCATGTGCGTCGTGCCGCTCGCGGCGAACACGATGACGTTCGTGATCGCGTGGGAGCTGATGTCGCTCGCCTCCTACTTCCTGGTCCTCCACGAGCCCGAGGAGCGCGCGTCGGTGCGCGCGGCCTGGGTGTACGCCGTCATGACCCACGCCGGGCTCGCGTGCCTGCTCGCCGGCATGCTGCTCATGGGCGCGTGGACCGGGAGCCTCCGCTTCGCCGACTGGCGGGCGGCGGCGCCCGGGCTCGGCGCCGGAGCGCGCGGCGTCGTGTTCGTCCTCCTGGCGGCGGGCTTCGCCGGCAAGGCGGGCGTGATCCCGCTCCACGTGTGGCTCCCGCTCGCCCATCCGGCGGCGCCCAGCCACGTCTCGGCGCTGATGTCCGGCGTCATGATCAAGCTGGGTGTCTACGGGCTCCTCCGCGCGGGCCTCGACTGGCTCGGCGCCGGCCCCGCGTGGTGGGGCGTGGCGGTGCTGCTCGCCGGCACCGTGTCGTCTGTGATCGGCGTGCTCTACGCGCTCGTGGACAACGACCTCAAGAAGCTTCTCGCGTTCTCTTCGATCGAGAACGTCGGGATCATTCTGATCGGCGTGGGCGCGGGCATGCTCTATCACGGCGCCGGGCTCGAGGGGCTCGCCCTCCTGGCGCTCGCGGCCGCGCTCTACCACACGCTCAACCACGCCACGTTCAAGGCGCTCCTCTTCCTCGGTGCGGGCGCCGTCGTGCACGCGACGGGCACGCGCAACATGGAGGCGATGGGCGGGCTCATCAAGCGGATGCCCTGGACGGCCGCGTGCTTCCTGGTGGGCTCGGCCGCGATCGCCGCGCTGCCGCCGCTCAACGGATTCGTCAGCGAGTGGCTCACCTTCGTGGCCTTACTCCAAAATACCCGCATCGCCCAGCCCATGCTCAACCTCGTCTTCGCGCTCGGGGTCGCGGGTCTCGCACTGACGAGCGGTCTCGCGATGGCGTGTTTCGTCAAGGCGTTCGGGATCACGTTCCTGGCGCTCCCCCGCGGTGACGCCGCCGCGCGCGCGCACGAGGCGCCGCCCGCGATGCGCGCGGCGATGGTCGCGCTCGCGGTGGTCTGCGTCGCGCTGGGCCTGGGGGCGACGCTGGTCGTCCCCGCGCTCGTCACCGTCGCGGGCGCCCTGACCGGCGACCGCGCGCCGGTGGCCGTCGGCGACTGGCTCACGCTCGGCGTCTCAGGCGGCTTCGCGACGCTCTCGACGCTCGCGATCGCCGTGGCGCTCGGGGCGGCCCTCGCGCTGCCGCTGATCGCCCTCCGCCTGGCGGGGGCGGCGCGGGGCCAGCGGCGTTACGAGACGTGGGGATGCGGGCGTATGTTGCAGACCCCGCGGATGGAGTGCACTGCGACCGCCTTCGCCGACCCGTTCCGGCGCGTCTTCGGCTTCTTCTACCGCCCCGAGAAGCGCCTGGACATCACGTTCCACCCGGGGGCGCGTTACTTTGTCCAGCGCATCGAGTACGCGAACCCGACGCGCTCGATCTTCGACGACTGGCTCTATCGGCCGGCCCTCGACGCGCTGCGCTCCGTCGCTCACCGGGCGCGGGCGATCCAGTCGGGCAGCGCCAACGTCTACCTCGCCTACATTTTCGCGGCGCTCCTCCTCTTGCTGGCGCTCGCATGATCGCCACGCTCCTGATCGCCCTCGGCCAGGTGCTGGTCGCTGGTGCGGGCGCGCCTCTGCTCGTCGGCGTCGTGCGCACGCTCAAGGCGCGGCTCGCCGGCCGCCGCGGCCCGAGCCCGTGGCAACCCTACGCCGATCTCCGGAAGCTCCTCGGCAAGGAGCCGGTCGTCTCGACGACGACCTCGTGGGTCTTCCGCGCGACGCCCTACGTCCTGGTCGCGACGATGCTGGTGACGGCCCTCGTCGTCCCGATCCTCGTGGCACGGCCGGCGCTCGGGTTCGCGGGCAACATCATCCTCCTCATGTACCTGTTCATGCTCGGGACCTTCTTCCTGGCGCTCGCCGGGCTCGACTCGGGCAGCGCCTTCGGCGGCATGGGCTCGAGCCGTGAGGTGGCGATCGCCGCGCTCGCCGAGCCGACGATCATCCTTGCCGTCTTCGCCCTCGCACTCCGCGCGGAGACGATCAACCTTGGCGACGTCGTCGAGCGCCTCGCGCGCGAGCCGCTGCTCGCGGCGAACCCGGCGCACCTCCTCGCGTTCGTCGCGTTCTTCATCGTCATGCTGGCCGAGACCGGACGGCTCCCGGTGGACAACCCGGCCACGCACCTCGAGCTGACGATGATTCACGAGGCGATGGTGCTCGAGTACTCGGGACGGTACCTGGCCCTGGTCGAATGGGCGTCGGCGATGCGGCTGTTCGTCTTCATGACCCTCCTCGCCAACCTCTTCTTCCCCTGGGGCGTGACGAGCCTCGCCGAGCCGGTGCCCCTCCTGCTCGGGCTCCTGGCGCTCGCCGGCAAGCTGGCCGTGCTCGCCGCCGCCCTCGCGGTCCTTGAAACGACCGTCGCCAAGCTCCGGCTCTTCCGCGTGCCGGAGCTCCTCGCAGGCTCGTTCGCTCTCGCCCTCCTCTCCGTCACCGCGGTGTTCCTCGTTCCATGACGGCCACCGCGAATCTCCTTGCGTTCCTGGGTCTGACCGCGACGCTGCTCCTCGTCTGGCGCCAGAGCTGGCCGGCCCGGCTTCGGCTCTTCGCGGTCCAGTCCGCGCTGCTCGCCGTGCTCGCCACCGCCATTGGCGTCCTCGCGGGCAAGTGGGCACTCCTCGGGGTCGGCGCCGTCTTCCTGGTTGTCAAGGCGTGGGTGATCCCGCGCGTGCTCTGGCGCATCGGCGCCGGCGCGCCGGTGCGCCCGATCGCCCCCGGCCACTCGTCCGGCATCGCGCTCCTCGTCGCGGGCGTCCTGGTCGTGGCCGCGTACGTGATCATGCTGCCCGTCAACAGGGCGACCGAGTTGCCGACGGAGGGCGGAATCCCGCTCGCCTTCGCCATGGCGCTCATCGGCCTTTACCTCTGCGTGACCGGCCGCGACGCGTTCGGCCACATCCTGGGCTTCCTCGTCTTCGAGAACGGCATCTTCGCCCTCGCGATCCTGGCGACCTACGGCCTGCCGTCCATCGTCGAGGCGGGCGTCTTCCTCGACGTCCTCGTCGTCGTGCTGATCATGGAGGGCGTCGTCGCGCAGGTTCGCCGCGAGCACGCCTCGACCGAGGAGGCGCGGCTCCGGGAGCTGCGCGGATGATGCTCCTCGTCGTGCTCGCGGTTCCCCTGGCGGGCGCGCTCCTGCTGGCGCGGTGGCGCGGCGGCCTGGCGACGGCCGTGCACGCGGTCACCGCGGCGCTCACCCTCGCGGCGGCGCTGGCGGTCGCCCTGGCGGTCCACATGGACGGCGTCCTGACCGCGCTCGACGGCTTCCTGCGCGCCGACGCGCTGTCGGCGTGGATGATCATGCTCATCGGTCTGGTGGACGGGCTCGCTGCGACGGAGGCGCCGCGCTACGCCTCGGGGCGCTTCTACCCGCTCTTCCACCTGTTCGTGTTCACGATGCTCCTTGCGGTGACCACCGACGACGTCGGGCTCATGTGGGTCGCGATCGAGGGCACGACCCTCGCCTCGGTCTTCCTCGTGAACTTCGAGGGTACGCGCGCCTCCCTCGAGGCCGCGTACAAGTACCTCCTGATCTGCTCGGTCGGCATCGCGATCGCGTTCCTCGGGACGGTCCTCGTCTACTTCGCCGACATCCAGCTCTTCAGCGACGAGGTCGACGCGCTCCGGTGGACGACGCTCCTCCGGGTCGCGCCGAGGCTCCCGCCACGGGTCATGGAGCTGGCGTTCGTCTTCCTCGTGGTGGGCTACGGCACCAAGGCGGGGCTCGTGCCCATGCACACCTGGCTCCCCGATGCGCACAGCGAGGCGCCGGCGCCCGTCAGCGCGCTCATGTCGGGCGTCCTCCTCGCGGTCGGCGTCTACGCGCTCCTGCGCTTCAAGCCGGTCGTGGACCTCGCGGCGGGGCCGGCGTTCGCGCGGCGGATCCTCCTGGTGCTGGGCGTCGCCTCGATGGCGGTCGCGGCCCTGTTCCTGTGGACCTCGCAGAACTTCAAGCGGATGCTCGCCTACTCGAGCGTCGAGCACATCGGCATCGCCTGTCTCGGCCTGGGCTTCGGGGGCGCGTGGGGCGTGACCGGCGCGCTCCTGCACCTCGCCAATCACGCGCTCGCAAAGTCGGCGCTGTTCCTCCTGGCCGGGCGGATCCGCGCCGCCTACGACTCCGCCGAGGTCCTCGCGGTGCGTGGGCTGCTGGGGCCCCTGCCGCGCACGGGTGGCGCGTTCCTCGCCGCGATGCTCGCGCTCATGGGCCTGCCGCCCTTCGGGCTCTTCACGAGCGAGGTGATGATCTTCGGCGCGGGCTTCCGCGAGGGCCGGGTCGGCGTCGCGGCGGTCGGCCTGGTCCTCCTCGTCCTGGCGTTCGCGGGGCTGCTGCGGACGACGCAGACGATGCTCCACGGCGTCCCGGCGCGGCCTCCCGTGCACGCGTCACGGGGGGCGTGGCCGGCGGTCCCCGTGGTCGTCGCGCTCCTGCTGCTCCTGCTCACGGGGCTCGCGTGGCCCCCCGGTCTCGCCCGGGCACTCGACCGGATCGCGGCCGTGGTGGCCGGCTGAGATGACGCGGGTTCCCCTCGACGCGCTCACGCGGGCCGTCGTCGAGTCGGGGGCGACCGGCGTGACGGCGCGCGCCGCCGACGCGCTCGAGTGCCGTGTGGCGGCCCGCGAGATTCCCGCGCTGGCGGACCGGCTCGCGCAGCTCGGCGCGACCTGCCAGTTCCTCGCCGCGGCGGACACGCGCGCGAGCTCGGGCGACTTCACGCTCGTCTATGCCTTCGCGCCCGTCACGCTCGCGCCGCGCGCTGCCGTGCTCGTCTCCGTCGCGCCCGAGGACGCGCGGTTCCCCTCCCTCGCCACGCGGTCGTTCGCGGCGAGTCGGTTCGAGCGCGAGATCCACGACATGGTCGGCCTCGTGCCGGTCGGGCACCCGGACTTGCGCCGGCTCGCCCTCCACCAGTTCTGGCCCGCGGGGTATCATCCGTTGCGGCGGGACGCGACGCCGCGCGGTGACTTCAGGGACGAGGGCCAGCCCTTCCCCTTCCGCCGCGTCGAGGGCGAAGGCATCTTCGAGATCACGGTCGGACCGGTGCACGCCGGGATCATCGAGCCCGGCCACTTCCGGTTCAGCGTCCAGGGCGAGACGATCGTGAACCTCGAGACGCGGCTCGGCTTCGCCCACAAGGGCACCGAAAAGCTCTTCGCGACGCTGCCGCTCGATCGGACCCCGGCGCTCGCCGAGCGCATCTCGGGCGACACGAGCGTCGGTCACGCGCTAGCCCACTGCCAGGCGCTCGAGGCACTCGCCGGCGGCGACGTGCCGGCGCGCGCCCGATGGCTGCGCGTCGTCCTCCTCGAGCTCGAGCGCCTCTACAACCACGTCGCCGACGTCGGCATGATCGTCAACGACACGGGCTTTGCCTTCGGCCACGCCCACTGTTTCAGGATCCGCGAGGAACTGCTCCGGCTGAACGAGCGGGTCGCCGGTCACCGGCTGCTCCGCGGCGCGGTCGTGCCGGGCGGCGTGACGGGCCCGGTCGAGCGCGCCCCGCTCGCCCCACTGGCGACGACCGTCGAGGCGCTCGTCGGCGAGTTCCTCGAGGTCGCGCAGCTCTGCCTGGACAGCACGATGGTGCTCGAGCGGCTGCAGGGCACCGGGCGGCTCTTTACGCACACCGCGCGGGAGATGCAAGTCGTGGGGCTCGTCGGACGGGCGAGTGGGATCGACGCCGACCTCCGGCGCGACGCGCCCTTCGCCGCCTACGGCGAGCTCGAGGTGCGCGCGGCCCTCTACGAGGCTGGCGACGTGTGGGCGCGGACGATGGTGCGCGTGGACGAGGTGCGCGAGTCGGCGCGGCTCATCCGCGCCGCGGCGGCGGCCACACCCGACGGGGCGACGCGCGCGCCGCTCCCGCCCCTCAGCGTGGGCGGCCATGCGTTCGGTCTCGTGGAGGCATGGCGCGGACCCCTCTGGCACTGGGTGTCCGCCGAGACGCCGGCGAAGCTCGCGCGGGTCAAGGTGGTGGACCCGTCGTTCAGGAACTGGGCGGCGCTCGAGTACGCGGTGCTGAAGAACATCGTCCCCGACTTCCCGCTCTGCAACAAGTCCTTCAACCTCTCCTACTCAGGGAACGATCTCTAGCCCGCCGGACGCGCCGAGAAGCGGCGCATGTCACCCTTGGCCCGTTGTCCGTCCGCTTCGATGACGAACCCCGACGCCTCGACGGCGCGCTCGGTGTCGCGGTTCGGGTGGCAGCCGCCGGAGAGCCAGACCCAGAACCGCTCGATCTTGTCCTGCACCCGGGCCTTCCACGGCGTGATCGAGCGCACGTGCTCGAGCATGCGGAGCTGGCCGTCCGGACGGAGGACACGGCGGACCTCGGCGAGCCCGCGCCGCGCGTCCGGGACGCTGCAGAAGGTGAGGCCGCTCACCACCGTGTCGAACGTGGCGTCGCTGAACGGGAGCGCTTCCGCGCTCCCCTGGACCAGCGCGATGTGGGGCACGCGCCGCCGTGCGCGTTGGAGCGAGGCCCACGCGGGATCGAGCCCGACGACCCGAACGCCCTCGCGGTAGAGGGGCAGGTTCCGCCCGGTCCCGCACCCCACGTCGAGCGCGAGCCCACGTGCGCCCGCGACGAGCCACCGTCGCCACCGGTCGAGCCCCAGCAGCTCGTACAGCGCGCAGACCGGATCGTAGAGCCAGGGGATCTGCTCGAGGCCGCGCATCGGTCAGGTCGCCGGGAACACGACGAGGGCGCCCGTGTAGTTGTGAAAGAAGTTCCGGCGGCCGACGGGCGCGAACTCGCCGTTGCCGAAGAACCCGACGAGCGGAAACTCGCCGAGGTGCTTCCGGATCAGCGTCACGTCGTGGTCGGCGACGCCGAAGAGCCCCTGCCCGCGCCCCGCGCAGTCGAAGTAAGCGCCAAACGCGGGGCGGCGGCCGCCGAGGCGCCGCGCCAGCGTCTCGAGCGTCGCGGTGAGGTCCTCGCGCGACGCCTCGGCGTCGCGGATCTGGAACTGGACGGTCTGCCCCACTCGCACGCGCTCGGCGACGACGACCGCTCCGCTCGCCTGCTCGAGCCCGACGAGGTTGCGCACGAGGAAGTCGCCACGCTCGAGCGGCGATTTCGCCGGATCCATCGCGAGGCCCGCGAAGACCCCGGCGCGTCGAATCCGCTCCTCCCCTCGCGGCAGCGCCCGGATCGCGTCGCCCAGGACCTCGAGAGCGGGCCGGCCCGCGATCTGCTCGATGGCGTTCCCGTCGGCGCGTGTCACGACGTACGGCTCACCGATCGGCATACAGCCCTGCGCGACACCGATCATCGGCGCGAGGCCCGAGAAGGCGACGCCGGCGAGCGCCCCCCGCACGGCTTCGGTCGCGTAGAGCTCGAACGTCGGCTCGCCCGCGGCGACCGCGCCGACGACGGGGACGAAGCCGAGCGCCTCGTGGAGTCCGTCGAGGAGCGCCCCAGGGTCCAGCCCGACCGCGTCGGGGAGGACGACCAGGCATCCGCCTTCGGCGACCGTCTGCCCGACCCGCTGCGCCACCTGTTCGCCTGTCCCGGGCCCCTGAGCCGCGAGGAGAAAGGGTGTCACCACGAGCCGCTCGTCCGTCACCACGAGGACGGCCACCGCGGGTCCCCTCTCCACCTCGCGGCGCTCCGTCAGGACGCCCGCGCCGCTGCAGCCCAGGACGACGGGCGCGCCCGTCGTGCGACGGACGGCGTGCAGCAGCTCGTGGGCGCGCGGTCCGCAGTCGCTCGACACGAACACGAGCGCCACGTCCGCGCGCTCCACGCCGCTCGCAGCGAGCGCGTCGAGCGACGCGTCGAGGGCGGCGTCGTCCGGCGCGCCACCGACGGCGAGGCCCGAGCCAGCGGCGATCACGGGTGCGGGCCCTACCGCACCTCGAGCCGGCAGACGAAGATGCTGTTCTGGGGGCCCGGCGCGTCCACCACCTCGACGGACTTGAAGCCCGCCGCGTCGAGCATGCGTCGCGCCGTCTCCACGCCCCACGCGGTGCCCAGCCCTGCGCCTCCCTCGGCGAGCGACACGGTCATGCAGTGCAGCACGCTCACCCCGTACAGGTACGGCGTGAAGGGGCGGCCGATGTTGTCCTCGAGGTTGCTCGACGCCCTGGGCTCGATCATGAGGTAGACGCCATCGGGTGCGAGAGCGCCCGCGGCGCGCCGGAGCACCGTCGCAGGGTCGCGCTGGTCGTGGATCGCGTCGAAGGACGTGATCAGATCGAACTTCGGCTCGGCGGGCAGCCGGGCGACGTCGAGAACCTCGAAGCGCGCGTTCGGCAGCCCCATCTGGTCCGCCTCGGCCCGCGCCCGCGCGACGGCGTCTTCGCCGAGGTCGTAGCCGACGAAGGTCGAATGGGGATAGTGCCGGGCCATCAGGTTGATCGCGTGGCCGGTCCCGCACCCGAGGTCGGCCACGCGGATCCCCCGCTCGAGCCGCTCGGGCAGTCCCTTGGCGGTCGGCAGGAAGCCCTTGATCAGCAGCCCGTCGTACAGGAGACGCCAGGAGGCGTCCATGAAGTCGGTGAAATCCGGCCGGTACTCCGAGTACGGGACGCCGCCGCCGTTCCGAAAGCACTCGACGATTCGAGGAAGTCGCGCCGCGAGCATCGGCAGGCCCTGGCTGCCGGCGGCGAGGTTCCGGCTCGATGTTCCCGTGAGGCAGACGGCGTGTTCCGGTGGCAAAGAAAACGCCCGCAGAGCGGCATCGTACTCGAAGACACCGCCCGCGGCGAGGGCGCAGAGCCACTCGCGGACGTAGCGCTCGTCGAGGCCCGCCCTGGCGGCGATGGCCTCGCTCGTGCCCGGGCCCTTCGCGGCAGCCTCGAACAGCCCCGTCTTGTAGCCGACGTCCACCATCAGGGTCAGCACGCCACTCGTGTAGAGCCCAAACAGCTTCCGCGCGAACTCCTGGATCCGCTGCTTGTCGAGCTTCTGCTCCATGACTGTCTCCCGTGACCGGCTCGGACGATGGGGTCGGACGGTCTCTGCTCGTCGACGTGAGCGTAGACGAAGGAGAACCCCGGAGCAAGACGGAGTACACTCATCCCCCGTGGGGCTCCGCGTCGTCCACGTCGACGCGTTTACCGACACGCCGTTCCGGGGGAACCCCGCGGCCGTCTGCGTCTTGCCCGCGCCGCGCGACGAGCGGTGGATGCAGGACGTCGCGCGGGAGATGAACCTGTCCGAGACGGCCTTCCTCCACGGCGCGCCCGACGGGTGGAGCCTTCGCTGGTTCACGCCCACGGTCGAGGTGACGCTCTGCGGCCACGCGACCCTCGCGAGCGCCCACGTGCTGTGGGAGGATAGCGACCTCCCGCGCGACCGCCAGGCGCGGTTCCACACGAAGAGCGGCCTCCTCACCGCCGACCGGCGCGGCGCCTGGATCGAGCTCGACTTTCCCGCGAAGTCCGAGGCGCCGACACCGGCGCCCGCCGGCCTCGCCGAGGCCCTCGGCACGGCGCCCAAGTACGTCGGCCGGAACCAGTTCGACTATCTCGTCGAGCTCGACTCCGAGGAGACCGTGCGGGGTCTCACGCCGGACCACGCCGCGCTCGCGAAGCTCCCGGTGCGCGGCGTGATCGTCACGAGCCGCGCGTCGGACCCCTACGACTTCGCCTCGCGATTCTTCGCGCCGGGCTCGGGGATCGCGGAGGATCCCGTGACGGGCTCGTCCCACTGCGCGCTCGGCCCGTTCTGGAGCGCACGGCTCGGGAAGTCTGAGCTCCTCGCCTACCAGGCCTCCGCCCGCGGCGGTGTCGTCCGCGTCCGCGTCGTGGGCGACCGGGTCAAGCTCGGCGGCCAGGCCGTCACGGTGCTGCGCGCCGACCTGCTGTAGATTAATCGGAGGGGGCCTCGACGGCCCCTTCCGAGACCTCCCCCAGGACTCGATTGCGGCGGCAAAGCCGCCGCTCGAACCGCAGGTTCTAGGGGCAGGTGGACCGCGGAAGCGAGCGAGCCCCACGCTCGCTCGAGGCGCGAACAGGGGAGCTTGAGGGGGGACCGTCGCGGGTCCCCCCTCAACATCAGTGGTGGTACAGCATCCAGTAGACGAGCACCCCCGTTACGGAGACGTAGAGCCAGAGGGGGAGCGTCCAGCGGGCGATCCTCACGTGCCGCGCGAAGTTGCCGCTGAGCGCCCGGTAGACCGTGGTCAGCGCGAGTGGCACGATGGCCGCGGCCAGGACGACGTGCGAGACCAGGAGGGGGAAGTAGACGCGCCGGACCCAGCCCTGCCCGCCGAACGGCCGCGAGCCCGCGAGGGCGTGATAGGTCACGTAAGAGACGAGAAAGAGGCTTGACGCCACGAGAGCGGAGACCATGCACGCCCGGTGCGCGGCCACGCGCTTGTCACGAATAAAGAGGTAGCCCGCCGTGAGCAGTGCCGCGCTCGTGGCGTTGAGGCACGCGTTGAGGAGCGGCAGCGCGGCGACCGTGGGCGCGATCGCTGCGTCCCGTCGGTGCCCGAGCAGGAGGAACGCGACCAGGAGGACGACCCCCACCGAGATCGCGCCGATGAGCCACAAGGCGGCGCGGTCCTTCATGCCGACGTGAGGAACAACGCCGTCGCGGCGGCCGCCATGACGGTCGTCGCCGCCCATCCCAGAACGTTCAGCCAGACGCCGTTCGTGTGCTCGCCCATGATCCTGGCGTCGTTGCTCACGAGCATGACGAGCAGCAGGAGCGGCGGCGCGAGGAGGCCGTTGAGGACCGCAGACAAGAAGAGCATCCGGATCGGGTTCATCCTGAACGCGTCGAGCAGCATGCCGCCCACGATCGCGCCCGCGAAGACGAGGTAGAACCGGCGGCCGCGCCGGGGCGAGAGGTCCAGCCCCGACCGCCAGCCAAAGACCTCCGCGACGGCGAACGATGCCGAGCCCGCCAGGACCGGCACCGCGAGGAGCCCCGTACCGATCAGCCCGAGCCCGAAGAGGAGGTAGGCGGTCTCGCCGGCGAGCGGCCTGAGCGCCTCGGCGGCCTCGCGCGCCGTTTCGATCTCCGTCGTGCCCGCGCGGTTGAGCGTGCTGGCCGTCGCGAGAATGATGAAGTACATCACCACGTTCGAGAAGAGCATGCCCGTGTTGACGTCGAGCCTGGCGTCGGAGAGTTCGTGTGGCGTCGCGCCGCGCCGCTGCGCCGACGTCCGCTTGCCGCGCGCTTTCTCCTCTTCGACCTCCTGCGAGGCCTGCCAGAAAAAGAGGTAGGGAGAGATCGTCGTCCCGAGCACTCCGACGAGCGTCCCGACGTACAAGGGGTCCCAGCGGATCTCCGGCACCACGGTGGCGCCGAGCACGGCCCGCCAGTCGGGCCGGGCGATGAAGGCCGCCACGACGTAGGAGACGAGCACGGCGGTCATCCACTTGAGGCACTTCGCGAAGGTCGCGTAGCTCGTGTACACGGTGACGAGCATGATGCCGACGCCGAAGAGCGGTACGAACACGTGCGTTGGGGCGCCGGTCAGCATCGCCGCGGACTCCGCCATGCCGGCCAGGTCGGCGGCGATGTTGAAGACGTTGGCGACGAGGAGCACGAGGCACGCGGCGTAGAGGAACGGACGCGGGTAGTGGTGGCGCAACGCGCCCGCCAGGCCGCGGCCGGTCACGAGGCCTATCCGCGCGCAGATGAGCTGGACCGCCGCCATCAGCGGGAAGGTGGCGAGCGCGGTCCAGAGCATGCTGTACCCGAGGGAGGCGCCCGCGATCGAGTACGTCGTGATCCCGCTCGGGTCGTCGTCCGATGCGCCGGTGACCAGGCCCGGGCCGAGCAGCTTGAAGTAACGGACGAGTGGGTTGTGGCTGTGTCGCTCGGTCTCCTCGGTCTCGATCATGAAGACGGTCCCATTATGCGCCATCCCGCGCGTGGTACGATCGCGCTCGGCTCCAATGGCGTTCCTCGCGTCGTTCCTGACGTCGCCGTGGGCGCTCGCCGCGCTCGGCGTGGTCGCCCTGGGCGTCTACTGGTACTTCGGCCGCGTCCTGCAGCGCTGCCCGCACTGCCGGCGCCTGGTGCGCCGCGCGGTCCGGGGCTGGTTCCGCTGTACGTACTGCGGCCGTCAGTACCACCGAAGCGTCCCGCGCCAGCGCTGACGCGCCTGCCGCGAGAGGCTCAGCGCGTGTACTTCGCCGGCGCGCGCAGGGGCGCGAAGAAGGGCGGGCGGGCCATCCGCGCGACGGGCACCTCGATCAGCACCGGGCGATCGAGCTGGATCGCGTCCCGGACGAGCGCCCCCACGTCCGTCGGGTCGGTGGCGCGCATGCCGACCACGCCGTACGCGTCGGCGAGCTTCATGAAGTCCGGGTTAGAGAGCGCGGCCGCGTAGCTCCCGCCCCAGGCCTCGTCCAGGTCGCGCGCGACGTTGCCGTAGGCGTTGTCGTTGAAGACGACGGCGACGATGCTGATCCGGTGGAGCACCGCCGTCGCCAGCTCCTGCGCGTTGTAGAGGAAGCCGCCGTCCCCGCAGATCGCCACCACGGGCCGCTTGGGGCACGCGACTTTGGCGCCGAGCGCGGTCGGGTACTCGTAGCCGAGGTTCCCCGAGTAGGACGACGTGAGGTAGGTCCGCGGCTGGTACACGGGCCAGAACGGGCGCGAGTAATAGCCGATCTGGGTCATGCCCGCGACGACGATCGCGTCCTCCGGCGTACCCGCACGCAGCGACGTCAGGATCGACGCGTTCGGCTCCAGGGTCATGCTCGCCGCGATCTCGGCGCGCAGCGCCTCCCGCTCGGCCTTGCGCGAGCCTCGCGGCGGCGCGCTCGCGCGGAGCCGCTCCAGGAGCTCGCCCAGCGTCGCGCGGGCGTCGCCCACGAGCCCGAAGGTCTTCGCGTGGTTCTTCCCGATCTCCCCGGCGTCCACGTCGACCTGGATCACCTGCTGCTCGGGCCTCGGGGCGGCGAGGGCCAGGCGGCTGCCGACGACGAGGATCACGTCGGCCGCCTCGAAGTGGCGCCGGAGGGCGCTCTCTCGCCAGAGCGCCGCGCCGAGCGAGAGGTCGCTCGCGTCGCCGACCGCGCCCTTGCCCTCGGCCGACTGGACGACGCCCGCCTGGAGGTACTCGGCCACGGCGGCGAGCACGTCGTGGCAGCCGGAGAGGTGGACGCCACCGCCCGCGTAGATCACGGGACGCTCGGCCGCGAGGAGCATTCCCGCCGCACGGTCGGTGTCGGACCCCGGCGCCGCGGGCCGCTCGGCACGGCTCGGGTCGACGAGCTCCACCTCGTCCTCGCTCTCCATCGTGTCGGGCGGCATCTCGAGGTGGACCGGGCGCGGCCGCCCCGTCCGGAGCTGCTCGACCGCCTCGTGGGCGGCACGCGCGACGTCGGCGACCTCGAGCACGCGCCGGCGCCATTTCGTGACCGGCGCGATCGCGTCGAGCTGATCGTTGACCTCGTGGAGCACGCCGATGTTCTTCCCGAGCTGGGCCTTCGGGATCTGGCCCGCGAGCATCAGCACCGGCGAGGACGCGGCGTAGGCCGTGCTGAGGCCGGCGGACGCGTTGAGGAGCCCGGGCCCCGGCACGACGAGCGCGGTGCCGAAGGTCGCGCCGGCGCGGGCATAGCCGTCGGCCATGTAGCTCGTCGCCTGCTCGTGGCGGGTGACCACGAAGCGGATCCCGGGCTCGTCCCGGAGCGCGGCCACCACGCCGTAGAGCTGGACACCGGGCAGGCCGAACACCACCCGTACGCCTTCCCGGTAGAGCTGCTTCACGAGCGCCTCGCCACCGGTCATCCGTGCCATCGCATCGCTCCTCTCGGGGAACAGCCGACCTCGCCGAACGATACCATGCGGCGCAGGCAAGAACGTCGCTAGGGGCGCCCCTCGAGCGCGCGCCGGAGCTGGTCCAGGTGGTTGTCGTCGTGCCAGGCGATCACGCTCACGAACTCGTCGATGGTCCGCCGGCCGCGCGCGTCGAGATGGACGCCGCCCTGTTCCCACGCGCGCGGCGCGAGCGATCCGAGGAGGGCGAGCGTCTCCTCGCGGCGCCGCCCGAACGCGTCGAGCGCTTCGGTCGCGTCGTTCCCGAGATACTGACGCTCCTCCGCCCAGCGGTTCGGGTTCGACCGGGGAAAGTGCGGCTCGTCCATCGTCACAATCATGCGCAGGCGGTCGAGGAACGACTCCTCGTTGTCGCGCAGGTGGCAGAGGACTTCCTTCGCGGCCCAGCTGGTCGCGTCCGGGCGCCGCGAGAGCACGTCGTCCCCCCGGCCGGCAATCGCGGCGACGAGCTCGCCCGCCGTCCGTGCGAGGCGCGCCAGCCGCGCCTCGCGTGACAGGTGGTGGTACTCGTCGACCGTCATGGGCCCGGCAGGATCCGCGCGAGCGCCTCGAGGTGCTTCGGGTCGGGCTTGAGCCGGCCGACGCCGTGGTCGCGGATCGCCTTGACCACCGCGTCGTTGACGGGCGTGGGGACGCCGACGCGACGGCCCGCGGTCGAGACGTACCCGTTGAGGTAGTCGATCTCCGTCCGCCGCCCGCGGAGCACATCCTGAAGGAGCGAGGGCCGGCCGCCCGAGAGGTGGCGCGCGCCCGCCGCCATGTCGCGCTCGACGTCGGCGAGGCCGCGCCCCTCCATTGCGTCGACGAACCGTTGGGCGGCGATCCCGTAGATCGGCTCGATCTCGTAGCCCGACGCGCGGCCGACCCTGACGACCTCGGCGGCGATCGCGATCGCGAGGCGGCGCGGGACCGGCTCGCTCCGCACCTCCGCCGACCCCAACCCCGACAGGCCGGCGAGCGGGTTCGCCATACAGTTGACGGCGAGCTTCGACCAGCGCTCGCCCCAGAGGTTCGTCGTGACGTGCGCGGGCGCGACGTCGTTCAGGATGCGCGCGAGCTCGCGCGCCCGCGCGGTCTCCTGCCCGTCCAGCTCGCCGACCTTGAAGCCGACCTTCCCCGTGTCGGTGCGCGTCGCGTGGCCGGGCTCGTACAGGCCCGCCCCGATCGTGATCACGCAGCCGAGCGTCCGCGCCCGCCCCGCGATCGCCGCCACCCGCTCGTCGTTGAGCCCGTTCTGAAAGTCCACCACGACCCCGCCCGGCTCCCGCAGATGCCGCACCGCGAGCGCCGTCGCCCACTCCGTGTCGTACGACTTCACCGCCACGAACACCGCGTCGAACGGCTCCTCGATCGCCTGCGCCTCGTGGAGGTGGCGCGCCGTGACCTTGACGACGTGCTCGCCGCACGTCCCGGAGAGCCGGAGCCCGTGCCTCCGCATCGCCTCGACGTGTTCCGGCCACTGGTCGATCAGCGTCACGTCGTGCCCCGCGTTCGTGAGCAGCCCGCCCACCACGCTCCCGATCGCGCCCGCTCCGACGATCCCGATTCGCATGTCACGCCCCCCTTCTGAGCGAGCATGATAACGTGAAGCGCCATGAGCTTCGACTTTGATCGGGTGATCGAGCGGCGGCACACGGAGAGCTTCAAGTGGCGGAAGTACGGTGAGGGCGTGATCCCGCTCTGGGTCGCCGACATGGACTTCGCGTCGCCCGAGCCAGTGGTCCGCGCCCTGCGCGAGCGCGTCGAGCACGGCGTCTTCGGCTACGGGTACAACCTCGAGCCGTCTCCGCTCCACGCTCTCTTCGCCGACCGCCTTCAGAAGCTCTACGGCTGGCGCGTCGAGCCCGACGCGGTGGTGCTGATCCCCGGCGTCATCCCGGGCTTCAACGTGGCCTGTCGGGCGGTCACCACGCCGGGGGACGGCGTGCTCCTGAAGGTCCCCCTCTATCCGCCGCTGCTCCGCGTACCGGGGAACGTCGGGATCACGCTGGACGCAGCCGACCTGGCGTGGTCCGCGGGCGGGCGCTACGACATCGACTTCGAGGCGCTCGAGCACGCGCTCACCCCACGGACGCGCGTCCTCTTGCTCTGCAACCCGCACAATCCGGTGGGGCGCGTGTGGCGCCGCGAGGAGCTCCAGCGCCTGGCGGAGCTCTGCCTTACCCGGGGGCTCGCGATCGTCGCGGATGAGATCCATTCGGACCTCGTCTTCCCCCCGCACCGCCACGTTCCGATCGCCTCGCTCGATCCCGCGATCGCCGAGCGGACAATCACACTCATGGCGCCGAGCAAGACCTGGAACCTCGCCGGGCTCAAGCTTGGGCTCGCCGTCATCCCGAACGCGGCGCTCCGCGAGCGCTTCGCGACGGCGAGGGGGGACATGGCGTACGGCGTGAACATTCTGGGCTACACGGCCGCGCTCGCGGCCTACCGTGACGGCGGGCCGTGGCTCGAGGCGCTCATCAATTACCTCGAGGCCAACCGCGATTTCCTCGTCGACTACGTGCGGCGCCACCTCCCCGGGGTCGCGGTGGCCCCGCCCGAGGCGACCTACCTCGCCTGGCTCGACTGCCGCGACGCCGCGATCCCCGATGGCGATCCGTTCACCTTCTTCCTCGAGACGGCACGCGTGGCGCTGAACGACGGGACCACCTTCGGGCGCGGCGGCCCCGGCTTCGTGCGGCTCAACTTCGGGTGTCCCCGCGCGATCCTGACGGAGGGTCTGGACCGCATGCGCGCGGCGCTCCGCTGACCGACGACCTCGCGCGACCGAGTCTGAACGTCGAGGTAGGTTCTGGGCTCCGGCTACCAGCGCGAGGTGCGGGGCCGTCCGCGGCTGGGCCCCTCACGGCGCCCGCCGCTACCGCTCCGGTCCGGAGACTTGGCGAGCTCGACCTTGATCTGGCGCCCGTCGAGATCGCGCCCGTTGAAGCGCGACACGGCTTCCTGCGCCTCCTCCGGCGTCGCCATCTCGACGAAGCCGAAGCCACGTGACCGCCCGGTCCCGCTGTCGGTCACGACCGTTGCGGACTCGACGGTGCCGGCGGCGGCGAAGACCTCACGCAGACGCTCACTGGTCACGGAGAACGGGAGGCCGCCGATGAAGAGCTTCTGTGCCATGGCGCGTCTCCTTGCCACGTCTTCCGCAGAGTCGGCACGTCCCAGATCGCGGAAGAAGCGCCGGAGACGCGGGCTGGTGAGCTCCGGCTCTCGTCTGAGCCGGCGCGCCAGACAGAGGGATTGTACACCGGAAGCCGCTCGGGCATCCTGCGCCCATGGAGCCACCGCGATGACGGTGTTCGACGGCTACAGGCTCCCCGACGAGCTCGTGGCCCTCCGGGCCGAGGTGCGGCGCTTCGTCCGCGACGAGATCATTCCCGTCGAGCAGCGCATCGATCCCGACGCGGCCGAGCTGCCCGAGGCGGACCACCGCCGGCTCGCGGCCAAGACCAAGGCGGCTGGCCTCTGGTGTCTCGGCGCGCCCGAGGAGTACGGGGGCGGCGGTCTCGGCACCTTCGCCATGTGCGTGCTCCTCGAGGAGATGTCGCAGCACCGCATGGGCCTCTACAACCCCGGGTGCGGCGTCTTCGGGCGCAACCCGCCGCCCGTGATCTGGGGCGGCACGACGGACCAGATCGAGCGCTACGCCGTGCCGGCGCTGCGCGAGGGGTATCACACCTTCTTCGCGATCACCGAGCCGAGCGGCGGCTCCGATCCGGCCGGCGCGATCCAGAGCCGGGGCGAGAAGCGCGGTGACCACTGGGTCCTCAACGGGACCAAGATGTTCATCTCCCACGCCCACGAGGCGGAGTGGGGCGTCGTCTTCGTGCGCACCGATCGCGCGAAGGGCCGCGAGGGGATCTCCTGCTTCATCATCGAGCGGGGGACGCCTGGCTTCACCGCGCGCCCGATCCGGACGATTCGCACCGTCGCGATTCCGAACGAGGTCGTGCTCGAGGACTGCACGGTACCCGCCGAGAACCTCGTGGGGCAGGAGGGGCGTGGTCTGTCGCTCTGCCTCGACCTCCTCACGCGCCTCCGCTTCCCCTACTCCGCGTGCAACCTCGGCGTCGCAGCGGCCGCGCACCGCATGGCGATCGCCCATGCCAAGCAGCGCTCGACGTTCGGCGTCCCCCTGAGCCAGCGCCAGGCGATCCAGTGGATGCTCGCCGACGCCGAGGTCGAGCTGCGCGCGGCGCGGTGGCTCATCTGGGACGGCGCGTGGAAGGCC